>ERZ824600.220-NODE-220-length-89270-cov-44.308592_pt1 | contig 89270 bp, 75 predicted proteins | sample MGYA00519933_ERZ824600 | MGnify/ENA primary metagenome ERZ824600 (study PRJEB31778, sample SAMEA3449178) | human gut metagenome | biome: human gut; feature: human-associated habitat; material: faeces | place: United Kingdom | collected 2010/2012 ...
AAGTTATCCGCAAATAATAATTATCAGGATACATGAAACGGCAGGCGCTCCCAACACGGGGGCGCCTGCTTGCATATGGAGGGTTTGTGTGTCGGTGTGTTTCGTTTTAAAACTAAAACGAGGACCGGTTTCACAACCCTCCTCGCTTAGATAATAAACCAATCATTATCACATTTCTTGCAATGGAAAAAGTAATTTTGCTATGTACTTATAAAACAGCCGGTGGCCGGTTTGGTTCCGGAGAAATTAAGATTTTTTGTGCTCAAATGTGAATATTATTTGGCTCGTAGGCACAAAGTGCTGAGAACCAATATGAAAGATTGAGAATGGGTGCTATATATTTAACTTGCTTTAACTTGTATGTGCATGGTTATTGCCCGATATTATTAGTACCTTTGTGTTAGTAATCAAAAACAGATTAATTATGGCAAAGAAAGAAACCAAGAAAAGCGGCAAGGAGGCAGTAGGTTCGCAGAACGCGAAACTCAGCGCACTTCAGGCTGCACTTGATAAAATAGAAAAAAATTACGGCCGCGGTGCTGTGATGAAACTTGGTGATGATGTGGTGGAGGATGTGGATGTGATACCTACCGGCTCCATCGGCCTGAACTACGCATTGGGCGTAGGGGGTTACCCCCGAGGTCGAATTATCGAGATATTCGGACCGGAATCTTCAGGTAAAACCACTTTGGCAATCCATGCCATTGCCGAGGCACAGAAGAACGGTGGCGTTGCTGCGATAATAGATGCAGAGCATGCTTTTGACCGTTTTTATGCCGAGGGCCTTGGAGTGGATGTGAACAATCTGCTGATAGCGCAGCCTGACACGGGCGAGCAGGCCCTTGAGATAGCCGAACAGCTGATACGTTCCTCGGCTATAGACATACTCGTGGTGGATTCCGTGGCCGCCCTGACTCCGAAATCGGAGATAGAGGGTGAGATGGGAGACCGTAATGTGGGTCTGCAAGCGCGCCTGATGTCGCAGGCCATGCGCAAGCTGACAGGCGCCATATCGCGCACCAATACCTGCTGCATCTTCATCAACCAGCTCCGTGACAAAATCGGAGCCACAATGTTCGGACCCGCAGAGACCACAACGGGTGGCAACGCGCTCAAGTTTTACAGCTCTGTGCGTATAGACATACGCGGCGGTTCCAAAATCAAGGACAGCAAGGATAATGTGTTAGGCCGCGTGACAAGAGTGAAGGTTGTGAAGAACAAGGTTGCACCTCCATTCAAGGGCGCAACATTTGACATATTGTTCGGCGAGGGTATTTCGCGTACCGGTGAAATCATAGATCTGGGCGTAGAGTACGATATTGTCAAGAAGAGCGGGTCGTGGTTCAGCTACAACGGTACCAAGATAGCCCAGGGCCGCGATGCTGCCCGTCAGGTGATAGCCGACAATCCGGAGCTGGCCGAGGAGCTTGAGTCGCTTATCATCGAGGCTCTCAAAAGCCAAGGGAACAAGCAGGGCACCAAAAAGAATGCTGTAAAAGAAACATCTGTTGAAGATACAAAAGCGGCAGGGGGTGACGACGATGAGCTTGACGGATTGAATTTTGACGAGGATCTTCCCGATGATTTTTCAATTGACGAGGACAAATAGAATCGACTGTCGGGCGTGACCTGTCGGCGCTGAAAGATAAATGTGGCCGGGTGCTTTCTACGAGAGTACCCGGCTGCTGTTTTATGCCATGGCGGATAAGATTTTAGATCTCTGTAAACAATTGTAGGTGAGAGTGTGTTACTATGTTACGAATGTGTTACAGATGCACTGAATGTAAAATCCGCAAAAAAATGTTTGTTTATGAGCAAAAGATTGATTTTTACGATTATGGCTGCGGGAGTAATTGTGGCTCCGCTCAGCGCACGACAGCTTGATCCCTCAGAAGCACTGAGCCGTGCAGAGGTGTATGTGCCTGCGGGCGTCCGCACTCCACTCAGCAGCGGCAAAAATCAGCACCCCATGACGCTGAAATATACTGCCACCAATCGCACCGGAGATTTAAAGACGGTGTATGTGTTTGGTCGCGGCGAAGATAACGGTTTTGTGGTGGTGGCTGCCGACGATGTGGCTCCAAGCCCATTGCTGGGATATGCCGACAGCGGAACATTTGATGCCTCAAATCTGCCTCCGGCCATGGAATGGTGGCTCGGGGAATACAGTGCGGAGATAAGCTCGCTGGCAGCAGACGGCAGCACGAGGCCTCTGAATACGGAGGATACCGATACGCGAGCATCTATAGCACCAATAGTGAAAACGACGTGGAACCAGACCACACCTTACAACAATTATTGTCCTGAGGTGAAAGGAGTGCGTTGTCCTACAGGGTGTGTGGCAACAGCTATGGCACAAGTGATGAGCGTGTACAAATATCCAGACAAAGGAGTAGGGGAACATTCCTATACCCCTTATGATGTGGGGAGTCCGCTGTCAATGGATTTCGCGTCCACAACTTTTGAGTGGGACAAGATGCTCAACAGCTATGATGCCTCGTCGCCGGCGGATGCAGACGAGGCTGTGGCCAATCTGATGTATGCCCTTGGCGTGTCGGTCAGCATGCAGTACACGCCGACTTCGTCGGGCGGGTCGTTTGAGACAGCAGCCACGAGCCTTGTAAAGTATTTCAAATATGACGAGGGACTGCAGTTCTACAACCGCGAATATTACGGTCTGGAACGGTGGATCAATGCAATGTATGCCGAACTTGAGGCCGGTCGTCCTCTGCTTTACGGCGGCCGAAACGGATCGGTGGCGCATGCATTTGTGATAGACGGCTACAGAACAGGAGAGTATTTTCACCTCAACTGGGGATGGGGAGGCATGAGCAACGGATATTTCCGTATATCGGCCCTTGACCCGGCCATGCAGGGCGTGGGCGGCAGTGCCGAAGGTTACAACCACGGACAGGTAATGGTGGTGGGAATCCAGCCGCCTACAGGCAAAAGCGAAGTTAAACCGCGAATGGTGATGCGCGGCAATCTTGCTACCAACAGCAAGACTTATATGCGCGGAAGCAATAACAACGTGGAGATAAAATGTAATCTCGGGTTTATATGCCAAAGCGTAGAGCCTATGAATGTGCAGATGGGTGTGAAATGTGTGGATAAAGCCACAGGCAGCGTGTCAACGGCTATGGAGGACCGGTGGAGGTCAATGTCGATGGATTCGGGTCTGATGGAATATGCCATATCCACGGAAGAGTTCCCGGAAAAGGGAGAGTATGATGTGTCAGCCGGTTTCAAAACCGAGGACGGCAAATGGTATGACTGCCTTGCGCGCCTTGACCGCGAAGGAGAATTACAGCTCGTGGCCACAACCGAGACGCTGGCATTTGGAGTGGAGGATATTGATCCTGTGATAACAGTGGAGAATTTTGATCTGGCATCGCCGGTATATTCCGGAAAACCTGTGTTGGTATATGCTTCGCTGCATGCCGAGGAGCATGAACTACTTGACATAGTGCGTCCGGTGCTGCTTGACCCAACCAACAACAGAGTGGTGGCCACAGGTGAAATAGTGGAAGTGGATGTGCCCGTAGGAGAGACAATCGCCTATTCATGGGAAGGCAATATGTCGCCGAGCTTCTCGCCGGGGGATTACAAATTCCAGCTTAAAAGCGATGGGTACGGTCTGATAGGGTCAAGCGTGGATGTGACTGTCAAGGAAACACCTACCGTGGACGCTGAAGTTATAGGAACTGTGGAAATCGATGGCAAGAATCAGGGCCAGAGCGCCGATGATGTGGCCTATGTGGGAACAAACGCGAATGTGCTCATAACAGTAACCTGCACGCAAGGATATTTCGCATCGCCGGCATGTGCTTGGATTTATTACAACGACACACGCCAAGTGCGCGGACTGGGCAACAAGTTTATTGCGCTCGATGAAGGTCAGGTATATAAACGCGAGTTCAGCGCATGGCTGGGCGACCTGCAAAGCGGGCATGTATATCAGCTTCGCCCGTGGGCACTGAATTACGGCCCGATAGGGAATCCTGTTTATTTCCAGATAGGAACAGCCGGGATAGAGGAAGTCAGTGCCGAGAATGTGGGAATATGGCCAAATCCGGCATCAACGACGGCAACAGTACATACAGCCGTGCCGATGCGTGAAGTGCGCTTATACGGCATGTCAGGGGCATTGTGCGGCGTGTTCAACGCTGACGGCACAGCAGCCGAAATAAATGTGGAGAATCTGCCTTCGGGTCTATATGTGGTGAGGGCGGAATGTGCCGACGGCAGCGTAGTGACCCATAAGCTCATCAAACGCTAACGCGGAGCCTTGGAAGCCAGCATACGGTGGCCTATGCGGCAATAGAGGCATTTGCGCCGCTCGCAGTAACAGCGCCGTAGCTGAATCAGGGCCTGCGAAGCGAAAGCATCGCGAGCCGGAATGCCGGCACGGGTGAACAGCTCTACAACAGAATTTTTCTCGGCAGGAAGCTGCTGAAGCATATTGACGGCACGGTCCATGAGGGCTGTGTCGTCGTGCGTCAGGCCATAGGCATAAAGCAGCGGGACAACAGTGTTGATGGCAAGAAGATGGATAGATGAGGTGCTCAACGGTGCTGTCGGGCGCGGGGACGGCGGCCCGAAGGTGTAGTGTGAGCGCCAGTATTCGGGAAGCTCTACAGAGAAGAGCGAGCGCGTGTCCTCAACGGATTTTATGTCAAGAAGGCGGCTCATCATCCGGAATCCGCCATGAAGAATGGAGGCGAGGAGCGCGATTCGGCGCTGCGGAAACATGGGAGGCCGCATGCGCGACATTTTCCATCCGAGGTTGTCAGGCGCATGGAGGCCGAACTTGTGCGCGAGAAAGGTGTATTCGCGCTGCAGGAGCTGCACGTAAGGATCTTGCGGGGCATCGGGCGGCAGGAGTCCGCTCTGACCGAAAAGGAGGGCCTCAACGGATGTCAGGGAGTCGCTATGCTTGCCTATAAAGATGAGGGGAAGACTAAGCGCAAGACGCTCAAAAGGGTCGCTGTTGACGCTGAAACCGAGGTTGCGTGCAAGAGTTACATAGCAAGTGCTTTCCCAATCGCCGTGGAGCCGGTCAAGAAGCGATGTGATGCGGTCAACTTTGTCATACAGGCGCTCAAAGGCAAGGCTTGAGAGCCATGATGTGACATGGAGCGGAGGGAGTGCCGCTATTTCTGCGGCGCATGGCAGTGATGTGTCGGCGCGGCACACAAGCTCATCATAGCGGCGTGAAAATTCGGGAGTACACTGCATGCACAGCTGGGGAATGGTTTCTCCATTGGAACGGGAAATGGAGGCATCATCGCGGTCCACTACATGGAGGATGACGGAATCGTAGGCCGGATCGCCGTCGTGGTTATGGCGGTGCCAGTCGGAAGCCCTGACATGGATTTCCACATCCCCGGCCCAGATGTGTCCGCCGATAGAGATTTTGGCGTTGAAAAAATCAGGTCCGGCATCGGTGTTAAGCCGTCCCGGGTCAATGATGCGCACAGGTTGCCCATCGGTGGTGTGCAGGAGTTGCTGCGGCCACAGACGATGCTGCCAGAGATATTGCATCAACCGCTCCATGGAGAGAGTGTGTGGGGAGGGGAGCATCAGAGGCGTGATGCCTGACGCTTGAATTCTATCATTTCGAGTGCGGTGCGAGCCGCTTCAATGCCTTTGTGTCCGTGTGTGCCGCCGATACGCTCGCGAGCCTGCTCCTCGTTGTTGACGGTGAGGAGACCAAAAATTACCGGGGTGTCGCAATCGGCGTTAAGGGCAGTGACACCCTGAGTCACGGACTGACAAACATAGTCAAAATGGGGAGTGTCGCCGCGTACTACGCAACCAAACACGATTACGGCATCAAAAAGGCTCTGCTCAATGAGCTGCGATGCAGCGAACGTAAGCTCAATAGCACCCGGCACCTCAAAGCAACTGATGTCGGCAGGTTCAAGACCGGCTTCAATGAGTGTCTTTACGGCACCGTCGCGCAGGGGGAAAGTGAACTGAGAGTTCCATTTGGCGGTGACGATGGCTACACGTGCGCCCTCAATGTCGGTACATTCAGCGAAAACAGGAGTGTTGGTTGACATATGGTAATGATTGAATTAACGTGGGAAAAGTTTGTGCCAGAAAGAGAGGATGTCGATAGAGCCATGCTTGGCGTTGTAGAGGATTTCCACAATGCGACGGTGCTGGTCGTCGGCATTGAGTTTTGTGGCTTTGTGGAGCATTGTGTTGAGGAGGTGAACCCCTTTTTCGCGTGTGGCTTTAACCTCCAGCAGAGCCTCGCCGAGGTCAATTGACAGCTCAAGGTGCTGCAATCCGAAATCGGGCTGCAGCTTGGCGAGATATTTGAGTGCGCGGGTGAAGTATTGCACCGCTTCGCGCTGACGCGACATTTTGGCGAGAGTGCGCCCTTCCTGAGCCAGAGAGTCAATGAGCAGCATGGCTGCGCCTTCCACTCCGGCAGCAGCATCAGTGAGGTATGCGGCTGTGGCCTCATGAGCATTGGCGAGGGCGGCAGTCTGCCGTTCGCGCGAGCGATAAATTTGGGTGGCTGCGTTGACGCTCATCATGTGTGCGGGGCCGTAGCGGTCGGGGTTGAGGCGGGCGAGCCGCTCAAAGATATGCATTGATTTCTCTATATCGCGCTCGGCCTGCTTGTATTCGCTGCGGGAGTTGTGGACAAGAGCGAGGTCGTAAAGCAGGGCAGCGAGGGTGAGTAGAAACGGTTCGTCCTTTCGCCGGGCCTCCATGGAGAGAAGGTTGAGAGTTGCGGCGGCAGCGCGACGGGCATCCTCTATAGCACCGTTGTAGATGTGAACCGCAGTGAGAATCTGCATGAGTGCAGCATGGATGTCAAGCAGGTGACCCTGTTCCTCGCCCATGCGCTGCACGATGGCATCAAAGGCGGTGATTTGCTCCACGGCAACTTCCGCTCCTTGCTCCAAAACCATGCGTCTGGCGGCAGCGCGCATGAAATCGTAGGCGGTATTGAAGTTCAGCTCGCCGAGAGCGTGTCGCAGTTCAGCGCGATTGAAATCTCCTGCGGTGAGTTCCATAAGCGGCTCAATGGCCGGAGAAGCAGGGAGGAAAAGCGGTTCTAACGAGCTGTTTTTCATTTTAATCAGTGATTGATAACCGAAGTTTGCGCCGCATTGTCGGCACCGTCAGCAATTATTGAGGCCATGGCCTGCAGTTGCTCAATAGAGAAAGAGAGCATATCGCCCGGCTCGGGACGGCTGATGTCGAGACGCTCAAGGGCTGTGGCGAGAGCGGAAATAGCCCCTGCCTGCCATATAAGAGTATGCGAGGGGAGTTGCACCGGTGCTGTGGCTTGAAGCTTGTGGTGGTGGATAGAGAGGGTGTGTGTGGCCTCGTTGAAATACACCATGGTGGGACAGTAGAAGCGCACATGCTCATTGTAGCATTTTTCGGCCTCAGTGTCGGTGAACAGCATCGTGGTGTCGGTGGGAGTAAGGAGAGTTATGTCGGCGCGTTCCATGAACTCCAGTATGACGGGTGTGGCGCGAGTGATGCGCGGCACCTCGTATGGAGTGAGCAGTGGAGCATAGACAGCAATGGCATTGCGGTCGGCTATATGGTCAAGGAGATCGGACATGAACTGGTGTGCCCTTGGTTTCAGCAGCTCGGGGGAGCCGAACAAAACCACATCGCCGGGGTCAATGCGCGGCCAAGAAGCATTGAATCGCTCATCCGGGTCGGAGGAGTATATGATGGGAGAGACGGCAGTTTCGGAACGGAAGAAAATTGCTGTGGAGGTGTGCTCGCCGTTGCTTACGCGGTCGATGCACTGGATGTTGACACCGGCAGATTCAAGAGAGCGGCAGAGCAACGAGCCTATAGCGTCACGTGCCACTTCGCTTACCATCCATACCGGAGCACCGCTCTGAGCAAGAATGATGGCGGAGTTTTGAAGAGCTGAGCCGGGCATCCATGTGAGTGGAGCACCGGGAGTGGTGTCGGCCGGCATGATGATATCCATGCGGCACGGCCCTATGATAATGATTTTTTTCATAGCGGTTGTGTGATTACTGGCGCGAGATGTGGCCAAGGTAGCCACCATGATGCCTCTTGGCATAGTCAGCTTTAGTGAAGCCGGTGAGTCGCATCACGTTTACAACCAGTATGTCGCCGATAACAGTCATCATAGTGGTGGAAGTGGTGGGAGTGAGACCGAGGGGACAAACTTCCGGAGCACCTCCTGTGAAAAGAGTGGCATCGGCTTTTCGTGCCAACTCGCTGTCGGCTTTGCCGGTGATGACTATTGTGGGAATCTGCGGGTAGAGATGATGTGCAAGCTCAATGAGGTCAAGAATCTCGCGAGTGCGTCCGGAATTGGATACGAGCAGCATCACATCGTCAGGCTGAAGCACTCCAAGGTCGCCGTGCTGAGCCTCGGAAGGGTGAAGATTGACAGCCGGGGTGCCGGTGGAAGAGAAAGTTGTGGCGATGTTCATGGCTATCTGTCCGGCTTTGCCCATTCCGGAGGTGACGAGCTTTCCGCCTTTGCGGTGCACATGCTCTATAATAAGCTCCACGGCACGGTCATAATCGGGTGAGTAGGGGATGTTTTCTATGGCTCTGCTCTCGTCGCGGAGAATCTGATGCATTGATTGCTCTATTGTCATAGGTATAGGTGGCAGTTAATGTTGCAAAGATATTAATAAAAATGAAAACTGCAAGCGGTCAGGCGTGAGAAGTAGAGGTGTGTGATGTGCGAATGTCGCGTTGTTCCCATTTGCCGACGCTTTCGATCCATTCGGGGTCAATGGGTATGCCCTTGCGCAACTTCGGGTCAAATCCTGCCATTACCGTGTGTGTGATACATTTGGTTTCGCCGGTTTCGGCGTTGATCATGCGTTGCTCCACAGTGAAAGATTTTTCGGAGCAGCAGCCTATGGTGGTCCACACTTCCAGCGGCTCGTCAAAGTAGGCGGGTGAGTAGAAGTCGCAGTCAATGTGCACCACTACGGCCTTCACATCAAGATTGTGCTTGTAGCGTTCGGGTGCGGTGGCCTGAAGGTACCTGATTTTGGCGAGGTCCATTATGGAGAGGTAGGCATTGTTGTTGAGGTGCCCGAGCAGGTCAATGTCGCTGAATCGTGTCTGGACTTTGGTGCAATGCCGGAACGGATGAGCGGCAGCCGGAACGCGGGGATTGGAGGAAGGGAGGTAATTAAGAGGCTTGTCCATATCAAGAGAGTGGTTTTTTTGTGTCAATGAAGAACTATCTGAGATATAACATTTGAGCCGGCGGCCCGGTTGAGTTGCTCAACGAGAGATGTTTTATGAAATGAAAGCTCATTTTTGAGCACAGCCGAGCTGAGATACACGTGCATGACGCCGTGGTCCACATAGCGGCGCGTGGTGTAGCGGTTGACTCCCGGGCCAACAATCTCGGGCCACATGTAAAGAGCGCGCTGCTCGGCCATGGCAGTGTCAAGGCCGTCGCGGTGCAGGGACTCGTTGATGATGTCGGCAAGTATTTTGGGTTCTGTGCGTTCCATTATTCAGGGATGAAAGTGCCTTGTGATACAGACCACATGCGGTGGTCACCGCCGGAAGTGCGGCTTACGATACTGTGGAGATGCGAGCGGTCGGTATCGGTGATGAATATCTGACCGAAATCGCTGGATGTGACGAGGTTCATGATCCGCTCAACGCGGGTGGCATCAAGTTTGTCGAAAATATCGTCAAGGAGTAGAAGCGGCCGCAGGGATGTTGCCTGATGAAGAAATTCGTATTGGGCAAGGCGGAGAGCCACGGTAAATGTCTTGCACTGGCCCTGAGAGCCTGTGCGCCGCATGGGCATGGAGTCAAGGAGCATTTCAATGTCATCGCGATGAGGGCCTACGGAGGTGTGCCGCACAATCTCGTCATGACGGCGCGCACTGTCAAGGAGGGGAAGGATGGATCCGGAGGATGAGTCAAGAGATGAAATGTAGCGGAGGCTCACCTCTTCTTCAGTACCGGCAATGGAGGTGTAGAGGTGATGAAAAATGGAGCTGAGCCGGGCGGTCCAAGCGGCGCGTGCAGAGTGTATGGTATGGGCAGCGGCATCCATCACACATTCCACAGCGGCGTAAAGATTGTGGTCAACGATAGAGTCGCGCAACATTTTGTTGCGTTGTTCCAAGGCGCCATTGTAGCGTATGAGAGCGTCCAGATAGCGTGGGTCGCTTTGTGAAATCACCATGTCCATCCATCGGCGGCGTTCTTCGCCGGCACCGCGAATAAGGTCAATGTCTTGAGGCGCTGCCATGACGAGCGGAAATGTGCCGATGTGGGTGGATAGCTTCATATATTCTTTGGCACCACGTTTAAGGGTTTTGCGCTTGCCGCGCTTTATGCCGAGTGTAAGTTCTTCGGATACGTTTCGGCGGGTGTAGGACCCTTTGGCGATGGCAAAATCCTCGCCGGCCCGAATTATCATGGAATCGGGCGCACCTGAGAAACTTTTGCAGAAGCTGAGCATATATATGGCATCGAGCAGGTTGCTTTTGCCCATGCCGTTATTTCCCAGCAGGCAATTGATTTTTGGAGAGAAAGCGAGTTGTGCCTGCGGAATGTTTTTGAAATTGGTAAGTGTAAGCGAATCAAGTTGCATATCAAATGCAAAGTTACGAATAATTATAATTCATGAGGCCAAAATTCATTGAAATAGGGACGCAAAACAAAAGGGTAGTCTCCCGACTACCCTTAAGCTTCAAATACACAATTATCTATAAAACAACTATTATTTCTAATTTCAATCCTCTGTGTATTGGAAGATGTCCATCTTCCTTAATCCGGGAGCAAAATTAGTATATTTGAAAAAACGTGTCAATAGTTGAAACTTTTTTTAACAAAAATTTTGATGCTAAGATGGCTTGTAGAGCCATTTTCAAGATATTTTTTGGTGAAAAAAGCAAAAAGAAAAAATGATGTTAATCGGGGATGGGAGTGTAGAGGTCGGGGAGAGTGCAAAGCTCATGAATGAGTTGTGCATAATTATCCGCTACGGCCTCGGCAAACCGTTTTCCTTTGTCGGCAGAAGCGAGGGCCGGCGAGCCGATTCCGGTGTCGCGAGACACTGAAGTCCATTTTCTGGGAACCCAACCCACACCTTTGGCGAGTGCTTGCGAGGCCCATGAAGCGGATTTGCCTGCTCCGGCTTCGTCAAGGTTGACAAGTTCGGGATGGTAGTGCATCATAACCGAGGTTTCCAGCTCATCGGCGTGGTCGCCCGGGCAGTCAAAGAAATCTTTCGCGGGACATACTTTGAACCATTCGCTTGAAGCAATCAGCATGTTGGAAAAATCTACCGCGAGATCGCGAATCATGCTCTTGAATGTGTTGCCACCGTGACCGTTGATAATCAGGAGCCGGTTTATACCCTGATGATGGAGCGAAGCCACAATGTCGGTGAGCACTGCTTTCTGGGTCTCATAGCGGTAATGGATGCAAAATTTGAGGTCGCGTTGGCCGGGATTCTGTGCGCCCAGCGGCATAGGCGGCATTACCATGGCAAGGATATTGTAGCGTTTGCGTGCAATTTCGGCTGCATCTACGGCCACATCGTGCGACAGTATGGCATCGGTCAGGTAAGGCAGGTGCAGATTGTGAGGCTCCGTGGCTCCCCACGGCAGGATAGCAATGGAGTATTTATGCTGAGATGCGGTGCCGTAATTGCTTACGGAGAGATCTATGATTCGGTCAATCATGATGGTTATAATGATATGTGAGATGTTTCGGAAGAGCGAACACGCGGTTTGAGCTCACCGCCGTAGATAAAGAAACTGTTGTCTTGCGCCGGAATAACGGACGCACCGGCACGAGCAGTGGCACGGGCTGTGTCAACCGGTTCAAGCCATGATTCGGTGGCGGGATCAAAAACAAGTGTATAAGGGTTGAAGCGGTACCATTCGGGGTCATGGTCCAGATAGTCGGGAGCCTGATTGCGCAAGGCCTCAAGGAATACATCCTTGTTGACGCCGCCGCATACAGCTATTTTGCCGGATGAGAGGGTACATGCCGCTCCACCACCAACGGCGAGGGGTGTGCCTTGTGGTGTGACGGGCCCCTTGACGGTGTGCCATTTGTTGGATGAAGGAGTGTAGCATAGCCCGTTGAGTTCAAGAGTGGGTTCATTGTTGCCGTGTCGTGCGGCGAAACCGCCGAACAGATAGAGGCATGTTTCACCGTGGCTGTTGACACCGGCTGCCATGACGGGCTGCACACGCGGGTTGCCAGGCATATCTTTCAGTTTTACCCATTTTGGAGCATCGGCATCAAGGTCAAGAGCAAACAATGAGCGCGAGGGTGTGCCGGCCAGATTTCCGCCAGCCAGATAAACGGTGTTGCCGATAGCAGCGGCAAAGGCATTGTCAACCGGAGCGGGGAGTGATGGCAGCGGTGAGAGCTGCGCTTGGTCCTGATTTACGGTCAGAAGCATACATGAAGCAAGGGCGGAGTCGGGGTCAGTGCCTCCAATCAGAACTATGCCTTTGGGCGTGGTGGCTGTGGCTCCATATGCAGTGGGCTGAGGCAGTTGGCCGATGGGTCGCCAAGCCATAGTGGCGGTGTCGGCGGCATAAATGCCTTTATAGAACTTTTTGGACGCTCCGGGAGCGAAGGGGTTGCCGGGGAAATTGCAACCGCCGGCGATGATGATGTCGGAGCCGGATTTTGAGGCGAAACATCCAGAAAGCCCTGCCTCGATGCCAGGTTCGGGAGCGAGAAGAGCGGGGTTGGAAATTTTAATTTCAAAAGTGGATGCCGGAACGGAATCGGAGTTGATGAGATTGGCCCGGGTGAAAGGTTGCCAGGCGTAGCGCACAAATTGAGGATTCTTGGAGTCCATGTCGTAAAGAATAATCTTGTTGTTGATGATTTTGGCTTTTGTGGGAGCAAAAATGCGGTCGGGTCCGGCCACTTCAAATGTTATCGGCTCAGAGCCGTGGGAGAGAGCGAGGCTGCGGGCATGGGCAAATGACAGTTCTATGCCCTGAGGAGTGATATACGCGTCAACGGGTTCCGGTGAGTGAGCGTCAATGGGAAATCCAAATGAGTGCTGCAGCGCAAGGCGTGCGAGGCGATGGCCGACAGGAGATTTATGGCGCGGATGCACATCAAGCGAATCGCCGCAATCGGTTATGACAGCCATGGCTGTGTAGGGGATTTCTTTGGCCAAAAGACGCTGAGAGTTGCGGAACTTGGGCCACGACGGGCGATCGATGGATGAGAGCTGGGAGAAATAAAACGGCATTTCGGGGTTGCGGAAATATGAGCGCCAACTCTTGACGAGGGCCTTGAAGAGCGAGGCATGCAGCTCAATGTTGTGGGCATTGGATTCGCCCTGATACCATATGACACCGTCAATGGGGAAGTGGTCAAGAGGCTCAATGCCTGCGGCAAACAGGTAGGACGGCTCATAGGGGTGACGCCCGGAGGGCCCGCTGTTGGTTAGTGCCCGCTGCTGTGCCCAGGGCTGCACGTAGTCGTTGTGATGCCAGTTGAGGAGGAGTTCGGGCATTACTTCCTCAATAGTGTTGATGTCGGTCCAAGAGCCGGTAGTGGCGCCTCCCACAGGATTCTGTATTATTCCGACAGGGAGGCGCAGGGAGTCGCGAAGCTCGCGTGCGAAGTAGTATGCAACGGCTGACAAAGGGGCGGCGTTGCGGGGTGAGACGGCTTGCCACGAGGCGGGGCGGAAATAGAGAAGATTATTGACTGAGTCAACTTGTTGCGGAGACCAAGTGATGTTGTTGGTTATAAACCGTGGCTGCATGGCATAAAAACGCAGCAGAGAATCGCCGCAAGAAGCGATGGTGCGCTCTGCATCATGGTCCTCACCAATGGTGAAGGCCATGTTGGATTGCCCGCTTGCCAAAAAAACGACTCCGGCAAGAATGTTGGAGAGACGCAGGGTGTCGCTGCCGTCGGAAACCGTGATGTCATATTCCCGCGCAGGGGTGAGCGGAGGGATAGTGACCTGCCATTGCCCGCGGTTGGATGAACGTGTGCGATAGGTGTGACCGTCAACGGAGAGGGTGATCGGGGTGAAAGCATTGGCATACCCATGGAGGGTGAGGTAGCGGCTGTGCGGCAGTACCATGCCCGATGAATAGACGGGCGACATGCGCAACGGGCCGTATTGCCCGGTTACTCCTTTATAGGCTTCCACAGCAAGCAAACGCGCACCTTCGGCATCGGGATGGACACCGTCATGAAGCAGCCGCTGCTGATTGACCAGCGGACTGTTGAAGTCAATCAACTCAAGATGCTGCTGCCCGGCCAGACGCTCAATGAGGTCCTGCGCCTCAAGACGCCAGATGCGTGTGCCGGAGCGAAAACGCGGATGTGTGGCTCTGAGAGGAGTGAGACGGGCCATGAGAATGCGCACATCGGGGTTGGCCTCGCGGAGTTTGTTGATGATGTAGAGATAATCGGCGGTGAACTGCTCGCTGAAGTTGGGCCAGGACCGAGGGTCGGTGTCATTGACTCCGAGATGAATAATTGCGATGTCGGGTTTATAGTCAATGGCAGCGGCAAATTCGGGGGTGTCGGTGTAGGGGTGATGGCCTTTGCGGAGCACCGCGGCTCCTGAATGGCCAAAATTGCACACTTCGTACTTGGCGCCGAGCATGTTGCCAAGAAGGGAAGGGTAGCTTTGTGATTCAGGGGACTGAAGGGTAAGCCCGTAGGTAATGCTGTTGCCGAGGCAAGCTACCTTCACCTGCGCCTGTGCCATGAATGAGGCACAGGCAGCGAGGATGAAAGCGAATAAAAACAGTTTATTTTTTGAGGATGTCATTGATTAACATCTGACTTTTGATAAGCATTCGCGGAATATGGAAAGGACCTTTGAAGATGTTGCCTTTTGCCGACTGGGCAACGGATCCATCACGATGTAGATAGCCGAACCATTCGCCGAAAGCGTCATCGGGAAGATGCTCGTAGGCCCATTCGTTGGCGAGGCGATGCATTTCAAGGTATTTATTGTCGCCGGTGACAAGATGAGCATAGAGCGAGGCGATGATGGCTTCGGTCTGAGGCCACCAGAATTTCATGTCCTGAGAATAGTCCTGAGGCGGGAAATGACGGCAATCGCGGAAATTGATTATGCCGCCGAATTCATCGTCCCAGCCCCATTGCCAAGACCAATCCAAGATTTTGAGCGCGAGGTCTGTGATATGTTTGTCGCCGCCGCGATATCGGGCTTCCTCAAGAAGGAACCATGAGGTTTCGATGCAGTGACCGGGGTTTATGACACGACCATTGAGGGTGTCAATCAGTTCGCCTTTGGGGCCGACCATTTCAAGCAGAGCCTTGAATTCGGGATGGAGGAAGTAGTGCTCAATGGCATAGAGCGAAGTGTTGACACGCTCTTCAAGAATCGGGTCGGAGATGACTTTGCGGATAACGGCGGCCGTGTTGATAAGAATCATTGTCACGGAGTGACCCTGGGCTTGCAGAGTAGGAAGGTATTTAGGCTCAAGGATGCCCGGAGTGTCGATGAAACGGCATATATCCTTAAAGAGGCGGAGTGATTTTTCAGCGTATTCGCGGGAGCCGGTGGCGAGAGAGTATTCGGCCATGGCTATTGCCGCAAAACATTCGGAGAACACGTAGCGGCGTTTGCGTAGCGGTTTGCCGTCAGCAGTGACCTCAAAATACATTCTGCCATCGGTGTCGAAGCAGTGCTGCTCCAAGAAGCGGATGCAGCTGAGCGAGAACTCCAGATATTCCGGGTCGGGGTTGATGTTGTTGTAGGCAAAAGCATATACAAATCCGCAACGACCCTGGAACCAAACGGATTTGGTGGAGTCCATGAGGTTTCCTTCGCGGTCAAGGCAGGTATAAACGCCTCCGTTCACACGGTCAAATCCGTGGCGGAGCCAGAAAGGGAGAATGTTGTCAAGGAGATCAGCGCGATAATGTGCGCTCCACTCCGAGAGATATTGATTGGTGTCAAGATTCCACATGTCAGAATTTGTTGCAGCGTTCAAAGAAATTGATTTCTTCCAGTTCGCGTTTCATGGCGGCTTCTTCTTCGGGGGTGACGGTGCGGAACGGCACACGGTTGGGTCCGAGATCAAGGCCGATGAGTTTCATGATGCGTTTTCCGCCTACAATGTTACCACGATAGCGGCAAATCACATTGATGACATCCTGTGCAAAATTCTGATGGTCACGAGCAGCTTCTATGTCGCCTCGTTTCCAAGCGTCAAGGATAGCCACAAGCTCACGGCCATTGTAGTTGGTAGTGCCGCCTATGCCACCCTGAGCACCGCCCATGGCAAGGCAGGGGAGTATGGTTTCGTCCTGTCCATGGAGCATGTCGTATTTGCCATTCTTATAGAGGCGGCACTGATTGTACTCATAAAGGCTCTCAAAGGTGTATTTGATTCCGGCAAAAGAGGGAACGCGGCCGTCCACAGCCTTGAGAAGGTCAAGCATGGGTAGGAAAGCGCCGTTGAAAGCAGGGATATGGTAATAATAGAATGGGAGGTTAGGAGCACCTTCCACAATGCCTTCAATGTATTTGACCAGCTCTTCAACACGACCGATTTTGGGGAAAGGAGGAGCCATGGCACCGATGCCGTAAGCACCTATTTTAGCGGCATGCTCGGCAAGTTTTTTTGCTGAACGGAGGCAGCAGCTGCCGACATGCACAATAACTTTGAAATCGTCAAAATCCTTTGTGGCATCAATCCACGCTTCGGCAATGGCCATGCGCTCGTCGTCGGTGAGCATGTATCCTTCGCCGGAGGAACCGTTTACAAACACGCCCTTAAGTCCGTTTTTTTTGAGCATTGCGGCGTAGGCCGGTATGGGCGCAAGGTTTACATCGCCGTTTTCATGAAACGGTGTGAAAGGGGCATTGATGAGGCCTTTGATTTTTTCCATTGTATGCAAGTTATTAAATGGGTTGTTATGAGAATTATTCTTTGTTGTCGGAGGTGGGACGGAGAAGTGTGAGCTGGAGAGTCATGGCAATGAAAATGACTACTGCCATAAGTGCAAATCCGAGTCCGAGATTTCCATCTTTGGCCCATGCGCCGAGGAGCGATGTCGTTGCGGCACCGGCAAACACGCCTACCATGTTCATGACACCATAGGCGGAGGCGCGAAGACGAGAGGGCACAAACTGACAGAGTATGGGCATATTGTTGGCATCAAACATTCCGTAGCCAAGGCCGAAGAACAGGCCGGCACCAATGGCTGCGTAGATGTTGTGTCCGAGACCTATGAGCACGAGAGCCGGAATCATCATGGCCATGCCTATGGCGGAGGTGTAGATGCGTCCGCGAACATTGCGGCGTACCCAGCGGTCGGACAGCGGTCCGCCCACCATCACGCCAATAAAGGAGCTTGCCGCGATGGTTATTGTGGCAAGCGGGCCGGCTTCAGAGGGTGATATGCCGAGAGAGTTGGCAAACAGGGTCGGGAGCCAGTTTTTGGTGGCCCAACCCGGCAGGGAGGATGATGCGAAGAAGAAAAGGATGACCCAGAATGCAATCATAGAGAAAATCATGCCGAATCCCTGAATCATGCTTTTGAAAGTTACGGAAACCGGAGTTTCGGCCTGCTTCTGCTCAGCCGGAGTGCGGCGCACATCGCGGAGCGCAAGAATGAGGATGACGGCATAAGCAATGCCGACAAGACCGAACACATGGAATGTCTGCTGCCATGAATAGGCGTGAGCGGCAGTGGCACCGAATCCGCCAAGAGCCTGACCCATATAGAGACCGGTCATGTGTATGCCTACGGCGAGCGAACGGCCTCGTCCGGTGAAGTAGTCGGCAATAAGGCTGAGTGCTGCGGGTATGTAGAGGGCTTCGCTGACACCCATGAGAGCGCGCAGCCAGTAGATTTGCTCAAACGTGGTGCAGTAGCCCATGAGCAGAGTTACTGCAGACCAAACGCCGAGGCTGCTGACTATGAGCCATTTGCGGTTGAGTTTGTCGGCTATGGCACCTGAAACGGGGCTCATGAAGCCGTAAATCCACAGGAAGATAGCCATGAGCCGTCCAAAGTTGACCGGGTCAAGAATCTGATGAATGGTTTCGCCCATCGACATCTGCATGGTGGAGAGCATCTGTCGGTCCATGTAGTTAAGGAGGGCCACCACCCACAGCAGGCCAACAACTACCCAAGGATACACTTTAGATTGTGAAGCGTGAGATTTTGTCATGGTATTAATGATTGATTTGCTTGCAGCGAGAAATGCGGGCTGCGGTGCGTCCGTATGCGGCCACGATTATGAAACAGATGAGCGGAAGAATAAATGAGATGTTGACAGCAGGCATGCCAAAGAGTACTTTCTGGTCAATAATCATACCCTGCAACGGGGGCATCAGGGCACCGCCTACAATAGCCATCACAAGGAAAGCCGCTCCAAGTGATGTGTCGCGTTCATGTACATTTTCAAGCGCTATGCCATAGATGGTCGGGAACATTATGGACATGAAAGCACTGATAGCCACCAGACATATCAAACCGCCCATACCTACCCACAATATTGCACCGGTGGTGCAGAGGGCGGCACCTATGCCGAATACGGTGAGCATTGTGTGCGGGTTGAGGTATTTCATGATGTAAGTGCCGAGGAAGCGGAATGTCAGGGCGAGGCCCATAGCCACAATATTGTAGAGCTGAGCGGTGGCTTTGTCAATGCCAAGGTTGTCGGCATACTGGATTATGAAGGTCCATACCATGATCTGCGCGGCCACATAAAACATCTGTGTGAGGACTCCCCAAGTATAATGGTGGTTTTTCCACAGACGGCGCAGTGTTTCACCGGCACTTATTTTCTCTCCTTTGTGATCTGTGGCAGGCATTTTGACACACAGGATGATGAGGAACATCACAAGCACGACCAGACCAATGGCCACATACGGGTCACGAATCACAGCAAGATCATGAAGACGTATTGCGGCTTTTTCGCTTTCGGGCAGGGATGAGAAGATGAGTTCACCGGCAGAGTTGCGAATCTCGGAATTGAGTTGCGGAAGAACGATGAACGATGCTACAGCCATGCCGGACAGAGAGCCGACGGGGTTAAAAGCCTGGGCAAGATTGAGTCGTCGGGTGGCGGTGTTTTTGTCACCGAGCGACAGGATGAAGGGGTTGGCCGTGGTTTCAAGAAAAGCAAGGCCGAAGGTAAGCACGTAAAGCGAGATGCAGAAAAATGAGAACTGCTGGAACTGGGCTGCCGGAATGAACAGGAAGGCCCCCACGGCATACAGTCCGAGTCCGAGAAGGACACCGCTCTTATAGTTGTATTTGCGGATGAACAGTGCCGCAGGGATGGCCATAGTGGCGTAGCCGCCATAGAAGGCAAACTGCACCATTGAAGCTTTTGCAGCAGACAGCTCCATCACTGTCTGGAATGCTGCCACCATGGGGTTGGTTATGTCGTTGGCAAACCCCCATAGAGCAAAAAGAGTTGTGATAAGGATGAATGTTACCAGATATTTACGCGGTACGAGGGGCTGAGATGTGCCGGTTTTGTGATTGTCAGTCATGGTATATAAGGTGTTTGTTAAGGCTCTATGATTTCAGAAATGTCGGTTAGCGAATCAATGGCACCGGCGGCTTGGGCCTGAATGAGAATGTTGCCTATGGCAGTGGCTTCGGCAGGGCCGGCGGTCACTTCCATGCCTGTGGCTTGAGCCGTGAGGTTGTTGAGAAGCTGATTGCGTGAGCCGCCACCTATAATATGTATTCTGCTCACCGGGGTGGGTATAAGGTCATTGAGCTGTATGATGCCACGACGATAGCGGTCGGCAAGCGAAAGTAGCACGCAACGGACCATGTCGCCTTGAGAAACCGGGTCAACAAGAGAATGGTCGGCGCAGTAGGTGTGGATGGCTTTGGCCATGTTGGATGGATTGGAGAAAACCGGGTCATTCACATTGATTATCGTGGAACATTGTGAGTCTTCGGCAAGTTTCACGAGTGCGGGATAGGAGTGTTCCACGCCGAGAACTTTCCATTCGTCCACCAACCGCTGAAGAATCCAAAGGCCGGTGATGTTCTGGAGAAAATGGATGCGTCGGCAAGTGCCGCCTTCGTTGGAGAATCCGGCGTGTTCGGCCTGCTCGGTGGTGACAGGCTCGGAAAGTTCCACTCCAAGGAGTGACCATGTGCCCGAACTGAGGAAAGCCGTGGCTCCGGGTTTGTAGTAGGGTGTAGAGGCGGCGGCATGCACGGCGCATGCTGTGTCGTGGCCTCCGACGGCTACAACCTTCACTTCAGGAGACAGGCCGGTGTGCTCTGCAATATGGGGCAGGATGGTGCCAAGGGCTGTGCCCGGCTCAACTATGGGGCAGAATATCTGTTCGGGGAGGTTGAGGCGTGAAATAAGCTCTTTGTTCCATGACCGAGTGCGAGCGTTCAGCAGTTGGGAAGTGGATGCTATGGTGTATTCGTTGGCTGCCACTCCGCATAAGAAATAGCTCAGAAGGTCGGGCATGAAGAGGAGGTGCTTTGCGGCCGGGAGCTTTGGGTCCTGCTCCTGCTGCATGTCCATGAGGCGATACACGCTGTTGATGGCAAGCGGCTGGAGCCCAGATTCCTCATACAGAGTGCGCGAGGGCATCATGCCCTGAAGGAGAGCGGGGAAGGGGTCGGTGGAGTTGTCGCGGTAGCATACGGGAAGTCCGAGCAAAGCTCCGTTATGGTCAACGAGACCGAAGTCCACACCCCATGTGTCGATGCCAATGCTCACGATGTCGCGGTATATGGCGGCAGCTTTGCGCAATCCTTCCAGCATCTGGGAATAAAGCATGGGGAAATCCCAGTAGGTGTGTTCGCCGAGCTGTACACGGCAGTTGGCGAACCGGTGTATTTCTTTAAGCTCAAGCCGGTTGTGGCGCAGGGAGCCGGCGATGACACGCCCGCTCCCCGCTCCGAAATCGGCGGCTAAAAAAGTGCCGTCTATTTGCATTGCTTTCCGAGGAAATATGTTTCGAGATCGTCAATTTCAGTTCGAGTGAGGGGATCCACATTGGAACCGTTGATGAGGGCGATGCGGCATGCCATTTCAAAGAACATGGCGCGCTCGAGGGTTTCGTTGAAATCCTTGCCGCACACTACCTGACCATGCTTGAGCAGCATGCAGGAGTTGTGGTCGGTGAGGGCCTTGACCACATGCTCTGCCAGCTCGGGGCTACCGGGACGGAAGAAAGGAATCATAGGAATTTCCTCTCCCACGTGCAAGGGTACCTCGGCGGTGAAATTGAAGTTGTCGGGACGCTTGTCCATACAAGCCACGGCAGTAGCATACGGGCTTTGGAAATGGAGCACAACATTCACATCGGGACGAGCACGGAGGACACCAAGGTGGAAAGTGGATTCCATGGACGGGCGGATGCCATTGAGGATTTTTCCATCGGCCACGCGACATACCGATACCTTGTCGGGGGTGAGTTCCGGCACCCAAGAACCGGTGCCGGAAATGATGGCTTCTTCACCCACACGCCAAGAAAGGTTGCCAGAGGAGCAGATGGTCAACCCGTGGCGGCCCACACGACGGGCCTGCTCCACGAAAAGATCTATGAGCTGAGATGTTACCATGGTGACAGATTATTTGTAGATGGGACCATAGTTTTTGCAAGCGCGATAGTCGGAACCTTCCTTGTCCATGCCGAACGCATTCCAAGCTGAGGGACGGAAAATCTTGTCGTCCTCAACATTGTGCATGCATACGGGGATGCGGAGCATTGAAGCGAGAGTGATGAGGTCCTGACCGATGTGTCCATAAGATATGGCACCGTGGTTGGCACCCCAGTTGTTCATGACGGAGTAAACATCGCGGAAAGCGGGTTTGTCGCACAGACGAGGAACGAACCAAGTGGTGGGCCAAGTGGGGTCGGTGCGTTTGTCAAGCATCTTGTTGATTTCGGGGTCAATTTCCACTGTCCAGCCTTCGGCGATCTGAAGCACGGGACCAAGACCTTTCACGAGGTTGAGACGCATCATGGTAACGGGCATGCCGCCATGGCTGAGGAAGTGGCTTGAGAAGCCACCACCACGGAAATAATCGCGGTCGGCGGGATACCATGTGGTGGCCTTGAGGCAGGCTTCGGCATCCTTTTCGGTCATTTCCCAAGAGGGTTTCATGCAGAATTCGCCGTTGGCGTTGAGGCTTTCGCCGGTAGCGTCAAGAGTAGTGGCGCCGGAATTGATGAGGTGGATTATACCGCCGGCAGCGCGTCCGGTGAGTTCTTTGCCGGTGACACGTTTCACGGCTTCGGGGCTCCAGTATGTGCGGACATCGGAGAATAGCTGTCCGGTGCCGGTAAGGAGGTGTCCGAAGAGCATGGCAACACCGTTGCAAGCATCGTTTTCAGTGGCGAGCACGAAAGCTTCGCGTATGCCGTTCCAGTCAAATGAGGTGTTCATGAGGGCCTCGGTGTAGTCACCGTTGGGCTTCCAGTCGGTCCACTGGCGCTGACCCTGGAAACCGCCGGCAATGGCGTTGTGGCCGAGAGACTCTTCCTTGAATCCGAGTTCTTTAAGCTTGGGGTTGCCGATCATGAGGTCGCGGACGATAATCATCATCTTGACAACAAATTCCCAGTCGGCATCTTTCTGCTCGCGAGTTTTGCGTTTTTCGGGACGATTCTTGAAATCTTCGCCTTCGTTGACCTTGCAGTATTTTTCGGTCCACTCCATGGCTTTCTTGTATTCCTCGTGGTCGTAGATGCCTTCATCCATGCGACGGAGAATTTCGGTTTCGTCAATAGACTCATTGCGCATGCCGAGATATTCCTGGAAGAAGTTGGGGTCAACTATAGAACCGGCAATACCCATGCACATGCTGCCGATGGAGAGGTAGCTCTTGCCGCGCATGCGAGCCACAGCCATAGCCGCGCGAGCAAAACGAAGAAGCTTTTCGGCTACATCGTCAGGTATTGTGTTGTCGTCAAGATCCTGAACATTGTGGCCGTAGATGCCGAATGCGGGAAGACCTTTTTGTGCGTGAGCGGCGAGCACGGCAGCGAGATAAACAGCTCCCGGGCGTTCTGTGCCGTTGAAACCCCAAACAGCCTTGGGCCAATGCGGGTTCATATCCATGGTTTCGGAACCGTAGCACCAGCAGGAGGTTACGGTAATGGTGGCTCCAACGCCTTCGCGCTCAAATTTTTCAGCACAAGCGGCAGCTTCTGCCACACGGCCAATGGTGGAATCGGCAATGACACATTCTACCGGAGAACCGTCACCGTTGCGGAGGTTGGAGCTGATGAGATCTGCCACAGCTTTGGCAAGGTTCATGGTTTTTTCTTCAAGGCTTTCGCGTACGCCGCCCTGACGGCCGTCAATAGTGGGACGGATGCCGATTTTGGGATATTTGTTCATGATAGATGTAGGTAAAAATGATTGTATTCGTATTAATAATGCAAATATAAACATTAATCGCCACACGCAAGAGAAAAATAATGATTTAATGAAAATTTTGATATGAGCAAAAGAGCGCAAAAGTGTGTTATAAAAGAAAAGCCAGAATTATTATGAAAAAATTGATATTCGCCGCCCTGATTGCGGCAATCAGCAGCTTCGGGACTGAGGCCCGTGATACGGAAATAAGTGTGGGTTACGGAGCGGAAAGCGCCATGGAGCATATCCCGGCTTATTCCAATCACTGGCACGGGATGAACCATTCGTGGGGAACATTCTCGTTTACTATCGATCACCGGTTTGCCGACAGGCTATGGATAGGGATGGGGTACACCATATCCTCGGCGAGCGCAGACAATGTGATGCAGGGCCGCGGAGGCGATGTGACATGGCACGGACTGCTTGTAAATACCCGTTATGAGTGGCTGAGGCGCAAGAATCTGACGCTGTACAGCCATGCCGGGATAGGTGTGCTGATAGCATACATGAGCCCGGAATGGGAACCGGGATACAATATCACGCGATTCGGATTTCAGGCCAGCCCGATAGGCGTGCAATGGGACCTGAGCAGGCATGCGGGCTTGTTTGCGGAGGCCGGTTACGGCATACAGGGCGTAGTGAAAGTGGGAGTGCGCGTTGGTTTGTGAAAAAATGAGATGCGCGATGGCGGAAATTCGGCGAATATGAGTATATTTGCAATCGAATAACCGACATTGTCAGCAAAATATGCAAAACAATATTGCAAGCGCACCATCGCCACGCCAACAGAGCTTATTGAAGAAGGTACTGTCGTACTTCATGAAGTATGGCGTGCCATTGATAATCACCGTTGGGTTGTGCTATCTGCTTCTTACGGGAGTGGATGTGAATGAGATGACCGCCATAATCCGTGACAACTGCAATTACTGGTGGATAGTGCTGGCGCTTGTGATAAGTATTTTCTCGCATGTGTTTCGCGCCATGCGGTGGAGCATACAGCTGAAAGCACTGGGCATAAAGGTGCCGCTGTTTGTGCTGACACTCAGCATTTTCGGCACATACGCTGTTAACCTTGTGTTGCCTCGCCTCGGTGAGCTTTGGCGCACCACCTACATAGCGCAGAGACAAAAGGCTTCGTTTACGGAAGTGTTTGGGTCAATGGTAGCTGAAAGGCTTGCGGATACCGTGACGGTGGCTCTGCTTACGGCCCTTGCGTTTGTGCTGGCCGGAAGCGCCTTGGCAGAATATCTGTCGCAAAACGGGGCGGCGTTGGAAAAGGTAATGGAGATTATGGCAAGTCCGTGGCTTTGGGGAGCGGTGATAGTGCTGATAGCAGGTGTTGTGGCACTGTTTCGATCAATGCCCGAAAACAAGCTTATAAAGAAAATCAAAGAGTTCTGCAAAGGGCTGTGGGAAGGATTTGCCGTGATAGCCAAGATGCCCGGCAAGGGAAGATGGCTGTTGTGGACATTCTGCATTTGGGGTTGCTACTTCATGCAACTGTTTGTGGCATTTTTCGCCTTTCCGGCTACCGCCCAAGTGGTGGAGGAATACGGAGTTGTGGCGGTGCTCATGTGCTTCGTGCTGTCAAGCATAGCGATGGGAGTGCCGAGCAACGGCGGTCTCGGACCGTGGCAATATGCCATAGTGTGGGGTCTCGGGATATATGCCGCCACGATACCTGAACTCAGCTATACCTATCGTGTGTCATTTGCCAATCTCGTAATGGGCTCTCAAACCCTATTGCTGATATTACTCGGAATATTCACCTTTGTGTGCATTGCTGCCGGCAAGCGACGCGCCAATAAACATACGGCCAATGTTTCTGGACGATAACAATCCCGATTATTTCACCGCCGACAGTGTGCCGGCAGATGAAAACGTGCAGCCGGAGCGTCCTACCATATCGTTTGACGGCAATGAGGCTCCACGCAAAAGGCGTAGCATGTGGAAACGCCGTCTTGCATGGCTGATTGTGGCATGTGCGGTTGTATTAGGTGTCATATTCTGGCTGCGTTATGTAAGCCCATACGCCACAGACTGCCGAGTGAAAGGGTATGTGACCAATGTGGAGAAACGCGGGCTTGTGTTCAAAACCTATGAGGTGGATATGGTGTCGGAGCAGGCATTGACAGACACAACGCGAGTGTATTCGCACAATCTCAGTTTTTCGGTTGAAAACCCGGCAATCGTGAAGCGTCTGCAGGCAATGCAGGGCACAGGCGTTCCGGTGCAGATAGTGTATAAGAAATATTATGGCACTCTGCCTTGGCGGGGAGCTTCAAAATACGTTATAGAGCAAATAAAGTAATAATCTCTCAATAATATGGATATCAAGTGCATAGGCATACTTACATCCGGAGGCGACGCCCCCGGCATGAATGCCGCCATTCGCGCCGTGACCCGCTCGGCAATTTTCAGCGGATTTAAAGTGAAAGGTATTTATCGTGGCTACAAGGGTCTGATTTCGGATGAAATTCAGGAGTTCAAAACACAGAATGTGTCAAACATTATTCAGATGGGCGGCACGATTCTTAAAACAGCCCGCTGCCCCGAATTCCAGACTCCGGAAGGGCGTCAGTTGGCATTTGACAACATGAAGCGCCATGAGATAGATGCGCTTGTGGTGATAGGTGGTGACGGCTCACTGACCGGTGCCCGCATATTTGCCAAGGAGTTCAACTTCCCGATCATAGGTCTTCCCGGCACAATTGACAATGACCTTTACGGTACTGACACCACTATCGGTTACGATACTGCGCTCAACACCATTATGGAATGTGTGGACAAGATACGTGACACTGCTACAAGCCATGAGCGCCTGTTCTTCATAGAAGTCATGGGCCGTGATGCGGGGTTCCTTGCTCTAAATGGTGCCATAGCATCAGGTGCAGAGGCAGCTATTATCCCAGAAATCAGCACTCAGGTGGACCAGCTGGCAGAACTTATCCAGAACGGTTTCCGCAAGAGCAAAAACTCTTCAATAGTGCTTGTGGCCGAAAGCCCCGTGACCGGCGGTGCAATGGGCCTTGCAGAGCGCGTGAAGAAGGAGTATCCCGGATATGATGTGCGCGTGTCGATTCTCGGCCACCTGCAGCGCGGCGGCAGCCCGACAGCCCACGACCGTATCCTTGCATCGCGCATGGGCGCGGCAGCTATAGACGCGCTGCTTGACGACCAGCGCAATGTGATGATAGGAGTGCGCAATGACGAGATAGTGTATGTGCCGTTTACCAAAGCTATCAAGAACGACAAGCCTATCAACCGCAATCTGCTTGAAACCTTGCGCCGACTTTCCATATAATGAAGGAAACGAAGCGAAATATACCGCCGCTGTTCACCGCCCGCATGTCGGAGGTGGACAGCGGTTTGGCTAATGCCCTTACGGAAGCGCTTGCCACTACTGATCCTGTGGTGTCTGTGCGCTACAACAAACGCAAGGGGATGAGGCCCGGTAACAGTGCCGACAGGGTGCCATGGTGCGCCATGGGCGAATATCTCGGCGAAAGGCCGAAGTTCACATTTGATCCCGCATTGCATCAGGGGCGTTATTACGTGCAGGATGCATCGTCAATGTTCATAGGACATGTCATCGGTCAGCTTACCGGAGATAGTCCGGTGGCTTATCTTGACGCATGCGCCGCCCCCGGCGGCAAGACTACGGCTGCAATCGATGCGCTGCCGTGTGGCAGTCATGTGGTGGCGAATGAGTATGTGCCGTTGCGTGCCGCCGTGCTGAGAGAAAATCTCGTAAAGTGGGGATGTCCCTATGCCACTGTGACCAAAGGAGACACTTGTCAGTTTCGTAAATATCCGGCGTGTTTTGACATAATAGCCGCCGATGTGCCATGCTCCGGTGAAGGGATGATGCGTAAAGATGCCGAAGCTGTGGCCCAATGGAGTCCCGCACTGGTGGCTCAATGTGCGGACCGTCAGCGCGAAATCATATCTAACCTGTGGGGCGCATTGCGTCCGGGCGGGTATCTTATTTACAGTACCTGTACGTTCAATGTGGAAGAGAATGAAGATATGGTGGACCGCCTTGTGAAGGATTATGGCGCGGAGCCGGTGGAAATAGATGTGCCAGAAGAGTGGAAAATAGCGGGTGCAGTGAAGGGCGATATGCCCGTGTACCGGTTCATGCCACAAAACCTTCGCGGCGAAGGATTGTTTATGGCCGTGGTGCGCAAGCCTTCGGATGAGGGCAATACGATGGCACGAAAGTCAAAACGGCAGAAAGACAATAAGGGCGCAAAGATGCCGGAGGCGGTGCGTGATGTGTCAAAATGGCTAAAGCCGGAGTATGAGGCGCAGCTGGAGTTTGACGGCGAATATGTGTGGGGAGTACCGGGCGGATTTGACATGTCGGATCCCTTACGACCCCGTACACCCGTGGCTTTGGTGAAGGGGAAAACGGTGATACCCACTCAGGAGCTTGCGATGAGTGATATGCTTAATCGCGGAGCGATGAATGAGGTGGAGGTGGACCGTGCCACAGCCCTTACATATCTGCGCCATGAGGCATTGCAACTTGCAGATAATGCGCCCAAAGGGTACGTGCTGCTTACATACGAAGGGATGCCGTTGGGCTTTGTGAAGAATTTAGGCAACAGGGCCAACAATCTTTATCCCGCAGGGTGGCGTATTCTCTCTAAATGACGGCTGCTACCTCCTTGAAAGCGTAGGTGGCGGTGTGGCCATCAGTGTCGGTGAGCTGCAAATGTCCGGTAGGGAGCACATCGGTGATGGATGCGGTGAAGATGCGTCCGGATTGAGCCTCCATGTATTTGTATGCGCCTTTGCGCCGCCACAATTGGTTGATGTACAGCGCATGAAGCTCGGGGAACAACTCCGGGTTGTCGTAGCGGTTCACGAGGTCAAGTATGTTTTGGGCAAGAAGCGTTTCGGCCCGGTGCAGATCGAATGTGCGCCCTGTGAGCATGGCAAGCGATATGGGGTTGGGTGCCGGGGACAAAAATTGAACCTGATTGATGTTGATGCCGATTCCGGCTATAGTGTGGGTGATGGCAGCAGATGAAAGAGAGTGCTCAATGAGGATGCCGCAAATTTTATGGTCTCCGACATAAATGTCGTTGGGCCATTTGATGGCTATGCGCGAAGCGTGCGGCGTATCCGCGAGCATTGTCTGCAGGAACCTGACAATGGCAAGTGAAATCATTTCGGAGAGCATGAACTGCTCATTGGGCTTTACGTTTCGTGGGCGCAGCAGCATTGAAAGGGTGAGGTTCATGCCCGGGGCAGCTTCCCAAGTGTTGCCGCGCTGCCCTCTGCCGGCAGTCTGCTCCACAAGGCTTATTACAGCACCATGGGGAAGGTCGCGGGCCTTGGATGCGAGAATGGAATTGGAAGAAGTGCCCTGCGGCAGACGAATTATGACGGGTTGGGAAATATTATTGCTCATGGGGGCAAAATTACGTAAAATGGCGGAGGGGATTATCAAAAACCGAGCGGAAAAATTGACAATGGCTGACGGGCCAAAGTATTTTTGCAGAGTCAAAACAACATATGAAATGAAACACACAGAAGAAACAGAAGAGAATGTGGCTGCGGAGGAGCCACAGATGCCTGAAAAGAGTGATGATGACACCGCTGCCGCCGAACCGGTGGAGATGGTGGCGAAAGATGAGGTGAACCGTCTGGTGGCCGAAGCGGAGGCACGCGGATATCTGCGAGGGAAAAACGAGAATGCGGCAATGAGCATGAGCACGCCGCGCCTGTGGGAGAATCCCTGCCGCACTGCAATGGACCAAGAGAGTTTGCCGGACCCTTCAAACGGCTTTTTATCAAAAATCCGTCCCGGAGTATGGGACTAAACCAATCAAAAAACAAACCAAGCTATGAATGAGATGACCCAAGAACCGAAAATTGTGGAAGGAACCAACGGCGGCGCACATGTGGTGGACGGCCCGCTGACAACAACTGCGGCAAGAGCAGCATCGCCCGGGCTGCTGATGAGCGAGATAGACAAACGGGTGGTTAAAGTGCGCCCGATGGCCACTCCCATTGACCAGATATCACGAATGGTGGGTGCCCGCAATGCCAAATCAATGGTGGTGGAGTATTACTCTGTTGACACAAAAGGAGTGTCGGCACGCTCCAAAAGCATGACTGCAAGTGAGGAGAGTGATGTGGAGGGGATGACAACCTATCTTCTCAAAACGGATAATGACGGTATTTTTTCAGCTACCGAAACAATCTTTGTGCCTACCCTGTCGGGCAAGGATGCATCCGGGAAAGATGCGGGCAATTTGCAGCTGTATGTGCTTGACAAAACGGATGCCGGTCTGAAAGTGGTGATGCTGAATGCGGCCGGAAATGCATCAACGCTTGCAACCGCAATCAATGGCGGAGTGCAGATAGTGCGCATGGGCAGAGCGGCTGCCGAACTGGATGTGCAGACTCCACAGTTTGAGGCGATGCCAAAGAAATCAAGCAATTATTGTCAGATTTTCAAGGCCCAGATAGAACAGAGCGTGTTTGCCAAACTTTCGGCCAAAGAAGTGGGCTGGGGGTTCAGCGATCAGGAAGAGGTAGCGATTATGGATATGCGTATGGGAATGGAGAAAAACTTTCTGTTCGGTGTGAAAGCCCGTATAACCGACCCCAAAAAGATGGATGAGGTGCTGTTTACCCAAGGAATCTGGAACCAGTGCGGAAGTCAGGAGACTCTGGATGTATATAACCTGCAGATGGCAGATCTTGTGAGAATCATGCGCACGGCGTTTACCGGTGATGCGTCGGGCAGCAACAAAAAGGTGTTTGTGGCAGGCTCGGCCCTTATAGAGGCTATCAACAATCTGGAATACACACGTGTGGTGGGAGCTTCGCAGACCACAACCCGCTGGGGCATAGATTTTCAGGAGTTGCGCTCAAAGTTCGGCACTCTGTATGTGGTACACGGGGAGATATTTGACCAGTGCGGACTTGAGGAGTGCGGCATAATAATTGATCCTGAGTATATGACCAAATATGTGCATGTGCCGTTCAAGGTGGAGCATCTTGACCTTAAGAAAAGCGGTGTACGTAATGTGGATGCACTTGTGGTAACGGAGGCGAGTTGCCTTGTACTGCGTCATCCTAAGGCTCATGTGAGAATTGTGCCGGCATGATGTGGCCAGTAGAGAAGATGCCGATTGAGCAGTTGGTAGATATGTTTGCACTGCGCAGGGGATTTGAGCCCCTGCGCGCCGACTGCGAGGTGAGCCGTACTGACGGCGTGGATATGCGACAACTGCTGGAATATGAGGTGCGCAGCCGTTATGCGAGCGCTCTTATCACGCTTCCGATAGAGCAACTTCCGACCGAAGACCTGTCATCAAAGGTGAGGCTTGTGGTTCAGTCAGACGGTAGCGGTGTCATAGATTTGCCGGACAATACGGTGAGAGTGGGTGAGGTGAAGCTGAGCAGCTGGCTGAGCAGCGTGAGGGCGGCAGATGCCACACACCCTTTGGTGGCGGCGCAGGCAAACCGCTGGAGCCGAGGGGGAAGATATGAGCCGGTGGCTGTGTTGCGGGGTAACAGGGTGTATGTGTATTCGCCCGACCGCATGGGCGATGGAGTGGAATCGCTCACTGTGGTGAAAATGCCGGTAACGGGAGAGCCATTTGCCGTGACCGAACCTATATTAAATGCTATTAACATGAATTCCGAGTTATGAAACCCGAATATTTGCAACTGGCGCACGAGGCATATCTGGCGGGAGCCGATTTGCGTGAGCGCCGATGCCGCTACAAGCGGTACACTTACGGAGCGCAATGGGATGACCCGGTTGTGGGTCCTACGGGAGAGGTGATGACCGAAGGCGAGCTTGCCACCGCCAACGGCAACCGGCCGCTCACCAATAATATGATCAGACAAATGGTGAAATGCGTGGTGGGCAATTTTCGCAACAGCATGCATGATGCGCAGCCTCAAGGGGTGAATGTGGACGAAGAAGTGGCAATGCGCAACGCCCTTGACGAGCTTGACTGCCGATTGCTTGAAGAATTTCTCATATCGGGGTGCGCCATTCAGCGGATTGTGGCGGAGCACAGGATGGGCGGCTGCGGTGTGTGGGTGGACAATGTCAGTCCGGATGAGTTTTTTGTGAATGCGTATCGTGATGTGCGCGGACATGACATAGAGCTTGTGGGTATGCTTCACAGCATGAGCCGCCGTGAGCTGCTGATGCGGTTTGGGGGAGTGTCGGGCGCAAAAGCGATGTGGCTCAACGGTCTGTATGACCGTCAGCAAAGCGGGGGTGCGTCAGAGCTGGGCAAGGATGCCGGAAGCGATTTTTACACGGCATCTCCCGGGCGTTGCAGAGTGATAGAGGTATGGACTCTTGAGAGCCGCAATATAGTGAAGTGTCATGACAGAATGAATGCGTCAGTATTCAATATCTCGCCACGTGATGCCGCCACTGTAAGAAAGATAAATGCCGATCGTGCCAAAGCCGGGACGGAGGCGATAGAGATGTGTGCGCGCACAACCATGCGGTGGCATTGCCGCTTTTATGCCCCCGGCGGCGAGCTGCTTGACGAATATGATTCGCCCTACGGCCATGGCATGCATCCATTTATGGTGAAGATGTATCCGCTTATTGACGGCGAGGTACATTCGTTTGTGGAGGATGTGGTGGACCAACAGCGATATATCAATCGTCTGATTACGCTGATGGATCACGTGCTGGGGTCTTCGGCCAAGGGTGTGCTTCTTTTTCCTGTGGACCAGAAGCCGGACGGCTTGAGCTGGCGTGAACTGGGTGCCTTGTGGGCGAATACCAATTCGGTGATACCGTATTATCGTACCGGTAACGGGGTGGAGCCGAGGCAGGTGGTGAACAGTGGCGAGCATACCGGCGCACATCAGTTGCTTGATATCGAACTGAAGCTGCTACAGCAGATTTCAGGAGTGAGCGGTGCGCTGCAGGGACAACTGGGCAGAGGCGACAGCTCGGCGGCCCTTTATGAAGCCCAGACCCGCAATGCTGCCGTGGCACTCAGAGATTTGCTGGACACTTTTCATAGTTTCAGACAGCTCCGCAACCGGAAGATAGCGCAGACCATGGGTTAACATATATTTGCAAAACAGTGTTGGTTATATGGCACTACCTTATGGTAATTTTGCCAATGAAACGATGATAAAACCGTATGCTATGATTATGATTGATGAAAATTCGCCTCACCGCATGAGGCAACGAAAGGCACTTGATTTTTATAAGGCGTGCCGACGAGTGCTTGAGGCTGACCGTAGCGGGATGCTGACCGAGACCGCTATGGTGCGGAAGGCACTCGGGATGGAGGCTCCGCGCTATTATGTCACCGATGAGTATGCCAAGAAGGTAGTGCAGAGGGCGTTGAAAGGCCGTTTCAGCAGTGAGTCAAACGGTCCGAAGTGGCAACAGTGGCGCGAGATAATGCGCAGGGTGCGCGATGTGCGCTCCAAGCTCAATGTCAGCACTGAAGAGGCGGTATGGCGAGTGATAGAGAGCAAAGCCTCAAGCTATTTTGTGAGTGAAGAGCAGGGTTACCGGCTGTATCTGCGCGGCAAGGCATTAATGCGCGCTTCTAAAAAATGATGAAAGATGATTACACGACTTACTTTGAATGTGAATGTGGTGGCTGATGAAGTGCTGGCAGAAACGGCGCTGCGCCATCATCTGAGCACCGACAAGGTGCCTGTGTTGAGCCGCGACAGAATGGAGGCTCTGGTGCTTATGATCCGGGCTTCGTTTGCCAGGATGTGTATCCGCATGATGGGATGTGTGGTGGATTGCTCGTGCGGGGACGAATCGCTTGAGGATGATGGCGGCAATCCTTTGCTGAGCGTGGATATAGAGCATGAGCCGACGGCAAGTGCCCTTACATGGGTGCATGCACTGCAGCATGCGTTGGCGATGGATGTGCTTGGGGAGTCTTTGGCCGGGATAGACGACAGGGCGAGTGCAATGTATGTGAAACGCGGTGAAGGGCTTGTGAGCGGAGTGCTCAGAGATGTGTCGATGTCGGGACTCGGCGGGGCGAGGATAGTGCCCCACATATATTAACTGATGCTGTATAATGCAGCAATAGGGTGTGCCTTGTGGGCACACCCTGATTATATATAGGGAGTGATTGGTGCTTTATTTAGCGGGAGCTGCGGGCTGAGGAGCGGGAGCAGGAGCAGGAGCCTGAGCTGCCTCGGGAGCGGGGGTGTTGTAGTCACCGCCCTGAACCTGTTCGGTGGGATTAACACGCGACTGGTTGGGAGTTATGGCAGCGGGCATGAAGAAAGTGGAGAGGATGGCAAGCAGGCAAATAACGCCGGCAAGAGTCCAAGTGGCTTTTTCAATAAAGTTGGTTGTGCGGCGCACGCCCATGATATTGTTGGATCCGGCAAAAGTTGACGACAGACCACCGCCTTTGGATTTCTGCATGAGAACTACGCCGATCAGAAGCACGGATGCAATGAGAGTGAGGACTACTAAAAGTGCAAACATATTGTAGTGTTAAAGTAATGGTGTTAAAAACAGGGTTATTTATTGTTGGCCAAACGCTGGCTGGCAATCAATTTGCGCAGAAAGCGTAATTGGTCTGCAAAGTAAATACTTTTTTCTGGAAAATTCAAACTTAATTGACTTATAATTTCATAAGCCTTGTCATAACGGTGGCGTTTGATGTAGAATTTAGCCAAACTTTCGCTTAAAGGAGAGTCGGCAGCCGGAGTGGGCGCCTTGCGTGTCTTGTGGTGAGACTCGGGCTCGGGAGTAGGAATGACGGGCGTTGTGTTTTCAGCAGGGTGAGAGGCGAGAAAGGCATCAAGCCTTGAATCCTGCTCACTTGCCGGGGCAGCGGAGGGCTGTGGGTTGTCGCGGTCTTCTTTAATCAGTACTGAAGCGTAGTCGGTGGCTACGGGGTTGAAAATCAGTTTTTCAAGCAAAGCCTGCTCTTTTGGGTCAGTGTTGCCGTAATTTTGCATAAAGGTGTCAAGTGCATCCTCGGTGGAGGGAGTGGCAGAGGCGTGAGTGTCGGGGTAGAACCGAGCGAATCTCGTGCCGTCGGGGTCAATAAGCTGAAACAGCGTGTGGGGATTGGGCGCGTTAAGGGCCACGCGTGCCATAAGCGTCTGTTTGCGGTCGGTATCGGGTTGGGCGAGTTTCAGTTCCAAGGCGGCAGGGAGAGTGAAATACGGGTAGAGATGTGCTAATTCGTCCGTGAGCTGCGGTTGCGGGGCCTCGGATTGCGAGATTGAGTCAAGAAATATGTGTAAAGGGGAGTTGTCCATGATAATGCGTGTTACCAGTTGCCGAGAGTGGCGTTGAAAATCAGTTGAACCAATTCTTCGCAAATGGCCTGACAGAGCTGGTCCTGCACATCGGTGAGCATCTGAGAGCTGTCAAAATCCTGATATGCACTGAAAGTCTGGTCAATATCCTTGCCCTGTTGCTTGTTGTCAAGATATTTGATGCGGACCTGTATGGTGAGTCGTGTTTTGGAAGCGTAAGCGTCTTCGGTGACGGCTTGCGGCGACAGCGAATAGCCGGTTATTTCGCCCTCAAGCTGCAGGTCGGATGCTCCGTCAACGGTTTGCAGGCGCGTGTTGCGCGTGATATAGTTGAGCAGCTCGTTCTCAAACATCTGCTGGAGTGGCGGGTACACCAAAGCAGCGCGAATGGGGAAGTTGGACACGTGGATGGTATGATAGACATTGTAGTCAATGGCGGCGCCGTTGAGCGTTACATTGACATGGCATGCGCCAAGAGGCAACAGCATAAGAGCCGTTGCCAACCAAATGCGACAGTTTCGGGCAATCTTGGAAATCATGACTGCAAAGGTAGTGAAAAATACCCGATGGTCAATATTTACGCATGGAGATTACGTTGCCCTGCGGGGTGACAAGAGTGAGCCGCGAGGAGGTGAAATCCTCCATTTTCAGTGTTATGACATAAGGTTTCAGATTGGGGTCGGCAGGTATGTCCATGCCCCATGCGTGTAGTTCTTCAGGCCACCACGGCATTTCAAGGGTTATTGTTCCCGCCTTTTCGTCATAAGCCATATTGCCGGTGTATTTGTCCCTCGGCGGGGCAGTGAACTGGACGGTGTGGCGGTAGAAAGACAGATACAGAGCCTGAGGGGTGGATTCTTCGCCATCGGCATAGAGTACGTGTGTCACTTGCCATTGGGCGTCAAGTTCGCCGTTTATGGCACATTCGCGGCAACTTTGGGCAAATCCTGCAAAGAGAATCAGCAGGGCTATGATGTGAATAGTTTTTTTCATATCCATCCGGTTTTTTTGATTGATACCTGCACTCCGAAGCTGGGGCTGAGCAACGCTCCGGCATCAAGACCTATGCCGAGCGTGCCGCTCCAGCCGTTGAGCCTTGCGGGGTGGTAGTTGAGTTCCCAAAGAGCGCTAAAACTGTGTGCAATGTTGGAGGTGGGTATATTGTAAGTGCCCCAGCTGCGCCACAGGGTCAGGAGCATCCGGTAGCTGAGTTGTGAGGACGGGCATCCTTCCACTCCGATGTGATGGCCCTTGATGCGGTTGTGGTAGAAGTACAGTTCGTGGTCGGCATTGTAAATCGGGGATATGAGTAGGGGGTTGCCCATGCCATAGCCCCAATGGCTTGATCCGACATCAAGATAATGATTGTAGTAGTCGTCGCGTCCGCTCACTTGCTCAGGAATAAGAGATGTGTGGTCCCAGTAGATCGGGCCGCTCTGGTCGCGGGTGTTGAGGTACTCATAGACGAATTTTGACGCTATGGGGTTGTCGGGGAACTTAAGCTCGATGCCAAGGAGCATGTCGCGCCATGTATGGTCAAAAAACATCATGGAGTGGTCTTCAAAGAAATGCTGATAGTAGAGTCTGGCACTCCAGTTGCGCTCTTTGTCATCCCATTTAAGGGCGGCGCTCCATTCGCCGGTGTGATTGCCGGTGACATTGGTTTCCTCACCGATTAGGCCGCTGCCGCCACCCTGATCGCCGCCGGTTGGAATCAGCACTTTACCCCAGTGTTTCCATCCATTGGGCATTTTGATGAGTTCCAGTTCGTAGGGAGGATAAAAAGAGCGTTTGTAAACGGAGCCACCGAATTGAGCTGCCATTTGCAGGCCGCCTTCAAAGCTGAGAGGGAACTTGTCCTCGCGTCCCACACGGATATAAAGGGCCTTGGAATGGTACAGGCGGTGAACCGAGCGTTTGGCACCCGGCAGTTCCATATTCACCCATGAGTGCTGCCAATGGCTGTCGGTGAACAAACCAAACGACACGTGAGCCTTTACGGCCAGCCAGCGGTTGGTATAAGGCACAATCTCATAGTTGGGCATTTCGGCTCTCACTTGTGGTATGGGGCGTGCGTTGGGGCTTTGCAGAAGGTCGCCCGAACTTAATTTTTCGTCAACGAACTTTTCGGTGTGTTCCTTGGCTCCTACGGTGAGCTGCAGGCAGCGCCATCTTACCGCACCGTAGAGCTGCTGTATGACAAACGGCGAAGTGAGGTCGTAGCCGGTGGCAAGGTCCACTGCCGCACTCCATGAGAACCGGGGTTTGTAGTCCATGTGGCGGAATACGCCGGCTCTCAGTATGCCATAGTTGGGCCGTTGGGATGACAGCCCGAATTTATTGGCCGCGAGCCACAGCGGGGTGTGATTACCGGTAGAAAAGGTGGCCTGAGCCTCGGCGCTGTAACTGAAAATGCTGTCGCGCGAGGAAGTGGGGGTGTCGTCAGACACGGCGAATGCGTATGCGGAGCCTAATGCGGCTGCAGCCACGAGTGTAAAAATTTTAAACCCATTCATAGCAAAATCGTTGTAAGCCCCAAAGGTACAAAAAAGTCTGAAAAAGCAATGGTTTTGCCGGAAAATTAAGAAGTCAGCGGATGCGGATGGGGAGGACCGGCTCTGCTGATAATGTGGCGGTAAAGTCGATGCCGGGTTTGGGCGTTATGGCCAAGGGTAGGTGACAGGGCATGATAATGTCGCCCATTTTCAGTGTAGAGAACTGGCTGAGAGCAGAAAGAGCTTGATCAATCCCCGTTTGCTGCGCTGTGAGAGTGGCGCTGAGCTCGGTGGCTTCAATGACAAGCGGCTCGTCCTGCTCAGGTAGCGGCATCCATTGGCCGAGAGCCACGCAATGGTCAAACACACCTCCTATGCCGGTGGGGAAATAGCCGTTGCGGAGCATGGCGAGAAGATGTGAGGGGATGAGCCGGAGAGCCAGAGTTACGGCATCGTAATAGCGCGGAGCGAATTTTGGGGTGATGCTTTTTCCGAGTCGTGACACGCGGTATGCCACGTAGAGCACCGCATTCCATTGTGTGGCGAAATCGGGGAGAAAAACAGGCCTGTTGTATGGAACGAGGGCGGAATCGGCAATGAGGTCAATGCGCAGAGGCATGATGACCGGTTCGCCCGGAGTGCGTTGGAATGCGATAGCTTTCATGGCTCAGGGCGATTTTGCAGGCTGAGCCGGTTGTACATCACTGCCAAATGCGCATAAATTGAGGTGTCTTGTACCACTATGCCCGGTTGTACATGCAGGCGGCAGGGAGCGAAATTCCAAATGGCTTTCACCCCGGCATGCACCAATGTGTCGGCTGTGTCCTGTGCCTTGTCGGCCGGAACGGTAATCACACCTATTTCGGCATCAAGCCGCCGGCGCCATTCGTCGAGCTGAGATATGTGAAGAACAGGCACATTGCAGATGCGAGTGCCCACAACCTTGGGATTGATGTCAAAACCGGCCTCTATGTTAAGTCCGAAGCGTGCAAGGCCGCTGTCGGCAATCAAAGCCGAGCCGAGAGAGCCGACACCTACTATCACAGCCCTGTGCACTCGTGTGAAGCCAAGAAAGTTGACCAACGTGGACTCCAGCGATGCAACTTCGTAACCAATTCTGGTTTTTCCTCGCAGTGAGATGTGCGACAGGTCTTTAGCTATTTGTGATGCGTCCACGCCTATGGCTTTGGATATGGCCGTGGACGACACATATTCCACTCCTTTAGCCCTGAGTTGCGACACATACGCCAGATACCAAGGCAATCGGCTGAGCGTGGGTTCAGGCAATATTGCTTTGGGAGAGGCGGATGCTGGTATGCGTGAAGTGGTGTCCATAAGGCTGTTTTATATAAAACGTGAACGCATGGGGCGTGGTGCAGATCCGGAGGCATCGGGCCGTAATTGACGGGCGCCGTTGAGACGAGTGCTGTTTCCTCGCCGCATGGCGTTATTGTTTCCAAAACCGGTGCCGAAGGGATCTTCTTCCTCATCGGTGTATTCCTGCTGCTCAGGCAGTTCACCGGGTTTTGGCTTGGGCTTGTTTTTCTTTATGGCAGCCGGTTTCTGCATGTCCACAGGCTGTTCATTGATGTCCCATTGCTGCTCCAGATCCCAATTTTTTTTGAGATTGATGAGTTTTGGGAAATAGTACACATCTTCGGGCATGCGATTGAGCGTCAGCGAGCCGGGGGTGTAAGTGCCGGAGGTGTCACGGTCGGCAAAGAGGCGGGCGTAGTATTTGCCCGGAAGCACGTAGCGGAGCACAGCATTGCCGTTTTCTACCGGAGCCTGCATGACGGGTTTGTCGGATGAGGAGAGCAGCTGCACAACTCCCGGGTCCTCCAGCCCGGTGATATGGAAGAGAATGTTGGAGTAATCCTCAACCTTGCGCACCGTGAACTCATGATTGAACGGACCGTTGCTTTCGCCATATATGTCGGTTATGCCAAGCGAGTCAACAGAGAGCCGGTATTTGCCACCCGGTTCCCATTCGTAGTCAATGCGCATTTGCATAGGCTTGAGCGAATCGGGGAAATATATGCGTGGCGGCTCAAGGTCAACCCATAACGTGTCGTCAAGAATCCGGAAGTGAACGGCATTTTGGTCAATGGAGGCTACCGGTTTGGCCGCATTGATGAGCAGAGGCTTGGGAATGTCCTGTGTGGTGCCTGTTATGGCGCTGATAGTGAGAAGCGGGGTGGCTACAGGAGGTACTGAATCACCTTTTTCAATGGCCTTGCGTCTCTTTTCTTCGGCTTCTTTTTTGCGCTTTAGCTCGGCTTCGCGGGTTTTGCTGCCGCGCAGGTTGAGTTGTAGGGTATCGGTGGTCCATGATAGCTGATCAAGAGAGTCGGTGCGCAGATAGCGGGCCTCGACGGTCAGTGAGTCAAGATTATATACAACTGAGTCGGTAATCCAGTAATCAATGGTGTCGCGTGTGGCGGAGGAGTTTATGACAGCGAAGTCAGTCAGGAGCCTTCCGGCGCGTGGCGAGTTGAGCAGTGTCAGGACGGGGAAGGTGTCGCTCGGAGCGCCCATCTCTATGGTGATTATGTTGCGTTCGCGACGGTCATTCTTGACCATGTATTGCGACTTGTACTGTTCGTTGAACCATGTGAGCAGCACATCGTTGGGCCGGAACAGGGTGCGGCTGCGCATGACTATGGAGTCGGCTCCTGAAGCGTCCTTGAGCGTGTCGGCAACAGTGATGGTTTCGGCAGTGGGGGTGATGATGCCGGGATAGAAGGCGATGTCTTCGGTGCGGTCCCATTTATGGTCGCGATTCTGGTCGTTGAGGGCGAACAGATGATATTGGCCCGGCTTGAGGTTGTGTAAAGTGAATTGTCCCAGCTGATTGGTTTTGGTGATGCGCTCCATGGGAAGTGTGGAGATGGCGGTGTCGCTGAGATTGGAGTATGCTCCGACAATCATACCCTGAGCAGGCTCAAGTGTGGCCGCCTCAAACACCATGCCTGATATGCGTAGGGAATCAAGAATGGGTCCGGTGGAGAAATCAATGGCGAAACCGTCAAGCGGGTTTCCCTCGTTGAGGTCGGTTATGGCATCGGTAAAGTCAATGGTGTAGGTGGTGTTGGGCAGCAGAGTGTCGCGAAGTTCCACATCAATGTGCCTTCCGGCAGAGGAAATGGATGGCGTTTCCTTTTGTACCGGCGATACCAGAATCTTGTTCATGGGGTCGGTGACATTGACATTTTCGTTGAATGTCACACGAATGCGGTTGCGGGTCACGTTCAGTTCTCCGGCAGCGGGATTGCTGCTGACGAAAACAGGCGGCTCAGTGTCGCGCGGGCCTCCTTCGGGGCGTCCCATGCTGGCACAAGCGGCAACGGCCATGGCCACGACCACGGCGAGGAGCGCGCGCATCCATAATATGGAGACAGAACTTTTCACTACGTTGCAAAGTTAGTTTCTTTCTACGAAATAACCAAACGCGAATTGAAGGCTCAATGTTGCATAAAAAAATCGGTGCATCCATAATGGGGATGGAATAAAGTGCGAAATTATTGCGAGTAGTTTGTTAAAATCCGTATCTTTGCAGCAATGATGAAACTACCGATTTCTTTAGCTGTTGCCGCCGTTGCGGCAATAGGAAGCGTGAATGCGAATGCCGGCATCAATTCCCCTGATGCGGCAGGATATATGGCCCGTGGCATAGCGATGTATAACGACCGCAATTATGACGGGTGCCTTGACCAGCTGCTTCAGTTGCGCCAACTCAATCCTACGGAGGCACAGAGTGAGGAAGCATTGTTTTATATGGCCATGAGCACGCTGTACTGTGGTGATGACGAAGCACTTGATTTGCTCAGGGCTTTTGTTGAAATGTATGGCGGCTCTACCCGCATGCCGCAGGTGCTTGCAGCCATGGGCGACTATCATTTTACCAGAGGAGCTTACGGAGCTGCACTCAAGGCATACGCCAAGGTGGAACCGGGCACTCTGAGCGGTAATCTCCATGACGATCTGGAATACCGCACGGCCTATAGCCGCATGATGCTTGGGGAGAACAGTGACGCTCTGCGCGGTTTTGCATCGCTTTCGGCCCAAGGAGGCAAGTATGCCAATGCTGCAAAATTTTATATAGCATACATCCATTACAGCCAGGGTGACTACGATACCGCACTCAAAGAGTGGAAAGGGGTAGATACCGCTGCGGAACCGGGATGTGCGGCACCTTATTACATGAGCCAGATATATTTTATGCGCGGCGACTACAGCACGGCGGCCAAGCTTGCAAGCAAAGTGCTTAAAGACGGCAAGGTGCCCCAGTTTACAGCCGAGGCCAACCGCATAGCAGGCGAAAGCCTGTTCAATCTCGGCAAACGCAATGAGGCATTGCCATTTCTGTGGCAGTATGCGGCTCAGACACAGGATCCGCAGCCAAGCGCATTCTACATGCTGGGAGTGTCGGAGTATGATCAGGGACATTACGATGAGGCTGTGCCGCTGCTTCAGAAGGCAGTGAATATGCCTGATGCATTAGGGCAAAGCGCGTGCCTGTATCTGGGACAGTGCTATGTGAAGCGCGGAGACACGGATGCGGCGTTGCTGCTGTTTGAACGTGCATACAGGATGGACTGTGTGAACAGCGTTACCGAGACGGCCTTTTACAATTATATCGTGGCACTCATGGATGGCGGACGCGCTCCTTTTGCCCGTACGGTGAACATGCTGGAGGAGTTTCTGGGCCGATTCCCCGATTCCGCATACGCTCCGACAGTGCGCGAACTGGCGCTGAACGGTTATCTTACAGACCAAGATTATGCAAGCGTGCTCAGGCTGACGCAAGAGGGTGCGTACCAACAGAGTGCGGCGGCCCGTCAGGCAAGGCAACAGGCACTGTATATGCTCGGCAACCGAGAATATGCCGCCGGACGATATGCAAACGCATTGGGAATGTTCAATGAGGGAGCGTCCATCAAGGGCAACAGTGCCGTGGCACGCCAATGTGTGTTGCGCGGGGCCGCATGCGAGTATGATCTGGGTGAATATGCAAAATCCAAATCCGGCTACACATCGTTTATCAATTCTGCTTCTTCCGGCGATGAAAATCTGCCGTTGGCCTATTACGGGCTTGGATACGCGCAGTATATGCTTGAGGATTACAACGGCGCATTGAAATCATTTTTGAAAGTGCGCACGCTGGCTCCCGTAAGCGATGTGCGGCTGCGGGTGGATGCCATGAACCGTGCCGGTGACTGCGAATATATGGAATCACATTTCACTCAGGCACAAAGCTATTACGCCGAGGCTTACAACCTTGATCCATCGGCCGGCGACTATGCCATGTATCAGCAGGCGTTGATGAAAGGGTACAACCGCGATTACAAGGGGAAGATAGCCATGCTTGATGAGGTCATAAACCAATATCACAGCTCTTCGCTGGTGCCGGCAGCAATGCTCGAGCAAGCGGAAGCGTATGTGGCCTTGGGGCAAAACGACAATGCCATAGCTACCTATAAGAAGCTTGTGCAGACATTCCCGTCCACATCTTACGGGCGCAACGGCTATTTGCAGCTTGCCATAACCCAGATGAGTGCCGGAGCGCGTAAAAATGCTATAGAAACTTACAAGAAAGTCATATATACCTACCCCTCAAGCGAGGAGGCCAAGGTGGCAGTGGAAGACCTGAAACGGCTGTATGCCGAAGATGGCCGTCTCGGAGAGTTGGCCGAATTTGTCAATTCAGTGCCCAATGCACCGCGCATTGAGGCTTCGGAATTGGACGCATCAGCGTTCATGGCTGCGGAGAGCGACTACATGGACAATGGAGTCACAGAGCGGCTCAAGGAGTATCTTGCCGAGTATCCGCATGGCACTTACGAGCCGCATGCACTTTATTATCTGGCCGAGAATGCTTCGGAAAAAGGAAACCATCGTGAGGCTCTGGAATATGCGTCGCGTGTGGTTCTGGTGCATCCTCACAGTGAAGTGGCCGAAGACGCAACTCTCATCAAGGCTCAGAGTGAGTCAGCACTTGGCAAAACCGAGCTTGCATACTCCACATTTGCTGACCTTGAGACCAGAGCTGCCGGAGCACGTACCCTGCAGGAAGCGCGACTCGGGATGATGCGCACGGCAATGGAGCTTAAAAAGTGGAATGAGACACTTCTTGCCACCGACAAACTGTTGGGCACCTCTGCCGCCGGCGGAGGTACCATGAATGAAGTGGAGTTTGACCGCGCACTTGCCCTTGACCGCACAGGACATCACACCGAGGCCGACAAGATATGGCGCAGACTTGCCAAGGAGCCGGAGAGTGTGTATGGCGTGAAGAGCGCCGTATATCTCGGAGAAAGTCTCATGCAGCGTGGCAAGCTCAGTGAGGCACGGACAGTGGTGAACAACATCATCAACGCCGAACCGAGCAACCAGTACTGGCTGGCACGCGCGTTCATAACACTTAGCGACATCCTGCGCCGACAGGGACAGGAGTTTGAGGCTGACGAATATCTCAAGAGCCTCAAGAGCAACTATCCCGGTTCCGAAGCCGACATATTTGAAATGATTGATACCCGACTCAACAATGCTTAACATACGCTATACATTACTCTCTCTTGCAATCGCAGCATCCATGAGCGCCTCTGCTCAGGGTCTGCGCAAGGAAATCACGGTGCAACATGAAGTGGTGCCCGAGCAAACAGATGTGACCATGCTCCGGTTCACACCGAGGTTCACGCTTCCGCAGTTGCAGCGTCCTTCACTTGACTACAGTACCAGAAGTGTGTTTGCTACAGTGCAGCCCACAATCACCACACTTGGCCCGGCTGCATGGGGTGATTCCATATACACCTCCCCATATCGCGGATATGCGGTGCTGGGATTTGCACCGCTGTACAACCTCGGGGCAACAGCCGGATACAAATTCATTGACAACGACCGCACACGCCTGAACGCATGGGTGCAGTACAACGGCACAGCCTACAAAGGCCGTTACGGAGAGTCACCGCTCAACGGTCAGTACCAGCGAAGCAATATGGTGACGGCAGCCGCATCACTCCACCATGCCCTGAGTCAAAGCAAATTTCTGGACTTCGGCGTTGACTATACTTTTGGCAGATACACCACTCCGGCTTCGGTGGATTCCACCGGGCGGCAGCATATGCACCGGCTTAACTTCAGCGCACTTTTCTCCGGGTCAAACTCTACGCTGGATTATGGAGCAGGAATGGCCCTCGGATATTTCGGATATGCTTTTTCTCCCGATTTTGAGGTAGCCACCGAACAGCCCGACGGCTTATGGGAAAGCGAGCGACTGCGTCCCGCACATGAAACCAAGGTGGATGTGCACGGAGGCGTGTCGGCTAAAATTTCAGAGACACAGCGTGCAGGCATTTCGGCAGAGTTTGATATGCTTAGCAATTCGCGTCATTCGCATGCCGATTTTGATGCCGAGGATATGGAGTATATGATGCATGCCACTCCGCGTCACACACATGCATTGCTCACAATATCGCCCTACTACCGTCTGCGCATGAGCGCTGTGGAGTTTACGGCGGGGGTAAAGGCGCAGGTGACCATAAATTCGGGCAAGGCTATTCATGTGGCTCCCGATGTGAATCTCACATGGCGTCCTGTGAGCCGCTTGGCAGTGTATGCCAAGGCCGGAGGCGGAGAGTGGCAAAACACCCTCACTTCGCTGTATGATGTAAGCCCATATACGTTGAGCAGCATGGCGTTCAAAAACTCTCATGTGCCCATCACGGCTGAAGGCGGCATTACTTTCGGTCCGTTGAAGGGAGCATCGGTGGAGGTGTCGTGGCTTTATGCGGCCGCCAACGACTGGCTGATGCCAGTGACAATGGATGACGGCCTTACCATATTCACTCTCACAAAAATGCGCGGCTACAAGCTGCATGCCGGTGTAACGTATGAATACGGCACCGCAGTGGAGCTGCGTGTGGCTTATGAAACGGCACCCCAAGGACCGTCAAGAGGGTTCTATCTGTGGCGCGACAGGGCCAAGCATGCAGTGTCGGCTGATCTCAGAGTTACGCCCGTGGCACCCCTTGACATCTTTGCCGGATGGGAATATCGCGGCGGAAGATCACAGATTTGTCCTCACACCGGCATAAAGCAGAGTCTCGGGCTGGTATCAAACCTCAAAGTCGGGGCATTGTATCGCATCACCCCGCAGTGGAGCGCATTTGTGCGCGGTGAGAATCTTATGTGCCGACGCTATCTGCTTATAGGCGGAGTCCCTGCACAGAGCATTACCGGACTGATAGGCGCCACCTATAAATTTTAACTTACACATATTTTATATATAATTTACGCATGTATCCCAATTCCCTTCTTTATCCGCTGCCTGATCCGGACCTGAATGTTGATCCGGCCAAAGTGGACTCAATTGTGCTTATACCCACATATAATGAAAAAGAGAATATCGCGGCCATAATAGATGCCGTGATGCGGCTTCCGCGCAGCTTCAACGTGCTGGTGATTGATGACGGGTCGCCTGACGGAACGGCAACGATTGTGCGTGAGAAGATGGAGCAGTGGCCCGGGAGGGTGAATTTGCTTGAGCGCAAAGGCAAACAGGGGTTAGGGACGGCGTATATAGCCGGATTCAAATGGGCATTGGAGCATAAGCAGTATGAGTACGTGTTTGAGATGGATGCCGATTTCTCGCATAATCCGGCTGATCTTCTGGCCCTGTATGATGCCTGCGCCACCCAAGGAGCGGATGTGGCCATAGGGTCGCGCTATGTGACAGGAGTGAATGTGGTCAACTGGCCCATGGGAAGGGTGCTGATGTCGTATTACGCGAGCGCGTATGTGCGCATGATTACCGGAATGCCGGTGCGTGACACCACTGCGGGTTTTGTGTGCTACCGCCGTCGTGTGCTTGAGGCAATGAATCTGGATAATATCCGCTTCAAGGGGTATGCATTCCAGATAGAGATGAAGTTTACGAGCTACAAAATGGGATTCAGCATCAAGGAGGTGCCGATTGTGTTTGTGAACAGAGTGCTCGGTACAAGCAAGATGTCGAGCGGTATTTTCAGTGAGGCAGTGTTTGGGGTGATTCGCCTCAAACTTGACAGTATGACCAAAAAATATAAGCGCCATGACCAATAATCCGAGCACCATGCTCATTCATAATGCCAGAATAGTAAACGAAGGCAATATATTTACCGGCTGGGTGCTTACCGAAGGCCAGTTCATAAGCCGTGTAGAGGCGGGTGATGTGCCGGAGGGTATCAGTGCGGAGCGTGTGATAGACGCACGCGGCAAACTACTGCTGCCGGGTGTGATAGACACGCATGTGCATTTCAGAGACCCCGGACTGACCCACAAGGGGGATATGGCAACCGAAAGCCACGCAGCCGCAGCAGGAGGCGTGACTTCGTTTATAGATATGCCCAATACATCGCCGGCAACGGTGACTGTCGAGGCACTGGAAGATAAAAAGGCGCGAGCATCGCAGGTGGCAACGGCCAACTATGGCTTTTTCATCGGGGCGACAAACAACAACCTGCCCACTCTTCTGAGCATGGATTACACCGGGTGCGCAGGCGTGAAAGTGTTTTTAGGCTCATCGACAGGCAATATGCTTGTGAACGATGACAACATCATACGGCGTATATTTGCCGAAGTGCCTGCACTGATAGCTGTGCATGCCGAGGACGAGCGGCTGATAGCCGAACGCCGCGCCGCCGTGACAGAGCGTTACGGTACGGAACTGGAGATGGAGTTTCACCCTGTGATACGCAATCATGAGGTGTGTCGCCGTGCCACGGCAGCAGCTGTGGAGCTGGCCCGCGCCACGGGTGCCCGTCTGCATGTGTGTCATATCTCCACGGCCGACGAGCTTCAGTATTTCTCAGCCGGGCCGGTGGAGCAGAAGCGTATAACCGCCGAGACCTGTCCGCAGTATCTTATTTTCACGGATGAGGCATATCCGGTGCTGGGTTCGCGCATCAAGTGCAATCCGGCCATAAAGCGTCCGGCTGACCGAGATGCATTGCGCCGCGCCGTGGCCGATGGCGTGATAGACACCATAGCCACAGACCATGCGCCCCATTTGCCCAAAGAGAAGCAGGGCGGGGCACTGCAGGCGGTGTCGGGAATGCCGATGATACAGTTCTCCCTGCCGGTAATGATGCAGATGTGCAGCGAACATGAGTTCAGCATGGAGCGCATAGTGCAGGATATGTGTCACAATCCGGCATTAGTGTATGGCATAGACAGACGCGGATTCATCAGGCCGGGTTATTATGCCGATCTTGTGATAGCCGACGATGACTGCGAGCCTTACACCATCACCGCCGACTGGGTTGTGAGCCGCTGCGGATGGACGCCGCTTGAAGGGCTGTCGCTGAATTGCCGCGTGGAGATGACGACACTCAATGGCCGCACGGTGTATTCGCAAGGCACGGTGCTGAGCAGTGTGCTCGGAATGCCTCTGCGTTTCAACCCGAAGAAATAGGCATGTTGCAGGGATATTAAAAAATCAGGACTCTGAGTTGCTGATTGATAAATATTCAATAACTTTGCCGAGAAATTCACATGATGCATATTAATACCAATTAATACCAAGAAAACATAAAAATTTCAAAATAACCATGTTAGAAGAAACCAAAATAAAAACCCTCGACAAGGTTGTGGTGCGTTTTTCGGGTGACTCCGGCGACGGCATGCAGCTTGTGGGTAACATCTTCACCAACGTGTCGGCCGGGATAGGCAATGAAGTATCCACATTTCCCGACTATCCGGCAGAAATCCGCGCCCCGCAAGGGTCGCTGGGCGGCGTGTCGGGCTTTCAGGTGAGCGTGGGCAAGGGCGTGCACACTCCCGGAGACCAATGCGATGTGCTCGTGGCAATGAATGCTGCCGCCCTGAAGCAGAACGCCCGCTATGTGAAGCATGGAGGTGTGATTATCATCGACATTGACTCATTCAAGGAAGCTGATCTTAAAAAGGCTCTGTACGCTACCGACGATCCCATCAAGGAACTCGGTATCACCGCACAGGTGCTTGACGTGCCGGTCACCACCATGACCAAGGCCGCTCTGGAGGATTCGGGTCTTGACAACAAGAGTATTCTGAAATGCCGCAACTTCTTTGCACTCGGGCTTGTGTGCTGGCTCTTTGACCGCCCGATGGAGAGCGTACTTCGTTTCCTAAAAAATAAATTTGCCAAAAAGCCTGCCATTTATGAGGCTAATGCCAAGGTGCTTCAGTCGGGCTACAATTATGGCAACAACATACATGCCGGAGTGAGCACATATCGCATAGAGAGCGAATCGGCCCGTCCCGGCGTATATACCGACATCAACGGCAACACTGCCACCGCATGGGGCCTTATAATGGCTTCGGAAAAGAGCGGCAGGCCGTTGTTCTTGGGCAGCTACCCCATCACTCCAGCCACTGATATACTCCACGAGCTTGCCAAGCGCAAGGACCTTGGGGTGAAAGCGGTGCAGATGGAGGATGAGATAGCCGGAGTGTGCTCCGCTATCGGCGCATCGTTTGCCGGAGATCTTGCCGTAACATCCACTTCGGGTCCGGGTCTTGCGCTGAAAGGCGAAGGCATAGGACTGGCTGTTATGGCCGAACTGCCTCTGGTGGTGATAGATGTGCAGCGCGGTGGCCCCTCCACGGGTCTGCCTACCAAAACCGAACAGACAGACCTGCTTCAGGCCCTTTATGGCCGCAACGGAGAGTCGCCGGTATGTGTAGTGGCACCTGCATCGCCCACCGATTGCTTTACCATGGCGTTTGAGGCCGCCCGTATAGCCATTGAGCATATGACCCCTGTTATACTGCTCAGCGATGCATTCATAGGCAACGGCTCATCGGCATGGCGCGTGCCAGAGGCTGATGAATATCCTGCCATCAAGCCCCCTTATCTGTCGAAGGAGCGCATAGATGCAGGCGGATGGCGTCCGTATGAGCGCCGCGAGGACAACAAGGTGCGCTACTGGGCCATTCCCGGCACCGAAGGAGCCGCACACCGTTTGGGCGGTCTGGAAAAAGATTATGACACGGGGGCTATCAGCACCGATGCTATCAACCATGAGAGGATGGTTTATACCCGTCGCGAGAAGATTGCCCGCATAGCCGATGACATACCACAGCTGGAGGTGCTCGGCGATGAGGATGCCGACATCCTGCTCACGGGCTGGGGCGGCACTTACGGCCATCTGCGCACTGCCGCTGCCGAACTTCGCAGCCAAGGCAAGAAGATAGCGTTCACTCATTTCCGTTACATCAACCCTCTGCCGTCCAACACCGGCGAGGTGCTTCGCCGCTTCAAGAAAGTGGTGGTGGCCGAGCTTAACACCGGCCAGTTTGCCGATTATCTGCAGGGCAAATACCCTGAGGTGCGGATTGAGCGCATAAACAAGGTACAGGGCCAGCCCTTCCTTGTAAAAGAGATTATTGACGGCGTACTTCAAATCATGAACAAGAACTAACATATGGACACTCAGCAATATACCCCCGCAAATTTCAAAAGCGACCAACCGGTGCGCTGGTGCCCCGGTTGCGGCGACCACGCCATTCTCAACTCACTTCACAAGGCAATGGCTGCCGTGGGTGTGGCCCCGCATAAAACAGCCGTGATTTCCGGTATCGGATGCTCGTCGCGTCTGCCGTATTACATGAACACCTACGGCTTTCACACCATACACGGCCGTGCGGCCGCGATAGCCACCGGCTTTAAGGTGGCCAATCCTGATATGACAGTGTGGCAGATTTCGGGTGACGGCGACGGCCTTGCCATCGGCGGCAACCATTTCATACACGCCGTGCGTCGCAATATCGACATAAACATGCTGCTGCTCAACAACAAGATCTATGGTCTTACCAAGGGACAGTATTCTCCCACGTCCGACCGTGGTTTTGTGTCGAAATCCTCGCCTTATGGCACGACAGAGGATCCGTTTATCCCTGCCGAGCTGGTGTTTGGCGCACGAGGCAATTTCTTTGCCCGCACCATAGATGTGGAGCTTGGTGTGTCGCAGGAGGTGCTGACAGCCGCCGCTTTGCACAAAGGCACATCGGTGGTGGAGTTTTTGCAGAACTGCGTGATATACAACAATGGCATTCACAGCTGCATTACCGACAAGGAGTATCGTGCCGACCGCACCATACATCTGGAGCATGGCAAGAAGATGCTGTTTGGCAAGGATATGAACCGTGGTCTGGTGCAGGACGGTTTTCTGCTCAAGGCTGTGGAGATAGGCAAGGACGGCTACACCATAGACGATGTGCTGGTGCATGATGCCCATACCCCCACAAATTTCCTGCATCAGCAGCTCGCCATGATGGACGGCAAAGAGTTGCCGCTTGCCATAGGTGTGATACGCGATGTGGCCTCACTCACCTACAACGATGAGGTGGACCGTCAGGTGGAGGAAGTACGCGCCAAAAAGGGATTTGACAGCTTGCGGTCAATGATACTTGCCGGCGAAACCTGGGAAGTGAAATAACCCATCAATCTACTCATAAAAAATCAAGGGGCCGTGGCGAGTGTATCGCGATGGCCCCTTGATTGATATTGGTAAAGATGTGGGTCAGAATATTACTTTTTCGGCTGTGGAGCCGGTGGCGCGGATATATAGTTGCCCTTTGGCCGGATTGCTCACTTTGATACCCTGAAGATTGTAGTAAACGGGAACGGCATGGTTGCTGTCGGCTGACGGTACGGAGCTGATGGAGGTGTAGTCGCCGTTCTCAAACCCGAGTATGGTCTTGAACTTGCCCCAGACGGGATCGTTGCGGTAAGCCTGCTCGCTCCCGGCCGGCACTTTCAGTATGCAATTGTCAATATTGTCCATGAACTCAAATGTTTGGCATTCGTTGGGGCGGCAAACATTAATTGATGCGAAATCCTCCAAACCAAGTATGATGGGGGGCTCGGTGCCGAGACAAACTATTTCATTAAGTTTCGGGCAGTCTCTAAAGAAATAGCCATAGACTCCCACTATTGATGTGACATTCTGGTAACAATAGAAATTGTAGCCGTATTCAAAATAGGGTATGTCAGGGAACACCACACGCTCAAGTTCGTTGCAGCTTGTTGCCACACAGTCACCTATGGCCATATTTTCCCATTTAGGCAGTTTGAGTTCCTTTATTTTCATGCCGTGAAATGCCCCATTAGACAGGTAAGGGTTCATGCCGTTGAAGAAATCAGTGTGATTGCCGTCTTCAAAAATAAGCTCCTCAATGTCAGATTCCATAAAAGCCATTCGCCCTACAGAACTCAGATTAGACCCCAATGTGAGTCTCTTAATGGGGGAGTCGGCAAGAGCCATTGGCCCCACGCTTCGAATGTTGGGGAGATTTAATTGCTCTTTAAGTACAATTGAACTCAGGCACGAGTTATAAAGATACTCAATAGATTCGGGCAAATCAACCGAGACGGTTCTTCTATATTCGTCATTAACCATGGGCTCTCCAATTGCACAAGTCTCAAGTGATGTAATTCCCTCGGGCAGAATAATACTTTTGACTTTGTGATACTTTGTCCAGTCCAATGCACCTTCGGCTAATTTTTTAACCTGTAGGATTTTGCTGTTGAGGTTAACAGTTGGAGGTATTATGATGTCATTTTCTGGACAGCCGTTAGGATAGGTGCCATATGCAACGGCTGCATATTCATTGCCATCGGTTCTGTCAATATATGATTCGTAGTAAATTCCATCAATATATTCGCCGGCCTCAGTTTGGGCATAAATGATGCCGAAAGCCCCCAATGCCAAATTCAGGGCTAAAATTGTTTTTTTCATAACTATTAATATTTAGATATATACATTTTTATGCTCGATATAGGTGTTCCGTTTGCCATCATATATGCGACCATGATTCCGGGCTCGCATCTCATTGCAACAGTAACTTTTTGATTTTTAATGCTTGTGTCTATTGGCCAACTTGAAACAATTGAGCCGGTCATAGCCTCTACAATCTGTATCTCTGTGTTAGAACCTGTATGTTGAGGAGATAGACAGTAATCAATCTCAACCGTACCATTCTTTAAATCACGATAATTTAAAAGTCCATATTGTTTGGGGGTGCTTTCAACTGTTCCATAATATGGAATGCCAAATCTCGTGTAAGGCTTTGACACTGGAGTATAAACGGTTATGTCTATGTATTTTCCTCCTCCAGATATGCCTGTAAGATAGACGGCTTCGGTGCCATACCGTCTCTCAACTCTATTGTTTATGGGGTCATAGAAAGAGATGAAAGCCTCCTGATTGGGCACCAAAACATGAACACCAGTCTCGGTTTCGGTTATCTCAACATTATTTATTTCCGTCGGTACTGTTGTATGAAAATATAAACTTGGATCACCAAAGCAATGCATAATTCTGTTGTCATAAATATTTTTCTCTTTATTGTTGACATGCCCATACCAAATATAATTCATTATAGCTCCCAGTTGCCTGCAGATAGGCGCCTCCTCAATTGTGGTTTCAAGATAAGAGCTAATTTGACAATCATAGCCATTCATTAATAATCCTGGAGTAGACCATATTGCATTAAAAAAACAAGGATGATCGTTTGCCTAAGGAAGTATAACTTGCAGAACCAGTATTAGCAATGAGAGCTATAGCGCCCCCATATTCATTTGTTAAAAAACTTGTTGTTATACAATCTTGTTCCTTATGATTACCCGAAAGACATGATGTGCTGAATACTAAAGGTAGTCGGTCGTAATTTCTCATATTTAGGACATCGGGGATTGTTAAGGTTGAATATTTTTCATTTCCCCAGGCAAAATTAATTCCATGTCCCGTATGGAAAACATAGCATACGCCATTATTGATCTCTCTAATCAAATCGTTTGCGGTCGCATCCCAACGAAATCCATTTTTGAATAGTAACTCATTTGGCAAATCAAGGTCTGAAGATCCACAATAAAAGGAGTTCCATTTTTCCGGCCAAAATTCAAAATCATACTTGGATTCATCTATATAGTAATGATATAGACGAGAGATATCCATGTTGTAATTTGAAAAGAGATAGTTTCTCGCATCTTCACTTGTTTTTACTTTTCGAGAATCTTCTATGCCATCGTGAATACCTCCTTTGGAGCCGTCTTCAAACAGAGAGAAATGTGCGCCCTTCCTATAAAACTGTTCTTCAGAAATTGGGATTTGTTCGTACCAAATAGTTTTGTCAATTATAGTTTGTAGCTCAGCAATGTTTCGTACAGGCCATCTTCCAGAATAAAGATCGGGGTCAGTATCGGTGTCCCAATCTAAACAAGCGTATTGGTAATCAGATATGTATCCATTTTCCGCGCTACCATACAATGTTGCTGGAACTAATGCATGGTCTCCTATTAATAAAAGATACATTAAAGTACTGTCATTCTTGTAGTAATTATGAACTTTAGACTTGATTTTTTCGGAAGTCCAATTGTCATCATACATTTCTATGATATTGTAGCCCAATCTTTTTTTCCACTTTACAAATTCCTGCAATGTTTCTTTGAATTGAGGTACGGAAACTATTATATAACTGGTGGTGGCATTAATACTTGAACCTGGAGGCTGCAGAGAAAACAACCTTGGACCATTGCCGGCCTGCGGCATCAAAGTACAGTTGGGATTAAGCATAGAAAGTGGCTCGTAATACACATCATTCATCGATGCACCGGTGGGCAATGTGATTTTGTATTTGATTTCACTGTAAGCACGTATGGTTTTGGAATTATAATTATAATGAATGGGATTTACGGAGACTTTGGCAATAGGTTGCCCACGGTAACTGCCGGTTGGAAGACTTTCGCAAACATTTTGGGGCCAATAGCCAGTGTACGCGTCTATTGGGGGCACATTTTCTATGGAATAGGGCACTGTATCCTTTGAAGTTTTCGGTTCGCGGGAAGGAGCAAGCTCGTAGTGTAGATCTACATGTTTTGACGATAGCAATGTCAGTGTTGGGATTGTTCCTTTAGGGAGAATGTAGAAGCGGACGGCAGATACTATGGATGGCATAGCCACTGAATCGCAATCGGAAAATCCAGGGATATCAACTCTATAGGTGTTGGGATATAGGTCGTCTTTGAAAATTGCTATTTTGTCAATCTTGTATGTGACGATTATGCCATCCGACACATATTCAATATTTCTTTGTGGGGAGGTGAGCAAAGAGTCAGAGGACAAATCTCCAGTGCGAAGGTCAATGATTTGGTGCGCATGCAGGGTGAGTGCAAAAGTCGCAACGATTAGAAATAATAGTTTTTTCTTCATGGCAGCAGTATTTTAAATGTTGTGAATAGATCCCTGTATTACGTAATGACTGGCAATGCCCAAATGTAGTTAATTTTTTTTAAAAATAGCATAAATTAGAGGTAAACATGATGTGTTTTTAGCTTTTTTAACATTTGGATTTTTGGGGGTGTAGGGGGCAAGGGAGTTAAAAAGGGGGCGTGTGGCAATAATCGGAGGGATTTGGAGTTATAATATTGTTGAACCAAATCGTTACACAAACTTCAATACCGATTATACCTGTTTCATGAACAATATTTTCAAAACCATATGTGTGGCCCTCGGGGTGCTTATGGCAAGCACCGGAGTATATGGCCAGGACAAGGATGATTTTAACCCGGTGCAGACTGGCGTTACCTCGCTGAGCATAGCTCCGGATGCACGTGGAGCTTCAATGGGCGATCTGGGTGCGGCCACGGACCCGGATGCCAACTCGCAGTTCTGGAACCCGTCGAAGTATGCTTTTGCCTACAGTACCGCTGCGGCGAGCATCAGCTACACGCCGTGGTTGCGTAAACTTGTGAACGACATATTCCTTGCCAATCTTGCGGGTTACTGGAAAATCGGGTCGGGCGACAATCAGGCGGTGTCGGCTTCGCTGCGTTATTTCTCGCTCGGTGAGGTGACTACCAACAATCCTGACAATTATGCTGCGGCGCAAACGCTTAACCCGTATGAAATGTCGTTTGACTTGGGATATTCGCGCAAACTCAGTGAGAAATTCTCTATGGGCGTAGTGTTCCGCTACATCTATTCCGACCTTGGCTTTTCGGATTCTTATGCCGGCGACCAGACATCGGGAGCGAGCGCATTCGCAGCCGACATAGCGGGCTATTTTGTGACTTATCCCATGGTGGGACGCAACGAGTGTCAGTTTGCATGGGGCTGGAACATATCCAATATCGGTACTAAGGTGTCGTATAACAACGGCAATGACCCGGCGTTCCTGCCCACCAATCTGCGTCTGGGCACATCGTTCATGTTCCCGCTTGCCGATTACCACAATCTTGCCATCAACCTTGACCTGAACAAGATGCTGGTGCCCACGCGCCCGCGTCGCAAGGACTTTGAGGAGGACGGTAAGGATGCCGTGGATGTGGACCGCGAATATGACGATGCTATCGAGAAATGGGAGAACATGTCGCCCATCACCGGTATATTCAAATCGTTTACCGACGCTCCGGGCGGATTCAGCGAGGAGCTGAAAGAGATAAACTGGAGCTTTGGTGCGGAGTACAACTACAATCAGCAGTTTTTTGTGCGCGCCGGTTACAACTATGAGAGCGCGATGAAGGGCAACCGCAAATATTTCAGCATGGGTGCGGGATTCTCGCTCAATGTGGTGCGTCTGGATGCTGCCTATATGATAGCTACCGCACAGTCATCGCCTCTGGACCAGACGCTGCGATTCACTCTGACCTTTGACATGGACGGGCTCAAGGAGCTGCTTGGCAAACGCTGATGGATTTGATACCGGATATAAGAACGGGGAGCGGATTTGACGTGCACCGGTTTGCCGAAAACCGGCGGCTGGTGATATGTGGCGTGGAGATACCTTATGAGCTTGGGCTTTTGGGGCACAGCGATGCCGATGTGGCGCTGCACGCTCTTGCCGATGCGTTGCTCGGGGCGGTAGCCATGCGCGACATAGGGTACCATTTTCCCGACAGCTCGGCCGACTGGGAGGGCGCCGATTCAAGAGTGCTCCTGCGCAAGGTGGTGGAGATGGTACGCGGCGCCGGTTTTGCCGTGGGCAATGCCGATGTCACCATCATAGCTCAGGCACCCAAAATGTTGCCTTACATCGAGCAGATGAGAGCCAATGTAGCCGAGGACTTAGGCGTGGATGTGAGCCGCGTGTCGGTTAAGGCCACCACTACCGAACGGCTCGGATTTACGGGCCGCAAAGAGGGGATAGCGTCTATGGCCTCAGTGCTGATTTACAAGAATTGATTTTGAAGACTTATTAAGCTATGTCCGTGCGTACTGTGCGTGCGGCGACGGCCTGACTTATGCGCCGCCATGCCACTGTGACAAGCAGCGGTATGGCGGTTCCTGCTATGGAATAGAGCACCCAATAAAGGTCGCCGTGGTTGTTGTGATGAATGACCATGTGGCATCCTATCTGCTCCCATTCCAGCCCGTAATGCCATATCTTGATGAGGCTTACGGCCTTGAAACTCAGTATGTGCCACACGAATATGCACATGGTGTTGTTGCCTATGAATATGAGTAGGTTTCTGAGCTTTGAGTCGCGGCGGTCAATGAGGGATGCAATGTAGTAAACCATCAGGAAGCCGATCGAGCCTGTGAGCGGGAGCGACCAGAGGTCGCGCCACAAGCCGCGATTGTTCATTCCGGAGAGGTGCAGCCATGCCGCGCCGCACAGCAGCAGGAAATAGGCCAGACATAAGGCCCAATGCCGGATGATGCGGTGCTCGTACTGGCGAAACAGGACGCCGGTGGCAAAGAAGAAAATGCCCCATGTCTCGCGCCAGCCACCGTTGGGTATGGGGAGCTTGGCCCCGCAGTAGATGTGCCATGCCGTGAATCCTACGGCAGCGAGGCATATAGTTGTGACCGCACCGTTGGGCGAGAATTTGCCGGTGGAGTCCAGCACTTTGTAAAGCAGTAGGAAGACTACGCTGGCAACGAGCAGTCCCCGGAAGAACCAGAAGGCGCCGGCTATGAATTCATCGTATCCGCTCATGGAGGTGATGATTAGCATGAGCCTTTGTGCGGCATTTTTGAGAGTGTAGGGGTGGGTGACGCCGCCGGTCCAGTTGCCGAAGCTTTCGTTGAGTATGCCGAAATAATGCCAGACATTGTGGAGCAGCAGGAACAGGATGCTCCATTTGAGGAAGGGAATGTAGAGTCCCCGCAGCCGTTTGCCGATGAACACGGAGGGCTGGCTGAGGTATTTCCGGTCAAAGAAATATCCGGCAGCCATGAAAAACAGCGGCATGTGGAAAGTGTAGATGAAGTTGGTGAGCAGCTCCGGAGCTTCGGCGTGGCCCACCACCATAAGTATAATAGCAATAGCCTTGAGAATGGCGATAGTGGTGTTGCGCTTCATGGCGAAAAAATAATGAGGATGCAAAGATAGTAACTTTATTTGCCATAGGTATGCTGATTTTTTTCTTTAATTGTTGGCGCGGTTCGTTAAATTGCATTAAATTTGCGGTTAATTAGCGATAGACTACATCCAATAATCAACAATAACCTTAAAATTCAGAAACGCTATGTGGTTAACAAGCTCATCTGTAGGACGCAAGCTCGTAATGGCAATTACCGGAGCCTGCTTGGTCCTTTTTGTAACCTTTCACTGTGTGATGAACGGTGTTGCAATCTTTTGGCCTACCGCCTATAACGAGATATGCAACTTCCTGGGTGCCAACTGGTATGCTCTGATAGCATCCATGGGCCTTGCCGCTTTGTTCATCATCCACATCTGCTATGCAGTGTGGCTCACTCTTCAAAACCGTAAGGCTCGCGGTACAGACCGTTATGCCGTGGTGGCCAAACCCAAAGGAGTGGAATGGTCATCGCAGAACATGCTGGTGCTCGGTATCGTGATACTGGCATTTCTTGTGCTCCACCTCATTCAGTTCTGGGCAAAGATGCAGCTTGCAGAAATAATGCATTGCCCTGCAACCATTGATGGTCTTCCCACACCTCCTCAGGCCGGCACACTGTTTATCCAAGCTGCATTCTCGCAGTGGTGGACTCCGGTGGTTTACATCATCGGCTTCGTGGCATTGTGGTTTCACATGAACCATGGTTTCTGGAGCATGTTCCAGAGCTGCGGTTGGGAAAACAACATCTGGTTGCCCCGCCTGAAGAGCATCAGCTGCTGGTGGACCTCTATCGTAGTGGCTCTGTTCATAGCCCAAGCAGTGGTGTTTACCGTCAATGCCCACAAGCAATCATATTTGAGATGTCCGGCCCTGATGGAGCAGTACATGGAGTATGCTTCTGAAGGCGCAGATGCCAACACCGTGGGTTGTGGCGAATGCCCCAATACAGTAGTTGTGGCAAAATAATTATTAATGTATAATACACACCAATCACAGATATGGCAGATTTAAGCAAACTTGAGGGTATGATAGATTCTACCCCCATCATGAAGGACTACGCCGACATCGAGTCGTCAAAGCTTCCCGAATATCAGATTGACTCCAAGATACCCGAGGGCCCGATTGCCGAGAAGTGGACTAACTACAAAGCCCACCAGAAGCTCGTGAACCCCGCCAACAAGCGCAACCTTGACATTATAGTTGTAGGTACCGGTCTTGCCGGTGCATCCGCAGCGTCCACACTTGCCGAGATGGGCTTCAACGTGTATAATTTCTGCATTCAGGATTCACCCCGCCGCGCACACTCGATTGCAGCACAGGGCGGTATCAATGCAGCCAAAGATTATCAGAACGACGGCGACTCAGTGTACCGTCTGTTCTACGACACCGTGAAAGGCGGTGACTTCCGTTCACGCGAGGCAAACGTGTATCGTCTGGCCGAGGTGAGCAACAACATTATTGACCAGTGCGTGCAGCAGGGTGTGCCTTTTGCGCGTGAATACGGCGGTCTGCTCGCCAACCGCTCGTTTGGCGGTGCGCAGGTAAGCCGCACATTCTATGCCAAGGGTCAGACCGGTCAGCAGCTTCTGCTGGGTGCATACGCATCACTCAACCGTCAGATCAACAAAGGCACCGTTCGCTCGTTCAACCGTCGCGAAATGCTTGACCTTGTAATTATCGACGGCCGCGCACGCGGTATTATCGTACGCAACCTCATTACCGGCGAACTTGAGCGTTATGCCGCTCATGCAGTGGTTCTTGCCACCGGTGGTTACGGCCGCACATTCTTCCTGAGCACCAATGCCATGGGTTGCAACGGCTCCGCAGCTATCCAAGTGTTCAAGAAAGGTGCTTACCTGAGCAACCTTGCATTCACCCAAATTCACCCCACCTGTATTCCCGTACACGGCGAAGACCAGAGCAAGCTTACTCTGATGAGTGAGTCGCTGCGTAATGACGGCCGTATCTGGGTGCCCAAGAAAAAAGAAGATGCCGAGGCAATACGCGCCGGCAAGAAGAAACCTACCGACATACCCGACGAGGACCGCGACTTCTATCTGGAGCGCCGCTATCCCGCTTTCGGTAACCTCTGCCCCCGTGACATAGCTTCACGTGCCGCCAAAGAGCGTTGCGATGCCGGTTATGGCGTGGGTACAGGCAATGCCGTTTATCTTGACTTCAAGTATGCCATAGACCGTCTGGGTGCAGATGTGGTCCGTGACCGCTACGGCAACCTGTTTGATATGTATCAGATGATTTCTGATGACAATCCTTACGAGACCCCGATGATGATATTCCCCGCCTCACACTACACCATGGGCGGTATCTGGGTTGACTACGAACTTCAGACCTCAATCAAGGGCCTGTTTGCCATCGGCGAATGTAACTTCTCCGACCACGGCGCAAACCGCCTCGGTGCATCGGCTCTCATGCAGGGTCTTGCCGACGGTTACTTCGTGCTTCCCTACACAATGCAGAACTATCTGAGCGACCAGATCAAGGTTTCGCGCAAGACATTCGACACCACTCATCCCGAATTTGACGAGGCAGAAAAAGGCGTGCGCGAGCGTATCCAGAAGCTCATGAACATCAAGGGTACCAAGAGCCCTGACCAGATTCACAAGCGTCTTGGTCATGTGATGTGGAATCTCGTGGGCATGGGCCGCACACTGCAGAGCCTTGTCAAGGCACTTGACGAGCTTGAGGATGTGAAGAAAGAGTTCTACACCGACCTGCGCATCGTGGGCAGTGCCGACGATCTCAACACCGAGCTTGAAAAGGCACTCCGTCTTGAGGACTTCCTTGTAATGGCCAAGATGATGGCAATCGACGCCCTGCACCGTAACGAATCGTGCGGAGCACACTTCCGTGAAGAGTATCAGACTGCTGACGGTGAAGCCGCCCGCGATGATGAGCACTATATGTATGTGAGCTGCTGGAAATACACCGGCGACAACGAAAAGCCCATACTGCTCAAGGAACCCCTCAAATATGAGGCCATCAAGGTTCAGACCCGTAACTATAAGTCGTAATCCCGATACCGCGTATCTCTAAAATTCAAAGACTTCAATGGAAACAACAATAAGCGTAAACTTGAAAATTTGGCGTCAGCGTGGTCCTAAGGAAAAGGGTCAGTTCGTCAACTATCATCTTGACAATGTATCTACCGGAAGCAGCTTCCTGGAGATGCTTGATATGCTCAACCAGCAGCTCGTGGAGAAAAACGAAGAGCCTGTGGTGTTTGACAGCGATTGCCGCGAAGGTATCTGCGGTATGTGCTCACTGTACATCAACGGTCATCCCCACGGTCCCGTGCAGGGCATCACAACCTGCCAGCTCCATATGCGCAAGTTCAAAAACGGCGACACCATCACTATCGAGCCGTGGCGTTCGGCTGCGTTCCCTGTGGTGCGTGACCTTATGGTGAACCGCAATGCATTTGACCAGATTCAGCAGGCCGGCGGTTATGTTTCGTTCAACTGCGGCGGTGCTCCCGATGCCAACTCCACTCCTATATCAAAAGAAGTGGCAGATGTGGCTATGGATGCTGCCACATGCATAGGCTGCGGCGCTTGCGTGGCTGCATGTAAAAACGGTTCCGCAATGCTGTTTGTGGCATCAAAGGTGAGCCAGTTTGCTCTTCTTCCCCAAGGTCAGGTGGAGCGTGCCCGTCGCGCCCGCGCTATGGTCAAGAAGATGGACGAGCTTGGTTTCGGTAACTGCACCAATACCGGTGCTTGCGCTGCAGAGTGCCCCAAGAACGAGCCTCTGAGCAATATCGCCCGTATGAACCGCGAGTTTATCAAAGCTAAATTCGCCGACTGATTTCGGTTGAAAATCGTCACAATACCGAGGGCAGCGCAAATGCGGTGCCCTCTTTTTTTGTTTGGTGACAAAAAGCACGGTTTATAAGGCAAAAGTGTTAAATTGTGAGCAAAAAAGGTGTGATTTAATTAATTGTTGCTAACTTTGCCAATCTTTTTATGCCAATCGTTATAGAACTAAAAAATTAGATGCTAATATTTGAGATGCTGTCCGGAGAGTGCGACCGGAGAGTGCTTCATTTTTGTTTTTTTAATTGTTGCCTATGAAAATAGCTACTCTTATTGCAGGCGTCGCTCTGTCGGCTGCATGCTTCATGATGCCGCAGGCGGTTAATGCCGTTCCGGCACTCCCGACACCCGTAACCATGACAATGCCTGACGGGTCGGTAATCACTGTGCGGGTGCATGGTGATGAGAAATTTCATTACTACACCTCTGCCGACAATCATGTGCTTGTGGCAGATGAAAAGGGATTTTTGTGTTACGCTACCGAAAACGGTGCGGCACTGAAATCAAGCGGTGTGGTGGCGCATAATCCGGAAATGCGCACCGCTCAGGAGCTTAAATATATCAGCACTCTGAGCAGCGATGCCACTTCACGGCTGCGCAGCGTGGCTGCCAAGCAGAGCATGTCAGCCCGCGCCCCCAAGGCTTCAGGGCAGTTTTCGGATCTGATTACGGCGTACCCCACTCTCGGTTCGCCTCGCGCACTGGTGCTTCTGGTGGAGTTTCCTGACCAGAAATTTATCACTCCCAATGCATTGTCAGCATTCACAGACCTCATGACACGGGAGGGTTATGACTACAACGGGGCCACAGGCAGTGCCCGTGATTATTTTGTGGAAAACAGCCGCGGACTGTTCACGCCTGAATTTGATGTGTTCGGGCCATATACACTTCCCCAATCCATGGCATATTACGGACGCGAGAGCGCATCGCTGCATGATGTCAACCCATACGAAATGGTGTCGGACGCATGTTCACTGGCAGACGGTGATGTGGATTTCTCGCAGTATGACGAGGACGGTGACGGTGTGGTGGACAATGTGTTTGTGTTCTATGCCGGTTACGGACAGAACAGCGGCGCGCCCGCAGAAACCATTTGGCCGCATGCCGCCAATATCTGGACTTACGGAGGCATCAAACTGGTGCTTGACGGAGTGCAGGTGGGCAATTATGCATGTACCAACGAGATTCAGGGCACGTCAGGGAGCGTGCGCACAGGTATCGGCACATTCTGCCATGAATTCAGCCACGTGCTCGGTCTGCCTGACCTTTATGCCACTGACGGTTCATCAAGCTTTACTCCAAACCAGTTTGAGCTGATGGATATAGGCCCGTATCTGAACCACGGCAACACACCTCCTTACATGAGCGTATATGACCGCGCATGCCTGAAATGGATCAATCCCCGCGAACTGAATGTGGGTGAAACAGTGGTGCTGAAATCATTCAAGGATGTTGTATCGGAATCGGATGACGAGGCACTGCTGATAACAACCATAAGCGAAAACGAGTATTATCTGCTTGAAAACCGCCAGCAGCGCGGTTGGGACACCTATATCCCCGCCCACGGCATGCTGGTGTGGCATATTGACTATGACCCGCAGATATGGAAAGAGAATCGTGTAAACTCCATTTCGCGCTCACAGCATCTGCGCGTGGATATTGTGGAGGCCGACGGCATCGCCGACCAGTCAACTATGAACGGCGACCCGTTTCCGGGTGTGAACGGTGTGACCTCATTCACCGACAATACCGCTCCATCCATGCGCACATGGACCAATGTGAGGGTGGAGAAACCGATTACCAACATCCACGAGCAGGATGGAGTGGTGTCGTTTGACATACTCGGCGGCGGCGACCGCATAGCCGCAGTCGAGGCCAATGCAGCAACAGAGGTGGGTCCCGTATCGTTCAAGGCCAACTGGACCGGCCGCAGCGAAATATACAATTATGAGATAGACCTGTACAAAGGCGATGAAGTTGTGCCTATGCAGACCTTCACCAAGCAGACCAACAGTCTTGCCGACTGCTATATCGAGATTTCAGGTCTTACCCCCAGCACATCCTACAGCTATGTGGTGAGAGCGGTGAGCGGTGACAGAAAGAGCCCCAACTCACAGCGTATCCGTGTGGCCACTACAGCGCCTACATTTGACATGCTGCAGGTGAAGGTGCTTGATGCTTCCGACATCACTACCGATTCGTTTGTGGCCCGCTGGGAAGAGATGGCTGATGCTGCCACTTATTCGCTCAATGTTTATACCAAGTCGTTCAATGAGCCTACTACTGACGAGTGTGACTTTGCTGACGGACTTACATTGCCTGAAGGATGGTACACCAATGCCAATGCCACCAGCGGCATGGCCGGAACATTCGGCGGTGCGCGTCCGTCACTGCGCATGTCGGCCAACAATGACCTTCTCCGCACTCCTACCTATGAGGTGGATGTGAACGGCATCACATTCTGGACCAAAGCCGCAGCTTCCACTGCCGGCACGTTCAAGGTACTTGGCCTTGTCAACGGAAGCTGGGTGGAGATAGCCACTTACGACGCTTCCACTTTTGTGGGGGCTGCCCGGACAATAGAGGTGAACGAAGCCACAACCCCGGCCATGCCTTCGGGATGCAGGAGCGTGCAGATTCAGTTTGAGAGAACTTCCGGCTCAATGTATCTGGATGATGTGGTGGTGGCCTACAATGGAGCTACCAGCCGCAAATACGTGCCCGGTTACGAGGCAAAGGATATGGGAGTGGCACTGAGTGAGAAAGTAGGCGGTTTGGCCAACAATACCCGCTACTTCTATACCGTGGATGCCACTTCTGTGGACGGCCTCAAGAGCCTGCCGTCGGATGAAAAGGAGGTTCTGACCTCATACTCATCCATTGATGGAGTGGAAGCCTCCGCAGGATTGGCTGTCGTGGTAGAGAACGACCATATCACAGTGGCAAACCACGGCACTGAGGATTGCGCCGTTGCCGTTTATACCATCGGCGGCCAGACAGTGTTCTCAGCCAATATCGGCGCAGGAGCCACGGTATCCACCGCCAGCCTGATTCACGGCGTGTATGTGGTGAAAGCCGGTGACACCGTGACCAAGGTGGAGCTTTGATCAGTTTTGATAACAAACCATTCAAATCACAATAAGTAATTTTTATGAACAAACCATTATTAATTACCTTGGGGCTTGCCGCCGCGCTTGCGGTGACAGGTGCCACAATCAAGCATTTCATGCCTCTGGCCGTACCCTCGGCAGCGGAACAGCAGCTCACCGAGCTTAAGTTCTTCGCCACAATGAACCAGAGTCTTGAATGGACGGATAATGGCGTAGCAAATATGCAGTATGCCATTTACGAGCTTACTCCCGGAGCAAGCAAATATTTCAGCCGGTTGTCGGCTGTAGAATCTGCCAAGGTAGCTGATGCCGGTGTATACTACGACGGCAACTACTATACTGTGAAGGTGCCCAGCAGCAACACCTACTCCAATTATGTGACCACATTCACACGTTATGATGTGGACACATGGGAGGCAACGCACGTGCAGACCTTTGGTAACGGTAACAGCAACATTGCCGAGGACATGACCGTTGACTATATATCGGGCAACGTGTATGCCGTGGGCAACAATGTGTATATGGGCAGTGAGCGTCAGCTTAAAACCGTGGATCTTGCCACAGGCGAAATGACCCGTGTTGCCGCCCTTGATGCGCATATCTATGCTCTTGCTGCCGACGGCGAAGGCCAACTGTGGGGAGTGGGCAGCCCTATGGGTTCCACAATACCGACTAACCTTTACAAGATTGACAAGACTACCGGTGCCACTACCCTTGTGGCTCCCATGAGCATCAATCTTTATACCGGTTCGCTGTCATCTCTCACATTTGATCTCCGCACCGGTAAGCTGTACTACGTTGCGCAGACTTATGTGGAGAATGAGAACAATGAACGAGAATGGACCAACGGATTGTTTGAGATCAACACATCTACCGGTAATGCAACACTTGTGCAGGATTTTGAATACAAGGAAATACTTGCCGGACTGGCTATGCGTGATTGCCATCCCAAGGCTCCCGCCACTCCTACGGAGCTTAGCTATGTGTTTGACGCAGGCAGCACCGAAGCCGGAAAAGTCACCTGCAAACTGCCTGAAGTTACATTTGACGGAACTGCCCTCAGCGGCACTCTGAGCGTGGAAGTGACCATTGACGGCGAGAAAGTGGCTGAGGCTTCCGGTCTGACACCCGGTGCCGAGTATGCGTCGGGTCAGCTGTCAATGACCCCCGGCAGCAATCATAGCGTGAAAGTGTTCTGCTACTCAGGCACTCTCAAAAGCGTGCCTGCCGAGGCCAGCGTGTTTGCCGGTACAGATACCCCTGCGGCTCCTGAGAATCTTGCAGTGACGCTGAATGAGGACGGCAACGTGATGCATGTGACATGGGATGCCGCAAAGAGCGTCAACGGCGGTTATATCGATGAGACCAAACTGCTCTACGATGTCAAGCTCATGCCCGATGGCACGGTGCTTGCAAGCAATCTCAAAGCTACAGAATTTGACTACACTTTTGAAAACCGCAATATGGGCGTTTCGCAGATTCGCGTGTGCGCCAAGATTGATGAGGCCACGAGCAGCGATGCCATATCGTCAATTTTCGTTGCCGGCACACCGTGGCCGCTACCGTATCTTGAGGCGTTCAACTACTCAGGTGAGGCAATGTGGCCTTTCACTGTGATTGATGCCAATCATGACGAAAGCGACTATGGCTTCCGCTGGTACTTCGGTCCCAATCAGCGCGCCGCATGGTATTATTGCACACCCACAGCCGCTGACAACGGTGCTGACGACTGGCTGATTACCCCGGCCATAGCATTTGAAAGCGACAAAGTTTATCGTCTTCAGTTTGACACCTACGGATATATGGGCGGCGTGAATGCCGTTGACGTGGTACTCGGCTCACATCCGGTGGTAGAAAAAATGACACACAAAATCCACAGCGTCGAGTATGAGACTCCGGGCTATTCAGCTTCGCAGCCTTATAGCGTGGAATGCCTGTTCATAGCCAATGCCACTGATGCGCGTGTAGGCTTCCATAATGTCAGCAACAACACTGACCACATGTTCCTTGACAATATCTATATCTCGGTTTACGGTACGACCGGTATTCCGGGATCGGCTTCAGACCTCAATGCCGAGCTGGCAGACGGTGGCGTGAAGCTTACATTCAAGGCTCCGTCTCTCACTGCGGGCGGCCAGAAGCTGTCAAGCCTCAAGGATGTGAAGATATATCGCACAAATGCCGACGGCGAAGTGCTTAAGACCTTCACCGCACCTGTCCCGGGCGAAGCGTTGGAATTTGTGGATGTGAATTATGGCACAGGTTTGAAAACCTACATGGTTGTGGCTTCAAATGACGAAGGCGCAGGTATGCAGGCTACGGTAAGCATCAATACTTATGCCGATGTTCCACGTGCGGTGGAGAATTTCACCATGATTCCGCACAACGGGTGGAGCGATGCCATGCTGGAATGGAATTATCCCGCCTCCATGACCGGTGTCAACGGCGGAATCCTTACCGAAGAAGACATAACCTACGACATATATCGCACTCTTAACGGGTCCACAGCGCTCATAGCGCAGGGTATCAGCGGAACCAGCTATTTTGACAATACCTGTTCTTCTTCAATGCCTGAGGGACGCCGTCAGGTTTATGTGTCATACCGCATTGTTCCGCGCACCAATGGCGGCGAGGGACAGGCTTCAACTACAGATCAGGTTCTTATGGGTCTGTCGTATCAGCTTCCGTTCAACGAATCGTGGAAAATGCAGAGCCAGCAGAATTATACATGGACAATGCAAAACTGCTCCACCGGCTCATCATGGTATATATGCAGCAACACAGCCTACGACCCCTTTGCCAATTGTCAGGACGGTGACTACGGTCAGGTATCTTTCAGCGGCGCGCGCTACGGTTATAGCTACGGAGATTACATATCGCCCCGTATTGATGTGTCAAACTATGCCAATCCCAAGGTGTCGTTCTATCTGTATCGTTCCAACGACAGCAAGACTCAGGGTTCATCAGTACAGATAGGTTTCATTTCGGAAGATGCCGGCCGTGAAATTCTACCTACCAAATATGAAGTTTACAACACTGAAAACGGTTGGGAGCAGTACACTGTTGACATTCCTGAGAAATATGCCAAGAGCAACCGTCTCTCAGTTGTGTTCAGTGCCACTACCGCCAATTATAAAGGCCAGATTCACATAGACAACATGTCGGTTACCGGCGAACAGCCTCAGAAAGAGATCAAGGCTGAGCGCATAGTGGGAGGCGAACGCTGTCTTATAGGCTCACGCAATACCTATGATGTGGAAGTGGCCAACATCGGTACTGAGGATGTAAGCAATGTTACAGTAAATTTCTATGCCGACGGCGAGCTTGTGGGCACCGAGACAATAGCTACCATAGCTGCAGGTGAATCGGCTCTCGCGCCGTTTGCATATACTCCGAGCCTCAACAACAACGAGCGCACGATACTGCTCAAAGGCGTTGCGTCATGCGATGAGGACGGCTCAGCCGAGAACAATACCATCGAGGCTACCGTGCACCTCACTGCTCCGATGCTGCCTTATGTGACCGAGATAACAGGCGATAGCCCCGACACACAGTCGGCACGCATTATGTGGACGGAGCCGGTGGCTTATCCTCATTCCGAGTCAACAACCGATGATGTTGACAGCTACACCGCATTTGCCATTGACAATATCGGTGACTGGATTACGGTGGACCGTGACAAGCAGATTACTGCACAGATCAGTCTCGGCAGCGGTGCGCTGACATGGGATCATGCCGGTGAGCCTCAGGCATTCATAGTGTTCAACACCGCACAGGCAGGAACCTCGGCTGTAATCAAGCCGCGTTCCGGCAGCCAATGCTTCATAAGCTTTGCGGCACGTTCACAAAACGATGACTGGCTCATTTCGCCACAGTTGTCGGGTGAGGCACAGACAATATCGTTCTACGCCAAGTGTGCATACACCACAGACCTCAACGAGCGGTTTGAACTGTGGGCTTCTTCCGGCAGCCCCGAGGTTTCGGATTTCTCTTGCATCTCCGGCGACTCTCCCGTGATAGTATCTTCTTATGACGACTGGACACGCTACAGCTTCAAGCTGCCCGAAGGAACCAAGTTCTTCGCTATCCGTTGCGTATCAAGCATGCAGACAGGTCTGATGATAGACGACATCACCTATTCGCCGATGCATCCGGCTGTTGAGCTTTGGGGCTTCAATGTGTATCGCGACGGAGAGAAGATTACTCCCACCGAATATGGCGACTATGAGTATATAGACAAGGGCCTTGAGTACAACCGCACTTACTCCTACGCTGTTTCGGCAGTGTACGACGCAGGCGAATCAATATTCTCGCCGGTGGTTGATATCAAGATTGACGGCAGCTCTGCCATTGATGGCGTGTCGGCTGACGGCAGCGATACCGATATTCATGCTGTGGCCCACGGCATAAGCGTTAAAGCCCCTGCCGGCGCTCTTGTAAGCGTCAACAGCGTGGACGGTAAGGTTCTTTACCTCCTTGAGTCGGTAGGCTTACAGACGCTGCCTGTTGCCAAAGGCGTGTATGTGGTCAAGGCCGCCGACAAAGTTGTCAAGGTCATGGTGAAATAAGCAACATTACATCTCATTTGATTCAGAAGGTCGGTTCCGTGTGGGGCCGACCTTTGTTTTGTTGCGGTTGTGTGTTAAAATAAGGCTTATTGCCAGTCGTTATTGAAAAAATCATTAACTTTGCATCTCTATGAACCTGCGCAATATCATATTATGCATCTTGGTTGTGATAGCCGCCATGCTGCCGGCAGATGCAGCTGTGCGCACATGGGAGGATGCCGAACGGTTTCCGGTGCATGTGGAGCAGACTTCTCAGCCCGATGATGTGACTGTGGCCGTACACGAGGGTTATGTGTATGTGCTTGTGCGCCAAACCACTCACGTGAAGCTTTTCACGCTTCTCGGTCAGGTGATTGTGCAGGACACTCTTAAGCCCGGTATTTATCGCTACAAGCTTACCTCACGCGGCATATATCTGCTCAAGGCAGGTACCTCCACACGCCGCATTACCCTTTGATTCAGAAGCTTCTTAAGCTGACCTCTGTTGGTCGGTACAAAAAAATCAGCTCCAAGGCAATTGCCTCAGAGCTGTAGGGGATTGTTGCGTGATTTCTCGCAGGCTTAAGCCTCAGCGGGGGTCACGTTGATGTACTTGCGGCCGTTTTTGCCTTGGGTGAAGAGCACAGTGCCATCTACGAGAGCGTAAATGGTATGGTCCTTGCCGAGACCCACGTTTTCACCGGGATGGTGAACTGTACCGCGCTGGCGTTTGATGATGTTGCCGGCTTTGCATTTCTGACCACCGAAAATCTTAACGCCAAGTCGTTTGCTTTCTGATTCACGACCGTTCTTAGAACTACCTACACCTTTCTTATGTGCCATTGTTGTAAGATTTTAGGGGTTAAGCAACTACTTCTTTAATTAACACTTTGGAGAAATACTGACGGTGACCGTTTTTGCGACGATAGCCTTTGCGGCGTTTCTTCTTGAATACGATTACCTTGTCGCCCTTAACAAGGGGAGTGAGTACTTCACACACTACTTTGGCACCTTCAACGGTGGGGTCGCCCACTTTCACTGTGCCGTCGGTTTCAGCGAGGAGAACGCGGTCAAATTCAAGCTTGTCTCCTTCTTTGGTGGCATCGCCGAGATAATGAACATACAGGAACTTGTTGGCTTCGGCCTTGAACTGCTGTCCCTGAATTTCTACAATTGCGTACATTTAATGTTACGATTGATTAAGTTAACCCGTCGGGCGGAGGCTCCAAAATGCGGCTCCTCGCTTTCGTTCAAGCCCGGTGCGGAAAAATGCCCACAAAATTACGCATTTTCAATATATTGCGCAACAGTGTGGGCAAATTTTTTGTGGGCTAATATTAATAATATCAATATTTGTGGTCGGTGTTAAGCTCGGCGGGGGTAATGGGAGTGGCATCCATTTTGCGCCATACATACCAAATGTAAGCGAGCACAAACGGCACGAGAATTGACACGTAGCTCATCACTTTAAGCGTGAACAGTGTGGATGAGCTGTTGCGTATGGTGAGTGAAGAAGCTGTGTCAATCAGAGAGGGATAGTAGGCGGTGTTGTTGTATCCGGCTACGAAGAAGAGGCTGAGCACCACGAGGACGGTGCCTGTTGCGCTGAGCCATATCCCTTTGTTGAATGTGGGTGAGAGCACGCTACAGATAATGGCGGTGAGAACGAGAGCGACCCCTGCCAGCAGTATCACGGCGGCCCACCACATCTGCAGATAGTTGGTGAGATATTTGTAGCTCACCACGGTCATTGTGCCGTCGGGAGATGATTCCACGCCATCTGCTGTGAGCAGAAGGTAAATAAACAGTAGGAAGAAGAGCACGAATATAGAGCCGTTGACAAGGATGGATTTGCGGTTTTTGGCGGCCAATTTGGGGTCGTTGCCGAGATTGCTCAGGAAATACAGCGATGCCTGGGTGCGTGCAAGGAAGAGCACCGTGAAGCCCAATACGAGGCATTTCCAGTTGAGAATGGCTTCCAGACCGTGTGTGGCTGACCATTGCGAAATGACCGGTGATGCCGCATTGAGGATATTGGTTTTGGTGACGGTGAATTCTCCGCCAAAGAACATTGTGGCGACTGCTACACCAAGAAGTATGCATCCAAAGCATCCGTTGATGAACAGGAAAGTATCGTAGGTGCGTGTGCCGAAAATGTTGCCCGGTTTTGAGCGGAATTCATAGCTCACGGCCTGAAGCACAAAGCTTATGAGAATCAGCATCCACAGCCAGTAGGCACCGCCGAAACTTGTGGAGTAGAACAGTGGAAAGGAGGCGAAGAATGCGCCGCCGAACACAACGAGAGTGGTGAACGTAAGTTCCCATTTTCGTCCCAGAGAATTGACCATCAAGGAGCGTTCAGTGGAATCGAGTCGCTGAAGAAGCATGGACTGTCCGCCTTGTACAAAGAGCAGAAACACGAGTAAGGCTCCAAGTACGGCTATAAGCAGCCACCAATAGTTTTGAAGATATTCTAATTGCATAATCAAAGTCTTGTTAATCGGTTATTCATCGGTAGATTTGGATCCCTTGGAGATCTGTTTGAGCATTATGCAGATTTCAGCGGCAAGGAATGCCGTGAACACCACAGCAAACATCCAGAAGGTGAGCTGGACGGAGCTTGCCGATATGTCGCTGACGGCAGCTGTGACAGGCATCAGGTCCTGAATTATCCAAGGCTGGCGTCCGACTTCTGCCACTACCCATCCGGCTTCGGAGCATACCCATACCAGCGGTATGCATATCATGCCTATCCACAGAATCCATTTGCGGTCAAACAGTTGCGGGCGTTTGTATGCCATCCATAGGGCAATTATGAGAATTACAAACAATAGGGAGCCTATGCCCACCATGGTGCGGAACGAATAGTAGGTCAGGGCTACCGGCGGTACGGCCTGGGCAGGTGACGTGAAATATCCGTAGCCGAAATATTTGTAATCGGCTTTCAATGCCTGTGCAGCCGAATCGGCTGCGGCCTTATTGCCGGCGGCAGTGGCGGCGTCAAAAGCGCGGAGGCTTTCGTGTGCGCGTTTGCCCATGGCTATGCGTGTGGCGTAAGAATCATGGCGAATCGTGTCGCCCTGTGGTGTAAGCTCAATGCCTTCAATAAGGTCGTTGATGCCCGGCACAAAAGAGTGGGGATTGTGGGTTGCCAGCAGAGACAATCCGTAAGGGATAGAGATGTCAAACAGGTATGGGTCCTCGTCGTTGTCAATGGTCTTGGCGGGGTTGATTATGCCTATGGCCGATATGGGCTGTGAGCACTGGCCGTTGTAGAGGCCCTCCATCGCGGCGAGTTTCATGGGCTGTATCTTGGCTACATCCACAGCGGAGCTGTCGCCGGTCCAGAGTGTGAACAGCATTCCGATGAGGCCTACGCATGCGCCGACTTTGATAGAGGAAACGGCAAATTTCTTGCGGCGTTTTTTCAGGAGGAACCAGCAGCTGACGCCCATCACGAATATGCCGGCGAGCACCCATCCGCTGAACACGGCGTGAGAAAATTTGTGTACGGCTACAGGCGACAGTGCCACGGCCCAGAAATCGGTCATGACATTGCGCATTTGGGCGGGATCAAATTCCATGCCGACGGGATACTGCATCCATGCGTTGGCTATGAGAATCCATAATGCGGAGATTGATGCTCCGATGGCCGTGAGCCATGTTGCTGCCAAATGAAATCCGGGGCTAACCTTTTTCCATCCGAAGAACATTACGGCAATAAATGTGCTCTCCATGAAGAAAGCCAAGAGGCCTTCAATGGCAAGCGGTGCACCGAAAATATCGCCCACAAACCATGAATAGTTGCTCCAGTTGGTTCCGAATTCAAATTCAAGGATTATGCCGGTGGCAACACCAACGGCAAAGTTGATGCCGAAAAGCAGCATCCAAAATTTGGTCAGGGCAAGCCAGTGTGGATTTTTGGTGCGATAATAAATAGTTTCCATGATGCCGACAATCACGGATATGCCAAGAGTCAGGGGCACAAACAGCCAGTGATACATGGCTGTGAGGGCAAACTGCAATCGACTCCAGTCAACGACGCTCATCAAATTGTCCATAAGCAAAAATAGTGTGAGGTTATGTTAATGAAAATATTGGCTATGAGTGGGTCAGCGGGCGGTAAGGGAGGTGCGTACAGCCTGTGCGCGCTGTGCATCCGTGGAATACCGCTCCTGAAGCAGATCAGGGAAAAAGAAGAGTTTGAATACCAGCATCAGCAGTGCGACCTTGATTATTATCAAAGCCCAGAGCTTGCGTCCTACTGTCATTGACCGGAAGCCCTCGATATAGAAACGCGCAATGCGTGCCGGAATTGAGTTTTTCAGGTTCATAGAATATCAACCGTCAGGACGGTGGAATTGTTGAATGGCCCGTCAAGACAAGGTTAATGCAAACTAACCAAATTTTTGTGAAACGACCAAAAAAAGACTCACGGAAATGTCCGTGAGTCCACATTTTTCTACTCCGTGGGTGCTGAGGGATTCGAACCCCCGACCCTCTGCTTGTAAGGCAGATGCTCTGAACCAGCTGAGCTAAGCACCCAAATCACTTTAATCGGAAACACTCAAAATGGAAGAAAACTGTGGGTGCTGAGGGATTCGAACCCCCGACCCTCTGCTTGTAAGGCAGATGCTCTGAACCAGCTGAGCTAAGCACCCGTGTTTCCGTTAAAGCGTTGCAAAGGTAGGCAAACTTTTTGAATTGCCAAAACTTTTCGCAAAAAAAATTAACCGGCCTAATAAAACCACTTATGGGTGCGGATGCAGTGGTTCGGCTATTTTGATTTTTTTTCGCAGTAAGTTATGTCCATCCTTAAACGGGCTTCGTCGCCGGAAAGATCGTTGTGTCGGAGTTCAATGTAGGATACGTACAGATTTTTCTTGCCCGAATAGATGATTACCGACTGCGTACTGCAATCGGATTGCATATTGAAACCCATTTCGTTGCATAGTGTCGTGATTTCATTTCGCAATTCATTTATTTCGTGGCGGGTGCCATGGAACTCATAATAGAGACTCGTATCGGGGTCCACCCCGACATTCTGATAGAAAGATACTTCATAGGGGATGCCGTGATATGAGAGTTTGCGGCCGCTTTTATAAATGTCGCGGAGCTCTTGGTGCACCCGCTGTATGCCGGCTTCGGGCATATAGTCCAAAAAGAGTTGCTGATAGAGGTTGCGCTTATTCTGAGGATCGTATACGAATCCTTCGGGCGAAGCCAGCAGCTTGTGAAAGGCCTCCTTTTGTGTTGAAATGCTGGCTGCATCCACCGAATGGTCCGGCCAGTATGTGGTGGTTTGATGGATTGTTCGGTCTTCTGCTATCTGTGTTGCATTAATCGTGGCGTATTTCTTCAATGCGAACTTCAAATTGCCATATTCGTCAAATGCCGGATTAAGATAAGAGGCCATATTAGTTCTATTGGTTTCAACTACGCCATTGTCATCGGAAGTAAACTGCAAATCTTCAGAAGAAAAATATTTATGGTTGTTGACACTTCCACATTTGCGGATATAAGTCAGGAAATCTTTCGCAAGCTTCTTGGTGTCAGGAGTTTTCATGCTAAACTTGTAGGGATTGCCGTCGCTATTCCATTCTACCATAAAAATTCCGCCGTTTGCCGATTCAAAATATATCAGGCGTGATTTTTCATCTCTCACGCAATCTGTTAGCTCGCTGCCGTTAAAAGAGGTCAAGGCACCTTCGTTATCAAAGGTGAAGACATAGCGGTCGCCAGATTCTGAGTCTTTGCTTAATATATTTATTTTAGAGGGATGACCATAGAAAACGCCAAAGACAAAAGCGTCGTTGAACTTTCTTTCTGCGCCTGAGCAAGTGGCTGTCAAAAAGACAACAATCTGCATCAACAAGAAGAATTTTTTCATACAAAATTATGGTTACAGATTACAACTGACAAAATTAATTGAAATTTTATATCATTGTGCATACTGATAAGTGCCTTTTAACGAATGAATTTGGTAAAAGCGTTATCGTTATTCAGGACCGTAAATCAGGGTGCAGGATGAGTCAGGGCGCAGGATGTGCGTCGCAGCTGCCCGAATGTGTTGCGGTGTGATAGCGCGATAGCGGGGACACAGGTCATTGGGGCTTTCTCCATGCATTTCGGCCATTGCTAATGTCTGTGACTTGTGGATGTAGCTCAAATGGGAGAATATGTGATTGCTCTCAAAGCGGTTGATGACCCGTTGCAGCTCATCGTCAGCCACATCGGAGCCGGTAAGCAGCTCAATTTGTTGCCATAATGCTTTTTCGGCTTTGTTTATGGCTTCAGGCGAAGACGATGGTATCTGGGCATTGAGCATAAGGAACCCGGGATCTTCGCTTCCGGCAATAGAGGCATCGGCCTGAGATATGCCGGACGCTCCTTGCATTACCATACGGTAGAGTCGGGAGGAGTTGCCGGAGGCAAGGATGTCGGTGAGCAAATCGGATGCTATGTAATGTTCACTGCCGTATCCTCCCATGGGAAAAGCTATGGTAAGCTGGGTGTGGGGAACATTGGCTTTGACCTCTTTGCGGCGCGGTGATGTGACGGGCGGTTCCGTAGGATAGGAGGGCGCGGCAAGCGGCATGGCGGGTATCTGGCCGAACCATTTCTCGGCAAGCTCAAACACCCGTTGGGGGTCAACATTGCCGCTTACAGCGAGCACTGCATTGTTGGGCGCGTAATGAAGCCGGTAAAAATCCTTTATCCGTTCTGCCGTCATATCCTCAATGTGCTCGGGACACAGCCCGATGGTAGGGTAGCGGTAGGGATGAACTTTGTAGAGGAGCGAGCGCAGATGGTGAGCCATGTCGCCATAAGGACGGTTGAGGCATGTTTGTTTGAATTCCTCAAGCACCACGGCACGCTGCACATCCAGAGCGCGTTGCGACAGGTTGAGGTCAAACATCCGGTCGCTCTCAAGCCAGAATGGGGTGGCGATATTGGCAGCCGGCACCACATTATAAAACGTGGTGAAGTCATTGCTTGTCCATGCATTGCTCCAGCCGCCGGCCATTTCCAGCGGGGCATCGTAGTCGGCGGAATGCCGTGAACCTCCGAACATAAGGTGCTCAAACAGATGCGCCATGCCGGTGGCATCGGGCGCTTCGTCGCGTGCTCCTACATTATAGAGCACAGTGACACAGGCCATAGATGTATGGCGGTCGTGTTCGGCCACAACTCTCAGGCCATTGCTTAAAGTGTCACGCTCAATCAGCATCAGAGAACATTCACTTCCAGCACTTTCACATCCTCTTTGGGGCGGTCAGAGCCGTCGGTGGCTACTTTTTGAATGGAATCCACCACATCCATTCCCTTGATTACCTCACCAAACACGGTGTAGCTGCCGTCAAGGTGGGGAGTACCGCCAACGGTGGTATAAGCCTCGCGCTGCTCGGGGGTGAATTTGGCAGGATTTTTTGCGGCGATGGCCTCGGTCTGTTTCACGAGCGAGTCTTGAAGCTGCTGTAAGCCAGCTTGGTCGCGGTTGCGGCGCAGTGCCATGATGGAATTGCGGTTTTCACGTGCCAGACTGTCAAATATCTGCTGCATCTGCTGATGTTTGAGACGGACTTCCATCTGGTCGAGCTGACCGGGGGTGTAAACCTTTCCGGTCACGATATAGAACTGCGAGCCTGATGAGGCTTTTTCGGGGTTGACATTGTCGCCTTGACGGGCTGCCGCCAATGCTCCACGCTTATGGAAATATTTGGGATACACAAATTCGGCGGGAACGGTATAGGAAGGGTCTCCCATGCCCAAAGGCTGTCCGGGTTTGGCATTGCGGCTGTCGGGGTCGCCTCCCTGTATCATGAAGTCACGTATGACGCGATGGAACAGGGTGCCGTTGTAATACCCCTCTTTGGCAAGTTTGAGGAAATTGGCTGTATGTTTTGGGGTGTCGTCATACAGGCGTATAGTTATGTCGCCTAAAGAGGTGCGCATCAGCACAGTGGCGGGAGTGGACTGAGTCATTTTTGTACGGTTTTTGGTTTTGGGTCGTGCGGCAACGAGTGTCAATGCACACATGGCTGCTGCAAGGACAATGAAAATAGAGCGGGTGCGCATAGTTACATTCCTACAGGATGGATGCGCTTGAACAGGCGGCGGAAATTGTTGCTGGCGAGGCTGAGCTCTTCGGCATGTTCCATGTAGTCGGGTCCCCAAAGAGCCGGAAGCAGATCGGCAATATAGCGGTGCTCACGGTCTTTTTCTATGGCAGAGGCCACGAGGCGGTCTATTTCGTCAGCATAGGCCGATGAATTTATGGCATGAAGATAACGGGCTGCGCTGACAGAGAACTGTCCGGTAGTGTCCACAGCTATCATGTTGCTTACCAGCTCGGGCATGATGTCGCCGCAATCGGCTATATGGTTGGCAATGTATTCGTATGTGAGGAGACCGTCGGGGTCTTTGGAGAGATGTTTTTTCAACTGTTCGTCCATTGCTTGAAAAAAATGATTGGTTAGGGTGTAATGATATTGTCGGGCGGCAGGAGAGATAATCCGTCGATATTGTCAAGTTTTTGTCGTAGCGCATCGGCATGGTCGGCACGTATGCGCAGGGTTATGGAGCAAGTGTTGTCAAATACCTGATCGGTTATTTTCACTTCGGGGTCCTTGGCCACACGCATCACATCGTTGATGGCCATATAAGGGAAAGTGGCGCTTACGGTGGTGGTTTCATGGCGCGTGACCGGCTCGCCGGCCTCAATGGCGGCGAGGGCAGCGGCACGGTAGGCGGCTATCAACCCCGATGTGCCGAGTTTTATTCCGCCGAAGTATCGCACCACCACTATAAGCAGGTATGTGAGCTGCTGAGAGCGGATTTGTCCGAGTATGGGTTTGCCGGCGGTGCCTGAAGGCTCCCCATTGTCATTGCTCATCTGCTCAGAGCCGTCGGCACCGAGTGAATAAGCCCAGCATACATGGCGCGCATCGTGATATTCACGCGCTATGCGTGCTGTTTCGCTCTTTGCTTCCTCGGCAGAGGCAACGGGGATGGCGAAAGCCAGAAAACGGCTCATCTTTTCCCTTATCACCGCCTCTGCGGGAGCTTTGAGTGTGCGGTATTCGTTAACTTCGGCAGCCATCAGTGGTGTAGCGTGCGGGTTAAACTATCAGCATGGCGTCGCCGTAGGCTCCGAACTGATATTTCTCTTTGACGGCTTCATCGTATGCCCGCATTACAAGGTCATATCCGCCGAATGCGGCCACCATCATGAGCATGGTGGAGTATGGGAGATGGAAGTTGCTGACAAGCGCGTCGGTGACATTGAAATCATAGGGAGGGAAGATGAATTTGTTGGTCCATCCTGCATAGGTTTTCATGTGACCGCCCATGCTCACCGCGCTGGCAATGCCGCGAAGCACGGATGTGCCCACTGCACATACGCGATGGTTGGCATCCTTTACTCCGTTCACAAGGTCCACAAGCACTTGTGTCACTTCCATTTCCTCAGAGTCCATGCGGTGTTTTGTAAGGTCTTCCACATCTATTTCGCGGAAGTTGCCAAGGCCTGAGTGTACGGTAAGGAAAGCCTGATTGATACCTTTGATTTCCATGCGCTTAAGCAGCTCGCGGCTGAAGTGCAGGCCGGCGGCAGGAGCCACAACAGCACCTTCGCGTGCCGCAAAGATAGTTTGGTAGCGTTCGGCATCCTCGGGTTCCGGCTCGCGATGGATATATGCGGGAAGCGGGGTCTCGCCAAGGCTGAACAATGCCTGTTTGAACTCATCGTGGGGACCGTCGTATAGGAATCGCAGTGTGCGTCCGCGTGAGGTTGTGTTGTCAATGACTTCGGCCACCATTGATTCGTCATCGCCGAAATAAAGTTTGTTTCCGATACGTATTTTGCGGGCGGGTTCCACAAGCACATCCCACAGCTTGTTTTCGGCGTTGAGCTCGCGAAGCAGAAATACTTCAATGCGTGCACCGGTTTTCTCTTTGTTGCCAAAAAGTCGGGCGGGGAAAACTTTGGTGTCGTTGAACACAAATATGTCGCCGTCGGAGAAGAAATTGATAATGTCTTTGAACACTCGGTGCTCGATTTCGCCGGTAGCACGGTGGAGCACCATCATGCGTGCTTCGTCGCGCTGTGCCGACGGATGCTGCGCAATCAGATCTTCGGGTAAACGGAATTTAAATTGTGACAGTTTCATCCTGTATAGTAGTAGTTAGTTTGATTCGTTTGATTGTTTTGTTGTTTGCTGATACCATTCGGGGTATTCAATGGGCACTTCACGCAAAATCTCTACGGTGCGGTCCACGCTCATACACTTGTCGATGGTTACATCGCCCACGCGGGTGCGCCGGAGAGCGGTAAGATGGCCGCCCGAATTGAGTGCCGCGCCAATGTCGCGTGCAAGAGCACGTATGTAGGTGCCTTTGCTGCACACCACCCTCACGGTGATGCTTTCAGGTGAGAATTCCAGCAGCTCCAGTTCGTCTATGGTCAGGGTTTTGGGCTTAAGCTCTACCTCCTGTCCTTTGCGGGCCATTTTGTATGCCCTGTGTCCGTCAATTTTGCAGGCGGAAAATGAGGGGGGAGTCTGTTCAATGGTGCCATGAAACTTCTTTAGGGTTTCCAGCACCAGTTCGCGTGTGATGTGTGCGGTAGGGTATGTGGCGTCAATTTCGGTTTCAAGGTCATAGCTGGGGGTGGTGGCTCCGAGAGCAATCGTAGCCACATATTCCTTGACTCCTGCCTGCAGCTCCTCTATTCGTTTGGTGGAGCGTCCGGTGGTGATTATCATCACTCCCGTAGCCAAAGGGTCAAGAGTGCCGGCGTGACCCACTTTGAAGCGTTTGAGCTTCATGCGTCTGAGCAGTGTGCCGCGCACGCGTTTCACCACGTCAAACGAGGTCCATCCCAGCGGTTTGTCTATATAAAGTATCTCTCCTGAAACAAAGTCCATGCTACACTTTTACCAAATGAGGCATATCACGCCTACTACAGCGCAATATACAGCAAACCACACGAGTTTGCCTTTCTTTACGAGTTCAATCATCCATTTGCATGCAAGACATCCCACCACAAACGAGGCAATGAATCCTATAGTGATGGGTATCATCCCTACTGACGGGGATGATGCGGCATCTTCGCCAAGCATCTTTACAATATCAAGCAGAGCCTCTCCAAGGATGGGGATGATGACCATGAAAAACGAAAACTGTGCGAGCTTGTCGCGACGGTCTCCGAGAAGCAGTCCGGTGGCAATGGTGCTGCCTGAACGGCTCAGGCCGGGAAGAACGGCCACGGCCTGCGCGCATCCTATCACGAATGCATCAAGCCAGCCTATTTCGCGATTGCCGTAGTTGCTGCCGGTGACACGGTCTTTGGCCATTTCGCCACGGCGAAAGAAATAAGCGAATGCGAGCAGTGCAGCCGTAACCAGCAGGCAAGTGCCCACAATGCCGAGTCCCGAGCCGAAAAATCCTTCCACCACATCCTTAAAGCAAAGGCCAACTATGGCCACGGGAATACATGACACCAATATTTTACATACATAATAAAAATTGTCGTCACGTGCCACGGTGAAAAATGAGCGGCAAAGCGGCAGAAACTCTTTCCAAAGCACAACGATGGTGCTTAAAACAGTGGCTACATGCAATGCCACATCAAATTCCAGCGCTTCGGCCCCTTTCATGTCAAGACCGAGTATCTCGCGGCAAATTTCAAGATGCCCGCTGGAACTTATAGGCAGGTATTCGGCAAGGCCCTGCACTACGCCCATGATCAGTGCGTCTAACCAATCCATTATTGTTCAATATTATTGTTCTTGTCTGTTTTGTGTGTGGATTTTGACGGCCACATTATGGCCACGCCCATGAATATGAATCCCAGAAATGCCACGCTCGGTCCAATGACAATACGGCGTGTGGAGAAAATATCGGGATTGAACGCGGTGTCGGTGGAGCCGGGGCCGCACATCAACAGAAATCCTATTATGATTACAACGGCGGCGGCTGCCATAAGAATGAAATTGATGCGCACTAACGGCATCTGATGTTCGCTTTCGCGTTCTATGCGGTCAGTCTGGGTTTTCTTTTTTGGAAGGGTTTTCTTAGCCATAATCAGATATTTGAGTTTATGGAGGGGGATTATTTGAACATGTCGTCGTAGCCAAGACGCAGATATTTGTTGGTGGCGAGCAATGAGGCAAGCGTGCAAAGCAGTATGCCGCTTAACCACAGTCCTCCCAGCACGCATGCTGCCTGCCACAAGGGAACTGCCGCACCGAACGATGGTGAGACGGTTTGCACATACCACAACACACCGCACAGCACAGCCACAGCCAGCGCACCGGCAATAGCTCCGTGTATCAGCGCGTCAAGTACAAAGGGGCGGCGTATGAATGCTGATGTGGCACCAACAAGTTTCATTGTGTTGATTACGAATCTTTGAGAATAAACAGTGAGGCGCACCGTATTGTTGATGAGAGCCAGCGATATGAGCAGAAGCACTGCCCCGACTATAAGCAGGGCGGTGGTGGTGACATGCATTATGGAGTTGACGCTGTCAATCATGTCGGTGTGCAGTGATATTTCGCTTACAAGCGGACTTTTGCCGATGGCTGCGGTAATCAGTTTCAGCGAATCGGCGACGGCCCACTGCTCATGTACGGCTACTTCTATTTCCGGCAAAAACGGATTCACATCGGGCATAGTGGCATCATCGCCCACCATTTTACGCCATCGCTCCATAACCTGATCGGCGGTCACGTACTGTACTTTGGCTGCATAGGGTGTGGCGGAAATGGCTTTGGCCAGCGAATCGCCTTGAGCCGGGGTAGCGGTTTCGGTGAGAATGGCCACGAATCCGGCCTGTTCGTGAATATCGCGGCTGATATTGCGCCCGGCCACAAAAGTGAGTGCCACCAGTCCGAGCACCAGCAACATCAGAGTTACACTCACTGTAAGTGTGATGCGCAGACGGAATCTTGAAGCAGAGTGACGATGCGGATTATTGTTCATAGTCAATGGTATGGGCACAACAGCCCAAAATTTCGTGCAAAATTAATACATCTGCACCCCCCTTGTCAAGAAAAATGCCAAAAATATTGTGAATTTAATGCTTTTTGTGTGCCTGATACACGGTTTTTTGACCCGTATTCATGATTTGAGAGATTTTGCGTAAATTTGCGTCATGATACAGACATTACACAACGATTTGTTGACCGTGACTATCTCAGATCACGGTGCCGAATTGCAGAGCATAGAGCAAAACCGCTCTCATTACCAGTATTTATGGCATGGTGACAAAACTTTCTGGGGGCGCCGTTCGCCGGTGCTTTTCCCCATTGTAGGTGCCTTGTGGCAGGGCAAGTTCCTGATGGACGGCAAGGAATATGCCATGGGGCAGCACGGGTTTGCACGCGATTGCGACTTCCTGCCGTTGGAGAATGCGCCCGAGGATGAGGCATGGTTCGTTCTGGAGAGCAATGCTGACACTCTTGCGAAATATCCGCGCAATTTTCGCCTTGAAATAGGCTATCGCCTGCAAGAAGCCCGTCTGGAGGTGATGTGGCGTGTCAAAAATACTGACAGCCGCCCTATGGATTTTCAGATCGGGGCACATCCTGCATTCAATTATCCCGAATTCTCTGTCAATGATCCTGTTCATGCCTATTTTCAAATGGGCTTTTCGCCGTTGAGAGCGCAGGTTATAGAGCGCAACGGGTGTGTCGGCGCTGAAAGTGTGCCTGTTGCAACAGACAGCGAGGCAATGCTTCCGGTTACTGCCTCTACATTTGAGCACGATGCCATTATATTGGCCGACAGTCAGGTGCACCGTGTGTCAATGCTCACCAAGCAGCGCACGCCTTACATCACGCTACTCTTTAATGCTCCGCTTGTAGGGCTGTGGTCGCCGAAGCCGGATGCTCCGTTTGTGTGCATTGAACCTTGGTGGGGAAGAACCGATGCCGTAGGATACGAAGGCGAGTTCGCCAATCGCGAGTGGGTGAATCACCTCGCTCCCGGACAAACTTTTTCGGCATCCTATACCATCATATTTGACAATCTGTAGTCAGATATGCAGCAGGTCGCGCATGAGGTCGAGGGTGGTCTTTATGTCATCCTCACTTGCTTCCTGAGCTATCTCGGGTGAGCCGGGGGCATTGAGCAGTGTGAACTGTATATGGGTGGAGTCGGTGTTTTTCTTGTCATGTCTCATCAGGTCCAGCAGGCTGTCGTAATGGGAGCATCGTATTTGCGGCACACCGTAATTGCGCTCTACATATTGGGCAAATTTGCGCAGCAAAGAGGCATCAAACTGCAGATGCAGGTGGCTCATGACCAATGCGCATACAAGTCCCCACGCCACGGCATATCCGTGTGGCACGGGAGTGTCGGAGTTCATGTAGAATGACTCAAATGCATGACCGAATGTGTGGCCGAGATTCAGTGATTTTCTCAGCCCTTTTTCGTGCGGGTCAATTTCAACTATTCGCTGCTTGACCGCCACGCTACGGCGCAAAAGCTCCAGCATCTGTTCGGGTTCAATTGAGGTGACATCATGCTCAAGAAGCATATCGGTGTCGGATTTGCTTTGCAGCAGCGCGTGCTTGAGCATCTCGGCATATCCCGACAGCAGCTCTTTGTGCGGAAGGGTGTCAAAGAATATCGGTGATATTATGACCGATGTAGCTTCGGCAAACACTCCTATCTCGTTTTTCAGGCCATGGAAATTGATACCGGTTTTGCCTCCTACGGCGGCATCCACGGCTCCGAGAAGTGTGGTGGGCACATTTATCCACCGCATTCCGCGCTTGAAAGTTGCAGCGGCAAATCCCCCCATGTCTGTAACCATGCCTCCCCCTAAGTTTATAAGGAGGGAGTGGCGTGTGGCTCCGTGCTGCTGCAGCTGCTCCCACACGTGGCTCAGGTGGGTCAGATTCTTGTTGCTGTCGCCGGCCGGCACTACTATGAGGTGTGCTTGTTCGAGTGCGGGGCATTCTTTTGCAAGCGGGGGATATGCAAGCCGGGTGGTGTTTTCATCGCAAAGCACAAAAATGCCTCCGCGTGGGGATATGCGCTCTGTTTCAGCCTGCAACTCGGCTGCGGGTGTGAGTGTGAATATGAGTGATTGCATCAGTTGAAATTATGCGAGGTGGTGATAAGAGCGTACACGAGCACCGGAAATTTGTCGGCAAGCTCCTGCATGGAGTCAAACACTATTGCGGCTCCGGCTTTTTCAAGTTCCACTCTTGGTATTGGGCCTGTGGTCACACCTATGGTGAAAGCTCCGGCTGCATCGCCGGCTTCCACTCCCAGAGGGGCGTTTTCTATCACAACGCTTTGCCAAGGCTGTACTTTGGCAAGTTTCATTGCCATGAGATAAGGTTCGGGATGTGGCTTGCCATGGGTCACATCTTTGGCCGTAATCATGGTTTCGGGGGTGAAGCTGCCGGGAAAATCGCGCTCAAGGCGGTCGATAAGCGACCGCTGACCTGACCCGGTGACAAGTATGCGCTGCATCTCTATTTGCTGCATGAACAGCAGAAGTTGCTCGGCACCGGGCATTTTATTTACACGCGCTATATCCCGGAATATCTCGGTCTTGCGGTGGTAGAGGCGTTCTATCTCGTCATCGGTGGCGTTGTGGGAGTATGTGCGGTCGTAGAGCAGATTGATGGTGGAAGCCCCGGTGCGTCCTTCGTATAAGAAAAATTCATCCTCAGTGTTGGGAATCCCGGCTTCATCGCACATCATATGCCACGCTTTGGCGTGAAACGGCATGCTGTCGTAGAGGGTACCGTCCATATCAATAAGAGCGGCCTTGGGTTCCACCTGCATGTAGTCATGCCGTTGTAGAAATGCTTGTATCTCGTCGGTGAACATTGTTATTTCTTTTTCTTGGATTGCTTCTTTTTCTTGGTCACACTGGTGGAGTCGGGCATCATAAACCCTTCCGGAGCCTCAATAAGCCCTTGCTTGATAAATGCCACTGAATCGGCGTGGCTCATGGTGTCCTCAGTTTCGGGGAGCATCTGTGATGCGGAAGTGTTGCCGAACCGCAGTTTGGATGTGCCACGGCGACGGATGCCGGCCTTGAATGCACGCGAAATTTCGTTGACAAGATTTATGCGCAGGGTGTCGGACACTTGGCGTGTTGTGGCTATTGATTTTTCATTGAGTCGCGCTTTGCCGACCCGTATCTTCATTTTTTCGGGCGTGCCCTTGATGTTTATGCCGAATTTGAACGGCAGCGGTGATTTCAGTACGGCCACATGATAGTCCAGATTCAGACCCATGTCGTTGCCGCCCATAACTCCGAGTTTGTAGCGGTCAAGGTCAAAGATGAACGGGAACAGGCTCAGCCGGGAGTCTTTCACTACCATTTCCACTGCCATATGATTAATCATATTGTGCTTTTTGTCCTTGAACATTAGCCATTTGCTGAGCGTGCGGAATGTTTCGCTGTCCATGAGCACAAGGCTGTCGCCCGATAGCTTGAGGGCCATGTCCACTGAGGAAAGATCAAAATTGAGCATAGAATCAAGGCGTGTACTCATCGCAAGGTCGGCATCCACAATGCCGTCCACGGATTTCAGCAGCGGCATAATGGTGTCAATGCCGCCCACCATGTCAAGCACATCGCCGAGATGCAGCTTGCGTATGTTGATGCCGGTGGCAAAACTCAGGCTGTCGGGATTGGGGGCCGAATACAAGGCCGACATGGTGACGGACCCTATAGCGGTGTGGGCACTCAGCGGCGACAGGCTGACAGCTCCGTCATATACATCAACATTACCTCTGAACCGTTTGAACCACAAGTCACCGTATATTACGTTTTTGGCTCTTATGTTCAGGTTGGCCTGAAGGTTGGCGGGCACTATCAGGGCGGCTCTTTCTTCCGGTGATGCCGCATTGCTTATTGATTGCTGCACGGCCTCATCGTTGTCGCTGTTGGATATTGTCACGGCTCCTTTGCTCAGCTTGTCGGCAAATGCGGCTCCGGCCATCAGTGCGTCTGTAACTTGGTTTATATCCACAGTGTCGCTGCTTACGCTGAATTCAAGCGTGAGTGGTGAGCCGCGGCGCGATGTCAGTGCGCGTGATATATGGTTGAGCTTGCCGTTGAGCGTGAAATCACTTCTTCCGCTGGTTATACGGGTGTCGGTGAGGGTGATGCTGTCGGTGTTGAACTCCATGTTGAGGTTGCGCAGGCGGTTGCGCAGCGGGAAGAAAGGAGTGAGCAACCGTCCGCGTTCGGCTTTCAGGGTGCCTTCGACTTGCCATAGTCTCAATGCCTTGCGCAATTTGCCGTCCACACCAAAGTCCATGTTCTCGCGTGTGGAGTCGGCTTTATGCACACGGTTGCGTTTAGGCCGAGCCAAGGCAAGTATGCTGTCGGTGCTCAGTTCGGGATGCAGGGCGGCTACAGAGTCAAATCGTGCCTGCATGCGCGGGCTGAGAGCGCGTTTTTTGCGCGGATGAAGCTGCAAGGCGGCGAAGGCATTGCGCAGTGTCACACGATTGAGCGCATCGGCATATCTTATTCTGTCGGCACCTATGGAGATGCCAAGGAGTGGAGCGCGCGAGTCCTGATTGTATCGTCGGAGAGCGGTTTTGACGGTGGCATTGCGAATGCGCATGGATATGGTGTCGGAGTCGCTGCGCAGAGTAAGCAGTTCGGCTCGTATGTTGCCTCCTATTGGATTGATTTGCGTAGTGTCGGTGGATGATGCTACATTTCGCGCCCCGATACCGGCTTTCAGACCTCGTCCGGCTAACTCTATACCTTGGGTTTGCATCCACACTGTGTCGATTTGCAGAGAGGCGGTGAGAAGTGAATCCACCTTATGTCCTTTTATCTCCACGTGCGAGCGTGAACCGAGATCAAATGATGCCTTGTGCATGGTGGCGTGAAGGTCGTTGAGGGTGTCAACGAGTACGAAATCGGTGAGATTGAGGTGGCCGTTGATGTTGATTTTATGAAACTTTTTGGGCGTTAGCCAGCTTTGGCGCAGTTTGAAGTCGGCATCGCCCGTAAGCAGGCCCTTCATCTCCATACCGAGCTTGCGCCACAGCACGCTCGGAAGGCGTGTGAGTGACACCCCGCCACGGAAAGTTCCGCTGACGGTCGGGTTGGAGATGGGCGTGCTCACTTTGCCGCTGATTGAAAAGCCCATGGCCCGGGCTATGGCGGTGAATTTCTTCACATCCACGGTTGATTTGTCAAGGTTGTCGCCGTTTATCAGGGCCTCGATGTCGGCGTTGATGCGTTGCAGATACAGTTGCTCGTAGCGCAGTGTGCCGTCGGGAATCACAAGTCGGGCCTTTATCCATGGAAGTTTGTCGGTGCCTACTGTGTATGGGCGGAGCAGCTGCAGCTTCAGCCCCACTTCAAGGTCGGTGGTGAGTTTGGCCAGCTCTCCGCGCATTGTGGATGGAACAATGTCAATGGCGTCTGCTATGCGCAGATGCGGGGCGTTGATGTCTAAGGTGTGGATTTTAAGAGAGTCGCTTGCATCTATCTTTGCAGAGAATTGCATGGCGAGTTTGCCTGCCTGCACATTGAAGTCGGTCATCTCCACTGCCAAGGGATTGACAAACGGGTCCCATGTAACTTTTCCGTTCATGCCCAGATACAGGCTGTCAATGGGCAGTTTGGGCGAGCGGTTACTGCCGTGGCTGCTGATGCTGACGGCGTATGTGGGTTCTGCCTCGCCGGTGATTTTAGAGTCGTGGAGAGTCAGCGTCATATCCAGAGAGTCGGCAGCCGAAAAATATCTTATGGGGAAGTTGCCAAGTATTTCAAATTTGTTGATTGAAATGGCCGGCATGGGCAGATTGGATTCTTTGGGCTTTTCTTCCGGCTTGGTCGGCACTATGTCGTAGTTGACGCGAGCAGAATCAAGAGCCACGAGATTGATGTTTGGCCGCTTGAGCTGCACATCATAAAGCGAGAGTTTATTTTTGAGCAGATTGAGCATGTGTATTCCACCTTCAAAATGCTCCATTGTGAGCAGGGTGTCGGCATTCTCAGGCAGGCGGCTGCGCTCGGCGGCGGTGATGCCATGCAGCGATTTGCTTACGATTGTAAGTGAATCAACTTTCAGGCTCAGCCGGGGCCATGTGCTCCAGTATGTCAGTTCCACGCGTTTGGCATGAACATCGGCGTTGAGATAGGATGAGGCGGTTTGCTCCACCAGAGGAGTGAGCCTCGGAGGGGTGAGAATCCATACCGCAAGTGTGGCAATACCCACCAGCAGTATCGCAGCTGCGCCACATAACGCCACTATCCAGACAATTAGTTTTACCCACCATGGTCGTCCCTTGAGGGGTGGCAATGCAGATATGTGCTTGGTTTTTGTCATTGTATATTGGTTTTGGGGCGCACTGTGATGTGGTAACAAGGTTGTTTGCGCTCATATTTGACCCAGCATTTCCCTTCGGCGCGCATGGCAAATAGTACTTCGCCAAGTAAGTTTTTGAGGTCTTCTGCGCTTCGTGCCGGAGTGGGGGAATAGGCCATGAAGCGGGAATAGCTTATGTCCACGGTAGTGCCCATCTGATGTACAGACGAATCAATGGCATTGCGGTTGGATCGGCGCAAGCGGCGCACTCCCGCGGGTGTGCGGAGCACGCTCGTCACTTTTATGCGGTAGTCTCCGCCCCCGCGTGCCTGCAGAGAGTCGCGAAACCTGCGTCCCACTTCATGCAGCAACGCTGCGGCTTCGGGCACGAGATATGGGCTGGAGTGCGTGAGCGGCTCCACATAAAAGTCCTCACACGAAGTCACTTTTACCAGTTCTTTGCCAGGATTAAAATGTGAATGTGTGTCGCTCAGCGGCATTATTCCTATCTTTTCGGCATCGTTCCAATGGATATAATTGCTGTCGTTGAATACTTGAGCCAATGGTCCCACACTGTGTATGGTTATTTTCTCCGTAGGCTCAGGCATCTCCGGCAGAGGATTGTTGTATGGCGCGGATGAATCCACTTCCAGCCATGCGAGAGGGTCATTGTCATGCTCGCTTGCCTCATGTGACGAACAGCCGCACACAATGGATGCGCCTAATATTGATATTATGCTTAAAATTGTACCTTTCATATTGCATCGTAAAGGTAGCCATATTGTGCGAAATCCACAACTTTACATCCTGCTTCAACCGTATAAACAATCTTAAATGGGAAAAATTCGCCTCTCAAACGCATTTTTTTTGAAAAATGCTTGCACAATCCAAAAAACCACCATATCTTTGCACTCGCAAAACGGCAATAGCCGCTGCGCCTCAAAACTTGGTGCGGTAGTTCAGCTGGTTAGAATACCTGCCTGTCACGCAGGGGGTCGCGGGTTCGAG
>ERZ824600.222-NODE-222-length-88622-cov-4.409532_pt1 | contig 88622 bp, 93 predicted proteins | sample MGYA00519933_ERZ824600 | MGnify/ENA primary metagenome ERZ824600 (study PRJEB31778, sample SAMEA3449178) | human gut metagenome | biome: human gut; feature: human-associated habitat; material: faeces | place: United Kingdom | collected 2010/2012 ...
GCATCCTTGGTGGCTGGTAGTCGGTCTCGACCATTTTGGAAATTGGGCGTCCTTCTTCTTGAGGATAAGAACGCTTGTCTTCTTTGAGACGGATGGTATCCCGCATTGCTTTCCCAAGTTTTGCATCAGGGTCAGCCTTTTGAAGAATAGCTGCATATTGCTCAAAAGAAATCTTGTCGCGGTCAGTGAGATTCAGCGGCTTTTGGACATCCAGATACACCGCAATCATGTGACTCTCATCGCCACCAGCATAGTACTTTGCAATATCTTCACTGTCCGAACAGTAAAGGAACGGTCCGAAGCCGGAACCAGCTTGGCTTCCCAGCTTATCGAAGTCGATTTCGTTGTAGATTTCGCTTTTTGTCCCGTGATAACAGAGCAGCGGATTGTTGCTTTTATCAATGATTTTCGTGTCTTTGAAGTATTCTGCTTGCTCATTCGTGCGAACCATATCAAGTTCCATGTCTTCCATATTATTTACCTCTCGTATGCCACACTGTCAGACCGGCGAAGAGATTCTTCAAGCTCCCACCGTTCAGCCTGTGCCCGCTCACCGGTGTAATCGCCTTGAGCGAACTCTCCATTGTTGACGAGATAGCCCGTTATCTGGGCAATCTTCCAAGTGTTTTCTTCGAGCAGCGTTGTGCTTCTATCGTCCAGTGTTCTGATGGTGACATCAGCGCCCGCTTTCATTGACTCCAAGATGGAGCCTTGCAGCGTTGAAATCTGTCCCTGCGTGAGAAACTTATTGTCGCTGACCACGATGGTCCGCTCCGTAGGGTCCCCAAATACATGAACTATTCCAGCACTCACAAGAGCTGCCTCGGCACATTTCAGAGAATACAAATCTCCGACCGCGTTCAGCCCATCGTCAATTTTGCCACCGTTGGGGCTGACATAAAACGAATTTATAAACTGCATCTGAGGCTCACTCCCTTCGTAGTCTAATGCTGTAATCTTGACCGACTCTCTGTTCAAGAACTCATTTGCAAGCTCCTTGGCGACCTCCAGCGGGTCATGCTTGCTGGAATGACTGACTGGTCCGTGCTTGTCAAAGTAGGTAAGCTGCAAACCCTCGTGACGAAGCGATGGGGAGACGATTATCGTGTTACCTCTGTCGTCCAACTGAAACTCCACTGCCCTAGAGTGTCGAAGTATCGTCAGGATTTCAGCCGCAGTCATTGCATCCTCGTAGTCTGCTTTCGCCAGCAGCGTGTCTTCTTCGGCTTCCGTTAGACCATCCTGAAAGAACGCAAGTGGGTCAACCGTGTGCTTTACTTTAAGGGTGAGTTGCGTCGCGTCGTCATGTTCGTATTACATTATCGTTATCTATATTCTGCAAAAAAATAAGAGCTGTCTACCGTTTATTCCTAATTATAGTATACCTCATTTCTCGTTGTATGTCAATGTATTGTTATAGCATTATATTTATCGAAACCAACAAAAATGCTGGCACTCCGATTACTCAGACTGTCAGCAATGATTCTACTCGTTCTGTATTTCAGGGTGTATTATGCAGCAGCGCCGTGAGGGTCTTTGAGCTTAACAGCCTGTGCTTTCAGCTCAATTTCAAAGGGGAACACACAGGTCATGCATGGCTCCGGTTCGCCGGTTTTCTGGTTGTACAGACGGATTCCGATATATCGTCCATAAGGGTGGATGTATTCCACCGTACCAAGGCGGCGTGTAATACCTCCGTTTGTTTGGAATCCTTCGAGGAAGGTTGTTTCATCACCGATATGAAGTCGGGACAGAACCAGTGCTTTGCGCCGGACCATCAGTTTCGAGTCGCGGGCCAACTGCTTCTCCAGTGCCGCCTGACCATAGGTGGTGGTCTCAATATAAGATGACTTCATGATTTTTTCCTCCGTGCAGCGATTCCCGCCACTATCACTATACCAACATTGATGATGGCAACGAGCATCGTTGCCGCCATCAGAACATTTCCCCATACGGTCATGCGACCGCTATTTGTTGCTATTGCAGTTGCTACCATTATCACGATAGCATTTACAATCAGTTCAATCTGTTTCTTAGTTATCGTTGTTTTGTGTTGTGCCGCTGCCAAGTCAATCTTTACAATGCTCAACGCGGCTGATAGTGCGGAGAGTATGCACAGAGGTATCATGATATTACCAACACTCTTCTACCCTACGGCCTTTGCCCTTGCGGGCGTACTTGGTCTTGACCCGCATCACCGCAGGTCTGAAGGCAGACCACGAACCGTTACGGCTCCGTGCAGCATCTGCTTTCTTCTCAGCTCTGGACCGCTTGTCTACCAGCTTGATTTTACTCATTGGTTTGCACCTCAGCTTTCTTCACTGGGCAGGCCAGCTCATAAGATTCCTTAATATAGCTGGGCATTTTTTTCCGTTTAATTTTTGGTGTGAAAGTATAGGTTTTGAGAACCATTTCCGTGTTTTCAGGCGAGCCCGTATAGTTGTCGAAGTTCTCCTTGATGATAGCCGTCAGGAACTCAACGAACTGGTCAAATAGCGGTTCGTCACATACTGCTAACGCTTTGCCCATCTCGGTTATCTTTTGAATATCGGTAACATCGTAATATTTAATACTTAAGCACGGGAAGTACCATTCGTCTACTTCTTTCTGCACAGAGTTGATAACGCTTCTATAAGAAGATGCGTCAAAGCCGTTGGTTTCCAGTTCATCACACCATCTCAACAAAACGAAGATATTTTTTCGGTATTTGCATTCGAGGAGTTCTTTTAACATTGTGTTTGGATAGTCAAATGCCATGAAAATAACAATAGCAATAACTATAGTATAAATAAAGTCATACTCGCCTGACGGCACAATCGTAACCTTGATAAACTTGTTTGGCAGCAGAATCCCAACGATGAAAACGGCCCCGACAATAAGAGCAATGACGCTTTCGATGACTTGTACGCGTCTTAGGACTTTTCTACGATTTGCGATTGCCTCGTCACTCATCGAATCATTTTTGATAAAGCGGTTGTAGCGCAAACGCTTTGTGGGATGTTCTGCCTTGCGTTTTTCCCAATACTCTTTCGCGACTTTCGGGTACTCTTGGTAGAGCTCGTCATACTTCTTCATCGTCTTCTCCTCCAATATCAATCAGTTGAATTCCATAAATGCACATACTGGTCGTTCCGTACTTTTCCTCGGTCATCCTCTGATGCAGGTGGCCGTAGAGATGGTATTTCGGCTGATTTTTGCGGATATACTTGGTGATGCCTACAAGCCCTGCGTGAGGGTCCTTAGCGAACTGAGACTTTGTGTCCACGAACCAGCCGGTATAAGGCTTATCATGGGTGATAAGCACATCGGCTTTCGGCAGCTTCTTTGCAATATCAATGCTTTGCTGCTGCGTGAGGAACATGTTGCCACTTGGCTTGTACCGGAGCGAGCCACCGATACCCGCAAAGCTCACGCCATCAATAGTTTTGACTTTGCCATGCAGGTCATCGATGTCCACAGATTCCAGCGCAAAAGGCTCGTCATGGTTCCCGCAGACACCGATAGCCGGGATACCAAGGTTATCAGCGGTGCGCTTTATGATTCGGAGGTCCTGTACCGAAATGTCGCCAAGGGTTACAATCAGGTCAGGTTCCTTGTCGTATGTCTGGGTCTCGAAGTGCGTCAAATCGAAAGAATTATGTAAATCAGCACAACACAACAGTTTCATGCTGCTCTCTCCCTTCTTACTTACGCTAACAGCTATCAGCCAGCCGGGATTGTCCCGGCTGTTGCCCATCGTCCGCCACCGTGGAGGCTGCTGTTACGGACGACTCCCGCTATGGAAGCGGGTTTATTGATTGATTACGACTTCTTGGAAACTGTCTACTAATTCAGTTCGTTCATCATAATTTCGATGTTCTGCATCAGGTATGCGATGGTGAAGGAGGCTTCGATGCGGAACACGAAAGCCTTCTGGATGTCTGCATCCAATTGCTTACGGGAGCGGCGTACTCCGCCGCAATTCTTGACGATAGCTTCAAGGTCGAACCCCTGCAAGCTCCCGCCGAAGGCTGCGAGACTCTCGTGGAATCGGGAAAGATAGTCGGCATCAATCTCAGCGTCAGGAGCAATTACCGGCATCTCCATCCCATAATCAAGCTGAATGTCTCCTTGTTTGATAGTGAGGTGTGGCTTTCCGCCCTCTGTAGTAAACAAAACGCTGTAGTCATCGATGTGGTTTGGGTCATTCTTGCAAATCTCTGAAAACTTGTTTTGGAATTGGATACGGTTCATGGCATTGTTCTCCTTTGTCGTTTCGTTGTTGTTATGTCGTTATTTGTTTTCGGCTTGCAATTCAACCCTCTTGAATCTGTCACTTTAGGTGTCGAGTTCTATTGAGGGTTTGCACTTTGCTGTGAACTGTGAATCGTGTTGGGTTAATTATTATCTATCGGTTGAGCAGCTATCAGCCGGAGTTCTCACCCCGTTGCCCATCGCCAGCCGCGTGGAGGCTGCTGTTCGTTGGCGACAACCTGTCCGGTGGACAGGCGTTTGATTTATGCGGGAGCCCATGTTACAAGCCATACCTGATGCCAGTCTGCCCCAGCACATGTGTACATAAAGAGACCGTCATAGGCGAATTGCGTTCCATCAGGATTCCAAAAATACCAGCCGTCATTGATGCCTCTCTGCACGCCGGTACAGATAAAGGTCTGTGTGCCGGAGGGCGTATCGATGTAAGCGAGCGTTGAGCCGGGGACACATCTCGAAATTCCGATGAACCCCTGATTGGCATGGTCTCCAATCGTCATCCCACAATAATTGGGGTAGAAATCCGCAGAGTCTTCTGCATCCACGATTTCGGCAGAGTCACCGCTGATGACCGCAACATTCACGCCAACCGTGGGAATGCGTAGCCGTCCGTACATGCCGGGACGAGCCGCACATTCTGCTGTGATGGACTCGATAGATGGTGCTGCGGAACTTACTGTCGAAGTTGCAGCTGGCGTATGTTCTTTCTTGTACTTGGCCACTGCCGCTTCAATATCGTCATCGCAAACCGAAGCCATCTCTTTGGCTTTGACTGCAGCTTCGCTCTCTTCATCGAGCATCACAGTCTCGATTGCAGCATCCGACAAGTTAGAGCGAGCAATAACAGCCTCTGCATCAGCTGCATCGGAGTTGTCGGCAATCTGAATCGCGTACTCTTCACCGGCAACAGCTTCTTTGTAAACTGCATTGTTGTAATAAGCCAATGCTGCTGCCTGTTTTGCTTCTGCATGGGCCGCGTATGAGAGCCCCGCCGTTATGCTGAACCCAACGGTAATCACTGCCGCCAGTATAATCATCTTCTTCATGGCTTCCTCCTGTTTGTGTGTCGTTGTATTGCAATATCGTTATTTATATGCAGCAAAAGTATATGCGGCCCATAGCCGCCCTTGTTCGCTACTATCAGTATAGCACCTTTATGGGTTAATGTCAAGCCAATTTATGCAGCATTGTCATATTGTTATTTACATAAAAAAGCACCGCCTTGTGACGGTGCTTTTGCAAGTCTATTTAGTTTTATCTTTGTGCGGCGCAATAGGAACCACAATGTCTTCCTTATCCTCTTCAGTTTCGTCCTCGCCACCATCACAAGCGATGAGGTCCTCGTCACGAATCACAAACGACAGCACACGAGGCTCGCCATCAATACCGGCAGGAGCAAGAGTCCAGAGCGCAGGATTAGAAGCCATCAGGTAGAAACGGCCAGAAAACTCATTTGGAATAATACAAAGCCGCACAATGGGAATCTTCTGTCCATCATCTGCCATGCTGTTCTGAGCCTGTTTGAACTGTTCCAGAGCTTTGAACGCATCGTTCAGCTCGTTGTTATACTTGGTGTCGTACTTGAGGTCGATTGTCGTGAAAACTGCGTGTCTCCAGATGTTGACTTCGGGTGTCACCATCAGCAGCTCGGTCACGGATTCAGGCTCCGTGCCGTCTGCATGAAGAACATCGCAGAACAGGATGCAGCTTGCGCAGGGGATATCGTTGACATCATCTCTACCGGAGCTTGCGACAATCAGGTCCTTTTTGGTCGGGCCCATCTCATTGATTTCGTTCATAATAGTACCTCCAAAATTTATCGTTCAATTTCTGCGGCGGACCGTTTTACGGTCTCTTCTCGATGCGGTCGAGGCGCATAACTGCGCTCCTGAGCATCAATGCGTTCTTTAATTTTATTGCAGATGCGGATGATTTCGTTTGCGTTTCGCACCTGCATCAATCCTCGATACTTCTCAATATAGCAAAACATGATTTCAGCTCCGGTACGCCGCTTATAGCATTCATGCTGCTTGGCGAGCCGCACATGGGAACTGACCTCACCTTTGACATCGTTATTGGTGTAGTTAAAGCCTTTGACCTGCACAGCACCACAGAGCCTACCTTTATAATAGAGCTCAAAATCGATGCCGTCATTCACATCAGTCTGGTAATCTGTCTGCTGCACCTTCATGCCCTTGGGTTCCAGAACGGTTTTGAGCCACTGTTCTGCTTTTTCTTCCCGCTCGTAACCAACAATAGCTGCATCATAGACACGCGAAACAAACAAATTGGTTATCGTTTCGAGGTCGTACTGATTAGGCTTACAAAATGTACCCATGCCAAAGTTGATGACATCGTGCATGTATTTGGCTTGTCTGGCAATCTCCTCGTAAGAATGCCCGTGAGATTTCCAAATCGTGGTTTCAAGGTTTACAGGTTCCACTGAAGGATACCTCTCCACAAGGGTTCTCCTCTCGGCTTCTGTTCCGTCTCTTAGTATAATGAGTTCTTTTTCGCGTTCCTTTGCTGATTCTTCATAGTAACGCGCAAATGATTCAATCGTGACCTTTCCGGCAGCGTTTCGCTCTGCATTTCTTGCGAGCGTGATTACCGGACCAATCTTGCCAATGGCTCCGCAGTCCATTTCATTCCACTCGTCAAGGAGTGGAATCACATCCGCGTTTTTTCGGCGGAAGAACTCCTTGCGTTCCTGTTCGGACCAGACCTTCACGCCGCCAATGGTTTCAGGCATCAAATACTTCTTTTCTTCTTTGCGCCGTGCTTTCAGCTTCTCAAATACTGTAACTATATCAGCTTCCATCGTCAATCACCTCCCTATAAGCAAAGACCACGCAGCGAATACTCGTAGTCTTTGCAGTCTCGCAAGTAGACAGAATAACTACCTCAGCATCACTACTCGGCATTTCACCGATATCAAATAGGCTCTTTTCTTTTGCCTCTGCCAGCCAATCGGCGTATTCTTGGTCTGAAAGAAAGTCGGTTTGCAGGTAGTTCCAACAATCCTCACCGGCATCGAGCGGCGCACAGTCATATCGCATGACAGAAAAAATTTTGTAGGGTAGAACATCCTCCCCCACCTTGCCGAACCATATAACGGAGTGGCGGGCAGCATAGTCCTTTTCTTGATACTTGACCAATGGGGAGAACATTGTCTCAGCATCAGAACCGAAATTGTGGCCGTGAATCGAGACGACCTTGCCATCGAGGTCATAGTCGCCCGGAATATACGGTGTTCCGTACTTGCTGTATTGTTTTCCAATATTGTGTCTGAGGTAATAGTCCCTATCCCCTGCCCTGCACATTACTGGGTAAGAAACAACATCAGCCTCATTGTCAGCATCTACCCAAATCCAGCCGACTACTTCGCTGTTTTTCTTCCTCAGCGAATTCCAATCAACATGGACCGGCACATACTCCGTTTCTGCATCGTCCTCGGCGTTGCTTTCGGTGGCGGGCTCTGCGTAACCGGAATAGAGCTGCTCGTTTTCTTCGTCCATCATCTGACCCATCTTGATTGCGCCACCGCAGAGGAGGATACCCGCACCAAGGAACAACATGATGATTACATATATAGTTTTCTTCTTACCCACAAGGCTTCCTCCCATCTTTCGAGCGTCCGGTTGGAATCGAACCAACTGCTTTTTGCATCCACCATTGCAGACACGACCGACCACAGTCTCAGACGCAAATAAAAATCCCCAGAGCGTTGTGTGCGCTCCGGGGAAAGGTGCTCAACTATGAGCGCATTGATTTAGGATAGCTGAGTCGATTAGCCGTTGACCTTGCCAGCAGCGTTGGTCTTCACGGACTCAGCGGTGATGGTCTTGTCGGCCAGTCCACCGTGGTTGTTTGCATACTGGACAGCATCAACCTTGCTGGAGATTTCGACTTTTGCGCCCTGCCAAGCATTATCGGCGTTGACATCAAAATCCAGTTCATAGGAACGGGCAGCGGTCGTAGGATTGGCGGTGTTGCCAACGCCTTCCTTGACCACCTCAGCATTTGTGCCAGTGCCGGACAGCACAGTCTCCTTGCCTTCGTAGACGATGGTGATAACGCCATTGTCCATAGAACGAGACTTCTCTGTCAGAACACCATCGGCGGTAGCGAAGGTGATGGCGCAATTCTCGGGGGTGATTGCCTGACCATCAGCGGTATATGCCGTATCAGGAGTCACCTTCAGCGTGATTGTGTCATTCACATAGGCAGCCTTCGACTGCTCGTTGTTGATGGTATACGCGACGGTCCGGTCGTCACCGGGGTTGAAGTTGTCGATGGGGTTGGCAGCATCAAAAGCGGTGTTCAGCAGCTGCTCAGAAAAATCGCCAGCGTCAGTCATCTTGTCAGCGGTGATACCGACTGCCAGCTTACCAGCAGTGGTTGCACCCTTGACGCTTGCGGTGTCGGTGAACAGAGCAAAAGAGCTCACCGCCGCCAGAGACAGAGCGCAGATGGCTGCGCCGATGCCCAGTACCTTCTTCTTACTGTTGGTATTTGCCTTTGTCATAGGAATTACCTACCTTTCCGGTCGAATCTTTCGACCATCATATATAAAAGAACACCGATTTGGTGGTCTTACAAGGGAAACACAGGTTACTTCTTATTAGTAACCTTGGCAACGGCCTTTTCTGCCGTCACATTGACCAGCATTTTGTCGCCGGTCGCAAACTGAGTCGCAAGGTCTGCCAGCGCAAGGCCCATGCCAACGGCGCTGGAAAGAAGCAGCGTACACATCACGCTGGGAGAGTAGAACATGATGGCGGTCATACTCACCGCAGCCGTTGCTGCGATAACACCACGCATCTGATTCATAGAAACTGCATTTTTTATAGCTTTTACCTCCAAAATCACTTATCTTCGTCTTTATCATCCTCAACGGCTTTGCATTCGCCATCGATGGTCTTAACGGAATTTGCTTTCTTTTCGTCATAATTGGACTTCACAAACAGCAACGCAACAATCGCAAAAGCAAGAGTCAAACCGAGGAGTACATAATTGGTGCTTTCCGAGTAGAAAACATCGTCCACACCGGACTGGATGCTTTTGTTTGCGCTAGAGGGAGTCGTAACGATTGCGACTTGCGGAGGCTGTGTGGGCTCAGGCTGCTTACTGTTGTTGCCATTGTTGTTTCCGGTATCGGTGACGGGTTCGTTTTGCATATAAACCTGCCAGACCCAGTTTGTATCCATCGTACCGCCCTGAGCCTCATTGCCTACCGTGTTCGGCATCTCAACGGTGATGTAAACGGTCTTGGTCTCCCCTTTTGCAAGGGAGATTTCTTTGGTGACTGGGCCCGTAGTCCCATTGACCATCTTCCCTGCGTACAAGGACTGATTGCCCTGCGTGATGGAAGTAGTCATGTACTGGTACAGGTCAGGCTTCGTGTTGTTCGTGTTCTCCACGCGAATCAGGGAAACTGTCACATCAGTGCCCGTATCGTTCTTTACAACGACCTGCGAGTTAATGCGGTCGCCGGGAACGATGTTCTCTTCCTCGAAGAGAACGCCTGACTCATTCAGCGACAGCTTCTTTGCTTTCGCATCCCAGCTTGCCGTCATCGTAGCACCGTTGCTGTTGTAATCCTGCGCATAGACAGGAATCGCACAGACGGAACTGACTGCCAGCAGCAGCGTCAGCGCCATTGCGCTGAGTTTCTTGAGAATCTGCATCCTTGAATCATCCTCCTGTATTTTATTATGCTTACATTGACATACCGTTATTTGATATAGGTATTAGATTTGCCGTCTACCCTTTGACGGTATGACGGCTTTTTCTATACTTCTATTATAACGCGCATTGCATTACATTGTCAAGTTATTATTGTTATATCTTTATTTGCCTCCGTGGTTGTGCTCATTTAGATGCGATATACCGGGAGCGTCATAATTCTGTGGTCGAGCCTGTCCTTATAGACCTTGCCCACCTGCGAGGATGCTTCAAAATACATCAGCTTAGATTGAAGACTCCGAATCGCTTCTACAAGGATTGGAATGCTGGTGTGTTTTGCCAGTCGGCTCAGTCTATGCCGGACGATGGTTGCGTTCGGCTGGTCGAGCACCTGATTCAGCAAACAGGTCTCATCAAAGTCCAGCAGTACCGGGTGGTTTGTCGCTTGCCGAAGCTGACTCAGAACATTCCTGCTCGCAAGCGATACCTGATTCAGCATTTCAAGGCACTGTTCCGGGTTCTTGTCCTTGTTCCAGAGCTCCAAGCACTTGATTTCATCGCCGGTATTGATTTGATTGACCCTGCACACAACTTCTGCTGCGCATTCAGCTACCAGTCTAAGATAGAGTTTGTCATTGCGCCCGGTACTCGCTTCCGCAGCTTTGAGGCAAAGCAGATTCACGCATTCTTTTGCGATAACCGCTTCTTCCTTCGTTGCGATGATGAGTTTCTTAGAAACCACATCATATTGCACTAGGCGGCTTGTTTTGTCTTCGGTATACTCCACATCGCATTTCAGAGCGTCTCGGCATCCGGCAATGATATCTACCGGTGTCAGCAAGTAGGGGGTATCAACATCAGGAGTCTTTTCACCGGGAACGGTCTGGCTGATGTCGTAAAGGTGAACCGGCAGATACTCTACACCTTCTGTGGTGTACTCCTTGCTCTTCACTTCCCCGTTCTCATCTGCTATTACACCATTGTCATCCTCTTCTACCTTGTAGTCATGCACCTTGCAGACCGTGGGTTTCAGGAGCACAATGGGAGTTGCATCAGGCTTAACCTTGCGGTCAAAGCCATTCAACCAAGCATTATATCCGCCTACTGCCGTAGCTTCCGGCATTTGCTGTTGTAGGAGAAGAACATTATCCGGCGTAAGGGAAGGATGCTTTGCCATCAGGTCTAACATCTCAGAAAGGCTCTTTTTGCTCTGGCAACACTGCTCTGCTGCGGGGTAAATCTGCTCATAATAATCCATCAGAAACTTCCCTCCCCTTGCGCCATACGACTGCGGTAGATTCCCTCTCGATGCAGGATTTCATACGCATGACCGGGAGAGATATTATACTTATTCGCAATCGATGTGATGGTTGTCATGGGATTCTCCAGCACTTCGTTGATAATCAGAGTATTACGCTCATTGATTTCTTTCTGGTGTTTATTCACGAAACCCGCTTCACGGTGGCTTTCATAGTTCTCTGCTGCGCCAAGAATCATATAGATTCTGGAGCGCGTAATGCCATGCTTTTTAGCAAGTTCAATCGCAGATACACCGTTCTTATAATCATTGATAATCTGTTGATTTCTTGTGCTGAATCCGTCCTTGACCATTTCTGCGTTGTGACGGTAGCCGTCATACCCCTGCTGTCGGAGAATATTGTAGCAGCGATTCACACACAGCTTATACTTTTCGGAAATTGCTTTGACTGACATTCCCGCGATGTAGTCTTCAAGCATCTGCTGATTTCTTTCTTTTGTCATTGCCCTCTTATTATTTTTCTCTCTCATTTTATTCACCATCTTCTCGTTCAAAATTAGCATGGGTCTCCGCTTAGGGTCTGCACACCCACGCCATCCGCAGAGATGGCAATTACAGCTATCAGCCGGAGCCCTCATTTTCTCCGTTGCCCACCACTCACCACGGGGAGGTTGCTGTATCGAGTGGCATCACCCGCCACCCAATGCAGCGGGGTCCATGTTATTGCTTGTCCATCATCATGCCGGGCGAACTGTTTGCCCCAGCCTCGACATAGTCAGATGGTAATTGTTATCGTTCAATTCAATTCCGATGTATTTTCGATTGGTGTTACGCGCCGCCAGCAGTGTAGTACCACTGCCGCAGCAGTTGTCCAGAACGATATTGTCCTCGTTTGTGTAGGTTCGAATCAGATATTCGCACAGCTCAACCGGCTTTTGCGTAGGGAAGATTGCCGGGTGAGGCTTGTCATAATCCAGAACACTCTTCGGATATTTCTGCGTTGTACCTTTTCGTGCATCAGGCAGGTTCTGAAAACTACCGTAGTTGTTGTTTGTGCTTGCTTTTGTCAGATAAGCATTGCCTTTTCCGTGAAGGGGAACGCCTTCGGTGAATTGAGGATTGTATGTAGGGAGCGCTTTGTAGAAAACACATATTTCTTCGTGATTTCGCAGCGGCATCTTGTTTGCGTTGAGAAAGCCTGAAACCCGCTCGCCTTTCTTCCAGACGAGATTGTACCGCCACATTGCCGGGTTGCTCATCATCAGCCGCGCCATGAACATCCCGTCTGCAAAGAGCAAGATGGCTCCGTTTGGTTTGATGATTTTCTTGTACTGTTTCCAGAGGTCATCGAACGGAATGACCTCATCCCATTTGTTTCGTGTGACCCCATAAGGCAGGTCACACAAAATCATATCGATGCTGCCATCGGCTATCTCCTCCTGCATCACGGCGAGGCAGTCACCGCGATAAACTACATTGGTTTTCATTTTTTTGTTACCAATCAAGCATGTAGTACGAATACGGGTAGTAGCTATAACTATGGTAGTAATACGAAGAGCCGCCAACTCTTGTCCAGCTACAATAAGAGCTGCAATGCTCTTCATCATAGACGAACTCATCACCGACTTCATACTTATCATAGGTTTCCTTATCGACATACCACTGGTCCTGCTTTAGTTCGCCATCAACCGTTTTCTGGTAGCTGATGACATAGGCATCATCGTAGAACAAATAGCCATTGTGATTTTGAGGTGTTTCTCGATGAGCCGGAATCTCATACTTCTCATAAATCACACCGGTATCAAGCGGAACATGCTTATTCTCCGATGTCGGTATATCGTCATCGAGTTTCATTGCTAAGCAAATAGCTGCTCCAAGTACAACGAAAAGCGCAACGATAACCAGAATCCCGCCACCGAGTTCTTTAAGGTCATCAAAATCCATCGCAGTCACCTTCTTTCATCAACGGTCTATTTCTTGCGAGCTACCCGCTTTGCTTCAGCCTCTTCCTTGGCTTTCAGCTTCCGGGCACGGGCAAGGCGTTTCTCATTGTCGCGGCGAATCCGCTCGTATTCCTTCTTTTCAGCCGGGGTAAGTTCCTCGGTGTGCTGTTCTCCAGCTTCAACATCAACATCGACCTTGGTTTTGTAACCAAAATCGTTCTGCGCAAAGTACTGGCGGCGAGCATTGACCTGTTTGTCACGCAACTTCTTCTGCTCGGCGCACCACACATGATAGGTCTCGATGCGCTTTTCTTTTTCCAAGTCGCTGATGCCCTCTTCGGCCAACCACATCAGAGGGTCGATGCCGTCAGGGTATTCAGCCGGAGTAAAAGCTGTAACCGGAGGCGCGGCGGCAAGAGCTTCTGCAACCACATCATGCTTTGAGGCTGCTGCTTTACGCTTATCCTCTTCCTGCTTCTGTTTCTTGGCTTTACGCCGCTCAACCTTTGTGGCGCTTGCATCGTGCTTATGTACTACTGCCCTGATAACCAGCACAATGCCGACAAGGAGCAGTACAGCGAGCACAGCAACGACAAGCGCGAACCAGCCGTAAAACCAGAAATTGTAGTTGCCGACCGAGAAGGTATATACGGTGCTCAACTGTTCCGGCAGTTGAATCTGGCTTGCCGAGATTTCTAAGCTCTGGGTCTGAGCTTCATTCATTTGCTAATCCCACCTTTCTCAAGTATTTTGAAATGCTGCCATTGCGCCTTGCAGCATTGCATCATCTTCTGCCGTGAATTGATAGCCACTGCTATCGTTGTCCGGCAGAAGATTATCTGTAGCTTCCGGTTCCTCACTTACCTGCGGAGCCGCAGAGGGCTCACTCTCTTCCTTATTATATAAGTTAGGCGCAGCAACCTCTTTTTTCGGCGTGTCCGGCTTCTTTCTTTTTGGAGCATGAACTTTGGCAGGTGCTGCCGGAGTAGTTTCATCATCGCTGCCGGGTGCTGTGTGCCCAGTCAGCATGATGTAGAGGTCATCCTCAGTCATCTGCTTGCCACCCAAGTAAGAGTAAACGGCTCTTGCAACAAGGTCCGCCTTCCTCCGTTTTGGAGCTATCTTGAGGATGTCGTCCGTGTATCGTTGGATTGGGTTGGTGCGCCGGAAGCTGATATGCACTCCCATAGCCACACCTCCTTACATTGCCGGATTCTCACGGCGATACATAATCTGATAGCCCTTGGCGTTTGCAGTGATGTCGTCAACCACAATAGCCGCAGAGCCGATGCGCTTGTTCCCGTTGATGTAGTCTTTGAGCAACATTGCGCCGCCGCCGACAAAAATCGGGCGACTAATGCGCAAGTCAATATCGCGTTCGCGAAGCCGGGAGACGATGTCATCAACATACTCAGCAGCCGCTACCCGCATCAACTGCTTAACCTCACCGGGCAAATCGCTCTGACGATTCTGCAGGACAGCATCAACATCATCTTCGCTCGGCAGCAGGTCCAGTTCGCCGTTGCAGCGACCGAGGACCTTGTTGTAGAGCTTAATCACGCCGTCATCAAGGCTTCCGCACTCAGCAACACACGGCGCACCACTCTTGACTGGCAGGTAATCGAGCGTGAAGCCACCCATATCCACTACCACCGCGTTAGACAAGTTGCGAACCTGACCATAAACGGACATCAGAGCGCCGAACCCCTGCACATAGACCTTGCAGTCATCAATGCGGATGCGGAACTCTTGACCGTCCAGAGCAAATTCGATAGGGCCTCGATTTAAGAAATAACTGCGGAAACTCTTAAATTGTGCCCCGTAGTGAGCCGGAGGCAGACCGACCAAAAGCGTAATCGGTACTGTCTGACCCGTCCCGGAACGAACTCCACTTGCAATCAGGTCCTTTGCAATGCCGTACAGGGTCAGAACGAAACAGTCCTCGTTCGTAGTCTTGTTCCGCAGATACGCACCGCGCTTGCTGGAAAGCATGTAATACTTATCCTTCCAGTGGAGGATGTCCGAGCCGAAGCCGGGCATAGTCGTGCTCACGGTCACGCCGGAGGTAAAGACCGCGCCACGCCCGGTCTTGGTCTGTTTATTGCCATTGTCGATGGATACGACCATATATATCTACTCCTTTCATGAGGTTCGAGAATCATTTATTAGCAGCAATTAGCCGACCTTCTGGTCGTTGTCCATCCCTGCCGCGTGGAGGCTTGCTATTGGGGACAGCCCGCAAAATGCGGGCAAGTATTTTACGGTGTCATGGTTTGAAGCTGTTGAAGAGCCTCGGCAAGAGCTTGCTGTTCAATGCGACTTTCTCCAGTCAGTCCTACAAATGGAAGCACAATAAAAGCTGCGAAAAACATCAATACTGCAAGAACGGCAAGAGCTTCAGAATCTAAAGCTCTTGCAACTGGCATCAGCACAAAATACATTACAAGGCATACACCAGCCGCAATCAAACACTTATAGAAAAAATCATCAGCTTCCTTCGTGCTGACATAGACAGGTCTGAGAGTTACTTTCTCGCCAGCCTTGATGGGGAGTGTGAATCCAGAACGGTATAGGTCCGTGCCACCATTCACACTCCAACCTTTGAAGTCGTAACCTTCTTTTCGCTTAGCATCCGGCAAAGTCAGGATGTTATCGTGACCGTACTGCAAGACAATATCGGAGCCATCTTCGTACTCGTTCAACAGGTCCGGCTCATCTTCTGCGACAGAATTTGCACCGTTGTCGTCTGCCTTTGCACTGGTATCTGCTTCGTACACAGGTTGCAGGTGAATTTCTTCACCATCATCCTTAACCACCACATCACCGGCGCTATAGAGGTCACTACCACCATTCACACGCCAGCCATTGAAGATGTATCCATCTTTTTCCGGTGCATCGGGGAGCGTGATGTAGTTATCAGAGGTATTACCCTCTCCCAAGTCAGGCTCCTCATACACAATTTGCGGGTTGCTGTCAGTCGTAGTATCTGCAGTCTCTGCGGCAAGCGCGGGGACCGCTGTGCTGACTGCCAGCAGCAGAGTCAGCACCACCGCTGCGATGATGGCAAGCGGCTTCTTAATTTTCGCGACCATTGTTCGTCCCTCCTCATGATGTCATTTACTTTGAGAAACAAATTGCAGCAGGATAAATGTAATAACGAAGCCAATCAGATACTTTTCTCCACCTGTTGCTACGCCAAAGGCAAAGAGACCTGCGCAGCCATATACGCAAAATGCTACACCTGCCACTGCCGCAATAAGTGCAAGCACAGCTAGTACAGTAGCAATCCCCTCATTGTCGTTCCACGCTTGCACTCTTGCTACTAAAAGCAGAATCAAAGCGAGTAAAAACAACCCCATGCCTATAATGGCAGCGCATAACCTTGAATCGAAATCAATTCCATCTACTTCGTGTGCTGCGTTCTGAACTGCCACATCGGAAGAGTTTTGCTGCGTACTAGAAGTATCTTTTTCCGTTGTGACAGGAGCTGATGTAGCTTCCGGGGTTGCTGATTTTGCCTCATACACTGGCTGTAACTGTAATTTGTGTCCATCGTTATTGACAATTGGTTCTCCAGCATTATAAAGTTCCGTACTGCCGTCAACGCTCCAACCCTTGAAAGTGTATCCATCTTTGGTCGGAGCATCCGGCAGCGTCACATAGCTGTTTGTGTCTCCTTCATACTTGGGGTCCACGATTTCAAACTGCGCATTGCTTTGGACGGTCATATCTGATTCTGCGGCAAACGCAGGGACCGCCGTGCTGACTACCAACAGCACTGTCACCACCACCGCTGCGATGATAGCAAGCGGCTTTTTAGTTTTCATAGTCATCATTCATTCCTCCCAGAGACTTCTTATCTGAACGCACTGAACGCATTGATTATAACCGCAGCGATAACTGGGGAGAGTAGTGCAATTGCACACACAAGCGCTCCAATTGTATCGTTGGAGATGTCACCATCTCTTACCTTTAGAAGCAGCCACACAGAAAGAGGAATAATTCCAACGGCTCCTGCGCAGATTACAGTGTATAAAATTTCTTCACTCATGGTTCTTCCTCCAATTTCATCAAGACCTTTTACCTTGCAGTAATTAGCCGGTCGTTCTGACCGTTGCCCGCCGCTCATCTTTTGTGTTTCACTATATTGCAATACAGTTATTTATGTAAGGCAATAAGCTCCGCAGGAGACTCTCCCCTGCTTACAATATTAGTATACCACCGACCCGCCACAATGTCAAGCCGTTTGTGTGTTTATTGTTATAGTGTTATTCACGCTATGTGCAAAAATTCTCTCTTTAATTCTCCTACATTGCACGGGCGCATCATTACATCACTGCCTTCGTTGAGCTCGATTGCGTATGCTGGTTTATCCCCATAGGCGTGATGATGCGGCAGATACTGCGCGTGGGTTTTACCTTTGGCAAAGTCAATTAGGTAGAACATGTGATTCTTACAGTCGATTCCGAGCAGGATACTCTCGCTCTCAGTCAGGTGGATATACTTGTTGTCGCGCAAGTGCATGACACACTTCGCTGACCAAAATCCGCTGTAATCACAGACCAGCTCGATGGTACGGGTAGAGCCATCGGGAAGATGCCAGATATAGTCAGCCCCATTACTCACCTTAGATGATGCGAGGATTGTACGGTCTTTATCAGCTCCCGCCAGTTCGACATCAAAATCACACCGGGCGGTAAGAACATCACGGACATATTCCTCGTAAACCCACGATGCAACGATGTCACGCACATACACAAAGGGGCTACGGGCATCGGCTTTGTGTGAGCAAGACATGACATTTTGATATGTCGCAGGTGCATTTACTTTAACATACTCCATGTTCCCTGCCAGTATAGCCAGATTGACTGGACCGAAATTGAGTTTTTCCGCCTCTTTGTACACAGATGTTCCTCTTTCGATAAACAGACGGTCGATTTTCTCATAGATACTCATGAGTGCTTCCTCCTCACTTGTTCATACTGCTTCAATGTCAATGTACTTACTTTGCAGCAGAAAGCAATAGCAGTACAAAAAAAGAGCCCGCCAATTTTGTGATTGGTGGGCTCATAATCGGGTTATGAGTGATTGGTTATACGAGGTGGTTCTCTCGCGCAAAGTTCAGGATACCATCAAGGTATTCCGTTACTCGTTTTGCACGGTCAACTGCCTCTTCCAAAGCAGCACTCATCTCGGTTATTCCAATATTATTGTTTTCTCCAAAAAGCGTTACAAGGTCTTGGATTTCTGCTATTCGTGCAAGTACTCCAGCTTCCGTGAAGCTGTAATCCTTGAGAGCTTCATACTCCCTTGAGCGCGCCTCGCCGCTCATCTCAAAGTAATTCCTGCAATCTACGATAGCCTCAGCCATCGCATAATAGTCATTGATATCTGCGTAGCCGTTGTCGTCAAGGTTTAACCTATGTAGTCCGATTTCGATAAGCTCTCCATCAGGCGGGGAGTAATGTTTAAGCCGTACAAGCAGCGATGTCTGACCTGTGCTGTCGTACCCAAGAGCGTGGGCAAAACCTTTCCCCTGTTCTTCGCCTTTGGTCTGGTCCTGCCAAGATTCGCCGAAAACGGTCTGGACATCCACTGCCCCGACCAAGATTTGATTGTCTATCATGGTAGCAATCCTCCTTGCTTGTATTTCCCAGTTACTATACCAACTTTTTCTCACGAAGCATTTTTTCGAATCATCGTTTTTAATTTCGTTTCTATACTTTTAATGCTACTCAGTTCGCAAGTTTCTGCAAGCACTTACTTTTTGGTTTGCTAATATTCTACTTACTTTGCAGCAATGAGCAATAATAAAAAAGATGCGTCCACCTTACGGCAGACGCATGATTTTTGGAATCACAGTTCTTGTTGTTGTAAAATATTTAGACGGATTCGCGTGCCTCGTTGAGCATCTCCAAATCAGCCGCGCTCATCTTGGACACATTGGTGTTCATAATGCGGTACAGCTCGGTGTTCTGCGGGAAGGTGTTTTTGAACGGAACCATTGCTGCTCCGGCCTTCATCAAACCGCAACCGGCGCTGGCATTGGAGATGTAAGACAACTGCGTGGGGCTCAGACCCAGCATGGATTCCAGAGCGGAACGGTCAATTGCGCTCTGAGAGAGCATCATAACGATTTCGGAGTTAGAAATCATAGAACGACAGGTGTCGGAAACAAGCATATCGCTTACATTTTGTGTGAGTGCTGTCACGAAGCCGAGGTACTTTCTTGAACGCTTCCAGAGTTCGTTGACGAAGATTGCACTGTGTTCTTCTTTGAACAGCAGGTACACCTCATCGATATAAATCCATGTACGGATACCCTTGATGCGGTTTTCGTTGAGTTTCTTCCAAATCTGGTTGATAATAACCAGCATTGCGATGGACTTGAGGTTGGCGGATACATCCTTGACATCATAGATGACCATGCGGGTGTCTCTATCTTCCTCGCTGCGCACCGTCTGGTGCGCGAACAGGTCCTGAGAGCCTGTTGCGTAGGTTTCGAGGGCCAAGGCAATTTCACGCGCAGCCGGTTCTATCTCGCCATATCTCTTGAGGACTTCCATAAGGTCTACAAGAGTCGGCATGAGACGCTCATCGGGACGACCCGCTGCGCAGCTCTGCAAGTAGGGCTGGTAAATCACATGACAGGCACGGTCGATAAGGCTTTCACTTCCCTGCGGAAGCTGGAAACGGCTGTTGTACATCTGCTGGCACAAAGAAACGACATAGGAAAGCTGATTTCCCATCGGGTCCTCATCAATATCACTTACCGTGATATCCATAGGATTGATATACCGCTTGTTGCCCTGCACGATATGTTCCACGCGGGCCAGCTTCTTGCCGGACTTGCGGTTGAATTCGTATGCTAAGGGATAAAATTCTCGTTCAGGGTCAACGATAATAATCTGGTCCGTTTCCGTCATCAGCATCGTATTGCAAATCTCACACTTTGCCGTGAAACTCTTACCACTGCCGGGAATACCCAAGATAACTGCTGCCGGGTTCTTTGCCTGTGCTCTATCGTAGATGATGAGGTTTCCTGTGACGGAATTCGTACCGTAGCAGTAGCCTTTACCCGTATTGAGGTCCTGCGCGTTGAACGGCATCAGGATGCCGCACCCTGCAGTATTCATCGAACGCTTGATGGCGACCTGATTGAAGCAAAGCGGCAAGGTAGTTGCAAGCCCTGCTTCCTGCTGGAAGTCCATGCTGTTGATACTGACCAGATATTTGCGAGCCGTGCTCTTTATGATTTCGGTCTGCTTGTCCAGCTCTTCCTTGCTGGATGCAAAGTGAGCCATCGTAAAGGTCAGTTCCACCAGACGCTGGTCATTTACAGACAAATCTTCGAGCTGTTCCACAACTTCCTTCTGACTGGCCTTCAGGTCGCTGGAAATCAGTTCTGCAGAGTATCCGGACCGTGCCGCTTTCTTTTGGGCATCGACCATGTTTGCGTTGATAGAGAGCAAACGGTTCTTGACCTTTGCAAGTGCTTTGTCCTGCGGGATGACCGCGAACTGAAGAGAGTAGATACCGGAGAAGCCAAGATTGGTCAGCTCTGTAAAAAAGTTTGCGGACAGTGTGGCGGGCAACTGGCTCAGATACTCGCAACGACCAAGAGTATCTCCGAGTGCAAAGTACTTCGGACGGAATTCAAGACTTTCCGGGGCGATGACATCTTTCGTGCTCAAGCCCAACCGGCGCATGTTCTCGAAGTCAAAAGTCTGGTGGCCAAACCCATCAATCTGGGTTTTTGCGCCGAACTCGCTTTCATGACCCTGATTATAGATTTCAAACAGGATTCGCAGCAGGTCAGTCGAACTGAGCACCTCGCATCCAGCCTGACCAATCTGGTATACAGCAGACGGGACCTCAACATCGTAGCGAGCGAACTGAACCTGCGCAACAGCAGCGCTCTCGGCCTCGACCGATAGAATCAGGTACTTCTCGCAGACCAGATTGTTGCGGCCGCTCTTGATTTTGTCACGGAGGATTTTGTTCTCCTCCATACGCAGGTCATCCAGACCGTCATTCTTCATCTTCATCAAAACGGACTTTTCAAAAGCCTCTTCATCGATGGCATGATTGTTAATGACAATCTGTACTTGGGTCGTAGCATCGAACATATTCAAAAGCTGACCATAGCGATTGAACATATCGATTTGTTCTGCTTCACGGGCACAAGAAAAGTTGCAATCCGTGAGCTTATATGCGTGGCAGAAATGCCCCGGCTCCGTCTCGATAATTCCATTTTCCGGGTACACCATATGATACGGGATGGAATCCTGAACGCTCTTAGGAACTTTCAGGCTGCGAGGCTTTTTCTTAGCCTTCTCTTTCGCTTTCATATACTAACAACCTCCAAAAATCTCAATCAGATGATTTAGCCAACCAATTTTAATTGCTGTTGCCCATCCCCTACCCCGTGGCGGTACATCTATCAGGGGACTGGTCACCGCTTCCGATGACCTTCTGTAATCAACGAACTCCTTTGACGGAAGCGTTGAATTTCTCTCGTTCTCGCTTTTCTTTGCGAGAAAGTTTCTTTTGCGATTCCTGTGCTTTTTCTTTCTCCTCCGCCAAGATTTCATTGCGGAGTGTGTCATAGGTATTGACCGTCTTGTACTTTCGTACCGGCGGGCGCAGGATATTGTATTTGATAATCATGGCCGCAAACTGCTCTGCGTACAGGTTCTGCATAATGCTTTTAGGCAGGAACCCGATTGCCAGAAACGGAATAGCCGCAATGATGCAAAGAATCAGGCAGACATCGCCGGTGATGAAATTCTTCAATCCAGCCCAGATGCAGTAGATTGTCGCGCCGCCTACGCCGAGGCCGATAAGCTGCCGCCATGTGAACGGTCCAATCTGCTTTGCCTGAATATTGTCGAGGTCTTTCGGCATCTTAACTCGCATTTATCCCACCATCCTTTACCCTACACCGCAGATTTCCTTGGCAAAGCTGGAGCTCTTACCGATGAAGCCAGCCGCTGCGGCTAGAATTGCAAGGTTTCCGGCGAATCCAAAGAAGCCGTCTGTCGATGCTACACCGGAACCAATCATCCGGTAAACATACAGCGTTCCGATAATGATGACACCTTGCAGCGCACAAGCCAAGAACGAACGCAGATAGCGCATTCCGGTTGGGTTCGGACCACCACTGTACATATCGCCAAGGGCCAACGGTGCAAAAAACGCTCTGATGAACATTTCTGTCATTCTCATATAAACCTGTACTTGGATATATAAAAGGAGAATATTGTTGAGAACCCACGGGATACTCAGTTGCAGCCAACCACCCACATTTGCTATCGTTCCCCAAAGCTTCCCATTGGCATTATTGAGCCGGTCCACAAATCCTTGGTCCACAATCGCGGTAGGGACTTCTTTGCTCGCTTCACTGTTCATGATGCTTCTGCCCATTGCCGTGCCGAGGTCGATGAAATTGCAAATCAGGTCGAATCCATGAGCCATCACCCAAGCGCTGACCACAAGCATGATACACGCCCTGAAAAATATATCGATGTTCCAGCGCCCTTCGGATGCTTCTCTGGTTAGATACAGGATGAAGAAAACAAGTGAAAGGGCTAATCCATACCCGAACACGATGTTATACATCTTCTTCAGGACATCTTGGTTTTCAATCCAAATATTCCGAAGCGAACTTCCGGGTGCGAAAATGGCATTTGCTTCGATGTCGGCGTTCATACCCTTGTTCCCGTTCAAATCATTCAGCATTCCATTGACCAGTTCCTTGAGAAAGCCCTTATTGGTAATGTACTCTACTTCCTGCGAAGTTTCTTCGCCGGTATCATCTGCATAGGCCGTAGTCGAAAACATACACAACGCCATCAGCAATGCAATCAAAATTACCATTGCCCGCTTTGCGATAGTGGGCAACTGTTTTACCATACTAATCTCCTCCAATCATGTGAAAAGGCTTTTGGCCGAGGTGTCATCCTCGCTCACTCCCCGCCGCGTGAAGGCAAGCCCATCTGGGAAGCTGCCCAGCAGTTAAGCTGGGCAAAAAGAAAAAGCGGGCGAGCGCCATGCCCGCCCGCTAATTCAGCCTGTTGTACCTGTGAGTCCGAACAATGCCAAGATGGGATTGCTGCACGCCCGCAGAATGACCAGCACGATTCCGACACCGGCCATCATCATAGCGCTGAGCTTGCGTTCCGGCGCATCAGACAGGAAAGAAATCGCAATCATGATAACCGCCGCGAAGATAAGCAGGATACCTGCAATCAGCGCAATCTTGAAGAAAATGCTCAGAACTGCGTTCAGGACCTTTTCATCGGTGAAGTTGTCCGGGTTCAGGTCGCAGAAAACCGGCATCACCTGCGCTGCGGCAACCATCATTGCAGCGGAAACCGCAGTGGTAGCTGCCTTGGTCTTGTCAAAGCCCTTTGCTGTAAAGGACTTGACCTTACTCGCAATTGCCATAACAATCATCTACCTTTCTGTAAAATCTCCCTCCACACATCACTGGCAAATGACTGTGGATTTTTTCTTTGAGAGTATCAGCCGCCGAAGGTATCTCATTCGGCGTTTCCGTCACGAACCGCGTGGAGGTTCTCTCAATCTCGTGACTGGGCTTCCGGTGCTGGGAGGAAGAGCAGCACCGCAACCCCATGGAGCTGCTGGCAGGAATTTAACCTGCGGCTCACCGAGTACAGAACGGCAACTCTATCAGACTGAGTTACAGCAGCACAAAAAAAGAGAACGAGAAATCGCCTATCCAAAATTCCGGATAGGTAACACTCGTTCTCTCTGTACATTCACCCAAATACCGGGTCATCCCCGGTATCCCCTGCTCTCGCATGAAGCGAAGCAATCAGGTGGTGCATCCGAAAGGTTTTGAACCTTTATGTTCTGCCATACAGCAGATGCCTTACCATTTAGGCAACGGATACACAAGAGTCGCATCACTGCGCTCTGAGGTCTTGCGACCCACGGCTGTTTTAAGTTTTGCAGTCGCTCAACAATTAGCCGGACATGTGGCACTGCCCGTTTCTACCACCACCGCGAAGAGGTTTGTTGACTGGTGGCGCATCCCTGTATAATGTGCAGTCATACAGGGAGCGATTCCAAAATCTGCACTTCTGGAATCAAATACAGAAACCCGATTCAGCAAGCAGTAACTTATAGATAAGCTTAGAAAGGAGGAATATACTTATCGAAGCCATTTGCTTTCTGTATCTATATTATAACACGCATTATTGCTGTATGTCAATACATTGCAATAATATTATTTGTTTATTCCGCAGAAATTACCGCCTCTACCAACTCTTCACTTCCCTCGGCCAACATCTTAACCTTGCTGGCCGCATTGAGGAATTCTTCATCAGAAATTTCCTTGCCGTCAGCGAATTCATAGTCAGCGTCAAACGAGACAGGAAGGTTAGCATCATAGAGTTTCATTCCGTTGTTTGCTTTTTCTGCGAAATCTGTCGCTGCATCCTGCGGCTTAAAGAGCGGTGCTCCACCGGAACTCTCGTTCGGTACAGCCTTGGAAGCTTTTGCAAACTCCCCATCCATTTCAAGAAGCTTTTGTTTTTTATCGCGCCAGCTCTTCTCTTTGATTGCCTTGTCCTCAAGCTCAACCTTTTTCTTCTCTGTCTCGTTATTCAGAGCAATCAGTTTCTCCCTATAAGGATATTCCTTTTTTGTATAATCGCCTGTTTCCTTGTACCGCTTATGTTTCGTGTAGTCGAACTTGCGGTCTAAAAAGGGCCGATTTCCTTTAATCATGACGATACAGTATTTCTTGTCGAGCATTGCGACCTCATCAGAACTCATTAACTCTTTGGCTTGCATTTGGAAGCTCTTACTGCTGCCTCCACGGCTCCCGCTCGAAATACTTCTGCTCATTCCACGGATTGTGCTCTTTCCCAAGGTGCTCGAAATCCACTTTGTCGTGTCTTCACTTCTGCCACCGAGGAACACGAGACTATCGCAGCAGTCGATGATAACATTGTATGTGTCTTTGTATCTGGATTTTAGCTGTGCAACTGACTGCAAAACAACAGTAGCACTCATTCCGATGCTTCGGATTATTGCAATTATCTTATCAAATTCAGGAAGCTCGCCGATGTTTGCGAACTCATCGAGCAGTAGTCGCACAGGAATCGGCAATTTTCCGCTATATTTCTCTCGCGCTATCTTAAATGACTCATCAAACAATTGTGAGAACATCATAGCCGCGATATAATTGTAGGTTGAATCACTGGCACTCATAACAACAAAGAGAGCTGTTTTATTTACACCGATTTCATCGAGATGGATGTCGTCTGTACCCATAAACTTCTTCATCTTCGGTGACAGGAAATGCCGGAGGCGAGTCTGACAGGTAATCAGAATAGACATTGCCGTCTTACCTTGACCGGCAGAGCGGAAAATTTTATACTGACCAACAGCCATATCCTCTACATAGGGTTCACCGCAGTCTTCTGCTGCATCCATACACTTCTGTTCAAACTGGTCGAACATGAAGTCGAGAACGGATTTATAGTCGCTTTTACTCTCATCAATTTTACAGAGCTGGAGCAAACGAATCACATTGGTGAAGTTCTGGTCTTCCTTAGGAGTTGCATGGTACAAGTACAGGCAAACTGCATTCAGCAGAGCCTGAGCGCTGAAATCCCAGAAGGGGTCTCCCTTACTGCTTCCCGAAGGGGTGGTATTTCTCCAAAAGCAGTCAACGAGCTTAAAGATATCATCATCACTGTGAACATACGCAAACGGGTTATAGTGGTTGCTCGCCTCAAAATCACAGAGGTTAAATACCACAACCCGATAGCCGTCTTTTTCCAGCACATCACCGCAAGCCTCTACCAATTCGCCTTTCGGGTCAGTACAGACAAAGCTGCAATTAGCTTGAAGCAAATTTGGCTTGATGATGAATCGGCTTTTACCGGAACCTGAGCCACCGATTACCAGAACATTATTGTTTATTTGCGTTTTGTACGAATTCATCGACAGGAACACATGTTGGCTCATTATCATGTTATCCTTGCCATCATTACTTGCTTTCCCAAACGGAGAACTATATTGTTTACTATAGCCTTTATAGTCTGTATTCCACTTGGCCGAGCCATGTTCTGCACCGGCAAAATCATGTTGATTGACCTGTACTTCGGTAGCAATATACAGGGCTATGAAAGCTGCAACGCCAGTCACAATCGCAATGACTTTGATGTCAAATACCATTGTGAAGGGGTGAAGCAGCATGTGCATCGGAAGGGCATCAAGTGCGTCAAGAAAGTTCATTTCCGGGTTGGCCGCTGCAAGCGCACAGTAATGAGCCACAGCGAGAATCAGAACCAGATATACGATAAGTCCAAGGACAATAAAGCCCACTGTATTTTTCTGTTTGGGTTTCATCGCTATCCCCTCTTTTCCTTAACGCTCTCTTTCACGATTCCGAGTACGATTAAGCCCGTCTGCCCGCTCGTACTCATCCCGTTCATGCGCCTGTTCTTGCTCAGATACAACCTCAAGTTCGATTTCTTCGGAACGCACCGGCTCCATATACTCGTCTACAACCGTCAGGTGCTTATCGTGCAGGTACATCGCGGCAGCGGCAGCGTGTACCACTGCATCATCATGGTCATGCCCAATGCATTGAGCAGAGAACTGGTCTGCATAACTCTGTTCTGTCACTTGCTTTTCAAGACCGTAAGAATCAGCCAAGTTCATTTCCTTTTCCATGACTTGCCAGACTGGACGCTCTTTTTCATCCACATCACCAACCACCTTATCGGCAGCGGAGTTTCCGGTGGGAATCACTTCCTGACGGGAAGCGATAATTGCCTGACGCTGACTGGACATCCACTCATCCTCTGAAAGAGCAACCGGCTCGTCCATGCCGCACAACGCTCTGACCGACTTATCATAAAAGGCTGCATCATCATGCGAGATGGTTGTGACCACTTTGTTGTCTTTGTAGAGCTCGATGTCGTTGGCCGTGATGTGCATGTAATGGGAGGGCTGTTCTTTAGAGACAATATAGAATTCTTTCTCGGCTTCCTCTTGGGAGAGAATGCGATGCCCACTTTCGCGTCCTGCGATACGATACTCAATTTGCTGTTTTACAAGAGGTCCCTTCTCTCCTGTCAGTGCCCATGCAGCTTTTTTCAGGACTTCATCCATCTTGCTCTGGTCCGAAAAGAGAATCTTGCACTGAGAGCCATCTCCGATTGCTTGTGCTGCAAACTGTAAATTGTTTTTCACGGCGTAACATCTGATGAGCTCCAACTCGGTAAGCGTTATGCCGCTGATGCTGTGTACACCATGCCCTGCATACTTTTCCGCAAATCGGTCTGCCGTCATTTCCGTTTCAAGGTTTCTGCTATCTTTGAATGCCTTGATAGAAAGCTCTACCTTTGGCTTGTCAATATCACGATAGAGAACCGAGTAACAGTCATCACCGAGTACATCATAGGTTAGAAACGGAATATCCCGCTTCTTCATTTCTCTGGCAAAATCGATGTAGTCTTTCTTCGGAACCATGAAAGACTGCATCTTGCCTTCTTTCGAGTCCATGTACTGTTGGAACTCTTTGGTCACACCAAAAGACTCCATAAGCTTCTGTTTTTCTTTTTGCGCCGCCGCGCTCTGAATCTTTCCGACAAGTGTGCCCGCACCCTTTTCCATCGCCTCGTTCAAGAGGTGAAGCATTTTGTGGGTTACATCTGCAACCTTACGCTCGCCCTCAGCAACGACGCTGTCACCATTTAACGCCATATATATCCACCTACTTTCATTTTTGGAACCATGGTCTTTGTTGCTGTGATTGCATATTTACTAACATCTCCATTATACACCGTATTGTTGCACTATGTCAATTCAATATTGTTATATTATTATTTGTTGTGTCTGAAGCATTTCTCATCCTATCAGATTCAATCGACACTGAAGAGCATTGTATTCCACCACATCATTGGTCAAGTGGTCAATCTATGGTCCAGAACCCTTGATGATGCTATTTTCTCACTTTCGCTCGATTTCGTAGTGCTAAAACAGCATCTTTAAGGACTTGATGGTGCTGGATTCTCATATTACTCTAAATAATTGGCGGCAGGCAGGAAGGCGGCGGCTCCCGAATCAGTACTCCATTTGTGGCTGCTCGCTGCAATGGAGCACTGACTACTGTGGGGTATCTTTGCTAGGAATTCCTCAGTTCTTGCGAGATGCGTAGCTTGGAGCTGGACCTATCCTCTTCAGTTAGTAGAGCTTCTGAATAATGAGATTATTTCAGGCTCTTTGAGAGTAGAATTTCATAAAACAATTCCAGTTCTTTTGGAAGAGCTATCATCTGGTAGGCTGTTTCATAGCGTGGCATGATGAGTTCCTGAAAGCATAGAGTTTCATTACTGCATTACTGTTCAGTGAAGCGTTGTTCATGGATAGTGCTTCCTAGCACAAATGTTGGGAGCTGGTGCATGCTCCGTTGTGGACATGTTCGAGCAAAAAGAAATAGTTGCTTGCAGATAGTACAACTGTTTCTAAGGGAATGAGTCTACCATGCCCAAGTATCCCCTTCAAAGCACGATAATCATTATGGTTTTGCAAGTTCATACGATGCAGCAGTATAGTTTGATACCTTCAGCATTGGAAAGCTGAAACTCATTATCTACGCTTATGGACAAGTACAATATATGGAGCCGTTCCATGCAGTCTATCACTCAGCACCCGTTTGCGGACCAGTACTCCCCTTCCCCGCTGTTGCTTGCTCCAGAACGAAAGAACCTTTCGACAGTTACATTGTTGACTGGTTCGGCAGCACGCTCGCCGACATCACTACCGTCGGGACAAGCAGGAAGCTACCGCATTTTCTTCCATGACATTTTTACATAAAAAAGAGCAGAATGGGTAGAAAATCCTGTGCTCTAAATAACGCTTTACCTTTCTTTTGAAGTTTAAGATTATTTTGCTCCTTTCCTCGAATCATGACATTTTTTCAGCGTAAAATCATGAGCAGAGTAAAAATCAAGTGGCTTTTTTTCAAAGATGAGGAGTTTTGTATGTAAATCATGAAGCCTCGTTAAGACAAAGCGTATAATACCATTGTTATAGTACATCCTGTAAATATAGATAATGTTTTTACCATCCCTCTTCTTCAATATTTTCCCCTACTTCTGGATTTGCTGGTTCTCAGGACATCACTTCAAGAGCTGAATAATTACAGTTATGGTTGTTATTCAGAGCACAATTTGCCGAGTTTTCGCATAGAATATTACTGTTTTTCTACTCACTCCGCAGAAAAATCTCATGTGTGAGGGTTAATTCTTTGCATTTTGTTTTCATTTTTTATCGTTGTATCGCACTATAAATATTACTCACCTTGTTCTGAAAAAATCTCATGGTTCAAAGTGAGGCATTTCACAAGTTAGTGTAAAGTTATTTTGCTTTACAATGATGTCGATATTCCCATATTCCTTATACACATTGTTATTTCAGGCACATTTTATACAATTTGATGCTGCAAGCTAAGCAAAAATGAGATTTATACACACCTACACTCGGTAAAAAAACTGCGGCAGTTTCAGCGCGGCCTGCATCCAAGAACCGGATAATTACCGCCCTCTGGATGCGCAAAAACATCCTCCTCCTTCATCAACAGCACATCGCAGGTCAGAACAGAATGAAGAGTTAGATTTCAAAAATGAGATTTTTTCACCCCGAAGCACAAGGGAGAGTAAAAAATGCTCGACTTCTAAAACCTTGTTTGTTCCCTCCCCTGTCGGACAAAAACTGTAGTCAGACGGGCAAGTTATCTTGCAAAAAGAGAGTTTTTCCGATTAAAGTCTCAAGTGAAAGCGTAGGAGCAGCGGCGCAACAAACACCATTTTCTACCGCTTTCTTCTAACCATGAGATTTTTCCCTGCGAAAAGAGAGATTTTTTCAAGCACAAAAGAGTAGTTTTTGCTGAAAATTTCTCATGGCACGCGTGTATTGCTCTCCTTTGGCGGCTGAATTACTCTCATAGCATACAGGAATTACTCTCCTTAGTGGGCTGAAAGAATGTCATGTTCTTTCTATATAAATAAATAGATAAAGATAAATAATATAAGTCTATAATTATGAGTAGAAAAGTAAAAAACAAGGAGAAAAAATCTCATAGCAATTTTTATTACCCTAAGTCGCTTTTTGTTGACTTTAGAACTCGGATACGGTATCATAGGTACAGTAAAATGTCTGTAGTGTACCCATTTGGAAAAGTGGTTAAGAAAGGAAAACACCTGCGACATATCGTAATAAACGGTAGGTCACGGTTCGATGCCGATTATGATAAAAAAGAAACCTACAAGCGAAGAAAATGCAGAGGCTGTCGTTGGCGAGGTCCTTACAGACGCAGAAGCCAAAGAAAAGAAAGCTGCCATTACTAAGCGCGAACTGATGCCTTATGGTATGGGGCAGACTGTTACAAAAAGTAACGAGTTGATACAGCGGACTAAGTATTCCCTGCCTAGGACAGAGCAGAAGCTTCTTTTCCTGCTGATGTCTAAAATTGACCAGAAGCGCGATTTGGATGCATCCAAATATTACACCATTACCTTTCAGGAGTTTGCTAAGTTGACTGGTGTAAAAATGATGGACAAGTCGTATTCGCTCTATCTGAAAACAACAGTGGAAAATCTCGGTACTCGTTCCTTTTGGGTTAAAGATGAAGAGGACGAACAAGTTTATACGCAGGTCTTTTGGCTGGATAGAGGCACTAAAATTGACTTAGGTAAGCGCGAAATCCGCATGAAGTTTAATCCGGAAATCTGGAAGGACATTGCTCAATTGACGAGTAACTATACTTCCTATAACATCGATTATCTGCTTATGATGCGAAGCACCTATTCGATGCGTATCTACGAGATTATTCTTTCCTATGATAATGGCAACCGTAATTATGGGTACAATAATGGTCTTGTCTTTGAACCCGTAACTGCTGAAATGCGGAAAAAGTACGGCGACAGACCTGATTTCTCCGACTTGCTTGAGAAAAACAAAGACAATAGCCAATTGACGGAATTTGTTAAAGGTATGACTGACTTATCCGGATTCAAATATAAAAAGTTTGATATAGATGAGTTCAAAGGCTTGCTTTCCGCACCTCGTAAGGAGGAAAGAAAAAATAATAGCAAGAAAAAGGAAGACGAAAAATACAGTCGTGAGAAGCCACTTTCTGAAAAATACAAGACTTACGGAGAATTCCAACGCAATATTCTTGCTCCCGTAAAAGAAGAAATCAACTTGCTTACGGACATTTGGTTTGACTATGTTCCGGTACGGGAAAAGGGCGAACGGAAATATAAGTACCTTTATATCTTTATCAAGTATAAGAGTAAAGAAGAGATGGAATTCGTTCGGGCCAAGCACGATGCGCAGATGCCTGATACAGAAGTAATTCCCAAAGCAAAAGGTCGTTCGAAGAAAGCAAAAGCGGAGTCTGCAATGGAAAGCCCAGCACAGCCGCAAGAAAGTAAACTTCCCTCTTTCCCCGATGATGTATGCTCCGAAGAATGGCGCAAGAAGTGGCGCTCGCTGATTGGCATTATCAAAGGCATGGCGGAATATGCAACCTATGAGGGAAAGCTGACGGCGGAAGAAAAGAATTCCTTAAATGACATCTTTACATACACCTCAAAAATTCTTACGAACGAAAAGCGCCGTGATGAGGCTGAGGATATGTTGGCGTGCCTGAAACGCATCAGTGCCGACAACGATGGGCTTGGTGCGTGGGCTCTCGGCTTATGCGTAAAGCTTATTGCAATTCGTGGAAACGCAGGCGAAAAGAAATCAGCGCAGTATTACAGAACTGTGGTGTATAACGAAACAACTGAGAACTCTGCTGGCTTGATAGCGGATGGGCAAGAAAAGTGGAAGCAGATTTGTCCGGGAAAAGCCACAAAGTCGGTGACGACGGGATTTAAGTTTGATATGTCTGTTTTCGATGAGAACTAAATAAACTGATAGAAGCCTACCGGAAACGGTGGGCTTTTTTATATCTGTACAAGAGAGAGGCACAAAGATTCTAATGATTTCTTATATTTTATAGCAACAAGAACCATGGTTCCAGAACGAGTATCAAAAGCAGTACATTAGTTTGTACTCCCAAAATGAAAATATTGAAATTGCGTTGACATTGACATTCAGTGTGGTATAATAGAATCAATGAATAGCAACAAAGACCATGGTTCCAAATCATCACAGAGAGACACATCATTTACTAAGCAAAACCCTTGAATTCAACTAATTATACTGTGATGAGGTGCTATCATGAATTTGTATCAATTGCTCAACTCCAGAACGGAACTCGACTGCCCTGCTATTATTGGTGATGTTGAAATGCCCGCTGACATCTGCTGGGATGAAAACGGACGGGTTACGCAAGAGGGCTATCTCGCCTTTCGGTCTCTCATGGACTGTGAAGTAGTCTATGATGAGGAAAAGAACTTTCTTGACATTCCGGACGGGAATCCCACCGAAGGTGAACGCTTCGTCTATGCTCTTGCGGGTTATGTTGGCCAAAAATATTACCATACTTGGTTCTCCGAGTATGGTGAAAACGCCCCCTGCGAGTGTAGCCACTGTGACCGTGACGGCTGCGTACATCGTGAGTCGTTCCGCCGTCTGCTGAAAAGTGTAGGCGGTTTGGAATTATGCCCAATGTTTAATGAACAGTGATAGGAGGACAAAAGAATGGCTATGGTAATTGCCCCTGTTATCGGACAGATTTACCGTAATGCTAATGGTTTCGAGTATTGCTGTGACAGTATCGATGAAGGCGTTCCGGTAATGGTCCGTCTAAGAGATGGCTGGACGATTAAAGCGCATGTCGTATATCAAGAAGATAACGGCGAAATCCACTGGTCATACTCGACCGGAGGACACTGGAGGAATGGCTATGGAGACTGAAACTTGGGTCCCGATTGCAGAAGCTCGGCAATATCGTCTCTATGATGGGTATGTTACAAACTGCCTTGCGGGGATGTGTAAGAATCCGGATGCAATGTGTGATGCTCTTAACTGTGCCACAGTTGAAAGCGGAGAATTTGCAATCACCTTAAATGAGGTCTGTGGTGAACATCTTGAATCGAAGATATGGCTGAGAAGTTATGATAGAGATTTATTGAATCAGCTATATCTCCAAATAAAGATTGGTAATCTCCAAACGACAAATACCATCCTTGAATATGCGGAAAAGCAAGGCAAGAAACTTGCTATTGATAAGAACTATTCGTGGCGGAGAGAGCATGATGACTGGGAAGGCTACGGCGATTGCTCAGCCTAAAGTAAAACAAAAATATGTGAGGTGCATTCGGAAAGAATGCACCCTGCATTTTTAGCATAGACTAATAGCAACAAGAACCGTAGTCCTAATTCGGAACAAACCATAACAGAAACGAGGACAAGTATATGGCTGCACAAGTAATCACAGTGGCAATTGAAAAGGGCGGTGCTGGTAAAACAGTAACGGCTCAGAACATAGCTTATCTGATGGGAGACGAAGGAAAACGGGTTCTCTGTGTGGATACTGACCCGCAGGGAAATCTTACGACATCTTTGAGTGGCGGTGAGTTGATAACCAGCCCGATGTTTAGAGGAAAAGGACTCTATAACCTCATCAACGGATACATGTACGGCTCAAAAACTGAAGATTACATCCAAGAGACCAATTACGAAAATGTCGATATGATTCCTGCAAACGCATCCACACCCAGAATCAATACCTGCATTCCGCAGATTTTGGAAGATGTTTCTGAAGGACTTGAAGATGGAGACCCTCGAAAAAATATTTCCGCAGAGAGCTTTCTTGATTATTTTCTGAATCAGGTCAAAGAAAACTACGACTATATCGTTATTGATACGCAGCCGACCCGTGATGCACTTCTCTTAACGAATGCGTTGGCTGCTGCGGATTATGTACTTATCCCTATGATGCCAGATGCTTATTCTGAAACTTCTGCATTTCGAACTTGGGCTATGTGCAACGGGCTCAAGGAAAGCGGCAAGTATCATATCAAGGGAGCGGGCGTATTCTTTACAAATTATGACAAGAATGCGGCTTCTTCGCGCCTTGTCATGTCCCAGTGCAAAAAGGAACTCGGCTCCTCGCTATTCGATATTGTTGTTCCTGCGAGCCGTAGTGTCGGTATGTCCATCAATAAGAATGTGCCGGTTTGCTACATGGCAAAGACCCAACCGGCTGCTAAAGCCTTTGTTGAAATCTACCACGAATTGAAGAACCGCCTTGCAGATTTGGAGGTAAAATAAGATGGGAATGAAGAAAAAAACAGGTGTCCGAGAGCAAAGCATTCCCGGCAAAAAACAGCTTTCAGAGGCAAATCGCAACAATGCAGGAAATTGCTTCGCAGATGCAATTGAAAGCACGGAAGGCATTGAATGGGAAAGCCGTGACATTGCACTTTCGGACATTAGAATCAATGACGACAACGCAATTTTCCGTTCGCTTGATGACGAGGAAGATATTCACAGATTGGCAGAAGATATTAAGCGTAATGGCTTGCTACATAATCTGGTTGTTTTTCCGGAGCAGCAAGGTAAAGAAACGGTCTATGTGCTGCTCTCTGGTGAACGCCGCTATAGGGCGTTGATTTACCTTGACAAGCAGGGTGACGCCAATTGGAATAAAGTCAAGGATTGCCATGTGATTACCAGTAAACTCTCCGATAACCAGAAGAAAGTCCTGCTTTACACCGCAAACTTGCAGGTTCGTGGCGGCTTCGCAAACGAAAAGATTCGCCGCAAGGCTATCACTGAGTACATTGCCTGTTTGCAGGAAGAGCCTTATAACCTGACTGAAGCGCAAGCAAAAAAAGCTGTGAAAGAGGTCGCTTCGCAAGCAACCTCCGAAAAACAGATTAACCGAGATTTTCGTATCGAGAACAGCCTCAATCCAGTCCTTAAGCAGTTGCTTGATGAGGACTTCCTTATGCGTGTTGAGTGCGAGGACTATGTTAAGTTTGATGATGATAAGCAGCAAGTCATCGCTGAGAAGATGAGTGCGCTTAAAGCTGCTACTCGCAATGACGATGCCGCTTCTGTGCAATTTCAGAACGACATCCATAAGGACTATACGAATGCTATCACTGTTGCTCTGAAAGCAAAAACAGAAGACGAACTTAACAATCTGTTCCAGAACGCAAACAATGAGTTCGACGAATCTCTTGCGCAGTTGCAGCGAGAAAATAAGGAAATCGCATCCAGAAGAGAAAGAAAGACGCAGTCTAGCGGTGTGACCTTTGCCGAAAAGACGCTGAAACCTATCACCGTGAAGATTAAGCGTAAAATGGAAAGCGATGGCTATAAGCGGAAAGTTGCCAAATGGACTCCCGAAATGAAGAACAGTGAAGTTCAGTATCTGGATGAGTTGATTGAAATGGCACAGAGCATGAAAGCAATGATTGAAAACGCCGAATAAGGTGGAAAGGAGCCAAATGAATCTGAGATTTACTTCGCCGGAGCACAGACAATATTTTGCAACTATGGTCAGCGGGGACAAGCCGACAGACGCGATTTACTATCTGCTCGGTGCAGATGATACCCTGCGAAACAATATCTCTGATGTACTTGTGGATGGGGAACTGCGCAAAAATGCCCTTCGGGATAGTTGGCAGACATCTACAAGCAAGAAGTATTATGCGCTGGCGTTAAATCTCTTATACGATTTGACTTACCCTGAAGCCGAGCCTGCAAGACTGTGGGCAGAGACCAGTGATGAGGTTGCAGAAGTTTTGTTTGAGGCAATCGACATCTATCGTGGTAAGGGCGGCTATGACCAAAACATGGTCTTCTGCAATTGGCTCAATGACTAAACTCAGTTGGTGATGAGTGTGAATGAAGATAAAATCAAAATCAACATCCGAGTAGGGGAGAAACTCAAAAACATCTTGGAGGAAGAAGCTGCTGTCGAAGACCTGCGTATCGGAACAATGGCGAATATCCTTGTAAAAGAGGAACTCGACAAAGTAATGGCCGTTGGCGTTTCCCACTGCTATACAGTTGACGGAAAAGACTACTGGGTGATGAAAGAACCCATAGATACATACCCGGAAGACTTTTATGTGTTTCCAAATCAGGAAAAGGTAGACAGCTTTATGCGAACGAAGCCTGACGAGAAAAAGAAATATCCGCAGATTTCGTTTTACTTTACTCCGGAACAAATGGAAGTGATGGAGCAGCTTGTGAAAAAGCAGGGTGTTCGGTACACAGTGCGAAATGGCATTGTGAAATCGTATCGATACATTGTCGTAGGGCTGCTCTTGAACCATCCGCTGTGCAAGGAACTGAATGCTGCTGCAAACGGTTAATGTGTTTTCTGTAAAGGAACTGTCATGATGAAGAAGCAAATCGTATTTGGAACAACTCTTGCGACATTGGCGCTTTGCTTAGCTGCCTGTGGCGCAAAATTTCAGAAGTGACTCTTCCGGCCATAATGGCAGTCAAGCAGGGAAGTACAGAGGTCAAGGTAGCTATCACGCCAAGTAGCGGTGATGCACCTTAAACAGCGGAACATGTCATCAATGGAGAGGATGAAGTGGCGCTTGAAGTCAAGATGACCTCAGAGACGGCTACGAACGCGTCTCTCGCGTTTGAAAGCTCAGACGATGCCGGTGGCCACTGTAGACGAAACAGGCACTCTGAGGGCGGCCTTTGACGGCGACAGCGTGATTGCTACCACGGCGGTGCAGGATGTGTTTATTTACAGACAATGTGAGAGACATCATCGACAATGAGTATCAGAGTATAGTCTCTCAGTTTATCACTCTGGTTGATGGAAAGATGCTCTAAGCAAAGCTGAAAAGTTGCATAATCTATTACAGAATGTATATTGCGCGAAGCACAATACAAATCGTATCACGATATATGACGAATGTGAGCAGAATAAATATTTGAAGCAGTATGTGAATCAGTGACGGAGGATATATCGATGGATACTTTTGGTGATATTCTGAAGAGGAGCAACTATCTCAATCACGAGCTTGTAATTGATGGAAAGCATACCGGCGAACGAATCGTGTGGACACCAGACATGCGAATCGCACCGATTGGAGAAGTGTATTTTAGGTCCTTCCTTAATTCCGAAGCTCGCGTGGATACGAATGAGTGCGCTATCTACTCATCCTTTGATTACTGCCCACGGATGGTTAGAGAATTTCTCGACAGCCATCAAGGAAAGGACATCGAGAGAGCAACGGCAAAGGAACTGTTCTACAGAGTAGGGGAGCTTGCACCTTGCGATTGCGCTCACTGCAATGACATGGAGTGCGGAAGCCGAGATATGTCTATGCGCTTTCCGCGAGGTATCGGCGGTATCAGCGCTTGCAAACTGCTTGAATGGAGACCTTCGATTTTTTCAATTTGAAAAAAACACAAAAAATACCCGTAAGTGTAGCTGCACAACTACGCTTACGGGTTTCTCTTTTGCATCGGGTGCATCAGAGGTCCTCCTTAATTCGGTTTTCTGTATTTATTGTTTGCTTGGATTGTCAATGCTCGCAAGGAGCCATACGAGGTACTTGGAACCTTGCCCAATAGAAATGGTCATGGGTGTATCCAGAGGAACGGTACGCATGTCTACCGTTGAGCGCAGAGCTTTGAATTTGCGCTCAGGTCTCGCCGTGAGAATGACTTTCTTGTGTCCGAGCTTCTCATCGTTTATCTCAAAGTAGCAGGAGATACAGCCGGACTTGGTATAGACCTTCTCGCGCAAAATGGCTTTGAATGGACGGTTGATGTCAGCTCTCGTCAAGCCGATGTTGTCGGGAAAGTTATATTCCCGATACTGAATCCGGCTCAGAGAACGCTGGTCCTGACGAAGAACACGCGAATCTGAATTTAGATTTGAATTCAATAGAATCACTCACTCTCTATACAAAAAGTCAAGGCAGCAACTGCCGCCTTGCTCTACCAATATGTTACACCACGATTCCGAAGAATGTCAAGGCGTTGCAGCAGTATTGTTACAGCGTTACTTGCGCGGGAGAAATGTGACCTTCTTATACGCATCTCGTAATGTACATTACAAGCATTAAGCTACCATTAGAGCAGTTAAGCCACCATTATAGGCGTTTAGTAGCCATAAAAGAGATTAACTGACCATAAACGGCTCTAATGAACATACGGGGGCATTAAGTGACCATTAGAGCAGTTAAATAGCCATAAAAGCAATTAAGCGACCATAGGAGGCATTAAACGACCATAAGGGAAGTTAAGTAGCCATAAACGCCGTTAAGTAACCATACGCGCCGTTAAACTACCATAAGAGCCATTAAGCATCCACAAACGAGTTCTAGTAGCCATATACGCGTTTTATGAACATAAGAAAGAAAATACCTGTGGCGAAAGCATTCTACTGGTTATATTCTTGGAAGAGGAGCGAACACGCTGCACACAGGTGAAGTGACCACAAGAAGAGTGTGAGGCTCAAAGTGGTTCCTTAGTCTAACTCAAAGCAAAGTGCTTGCGGCAGGGTAGGGGAGAATGAACGAAATATTGGAATGGGGTGGAATCGAAGCCTTCTCTAAGGCGAGTCTATTATATCTCGAAATCTGAGAGAGGGGAGAGTGAATGGTTCTGCCTGAAATAAATAACGATGTGACAATGTTGACATACTGAGCTACTTTCGAGTATAATAGAAACGGAACAAGCAACGCCAGCGTATATACGCTGACTGCTTGCAGAGGGCTCCGCCCCCTGACCCCTGATGAGCCGTTCGGGCCCTGCGGGTCCCTCACGACTCAAAATGTCCCACCTACGGTGGGAACCCCTGCTCGCTGCGCTCGTCCAAAGTGCGGTTGCTTCAATTCAAAACTACTACGAAAGGAATGCTGGCGATGCTCTATTACATTTCCGATATCCACACGGAACACAAAATCGACTTTGATGCTCTCCCAGAAGTGATGCCGGACGAAGAATTCGGCAAGGTTATTGCAAATATCGTGGATGATGTTTTTTCGTCTACACTTCCGCACGGGGAAGATGACTATCTGCTTATTGCCGGTGATACCTGTGAGAGCGTACAAGTAGGCTACTTTTTCTACAAGCGGCTGACGGAACTTTGGAAGCCAGACCACATCATCGTCACTCTTGGAAATCACGAGCTTTGGACAGCGGACCAGCAATGGACAGACGAAGGCAAGAAAGTTAAATCAAACCTGAAAGACATCATTGCTGCATGGCGCAAGGTTTTCGTTGACCTCGGTATCGTATTCCTCCAGAACGAAACCTACGACCTTCCGGATGAGAACGCCATTGTCCTCGGTGGCCTCGGCTTCTCCGGCCAGAACGACTATGTCAATGCTTGCACAGGCATGTATCTGAGAGTGCTGACCACAAGACGGCAAGACCAGATGCAGAGCCGAATCTTTGATAGACTCTACAATGAGACTGTGCAGCACTGCGAGGAAGAGGATAAAAAACTGATTGTGCTCACTCATAATCCTTGGCGTGACTGGCACAACGGGAATGTCGAGGAAGAGCCTGTTTCTGTGCCTACCGCCTTTTTCTCCGGGCACACTCACCAGAACAGGTGCAGTCGTTATGATGGTGTAGCGGGCAAAAAATGGTTCTACGAAGACGGTCAGATTGGCTACCCAATTCGCAGCCGTTATGCTATCAAGATGACTTACATTTGAGGGAGGCACGGTGAATGGAAGACAACAAAGCCAGAACTCAGATGTGTTTGAAAATGACGCAAGAGCAAGAGCGACTTATTGAAGACCGTTCTGAGAAAATGGGCATGAACAAAACACAGTATGTGTTGTACTGCGTTGAAAACCAACCCGCAATCCCCACCATCACATACCAGACCGATGACCTCAATGAAATTATCGATATTCTCTGTGATGTGAAGCGGTCGCTGGAAGGTCTAACAGACGGATTGGTTCTGACCGGTAGCGTGACCGAGCGAGACATCCAGCGTCTGTTGGAGATGAATCAGCAGATAAACGAGCAGTATCTCAGTCTTGTGCAAAAATACGACACGCAGCGAAATCAAGTTACGAAGACTGCCCGCCGACTGGTTCGCGAGTGGAAACAGTCAGAGCAGAAAGCCAAGAAGGAAGCTCCCTGAGAAGGGGAGATACTCTTTTATGCACAATAATTAACAGAATGACAATGCTAACATAATGCAACAAAGAAAGAGAGGTGAAACAAATGGCTTATACCAGAATCCATAGTATCAAACGAACTGTAGATAAGAGCTTGGACTATATAAAAAACGAAAAGAAGACGACCTTCATTGGAGGAAAGGGAAGCAAGGATGACCTTCAAAGAGCCATGCAATATATCGCCAATGCGAAGAAAACCACAAGCAAAGTAAGCAAAGAATATCGCTTCGTTGAAGGATGGCAATGCGACCCGCAGTTCGCAACCTATCAGTTTGAAGAGACAAAGAAGAAGTATCTTGAAGCCCACGGCGGACGGGAGCGAAATACAACAGGAACACCCGCGATGGCCTTCCACTGTATACAATCGTTTGACCCAAGTGTGACCGACCCGGTGCTAGTCCATCAGATTGGGATGGAACTCGCAGAAAAAATCGGAGGAGGGGGTTATCAGTGTGTTGTCGCAACACACATTGAAGGCTCGCACTGCCTTCACAACCATATAATCGCCAATGCCTATCCGCTTGACCCCTACGGTCACAAATACCATCGGTCAGTTGAGGAATACCAGAAAATCAGGCAACTGAGTGATGAAATCGGTTTGAAGTATGGAATCGAGCCTATCATCAGCAACGATGAAAAAGAGAAAGCCTCTATTGGCATCGGTGAACTGAACGCCAAGCAAAAGGGACAGAGCTGGAAGCAAAAAGTCAAGGATGACATCGAGAAGATGAGTGACATTTTTGACAACTGGGATGACTTCAAGAATGCTCTCATCACGAACGGCTACAAAATCGAAGAACATGACGGCTATGTCAAATATGAGTCCCCATATAGCAAACGCTCAGTCAGAGATAGAACTCTGGGAGAATCCTATACGAGAGATTACCTGAAAGACCAGTGGAACCCTGAAGAAAAGAAAGAGTACGAGAAGCGCCGCGCCGAGAAAAAGATGGATGCAGAAAAGAACAAGCAGAGCGACTACAAGCAATATGATGCTGCCGAACGGGAACGCTGGCGAGAAGCCGAGAAGCTGGCTGCAAAGCAGGGGAGAAGTACCCGAATGCGTCCGGAAGACAAAGCGTACAAAGTTCCTCGTTTTGATGAAAACGGGAATCGCCGGTCAAATGTCACGATGCTTTTCCTCGTGGCAGTCAAAATTATTCAAGTCGATAAGAACCTCTTTGAAGACGCGACAGGTCTACAGAAATTCCCGTACTCACCGATTTACGCCCCACGCGACTGGAAGATGCAGCGGATGATGGAAGGAGCAACCGAATCATCTAAGCTGGGCATCAAAGAGGTTACGGACATTGAGCAAAAAATGCAGGACCTTGGCAATAAGCTCACAGTCGTCTCCACCAACATCCGAAAAAAGAAGGCATACCTGAACCGGATAGACAATTTACATACCGCTATCATCCAGTGGAAGGCAACCAAGGACATCATCGCCCAGCTCGATGCACTGCCGAAAGAGAAAAAAGAAGAGTTCAAAGATGCCCATGCCGAGGAAGTGAGGACCTACAATGCAGCGATGGCTGTGTTCAACCGTTTCTCCGGTCAGAGGGCCACAACACCGATTATGGTATATGACCCCACGCAGCACAAGCGTGTCGTGTCAATTGAAAACATCAATTTTGTACTTGCTAATGTCGATAAAACCAAAGCAGAGCTGAATGAGCTTCACGACCAGCGCAAAGACATTGGCAAGGAAATCTCAAGGGTCAGGCGCATCAAGACAAGTTTGGCATTGAGTCAGAACGACCTGTTTGTGCATGGCCCCCAATATACACCTGAGAAGCTCGCAGAATTCAGGGCTAAGGCAAAAGCCGAGGAAGAAAAGCAAATCGAACAGTACAGCAAAGTTAATGAACTTGGCAGTGATGATTTCGATGCGCTGTTTGACGATATGATGCAGGGCGAGGTCGAGCATCTGAAAGAGTTTGAAGATAGAGCGGAAAAGACCAACAGAGAGGAGAGATAACTGATGGCCGATAATGAAGACATGAAGAAAGGGCAGGGGAGTGAGCCCGCAGAGGGACTCTCCTTTGATGATGAGCTGGCTGCTGCACTGGCAGAGGCTAAGGCTCAGGCAGAAGCAACCGTTGAGGAAAACGAAGCCGAGGCAGAAGCTGAGGTGGATGATGCCCCTGAAAAGGACGATGAAACCGAAATCGAGCGTGACATTTCCGACAGGGAAGAGGAGACCGAAGAACCCGTTGAAAAGGCCGATGACTTTCTGCTGGAGCAAGAGCGGGATGGCGGCATCTACGACAACCTATTCGAGGACGACTGGGAGGCCATTGTAGCGGCCCAAGAGGCAGCAGATAAAGAGGCGGCCAAGAAAGAAAAAGCAAAAAAACGCCGCAAGCAGCGTGAAAAAGAAGCTGAGCGCCAGCGTGAGACTGAACGCCAAAATTATGAGTATCGCAGAAAGATGATTGAGGAAGCTCAGCGCCAAGCCGAGCAGCTTCAAAGAGAAAAATCGCAAAAATACGATTACAGCAACAAAGACCATGGTTCTGATTCTTTCAAAAGCTCAGAACAGACACATCAGGAAAGTGCGTATCCTCAGAGTGTAACGACTCCACAGAGTTCAGCCACTACCGTCACTCCGACAACGCCTGTTTCTTATGATGAAGTCAGCCGCACTACAGAAAGTGGCAGCGGCTACACCTATAATGTAAACGATGACTACGAAAAGAGTCGCACCAAGGAACTGGAACAGCGCCGCCGTGAAGAAACCGAGCAGCGTGAAGCTGAAATTCGTCAGCGTGAACGCGAGCGCCATGACGAGTTCCTGAAAAATGCCGAGCGCATCAAGGCCCGTGAAGAGGCGAGCCTCGGCAAAGTGATGAAGACTTCGCACCTTGACTTCCATGAGGGGGCAGATAATACAGAGAGTTATTTGAAGGACCGTCTGCAAAACCCTACCAGCGAGTCATCGGCAGTGAATCCCACACCCGAAGACTCTTATCAGACGGACGGGACAAGCAGTAGTCAAAGTGCAGGACATGAGCCGCGCAGCGCGACACCCGGCGTGACAGAGGTGACTTATCCGTCTCGTCCGACTTCTTCATTGGATACGCATACGGAATACACCTATACACCCAGCGGGGTACGGAGTGAAGAACGCAAGTACGCTGATGATGGAGGGATGAACCCCAGACCGAATCTCTACACTCGTGATGAGCGTGAGAACCGCGTTCTGGATGCAGGTTATGCGAGAGCTAGTTACACTTTGACCGGTGTTGCAATCCAGACCGATGTAGCGGGCCAACAGGGGACAGGGGTGGCAGATAGCCCCGTGATTCGTGTGAATCCTCAATCAAAACCGACTGTCGCGACCACCAGACCGAGGGAAGAAACTCGACTGCCGCTAACCGAAGAGAAAAGAGCTGCATCTTCATTTGAAGTGGCAATCAAGCCTGAGAACTTCGTGTATGCGCGGCGTGATGTTCTGACCCATCCTGATTCTCAGAGTGGTGGTGTCTGCATCAGTGGTGACATGGCAAGACGAGCTGTATCTCAGGCAGAGCAAATGAGAAAGGCTGCTCCTGCATCCAATGAACTTGGTGACATTACCAACCATCGGTATACGGAATCTCACCTCAACTCCAAGAAGATTCAAAGCTCGAACTGACGGAGAAGAAAGAAGCCAACGCGCTTCTTGGAGGTCAGACAGGCATTGAAAACGCCGCACATGACGCAGCGACTAAAGCAAACACGACGAAGTTCGATTTCTACAAAGTTCGCTATGGCAGCACTGCCGTAAGCGCATCTAAGCGTGTTGCTGGTATCGCCGCTGCTGTGGTCATGTCTGCCGTTATTGATGGTGAACGAGGCAACGGATATGATGTGATTCGGAAGACTACCGAGGGTACGAGTTATGCTGTAAGAAGTGCATTTTATATGATGCACAAAGACGGCAACCAGATGATTGCTAAAGCAACCCGTGGTCAGTTCAAAAATGAGAAAGAGCTCAAAAAGTTCGACAAAGAGAACCTTGATGTATTCAAGCAACTGCGGCAGGAACGCAACCAACTGATTGGCAGCATCAATCGCGGTCTTCGTGTCAGCGGCAACGCGGGTATTGCTCTACGCAGTGTCGATGATGTAGACCGTATGCTTGCACGCATGGATATTTCTCAGGAAACCCGCAAACAGCTCAACGACCTGAGAGCAAACATGATGAAGACCTTGGAGACCGGAACATGGCTTGAACGCAATGCGGCAGCACTGAACGGTCAGGTAAAGCGTGAACTGCTTGATAAGGTTGGAGCGAAGAATATCCATGAGCTGGACATCAAAAAGCTGAACAAACTGATTGAAGCCCTCAACAAAGACAATGCCCGCCTCAGTGAATTGCTGACCGGAGAACAGTCGGCAGAAGCTGTCCTGAACATCAAGGAAAGCTTGGCAGCAAACCTCAAAGCACGGGACTTGCTGAAAGACCGGCAACTGGTTATGAAGGGCAAGCGCAATAACCAGTATCGCAAGATGGGCGTGAAGATGATTCGCCGCGCAATGACGAACAAGCTCATCGAGAAGCTGAACGAAACCGATGTGGACGGCTTCCACGCGATTGCCGGTGGCCTGTCAATGGTTCGAAAAACCAAAGATGCGGTCTTTATTGCAAAGAACACTGCTCGTGCCACAAAGTTCGTTGCTGGGAAGACGGCGGATGCTGGTAGAAAAGCAATTGAGATTGCAAAGCAGTCTGCGCAGAAAGTCATAGCCCAGAATGCCGGACGCAGCTATGTTGATAACCAAATCAACGGAATGCTTACGGACCGTTTCAAACCCAAGGTAAAGCCTAAGAAACGCAATCCTCGTTTGGTTGATTCCAAAGAGATGATGGCGAAGAAGGTCAATGATGCCAAGAAGACGGTAGAAGTGACCCGCAAGGTTGGGGCAAAGATTTCGGAAGCTGCTACCCGTGTTGTAGCAGGAGTAAAGGCGGCAGCGGCAACAGTTGGAAAAGCAGCCGGTGCAGTTGCGTCCGGCATTGGAGGTATTGCCAGTCTCGGTGCAGGTGGTGTTGCCTTCCTTATTATTGCGGCTGTAGCAGTCGTAATTATCCTTATCCTGATTTTGTTCTCGACTTTTGCAACCGACGACGATGCCGACATCCAGCGTCTCGTAGACAAAATCAATACCAATCGCGATGAGGTCGTTTTAGATTCGATTTACGATGCTTTCAAAGGCGAAACGGACCCGTTCGGGCATCCCTACGGCTACACTACTCTCGATGGCAAAACCAGCGATAATATGCTGAGTGGTGTCACATGGGAGTATGCTGATGGCGTTAGTAACAATACGGCTGAAATCATCAGTCTGGCGGCAGTCTACTATCAGCAGGATTGGCCGAGCAGCAATGAAATCGTCAATATGTTCTCCTCCGATGATAAGGCGTTCTTCACCTTTTGCCGTGACCTTTCAGGCTATGCGCTGGATGTCACCGCAAAAGAATCTCATCCGTATTCTTGCCTGATTAAGGGTGGCTGCGTATTAGGTTACCGCGACAACGGTCAAAAAATCGAAATCCAAGACTATAGGCTGACTACCACAGAACATCACTGCACCGAAGGAAATACCGCCGAATGCGGATATTACGATTGGTGGGGTGTATGGCAGTGGGCTTCTGAACACGGTCCCGGAAATACCATCACCGACAAGAAGGTCGAAGAAGACGGCACACATGATGTATATGTCTACTTCCCCAACAAACTCCCTGATGGAGCTAGACAATCTGAACTTACGAAATTGCCGGATGATTGTACGATAGTGACAGACGGTGCAGAGATTGATGCCGGGTCTGTACATGGCAATCTGGTGTTTGACGCTTCTTCGCTCAACATCTATAAAGGAGTAGTTGATGACTGGTTCTATGAGCCCGGAGAGCTGACCGGCTCTTTCACCGTGGTAACGCACCTCGATGACGAAAACGAACGCCGTGACACTTATACGGTGACTTTCGGCGGCGATGGAGATTCGACGACGGCAATCCCGTGGTGTCCGGGCGAACTGAACGACAGCTTGCATGGTCACTACGACCTCAACTGCACGGTTTACCTTTGCGGCTATGACCGCTACGAAGAACCGTGCCTGAAACCGGACGACCCAGAAAATGCTGATATTCCCGAAGACGAAGACGGCGTGAAGGGTGGTACAGGTACGCTAGAACCGCTCGCCAGAGAAATCAACGGTGGGCAGCTCACCAGAACGGTTCAAAAACTGAATCAGTGGATGATGCCTTATGCCGGAGGAACAGCCGCTCGATTCACCGCAACCGTCACGCTCCCGGCAGGGGACGATGGTTTTACCTATTGGTATGACGAGGACGGTAAAGATGGTGACGGTAATGTAGCTTGGGCGAAGATGCTCTATGCGCAAGACTGGGAGGAACTTTACGGCGTTACCAAGGGCATCAAGTGCCGCTCCTTTGGCTCGAAGATGACCGAAGAAGAGTATGAGGACTTGATTGCGAATATGGATTTCGGCAACATCACGGATGCCCGCCAGAAAGTAATCGAGGTAGCCATCAAATCCTCCGGTCAGTTCTCGTACAGCCTCGGCTCTAAACCCGTAGGTGGACCCGGCAATGTCAAAGTAAAGGGCAGCTACGACTGCTCCGGCTTTGTGCGCTACTGCTACTGGATGGCAGGTCTTAGCTTCGATGCCGTCAATACTTACGACTATGCAGGCGCAGGAGACTTGGTACAGATTTCTGCGAGCGAGATGCAGCCGGGTGACCTTCAAGTAATGACTGCTGGCGGTGGAGTTGGCATGGGGCATGTCCGTATGCTGGTCGGCACATCTGGAGGTAAGCTGCTCTGGGCCGAATGTGTCGGCGGTAAGGGCAGCCTTACCAATACTTGGACCAATGCACAGGCGGGCATGAGCAATTGCCGCTATTACCGCTACACTGGATTTTAACTGAACATCAAAACAAACCAAAAGGGTGTCGTGATTCGCGACACCCTTCTTCTTTTTTTACAAAGCGAGTTCTTTTGACGGTAGTTAATATATAGATAACAACATTGAAATATTTTATTGCCATACTATTGACATATGGTTACTAATACGGTATAATAGACTTGTAAAGAAAGGTAGAATCTAAGCCCATAAGGGCTGTATTTCAAGCAGAGAACAAGTAACACTATAACAATGATGGCATAACGCAGAAGGGGAGAACAGACATGAAAAAGAAAATTACCACGAGAGTGATGGCAGTTATCGTTGCAATGCTCATGGTTCTTGCCGTAGCAGCGCTGCTCGCAACAACGGCATACGCAGATGAGGTCGATTCGGATGAAATATACATCGATGAAGCACCTGCATCAGATACCGAGCAAACACCGGCGGATGGAACTTGGACAAACCAAATGATGGATTCTGACCTTACGGTGGAGCCTGAAAACCCGAACAACGGTGTCATCGTCTTTTGCGTTGCATCGATGCCGGAGGATGCGTTGAACCGCACGGTACGAGCAACCATCGCATACGGTCCCGCAGACGAAACGCTGGCAGCAGTAAAGCTCAATGGTATGAATAGCTTTGTGGATTCGGTAGAGCTGGAACCTCATAGCTACTTCTGCTCTTATTTCGTAACGAATGACCCGGCAATGGATTATCCGGTGGAAGCACGAAGCGATGATATGTATACAATCGATGTGACCCCGGGGTCTTGCAAAGTTGTGTATCTGGATGTGAGCGGAGAGAGCTTCTATGAACAGATTACAGGCAAGAAGCGCTACTACGAAGCAGAAAGCACAATCGAAACCGAAGATGGGTTCGATACGAATGCAACGGGTCAGATTGGTTGCTATCTGACAGTTCCAGAGACTTTCGGTGATACAGTGGTCGTCTATGTAGAAAACCTGTTTACTGGTGCAGTCAAGGAGCTGGACCTGTATGACAGCAACAACTACTCGGCCTACGCATCTGATGTCACACAAGGTAGATATAAAGTCGTTGGTACGCGTGTGCTAGCAGAAGGCGATAACCGCTTCGTGCTCCAGAGCGAGCAAGAGACAATTACAACGAACGATACAGAAGGTTTCCATCTGACTGTATACGACAGCGACCACCCGGAAGCCAAGATGGTCACGCCGAGCAGAGACAACAACTCAATCGTGCAGGAAGCAGAGCGAGTCAACAGTGCGAACAGCGAGGAAGTGGAAGCTACGCCCGAACCCACGGTTGAGCCGATGCCAGCTCCAGAGCAGGTTGAAGAACCCGCAAAGGGTATCAACATCGGAATGGTTATTGCAATCGCGATTTGCACGGTCGTATGTATTTCTGCCGCCGTGATTGGATACCTCTGGTACATGAACCAGCACGACTATTGAGAGGAGTTTTCTTATGAAAAATGCAAAAAAAGAAGAAAAGAAAGAGGAGCGTAAGCTGCGCGGTGTCTACCTCACGGACGAAGCAGTAGCGAATATCTTCGCCTATGCAGAGAAGCACCACCTGAGTGGTGGACTCAGTGGGGCAGTCGAGTACCTCGCGTTTCATCTAAACACCGAAGATGCAAACAGCAAAGCCTAAAACAGCAAGTACGGCAAGAGCCATATGAATAAACCCATTAAACAATCTGATGGCACGATGTTGACTCCGTTCCAACAGGCAAAACGCTATATTACAGAGTTGCCACTGTCGCAGCATCCGCGTTGGGTGGTGACTTGTAACTTTGCGGAGTTCTATATCTATGATATGGAGCGTCCCAGCGGTGAACCCGAGAAAATCCAACTGGCCGATTTGGAAAAGGACTACTATCGTCTACAATTCCTTGTGGAAGCAGGGAATGAGCACTTGAAACGCGAAATGGAAGTGTCCATTGCTGCTGGCGAAATTGTTGGTCTGTTGTACGATGCATTTTATAAGCAGTATGCCAATCCGGAAGATGAACACTCTTTGAAGAGCCTCAACAAACTGTGTGTCCGACTCGTTTTCTGCTTGTATGCAGAGGATGCGGGCATTTTCGGTCATCATGGCATGTTCCATGACTATCTCTCGGCCTTTGAAACGCGAGCTATGCGAAAGGCTCTGATTGACCTATTCCGGGTGTTAGATACTAAGTTACAAGACCGTGACCCTTACCTGAAAGACGACAATCCTGAACTGGCAGCATTCCCTTATGTAAATGGTGGTTTGTTCTCGGACGAGAACATTGAAATTCCGCCATTTACTGATGAAATTCGCGACTTGCTTTTGGTGAAGGCAAGTGAGAACTTCAACTGGTCTGAAATTAGCCCCACTATTTTTGGCGCTGTGTTTGAGAGCACTTTGAACCCGGAAACACGCCGCAGCGGTGGTATGCACTATACTAGCATTCAGAATATTCATAAGGTAATTGACCCACTATTTCTGGATGACTTAAAAACGGAATGGGCCGAGATTAAAGCCCGTCCAATGAGCCGCTATCGCCCTACTTATATCCAGAACTTCCATGACAAGCTGTCTTCGTTGGTATTCTTAGACCCGGCTTGTGGAAGCGGTAACTTCCTTACAGAAACATATCTAAGCCTAAGACGGCTTGAAAATGATATTCTTTCAGAAGAACGAAAGACCAGCTTGGGTCAAACTGCAATGCAGGGCATGGATGCCAAATCGGTAGGTATTCAGGTTTCTATCAGCCAATTCTATGGCATTGAAATCAATGATTTTGCTGTAACAGTAGCCAAAACGGCACTTTGGATTGCGGAAAGTCAGATGATGCAGGAAACCGAGAAAATCATTTCTCTTCCGTTGGAATTTTTGCCATTAAAAACGAACGCGTTTATTGTAGAGGGGAACGCGTTGCGCACAAACTGGTTTGATGTTGTTCCAAAGGCTAAGCTGAACTATATCATGGGAAATCCGCCTTTTGTTGGAGCACGCCTTATGGAACAAGGTGGAACCCAAAAGCAAGAGGTTAAGGACATCTTTGGAAACATCAAGGATGTTCAGGATTTGGATTATGTAACCTGCTGGTATAAACTTGCGGCGCAGTATATTCGCGATACCCAAATCCAAGTGTGCTTTGTTTCTACAAACTCAATAAGTCAAGGCTCACAGGTTCCAATTTTATGGAATGAGCTTTACAATAACCATCATATTCATATTAACTTTGCATACCAAACATTTAAGTGGAGTAGCGAAGCATCTTCGCAAGCAGCAGTACATTGCGTAATTATTGGGTTTGCAACATTTAATAGAAGTGAAAAATGGCTATTTATTGATGGCAAGAACAAAAAAGCAGTCACGGGAATCGGTCCATATTTGGTCGAGGGCGGAGAAACTTATGTGGTCGCAGCTAAGGATAATCTCTGTGGTATGCCTAAAATGAATTTTGGCAACCAACCTCGTGACGGTGGATATTTTGTAATTAAAGAAGATGAATACCAAGAAATTTTGAAAAAGGAGCCGGATTTAGAAAGATGGCTTTATCCGTATATCGGTGCGGAAGAATTTATAAATGGAAAAAAACGCTGGTGTTTATGGTTAAAGAAAGCTACACCAAAAGATATTCTAGGGAGCAAAATTCTATCGGAAAAAGTCGAGGCTGTTCGACAATTTCGTTTGGCATCGAAGGCTAAAACTACCAATGGCTACGCAAAAGTTCCACAGTTATTTGCACAGATAACACAACCGGATGGGGTGGACTTTCTTATTATACCCAGAGTATCATCAGAGAACCGTAAGTATGTGCCAATTGGATTTGCAAAAGCAAACACAATTTCTTCGGATGCTATTCAGATTGTGCCAAACGCAACGCTCTATCATTTTGGTGTATTGACATCAAATGTACATATGGCATGGATGCGGGCTGTTTGTGGACGGTTGGAAATGCGGTATCGATACTCAAAAGAAATCGTGTATAATACATTCCCTTGGCCTAAGCCAACCGATGCACAAAGAGCAAGGATAGAGAAAACAGCACAAGCCATCTTGGATGCGCGTGCATTGTATCCAGATTGTAGCTTTGCTGAAATGTATGGGGAAAAAATGTACCTGTTTCCTGAAATACTTAAAGCTCACCAAGATAATGACCGTGCGGTTATGGATGCTTACGGTTTTACAAAGGGTACTGCTGCCAGAACAAGCGAAAGTGCATGTGTTGCAGAACTGATGAAGCTATATCAGCAATTGGTTTCTAAACAGTAAAGGGGCTATACTATGGTCATCCAGCGCAGATATGTGAAACTATTTCGAATCATGCAGAACGACCCGCAGGGTAAAGCCATCCTATATAAAGCATTCAGCGATGCTGGGCGCTTCGATGAAGACCGAGACTTCACGCTTAATGCTGACGCGGGCATTATCCTGAACGATGCTGGTATGGGCTCCTGCCTCCCGAACCTTCGTTGGATTCTCGAAGAAATGGACAAGCTCGATAAAGTCGCACCCTACGACAACGGCTACACCTATCGCGATGTGAATAAAGTGACCTGCTGGCCGAGCCGAAAGGGGAGTGCTGCACTGCTTTGCATGGAATATGCCGGTGGCGATTTCGATGAAATCGTGCAGGTGGTAGCCATTGAGAGTCACGGAACAGACACAAAAGTTATCAAGCCGTGGGACCTGCCGTCGCGTTCGATGGGCTAAAATGGAAAATTTGCAGAGTATTGGAAGGCAAACGCTACGAAAGAGGCGAAAACAAGTCTTTTTCCCTTTCTCTGCTTCGTGATGTAAAGATGCTGGAGAAGTAGGTAAAGATGAATACCAAAGAAAGGTAATTATATGGATGATAATTTGTTGGGCAGAAATATAAAGCATCTTAGGATAATACACGGAGAAACTCTTGATGTGCTTGGAAATACAATTGGTTTTGCAAAATCCACAATCAAAGGGTATGAAAGTGGCGTAAGGAAGCCAGACCCGGAGACCCTTAAAGCCATTGCAGAACATTATGGAAAAACTATAGATGAGTTGCTTCATACAGACCTGACAGGATTGGAGAAAATATCATTTAATCTTGATTCGCCCAAGAAAGTTGTCGCACTACAAGAGGCAATGCTGCCACTTTTTACACCTGAGGAATATATGTGCGACGAGCACTTCAAGCAGGGTATCGAATATTGCCAGCGCATTTTAACGGCATTTTCCAAAGGCGATACACTTCGCGGCAGCATAATAGTGGATGTTTTTCAAGAGTTTATGGTCGCCTTGAAACAGATAGAAAAGCCAGTGGTAGTAGCAGATATCATCTGGAGCATCTTCATTTGGTGGTCACAGATAATCGACATAAATCAGGCATTTGCTATGCAGAATAAGTTACTATCCAAGAAATTGACTTATATGGAGGTGAAGAGGGAAAAACACAATGAGCCTATCGAAGTGAAAGAGAAAAAGGCTGGTTTCATATCGGATTTTGATGAATTGTTGAATGAGCTTATTAAAGCGCTGAAATCAGATGAAGAGTGGTCTGATTTGGCTGATTATTATTTAGCACTTAGGTATGTCGTTGGGATGATTGATACGGGTTATTCTGTAGAGATGAACTTGGCAATCGGTATACAAATGATGCTGTCATTCGCAAGATGCGATAATAAATATGCACGGTCTTTCTTGAAGAGCTGTAGCTCTGTTTGAATAATATAATTTCACCACATTGCTTTTTAGCAGTGTGGTGTTTTTGTTCGCAAAACGCGAACGCCGGGTTCTTGTTGGTCTGCTATACTAAACTTACAATAAATGAAGGAGGTAGCCCAATGGAGAGAAAAGAGTTCGTTGCATGGTTAGAAGCTCATAAAATGCAGCTCATCATGGGAGGTGTCAGCGTCGTAGCAATTACAATGCTTGTGCTTGGAATAAAGAATAAAAAGGCGCTTAAAGATTTCTTATTTGTTCTTGAAAAAAAGTGTGCAAAATCAAAAATTCCACAGATGTCGTATTCTGACATAGAGGAAATCTATGAAAGTGTTCCTGCTATCGAAAAGGCTACACGCCGGTACACTTCTTGTGGAAAATGCTTTGAAGTTAATAGCCATATTAGACTTTTACCAGAAGGGCGACACCACTCAGTAGAGAAGGCAGCAGAAGCATTAGCTGCAGGAATCGAGCTGCTGCCTAACCAGACCATTGTGGATGGCTATGTAAAAGGAGCAGCATAAATTTTGAAGGGAGAAAAAAGATGAAGTATAAGATTATTATGGATGGAGAAGAGCAAGAAGAGGTTTTTGACACAGAGGAGGCCGCTGAGGAGTATGCACTCTATCTATGCTCTTGCGCAAGAACGGGAGCGGAAACACTGCACATGTCAAATCCGGGTGACTATGATTATGATGAGGACGCTTTTGAAGACCCAGAGTATGAAATAGTTGAAGAGTAAAGATTAAAATAAAGTGCCTCACTGCTGGTATAATTATAACCAATAGTGAGGCATTTGTGTGTGCGGGCTTATGAAAGTATGGTCCGAAGCTAAGACATCAATTATTTAGCACAACAAAGCCCCCCCTGTAGAGTACAAACGCTCTACGGGGGGCTTTGTTATCTTCATTTGTTAAGACAAAATTTTCCTTGCTTTATCGATATATCCGGTTAGCGAGGAAATTAGTAAAGCCGCCAGAACAGCTAAAATGAGCAGCACAACGATGAGTTCCACGAGTGTGAAACCTCGCTTTTTATTATTCTTCGGCATAAAACGACATCCTTTTACAAAACCGTGCAAATTATACCATGGCCAATAGAAAAAGTCCATAGGAAAGGTGTTTTTTCATATGAAGAGAAAAATGTTACAGATTACATAATTTTAAATCGGTATTTTGTTGCAACGATTGCATTAAAAAAGTGGAAAAATGTCGCAATGCACAAATTTAAACGCCGGAATTTTGTTATTTCTCTATTGAGAAAACATCGTTAATGTGGTAAAATATTGACATACACTGTAAACGGAGGACACGACTATGCTTTATCGAAAGGCTTACGATAAACTGCTGGAATGGAAGAAGCAGAAAAAGAGAACGGCGCTCTGCATCCAAGGTGCTCGTCAGATTGGTAAAACAACGGTTGTGCGTGAGTTTGGAAAAAATGAGTACAAATGCTTCGTTGAGTTCAACTTCATACGAAACACGAATGTCCAGAAAGTTTTTGATGGAAACCTCGATGCGAACACGATTATCGAGGGCCTCTCAGCACTGGCGCGTAAGCCTCTGATTCCGGGAGATACACTTATTCTGCTGGATGAAATTCAGGAATGCCCCAATGCTCGTGCTGCCATCAAATTCTTGGTTGAAGACGGACGCTTCGATTATATCGAGACCGGCTCGCTGCTCGGCGTGAAAAACAAGGTGGTTCCATCTTTGCCGGTCGGCTTTGAGGACCCCTTTACGATGTACCCAATGGACTTTGAGGAGTTCATCATTGCAAACGGTGTGCAGCAGACAACGATTGATGCGATGCGCAGAGCATATCAGGATAGAATACCGGTATCGGATATCATCCATACCACGATGAGCAAGCTGTTCTACTCTTATATCATCGTGGGTGGTATGCCAAAAGTTGTTCAGACCTATGTGGAAACACACGACATTGGGAGAGTAATCAAAGCCCAGAATGAAATCATCGAACTGTATCGCCAAGACATCACAAAGTATGCCAACGAGAGCGACCGACCCAAAATCAGAGCCATCTTTGACTCTATCCCAGCTCAGCTTAATGAGAAAAATCGTAGATTTACTGTCACGGACTTGGCAGCGGCTGCGCGTATGAACCGTTATGCGGATAGTTTTAACTGGCTTACGGACGCGGGTGTCGCAAATGCTTGCTATAATGTAGAAGAGCCGAGAGCAGCTCTCAAGCTGAATGAAAAGCGCAGCCTCTTCAAGCTGTTCATGGGAGACACGGGGCTGCTCTGTGCTCTGTCGATGGATAACATCCAATTCAGCATTCTGCAAGGTGACTTGAGCGTAAATATGGGCAGTATTCTGGAAAACGCTATGGCGCAGATGTTTAAAGCAAATGGCTTCTCGCTGCATTACTTCGATACCAAGAAATACGGTGAGTTGGATTTCGTCTTGCAGGAAGGCACGGCAATTGACTTCGTTGAAATCAAATCCGGTAATGACTACAAGAAGCATGCTGCATTAAATAAGGTAATGAAGGTAGACGAGTGGAAAGCAAAACAAGCAATTGTTTTCTGCAAGGGCAATGTAGAAGTAGGGGGCGGCATCCTGTACCTACCGTGGTACATGGCGATTTTCTTCAAGCAGAAGCAAATTCCTGAAGGCTTGACCTATGAAGTGGACCTCACTGGTCTTTAATGGTGTAATGGATTGTGCAATGAAAGAAGGGAAAAGGTATGGAGCAAACGGCAGTTGTAGAGGAAGAAGAACTCTCCAAGCGTGAAAAGTACCGCGAGCGGCGAGGCGAGGAATACGAAATTGTCTCCAAGGTGGCATTCCTTATCGGTGTATCGGAATCCCACTGGAAGAGCCAGTATACAGGGCTTGAGCAGGATATCTATGAGCAGTTGAGCGAGAATAAGAATGCTCGCATCATCCGTAATCTCTGCGGTCTCCGTACTGAAATCGAGAGGAATTTTAAGCGGTTCTCTATGTTGATTCTGATGGAGTTGAAGAACCTGCATACTATCCCGCAGACGCAGGGAATGGTCAACCAGCTTCACAAGGATGGAATTGAAATTATCAAGGCAAATCCAAAGTTGGAAGAGTATCTGCCAAAAATCAACAGCCTCTTGCAACAGCACATTGATGCTTGCAAGACACTGTTTCCCATCTGGATTAGTTGGGAATTTGTGCGACAGCTCTTCATCATTCCCGGTGCCAACAGCACAAAAAAGAACAAAGAAGTCTTCGAGTATTACATGGAAAACCTCGAACGCTATCCATATCGTATGTTCATCAACTGGCGCTGGGGCAAAGAGGACGATGGAAACATACTTTACAATGACGAGAAATTTCTAAGTCGCCTTTATCAGCAGAATGGAGAAGTCTTCACCGGCTATTCTAATGTCAGGGGAGAGGGTAAGGAAACACAGCGCAATATTTATAGCTTTGTCGATGCCAGCGAGCAGACGGTAGCGCTTGTGGACTGTGAGAACTGTGACCCCTTGAAACTCTGCGCAGCACTCCAAAGTATGCAGCCGGAGACACTGGCTAAAATCGCAAAAATAATCTTATTCAATGATGTGAATGCATCCTCGGCTTGGAACCTGTTACAGAAACACACCAAGGCCACGATTGAGCATCAGATGACGGAGCGTGTTTTGACGGGCAAGAGCCTCGTAGATGTCATGCTCGTTGCTGGCTGCTGCAAAGAGCACTATATGAATAAGGTAGACAGTTTCTTACTGTTCTCTTCCGATTCGGACTACTGGGGACTCATCAGCTCGGTCAGCACGGCAAGGTTTCTCGTAATGGTTGAGCAAAGCAAGGTCAGCGGGGAAGTAGTGCAGAAGATGATTGACAGTGACATACCTTTCTGCTATCTTGACCAGTTCTGTCAGGGAGGGCAGTCCCACAAAATGAAGGTTGACGCACTGTTGAGCGAATGCCAGCGCTTTGTCAGCAAGCATTTTGAGAGCTTCAAAGTGCAGGAAATGGTTAATGTGGCACTGCTCCAGACTAGAATAGAGATGTCCAAAGCAGAGCAAAAGCAATTCTACGAGCGATACATAAAGACTATGCGTCTGAAGATTGCTGCCGATGGCACGGTGAACATTGAATTTGAAGGATAGCAGTTATGGATAAAAACAATCAGAATATTCTATATAAAAATCTGGATATGCTTTCAGTAATGGAATCTTGTGATGATAATTCGGCCGATTTAATCTTGGTGTTTATGCCACCTAATATGGGAGGAACGGTCGGAGAATCCGCATTAAGACCTTTTGTTGACGAAGAAATGATAAATGACCTTTATAAGGACCAAGATGGGCGGTTTCACAGGCATATAAATCGAAGAAGCTTTAAAAATAGGCAGTGGGATTACGGAGATTGCTATTTTATTAACGAAGAGTCTTTTGATGCCTACATGGACATGACGAAGAAAGTGATTCAGAATGCAGGTAGAGTATTGAAGAAAGAAGGAATGCTTTGCTTTGGAATTCCTTTGCACTTTGGATATATAGAAAGAATTGAAAAAGACAAAACAAATTTTGAAATGCTACTGAAGCAACTGTTCTGCTCCGTGGGAGTAATGAAAGTTGAAAATTTCTCAACACATGAAAATATAGACCCTAGAGGTTATGGTGTATCAACAACATATCGCCTGTATTTTTGCACAAATGGTAGCGAATTTATCCCCATAAACGGTGTGTCAGAGCTTTTACGACTACCCAATGAGCACCAGATATACAGTGATATCTATAATAGCAAAGAAAGAGCAACGAAAATCTTAGCATATGCAGAAGAAAGGAAAAGAGCAAAGGACAGATTCCTAGCTAGGGGAGGACCGATTAGTGTAAGGCATATATTTATACCAGAATTGCGTCCACACTCATTGGAGACCTGCGCAAGTGAGTTTTCAAAAGAAGAGTCATTTTTTGGTCAGCAAGGCTATACAGAAGACAATAATATGAAAGTCCGTATTATTAAATGTGCTTCGTTACCAGAAAACATCACACCGTTAGCTGAAAGTGTAATGCTGACATATTGTAAAGAAGGAGATAGTGCTTTATTTCCATATGACAGGGATGCGCAATATGCGTCTATAGCAGATAAATTACACATTAAATGGACGGCACTTTATAAAAAATCTTGCAATGGTTATGGAGGTTGTGGAACAGACTTTTTATCAAGAATACCATCTGGTCATTATGCAACCTATAAAGAACCGATTAAACAAAGCTGTGTTAAGTATAGAAGTAATTTGGTTTCTTCGGCTGCGGATGCAAATCAGATAACGAAACAGCTAACCGAATATACAGATTTGATGAGCCAAGTTATACAGTGTGCATCCGATAACGGCTGGGATAATAGTGGGGACATGGAAGATGCAGTCCATGCGCTGATTAGTCTGGCCGTTAAGAGTCATGCTGGAAGTATTGTTGGTGATGAAGCGGAAAAGTGGTTCGGTGAAGGCTGGGAGCAGCTATCCGAACCATGTCGCAACTATCTCCAGACCGCTGCTGCATATGACAAAATTAGTCAGCAGAACGGAAATGCTGATTGTGCCCCTATCGGTATAGAGTATTACCGCTCACTTGAATACGAGTTGAATAGAACCATCGTCAATAATTTGTTCGCCTACATAAAAGAGAATAGAGAAAGAGTAAAGATAATTCTTGAAAATACCGATCAAAGTAATGACATGAAGCGAATTGCTTCTACGATGAGTGCTATTCTAAACGATGAGACCGTTCGAGGACTGACCCTCGGAGAAATCTATCAGAGCCTGAAAGCGGCAGTGGCTTCTTCTGACGAAGATGTCGGCAGTGTAATTGCAGAGTGCTGTCGTAACAAAGGATATGTAAATTTTCTGGCGTATGATAATGTCAGTCTGCTTGGAATGGCCGCGCAGCTCAGAAATCTATGCGCACATCCATCGGACATTGATGACAGCTTTATGAGCCTCAATCTTCAAATCGTTCGGAAGGCATTGAAGGAGCAGCAGATGCGGGCAGAAAGTCAACGCAGCAGTGATGCGCCATCTGTTTGTGCCATCATCGGTCCGGACAACAATAAAATGAAGTATCCTGAAGACGCAACGAACATGAAAGCGGCTATCAAGAACCTGATACTGATGCTCTACAAGAGCGGTATCCGTCAGTATGCGTCTACGGGCAATTCCGGGTTTGACTTGCTGGTTGGCGAGGTCCTGAAAGAGTGCAGACAAAGCGGCGAAGCCAAGAGCATCAAGGTGGTGGAGTACCTACCCTGTGAGCGCGACAAGATGAAGTTTGCGCCGAACCGAAAGAAGCGAGTGCTGGCAATCGATAAGTTTGCGACGATTGAAGTGTGTGGTGATGCGGACAATGCTGCCAATAAAGGTGTTTGTCAGGAAAAAGCTCTCGAAAACGCCGCCTTTTGCATCGCTTTTTATGCTGAAGATGGTCAATCTGCGATTGCAAACAGGGTAAAAGATGCTATGCAGAAAGGCACGATAGTTTACAACACCTATGGCATTGTATGAGGAGCTGTGCGATTGCCTTTCTGCACAAAATCAAGCTTTAAATGCTGTCGAAACTGCTAATTGTACAGCCTATATCGCTATTCGGGCGGCTCTTTTTTATTGACTGTTTGCTGTCTCTATGCTAATATTGTATTAAGCCATATTTGTACATGGTTGTCATAGTATAGTGCCTTTATAGGCAGAATGAACGCACTGTGGTAAAACGCAGGGCATACAGATTTTGTCGAAGCTTCATTGATTCGACCCTTCACCGGGTAAAATCAAAATCAACATTCTGTTTTTTAATATAAAGGAGAAATATATTATGGATATGACTATGAACACTCAGATGGACGCTTATGCTCTGTACTGCGAAAAGTATGGCGAGAAAATCAATCTGGTCTCCGAGATGGTCAGCAAGGACGAGACCTCTTATCTTATCGAACTGTTTGAGGAAGTCGTCAGTAAGAAGAGTGGCACTATTACCATTTCTCTGTCGGATGGCGAGCTCGACACGGTTTGCGATGAGACGATTGCGTTTGAAGGCAGCGAATTTGTTCGCATGGTGGAGAATGACAATTATAAGGGCCTTTCGTTCTTGGTTTGGGAAGCGCTTGGCGCTCCTGAATACGATGCCGGTTTTTCCGAAGATGAGATTGTAAGCGGCATCATCGAGCTTTGGGCTTGGACGATGGAGTTTGCACTCACTGTGACCGGAAAGGACACCTTTGATATCGTTACTCATACGGTATAAGAGCTGATATGATTTTCGGGAAGAGCTGCTTTCGGGCGGCTCTTTTTTGTTGGATGAGGTTGAAAATTGGATTTTCGATGTGATATAATAATAGTGCTGTATATAAGAATATTGTTGGCTACATCTGATAATTGAAAATGACTTAGCACTGCTCAAAAGGCGGAGCATTATTGGTTTTGTCGAGTTTCTGATTCGCCCATTGATTGATGGGAAAATCAAAATCATTCATTTTTAATTAAAAGGAGTAATCGTTATGTATTCTTATTCTATTTATGAAGCCTTGCAGAACATTGAGCATGAGGCCACTGGCGTTTTCAAAGACCGTCCGGAAGGGGCTGGTCCGGAATACGGATTCTGGCTTTTAACGGGGTATGTTGTTGAAGACAATCAGTTGGTTCTTCGTGTCAGTGTAACGCCGCAAGTGCTCGAAAATGGTAGCAACATCGAACCTGTGTCCTTGAGAGCTTACTTCCGCAATCTGGATGAGCTTAATGATGACTTTCAGGCTGTCATTAAGCAACTCAGAACGGCAGCAGAGCCGTCTTCGGCGGACCTGCGCCAGTATGAGGAGCTCTGCCTGAAACAGGGATTTAACAAGTTCGTTGCTCGCAGTGCATGTGAGACAGCTCGTCAGGGTTTTCTGTTTGTCGCAGAGGAACTTGAGAAAGCGGCTCCGGATGCAAAATCCAGCGTAAATAGTTGATACGGCGAGGAGCTGCCTTAGCGGGCGGCTCCTTTTGCTTTGATAATGCTTGTAAAACGGTTGCGAACAGGATTTTCGGTGTGCTATAATTTGAGTATCGCACGATAGCGGAATTTGTAAAATCAACTTTGACAGACTGGCACTGCTGTAACGGCAGAGCATCCTTGGTTTTGTGAAGCATCTTGATTCACTCAGCAATGAGAAATCAAAACCAAAACAACAGTTTGAAAAAGGAGAAATTTTTATGAATTCTAATTTTGCTATGGAAGTCCTCAATGACATCTGCCTGTTCGAGAATCGCAGCCTATGCGAATGGTCTGGATTGTACAATCCAGACCATGAGTATATGCTCGATACTCGTACGGATGAAGATGGAGTCACCTGTTTGATGGTTCGGCCAACGGTCCTGTGTGACTACGACTTTGATGAAAAGACTACAGATTTTAGTTTTGGCGTTGGAGTTGACAATCCGCAGGACGGGTACGAAGAGCTGCAAATCATGGGGCTGTTCTTTAAGAACGAGGCAAAATTGTCAAGTGTATCTGTACGCGCGTATGGCAAGACCCTTGAAAAGAAGGGCTGCTGCGCTGTAGATACGATGATTGCTTGCCAAGCTGTTGAACACGCTCTGCTGGAAGTGGCTAAGCAAATTGAGCGCTTCTTGGCAGACGAGAAGGACAACTGAGCTGACGCTTTGTGCGATGAGAGAGTCATCCGTGCGGATGGCTCTTTCTTTTTGTCAATTGTGAGAAGCAACAAAGATACGCAGCTAATTTTGGCACTCTACAAATTGACCAAGGAAACTACAAATGATACCATAAGTGTGTATATATAATAAGGTAGGCGAATGCGTATGCTGAAGCAAATGCCAACATGGAAGAAGGCCGTGTTCGGAATTCTGGCTATTGCCTTGGTGTTTGCCATATTTCTTTTCAGCAAGGCGACAGCGGAAGACAATAATGATTCAAGTCCGTATGATGCGAACATTGTTGGCGACTGGCAGATAAGTTCTATCGTTGGGAATGGAGATGTTCTGGAACAATATCTTGACACGAGCTATTTGGCACGGGTCACGGTAAAAGGTGACCACACTGGTGTGATGCAGTATGGACTACAGGAGGTTGCGTTCCGTTGGAAGTATAGTGAGAACTACGAGGACGGCAGCATCGGCTACACTATGAACTTTGATGATGGTCGCCTCATTGGTGCAATCCTTGTCGGAAAAGATTCAGATGATTACCCTGACTATCGTGGAATGCTCGGAATCAATATTTCAGATGAAACAATGATGGCATTTGTGCGGATGCAGAACAGCGAACAAACTATGCAAGCAGCATGAGGAAACAGAGGTTGCCAGCAACGGTGACCTCCTTTTTTATGCGAATTTATGGGAAGTTTGGAATGATTATGCTATAATAGCAATAATAAAAATTTGCATGAGGGACACGCCATGAAGTCGAAAGCAAAAGTCAAGAAGAAAAATGCACCGGCAACATTTCGGGAAAAGTGCAGGAGAGCATTCCAGCACAGCTTAAAATGCTTTGATGGTGCGCAGAACGGCAATCTCGAAGAGATAGTGGCATCCTTTGACCTCGACAAGAAGAGCATCGACCGCCGCATCGATGCCTTGGAAAAGGCGAGACCGTTAGCAGAAAGTATAGCGCGGTCCCATATCAAGGAAACGGAAGCCTACAACTTTGCCGCGGACTGGATAGCCATAAACTTGATTATGCGCCCGCCCTATAATGTTGGGGAAGAGCAATTCAACTACTCGCTCGCCGCATCCCTCTGGCTATTGGATGGAATCCGAGCCAACCATAAGATGGACGAGGCTCTGAAAATTCTGCCTCGTGAGAGGGAAAAGCTCGATTCGGTAAAAATTCCGCAGTGCATATCTCCTTGTTACAGCGAAGATGTCATCAGGAGCATGGTTTACACAATCCTGCATCGCAATGATGATTGTACGGGGCTAATAAATCCCAAAAAATTGCCCGCCGACAATCCGGTTACTGACTGTTATACAATAGCCGGTAAACAGCATCAGGATGTTCCTTCACGCAGAACCTACGAGGATGTTCTGAAATTACTCCCTGAAGACTTGGTGGATAATGCTGTAAACATGTTCGCGATGCAGTCCAAGGGTGCAACGGACCGATACTTTGCTTGTAGGTCCCGCTGGATAAAGAAAGAAACGGCTTATGCTAGGGAATTGAAGCGGCTGAACGATGAACTTCAGGCGGTAACAAACAAGGTAAATGCCCTCACAAAGAAAGCATCGGCATACTTTGACGGAAAACCTGTACCAAAAGTTCTGAGTGATGTGCCAAGCATTAGCTCTGACATGGATTTGGGCATTCAGTTTGCCTCGGTGCAAGAACAGGCGCGAGTGATTCTCGACAAAATTGACGAAGTAAATGAAAAGGATGATGCCCTCTACGACGAGATGGACCAGTTCGCAAGCGACAGCATCACCTGCTCCTACTGGACTGAAGAAACATGGGCTAAGTACTACCCAAAACTTGTCGCCCGCCGCGCCGCTAAGTTTTCTGTGGCGGACCCGTATGAAGTTTGTTTTGCGTTTTTTTACCTAATTGACGAGGGTGACTATCTGCCGTGGGTTTATTACCCAACGAGCGTCTTGCTCTCCTATGCTGCCGCGCAGTTGCCATGGAGCGGTGGCGCTGTGAAAGAATATGTCGATGAGAGTAGCAACAAAACCAGAGATATTATTGAGAACCTGCCACGCCTGAACATTTATGACGACTATAAAACCAAGGATAGTCGTATGATACCGATTGGCTGGAATGAACTGTCCCTCCAACTGCCGTCAGACAGTAAGGAACGGGATATGCTCCGGCATACTCCGGCCAAGGCTATCTATGCGTTCACGAACGGAGCGCTTGTCCCGCGAAACACCAGAAACGCTGATGTGTTTGCTGATGCTCTGGATAAATCCGGCGTGACATCAACCGAAGGCAAAGCTATATATGGCGCATACATTTCACTACTCTCAAATCTCGAAGAGCGTATCGACTTCCCGGCAGACGATACCGAGACGCTGAAAGAACAGTGCAAGGCTTACGAACGGCAGATTGAAAAGCTCAAGGCCGAGACCGAAAAGCAAAAGCAAGAACTGTATCAGGCACAGAAAGCACTGACCGATGTGGGTGCTAAATCTGAGAAGCAAGCAAAGACACAAGCGGCAGAAAAGCAGGAGCTAAACGACCTCCGCGAGCTGGTCTTTGCTCTAACCAATGATGCCGACACAGATAGGGAAGAGGTGAAAACTAAAACCGCATTCCCATACCATACAACGAAGAAGCACATTGTCTTTGGCGGTCATCCTACTTGGCTGAAAGCAATCAAACCATTACTGCCGGATGTGCGGTTCATTGAGGGCCAGCCAAGCAGCGAACAGGTCAAGGGAGCTGAGGTCGTCTGGCTTCAAACGAATTATATGTCGCATAAGGCGTTTTATAAAATCATCGACATCGTCCGTAGCAAAAATATCCCGCTTCGGTATTTCACCAGTGCCTCGGCGACAAAGGGTGCGGAACAGGTAGTGGCGGCAGACAGCGAAAAGTGACCGCTTTAGCAATGAAGGACAAAACAAATGGGTAGATACATTACACACGAACAGATTCCGTTCAAGGGCAAGCTCGTCAAAATCCGAATGCGGAGCTATTGGTTCAGCAATGTTGTCAGCCAGTCACAAAACGAGGAAGAGTTGCTCGAAATGACGCCGGATGGCATCGTAAAGCTCAGTGCAACCAGAACAGGTGAGCGGAAAAAACACAAGGTTCAGATACCGGTGGAAGATACTGAGTACATCTTCAACGCGTTTACCACCGTATTTTCAGAATACAAGAAAGAGAAAACCACGGCCCATTCTGGATTCTGGAAAGTTCGTCTGCTGACCGACGAGGACGAAGTGTTTTTCTATCACGGTTCGAACGGGCAGGATTATATGTATGAGGGCAAGACCTTAACCGAGATTCTCCGGGAAAGGACAACGCTCGAAGAACTCAACGGCTTCGCTATGCGCATCGACGAGAAAAGCCATGTGTCGAGCATCGACATCAGTTTCCGGCATACGGGGGCAGAGGATGCCGCCGAGAAGGTCGCGGAGAAGAATCATCAGCCGATGGAAGATACCACCGAGCGGCTCATCATCAGCAACAGGACCCATGAAATCGTGTACAATCGCAGGGTAGGTAACCATAAGCGTGTATCTCTGTCGTTTGAGATGCCGGAAGCGGTTAAGGACTTGCTTGCTTGGTATGAGGAGCAGCCTCTGTTCGAGCCGGGCGAGGTGAATCCGAAACCTGTCGCAGAGGAAGATATCAGAAGGACCTACCAAATCACTGTCTTGTACGCCGACATGAAATCGGCATCTTATTCGGGCTCTTTCGACAAGGTGGGGCTTCCAGACAACTGGGCGGACTTCATCAGTCGCGTGGCTGCGTTCTTTGACACGGAGAGTCTCGGTGAGATGTTCAATGCGAGAACCTTCGACCGAGTCCCGGCAAAAGAGGACGAAGTCGTATTCTGCGGCGTTGAGATTCTCGGCGTGGTCGGGGTCCGGTATTATCGGTGCGATGACGATGTGTGTCTGGGTGACATTGTCGTTGTACCGACACCTGCGAAGAAGCAGAATCTGGACGGACAAGTTGTCGAAATCCGCCGTTGCAAGGTGACTGCTATTCCGAAAGAACTGCAGAAGGCCAAAAATGTCATGTATGTCATTAAGGAAAAAGACGCTGAGTAAGAGGACAGTGGTGCTTTATGAAAAGTAAAACTCACAATAACGAACCGTTCAGCGGAAAACTCGTAAAGATGCAGCTTCGTTCTACCTGCATGGGGTATGGCCCTCGGCCTGAGCCGGATGAAGAGGTAGAGCAACTCCTCATAATTGACGCAAAGGGCAGGACGATTCATTTTGAGCACCTGAACTATGGTGATGGCAACTTTGTCTGCGTAAGAGAGGGAACGAACCACGGCAGCGGAAGTCAGATAAACGATGCCTTTGCAGTACTGGAGGAGGTATTCAAAAACTTCCGTGAGCAGGAGCAGTATACCGACATCACTGATTGGAAGCTGACGCTGACCAATGAAGATGGTGAACGGTATAAGTACAACTGCTCTTTCGGCTGCGACTTCCTCTACAACGGTCAGAGCGTGTCTAAGCTGCTGCGCGACATCCTGAATGAGCCGGACCTCTGGATATTCACCCCGGACGGCGTGGATGCCATCGATAGCATCTGTGTTCACTACACGCATACCATCAAACTCGACCCGCCACCGGGCCTCGAATGTGAGCTCGAATGCGTCACATGGAAAACCAGCGAACAACTGATAATTGACCGTGATACAGAAAGCATCACGCTGATACGGCAGGTCGCAGATGGAGTGAAAATCACATCCAAGTATGAGATTCAGGATGGTGTCAGCGACTTCCTCGATGGTCTCGATGCAGATGAGCTATTCAGCCATACTGAGGGCAACCCGCCCAATGTCATCATGGACGATAGAGACACCAGTGAATACCAGATTACTGTGACCTATCAGAACAAAGAACCACTGGAGCTGCAAGGTACATTCGATAAGAAAGGCTTGCCGGATGACTGGGGAGAGTTCGCCGAAGACCTTTATAACTTCCTGTCGTTCTACGGTTTTGCGGATATTCTTGACAGCCAATTCTACGGAAAGCGGATGCGTTGCGAGGACGATGTAATCCACTTGAAAGTCAAATTTGATTCCAACGAGCGGCTGTACAGCTATCGGACTGACGATGATTCTATCGTAGCGGGCGATGATGTGATAGTCCCTGTTGGAAAAGGCAACGAGCCAAAGATTGCAACGGTCGTTGAGAAGGTCTACTATAAAAAAGACGAAGAGCCGACTTTCGATGGAAAGATAAAGACTATCATTGGACTTGCAACACCGGCAAAGTTGGACCCGCCAACAATGCCGAGCTGATGGAGAGGGGACAACGGCATAATAGACTTGGCTAATAGCAATACTATTGACATTTATCCACCAGAAGCCTATACTACAGATAGAGATTGAATTTGTATTCCATTTCTGGCACAAAACAATGCATCCCCCAGAGCTAGCCACTCTGGGGGATTTTTCTTAGTATAGTATTAGAATGTGAGTCGCATTTGATGCCAAGCCACATTTCCGTGGGTGGATTTGTTGGTGATGCCTTCATCCCTAAATCCGAACTTAGCATAGTAGTGAACGAGCTTATCCTTACAGGTCAGAACAAGACCCTTACGACCCTGCCGTTTGACATCGAAGATTGCTTGTCGTATCAGCTCACCGGCATATCCGTGTTGGCGGTATTCAGGAAGTGTATTGACTCCGAAAATCATCTGCCACGCACCACTTTCATCGTGCATAGCTGCGTTCTCGTACATCTCATCGGTCAAGTCCGCATCATCAGTCACGAACCCATCCACGAATGAGATGAGCTTGTCACCATCATACATCAGCCAGAAATGATTGCCGTAATGAGCTACTCTCTCAGCAAACTCGGCGGCAGTAGCAGCCTCAGCGGACGGGAAACACTCGGCCTCAACGGCAGAAAGTGCCGGGACATCAGCAGGAACAGCGTATCGAATCGTCATAGCCGTCTCTGTACCTCACAAGGATTTGCCAAGATTGTAGGCGTCCAGCAAAGTCTCAGTATGATTCTTTGCATCACCCGGCTCGGCAATACCGTTGCCGAACACATAGCCTTTGAGCTCGGCCTTCTCGAAGCAATCGACCCAACCCTGCAAACCGTTGTAAGCTTTGTCGATGGCATGCGCATCGTCATCTGCAGCGGTGGCAAGCATATAAATGTCGCGGAACTTATAGTCGGACTCGTACAGAGGATTCAGGCGGTCGAGCAGCGTCTTCATCTGTCCGCACATTTCATAGTAGTAGATGGGTGTGGCGAAGACAACAACCTCGGATTCCTTGACCTTTGCCATGATTTCGGCTACATCATCTTTCAAGACGCAATGACCGGTTTTCTGGCACGACATGCAGCCGATGCAGAACCGGATATCTTTGCCGCGCAGGGACACAAACTCAACCTCATGCCCCGCATCCTTCGCGCCGTGCTCGCATTCCTTTGCCAAAATATCCGAGTTGCTGTTTCCGCGCAGGCTGGTGGAAACTACAAGAACCTTCTTTACCATAGTATTAACGCTCCTTTTTGCTCAGATTTTTGCTCATTAAACGCAGAAAATTTGCCGCGCCAGCATCGAGCCGCTGTTTGTCTGCATGACTTTGTTGATGAATCCCTTGATATTTTCTTTGCTGTACTCGCTCTCGGCGGCATTTACGATGTAATCTGCCTCGATGAGGATTTGGTAGTCGATGCCGTCAATGTCTGTCAGCGTATGGTGATGGCTGACCAGATACGCAACACGGTCCACCTGCGCCGGGGTCAAGCCAGTATCATGCAGAAATTCCCGAACCAAGGGCCCGCCTTCGAGTTCCTGATGCTTGCCGTCAGCATTGCCGTATTTTTTCCGGCAGAGAGGGCAGGCAATATCATGCGTGATGGCGGCGACTTCCAGTATGTACTGTGTCTCAGCATCGATATGTTCGAGTTCGCCGATGGTCTTGGCGAATGTCCAGACACGAATCAGGTGGTCGATGTCGTGGATACTGCCGTTCGAGAAGCAAATCATCTTCTCTAAAATTTCTGCGATGGTCATGCCTCATACCCTCCAATACTCTCAAAATTGCTGTCTGTCTTAGTCCGGAAAAACCTCGCCGAGTGCAAGCACCGCATTTCGTACACACTCAGGACAGGGGCAAAGCGGTTTTCCGGTTCCGATACCTTTCAGGTCCTTGCAGATAGTAGCGCCGCATTTAGCCTCAAATTTCTGCAAGAGTTCCTTAGAAATCCGAGGCGTTGCTTTGCCATCAGTCAATATGCCCGCTACCATCACAGCGCCGATAAGAGCGCCGCAGGTGCTCTCCATGCACCCCATACCGGCAGCATACCCCGCCGTTAGCTTCATAAGGGTATCCTCACCAACCGGCAGCTTATCCTGAAACACTTTTACAACCGACTGCGAGCAGTTGCACTTTCCGGTAGCTTTCAATTCATACGCGGCTGCTGCGCGTTCCTCAATACTTTGCATATTATCACTTCCTGTTTTCTTTCTATTATAGCACGGAGAGGCGTTTCTGAGAACGCCTCTTTTACTTTTGTTAAGAATTTCGCAGTTGTAGGGGCGTAAACCGGACTACAACCGCAGAATTTTCAAAATCGTATTGAAACCAGAGGTTGTATTTGCTATACTATATACAACAAAAACAACCAAATGGACTTGACAACAACCGATGGATGGAAATGACATGGAGGATAGAAGGATGATGGAAAAAGAGCGGACGATACTCCATTGCGATATGAACTGCTTTTATGCCTCCTGTGAGATGGCCTACCATCCGGAATTGCAGGGCAAACCGATTGCTGTATGCGGAGACCCCGAAAGACGCAGCGGCATCATTCTGACGGCCTCTTATCCGGCCAAACGGATGGGAGTTAAAACGGGTATGCCGTTATGGGAGGCACAGCAGCATTGCCGTGATATTATCTTTGTACCGGCACACTATGACCTGTATACAAGGTTCAGCGGGTATACCAGAGAGATATTCCTGCGCTTCACGGACCAAGTAGAGCCGTTTGGTCTGGATGAAGCATGGCTTGACTGCACCGGCAGTCGGATGATGTACGGTGATGGTTTGACGATTGCGAAGAAAATTTCTGACACGATAAAGGATGAGCTCGGCATTACCTGCTCTATCGGCGTAAGCTGGAATAAGACTCTGGCAAAGCTCGGCTCGGACTACAAGAAGCCGGACGCCATCACGGTCATCAATCGAGAAAACTTCAAGGACATCGTGTTCCCGCTTCCTGCTTCGGACCTGCTCTATGTGGGAGGCAAGACGGCCAAGAAACTGGATAACTACTGCATCCACACAATTGGTCAGCTGGCGGAGGCAAATCCAAAGTTCCTCAAAGAGAAGTTTGGCAAAGTCGGCGTAATGATATGGCAGTTTGCAAATGGTGTCGATGTGTCACCAGTTGCCAAATACGAACAGAGAGAAATCCTCGCGCCTATCAAAAGCATCGGTAACAGCTGGACCACACCGAGAGACCTTTTAACGGATGAGGATGTCTGGATTGTTCTCTATCTTCTCTCAGAGAGTGTTGCTGCACGGCTAAGAGAGAATCATTTTCGCTGCAGGGGAGTAGAGGTATCACTGCGAGATTCAAGCTTGTTTAGCTTCGAGCGCCAGACAAAATTATCTCAGCCAACTATGCAGGAAAAAGAAATAGCGGAGGCCGCATACCAGCTGTACAAGAAGAATTACAGATGGAGCGAGCATCTCCGCTCGATTGGCGTTCGTGCTATTGACCTACGGCCAGACACGGAACCAAGCCAGATATCATTTGATTTTAGTGCCGAGAAACAGGAATCACTGGAAAAGCTGGAATCAGCCATCGATGGAGTTCGAAACCGCTTCGGATACTATGCAGTCCAGCGTTGCGTAATGTACAAGGACCGAAACCTTTCTCATTGCGATGCTAAGTCTGACCACACGATTCATCCGCATGGATTTTTGCAAGGGAGCATCTAATCAATGCCAGAACAAAGAATCAAGAAGTATGTTGATGTTGTTGCTGAGTTTTCAGCAGACGGCAACATTAAACCTCTCACCGTTATCTGGGATGACGGACAGCAATTCGACATCACCAACATCACAGAAATATTCCCACGCAAATACAGCAAATGCGGAGGGGTTGGAGTGCGGTACACCTGCCAGATTGGACGCAGTCAGACCTATCTCTACTATGAGGTTGGAAAATGGTTTGTGGAAGCCAAAGAGAGTATTCCAGAAGAACCAGCCTAATTACTCGACAGGTACAAGTTCAGTTTCTTTCCGCAGTTCTTTCAGAGCACGCTTGAATGCGGTGACTTCCTTATCGTTCAGAGCATCATTTACCATGTGGGCGTAAAATTCCGGACGGGTCATGGTCGGAGCAAAGGTACGGGCATAGGTTTTGCCAGCATGAACAAACGCATCTTCTTTGATGAACTCCTTTTCGAGAAGCGAGTTAAGGACGGAAAAGATAGAACGAGCTTGGAAAGTCATATTTCCGCTTTTAGATGCAGCGTCAACAATCTGACTCTGCGTGAGAGACTCCTTGCTATTCCAAAGAATCGTCAGAACGGTTTCCATCGAAGCGGTCAGATGATAGGGATTTTTGGATTTGTATTTTGCCATTTTTCATACCCACTTTTTACCTAATTTTTGGTAGTATGACATCATTATACCAAATGGCGATGAATCGTCAATAGTGTTTAACCGCACTTGACAAAAATTTACACAAATTACATATCTGTCAAACAATGGAGTGCTGCAAGATGGGCAAGTTCACAAAGCAAACCTGCTGCTTCACAGGGCACAAAAATATCCCAGTGGAGGAAGAGGCGAAAATTAAAACCAGAGTATACCACCGGTTACAGCCGCTCATCCAGCAGGGGATACTCTATTTTGGCGTTGGTGGTGCTTTGGGATTCGACCGCATGATGACGGAGTATCTAATTCAGCTCCGCAAAGAAAACAGAAGACTGAAAATCATTGAAGTGCTGCCATTCGAAGGGTATCGGAGCAAATGGCCGGAAGAAGAACAAGCCAAGGCGAAGCTGTTGGACAGACAGATGGACAAGATAGTGTATGTGTCTACGGAGCCGAGCAGAGGAGCGTACTTTGCCAGAAACCGGCATCTGGTGGATGGCTCGAAATACTGTATCAGCTACTGTAACAAGCCTACAGGCGGCACGGCCTACACCGTAAAGTACGCTTTAGAGCAAGGATTGACTGTCTACAACGCCTCATCTTTCGATGTGAACACCCTTTTAGGGCATAAAACATTCGGAAATAGCTAAAAATGCACAGAAAACACATATCTTGCTATTGAACTTACGGCGAAATATGCGCGGATTTTATGAATTTGCTGCGATTTTTTGTAAGAAACGAAGCAAAATAGGGGTAATACGATATAACAATTAGCGTTCGACAGTAAACGAAATCGGAATAGTTTAAGAGCGGGACCTCTGCTATCATGGCAGGGGTCCTTTTTCCGTTCTGGCTGAAGCTAAAAAAGCAAGCAAAAAATCTCTTGGAAGTCAGGACAATGACACTCCTAATATGGTATAATGAATTCAATGAAAACAGATGGCGAATTAAACCAAATGTAGGAGGATTTTCAATGGACATCAGTGAATATCAAAAACGAATGGATGATGCCCTTGGCGAGGTCAAGCACCTGTTGGTACAATCCGGCTACTGGGATAATCAGACTCTGGAAAATATCGACTGCGACAGGGATGACCCAGATGATATCCAACGCTGGAATGAGCTCACGAACGCGTCAAAGCTTCTCTTAAAGGCAGTTGACGACCTGAACTACCTCCAACTCCCGATTGTCGGTACGAGCCGGTTGCACCTGAACGCCAGCGGCAGATATGAGGATGATTTCAATGAGTATACCTCTGGCTCTGGCATCGAGTTTTTGCTGGTAGATAATTGCAGCATACTCTGCTGGGTACATTCCCGCGTAGAGGTCGATGACGATGGAAACTATTATATTGTTGGTCACAAGGGTCTCAACATGGAAGGTCTGGAAACCAGAACGAGATAGTAAAACTAAATCAAAAAAGTACTCAGCAGGGGGGGATTGAAGACAGAAACCTGCTGAGTACTTTTTTCACAAAAAGCATACACATTTTTTGGTCAATAAACCGAAGCAAAATCATGTATAATCATGTAAGAAAGTCTGCAAGCATTATAGAAAACACAGGTCGAAGGAATATTTCTAGGAGTTGGGTATATGGAAGACAACCGTAGTACCAGCACTGCGTCAAAAGAAAAAATGCTCATTGTCGAAATGGATAGACTAAATGAGAAAGTCTATGTTGCAACCAATGAGGATTATTGCAGAATAGAAAAAGCTGCTGGGGAATATACAAGGGTCAAATGCGTGTTGTTGAACAATAGGCGCAAGAAAGTTGGCTTGATGGCATATAGATTGCGTCAGAATAATCGGGTCGTAATCAGTATGAGGGACTATGTAAGAGCTGCAGTATCATACGATGAAAATTGGTGCAGTTTCAAACTTGTTGATGTCCGTATTTTAGATGCTCCTGAGAATACAAAGCTACAACTTATTGTGCGTGAAAATCATCAGCTTTTTCTTGAGGCAAAAGAAGAAGAAAAGAAGTTATACCTAAACGAACGCAAAATGCTAAATGAATTAGCCTTTGCAGAGTCATTCATAAACAAAGGTGGAAATAACAGTACGGTAAGTGCGCTTGCAAGTCAGCAACGAGTTTTGAAATACGCTCCAGTTTGCTTCGTGCCAGATAAAGAATATAGAGCATTTTTGAGAAAAGTGTCAGCAGTATATGTGTTGCCAGAATTTCTGCATACAGTTTACCGGAGTGATAGTAGATGTACACATGTAAAAGGTATATATTATGCACAATTAAAAGTATTTATATCATCGGATGTTGAGGAGAAAAGAAATTACTGCTCATCAAAGCAGCCGTATTGTTTAATATATCACGGATATTATAAAGAGGCTTCCTCAGTAGCTAAAAGTATAACTCTTACCATGAATGAGGCCAACCCTAAATATAATACATTTCCACAAGAGAATCAGATAAAAAGGGAGCGTGTTTCTAGCGAAGTAGTAAATATGAGTGTTAGCGTTATTCATATTTACACTACGATAGATGAACTCCAACGCAAATATAACCTGAATGCAATTCATGAAGCAACGAATAAGATACCCTTAAAGCCTAGGGGTAATTACGAGTTGAAAGGCTATTATACGCCGGATAAAAACTTTTGTAGCCTAAAAAAAGACCTAATGAATGCAAAAAAAATAATAATGGGGGCAGATATTTCGCTTATAATAGAAGGCGCTATTGCAAGAAACGACAGTGATATAAAGTCTTTGCGGCTTCCGATTTTGTTTAAGGCGAGTAAAAATGAAGAAGTAAAAACGAAGCTAACTCCCATCGGATATAAGCAAAAAGATGAGTCGGAGTGGACCAGAAACACTGACATGTTAAAAGTAATCGAAAAAATGATGATGAAGGAGCGCGAAGAGCGGGAAAAGAAATTCGGGAAGTTAGCAAAATACCAACCAATTGATGGTGTGAATCTTTCATATGGTCTTCCGCAAGACAAGAAAGTCAATCTGTACTCGCTATTTTGCCACTGTTCAGCGTGTATAGAAAAATATGGTACTGATACGATTGTCGATTGTAACGCCCTAGTAGCAACACGCAAGGGAGCATTAGAGAGAGTTACAGTCCAGTTTTGCCAAGGATGCGGCAGATATTTTATGAACTACGCAACATTCGAGGCGTATAATAAGCGCTATGGTGGTATTCTTTGCGAATGCACTTTCAGCAATGTCAATGGCCAATATGAAAATGAATTTGGATTCGCGCCAGATTCTATTTTGAGTAGATGTGGGTACTCAGTAAAAGCAGAAATTTCACAAGATGAGCGACAATGTATTCTTCAATTTATTTTGGACTCAGGGCGAGCGTCAAAATGGGAGCTGCAAGAGTTGATGTCGAGGTTCATTAACATTCGCATGAATATGCCTAGTATGCAAGGGGCAATCGAACGATGGAAAGAAGACATTGCATTTGTTGCTGATTATAAGGCCGATGCGCAGACTGATGTTGGCATAGCAACAATAAAACAAGTCGGAAAAATAGCGCCTAAATAATAAAGAGCCTCTGCCGAATATGGCAGGGGCACTTTTGTTTTTATTTGACCTGCGCAAGCACTTTCTTTTTGCGCTCCTCAAATTCACTTTGAGTAAGGATGCCATCATCAAAAAGTTGTTTGAGTGTTTCCAACTCGTCTTTTACATCCGTGATACTCTTTTGAGGACGGAGTTCGCCATCTTCTGTGTACTTCTCAGCGAGTTTCTCCATACGCTCAAGAGTTTTTACCATGCCATTAACGGTTCCCCATGCAATACGATTATTGTCAGGGTCAAGAATACGAGCATGACGAATTATATCATTTTGCTGTAAGCGGTAGCCATTAAAACACGCAAGGTCCTTCCAAAATACCTCGCCGCCCATTGTGGGCATCTTTATATTTGGCATACATAGTTCAGATTCAAAAATGTCAGCAGCTTCATGTGTATGGTCTGCAACAAAAGCCAGTCCCTTCAAAATTGCGTCAATATCAATACCGACAGCCATAACTCAGCACTCCTTTTCTTTCCATTATACACCCCGGTGGGCATTTGGGAGCAAAGAGAAGACTGTCAAAATGCTGAAAATGATGTGGCTAATTTGGCAAAATGTACAGGCTGTGCCCTTTTGCAATTTATGAGACGATATCCACAGAACCATCACAGATAGCATCTTCGATAAGAGCAATCTGTCTTTCAGCAAACGAGCGGCATACACGCAGCTGATTGTCCAGTTGTTTCTTCGTGCATTTCTTCGAGGAAACCATCTGTTGATAGTCGTAGGCAGGGGAGAGGTCCGGCTGGAACATGACATAGTTGAGCAGCTTCTGGCAGGATGCGAACAGGACATTGACCTCCGCACACCGGGAATTATGCTCGGCCTTTAACCGTGTGCTCCACCGGTTTTTTCGGATGAGGTCCTTGCACTGCTTTAGAGCAGATAGACTGTATGTGGCTTTTTCCATGGGTGAACCTCTTTGAGAAAGACCTTGATTTGTGCGAAAACAGGTTGAATTGCAGCGGTGATGCGTCAACCGCTTGCTTCTGGCTACATTCCCGCAAAAATGTCATTGCCATCCAGATAGGTATAAGGCTTTTCCTGCTCCACAAAGCCATTGATGGCGATGAATCCGAGCTGCTTAACGGCCAGTTCCTTGATGTTCGCCACCTGCTGAACCTCACGGTGAATCTCATCGAGGGTCATAGGTTGGGCATAATACTTTGCCTCATAAATTGCATAGCCGTCTGCCAGCTCCAGAGCGACATCGAACTCACCGTTCTTGCGGTGGACGGGGTCGTCATAGTAGTAGCTGCCGATGTTGCGGACACCTTTCAGTTTCCCAGAACGAACCTGTAAACCAAAATAGTCACGGCAAATGCCCTCAAATCGGCGAGAGATGAAGTCTGTCAGAGTAGGGGCTACATACTCATCATAGAAAGCCTCTGCGCCTAGCACTTGCAATGCGCTGGCGTTTTTATAGATAAAGGTAAAGTAGAACCGTAACAAGTTGTCGTTGATTTCAAAGGTAGATTTCTTGCTGTCGTTGAGCTTGTTGATGGGGTAATTGCGGGAGATGATTTCGAGGTCACGCAGAGGTTTCATCTGTTTTGCAAGATTGCCGGTCTTCTTCACATCTAGCTTGTCTTCAATTTCAGAATAGCGCTTCTTGCCGTTACCAATGACTGCAAAGATACGCTCTGCGTTGATTTTGACGGAATAGTCCGACAACAGCAACTGACTGGCATACAGGTACACCGCACTCACAGGGTTTAGAATCGTGCTGATGATGTTTTCTCGCAGCGTGGCGGCAGGACTCAATGCTTGATTCACAAAAGGAGAACCGCCGAACACAGCAAAGTGTGCCACCTTGTCGTAGGGAGTCTTGTCAGGATAGAATTTTGCGGCATCCAGATAGTTCAATTCGTTGAGTTTGATAGTGACAGCAAAGCGTCCATACAGAGCATTTTTCTCCTGCAAGAGGTCCTTCATCATTCCGATATGAGAGCCGGAGAGAATAAGCTCAATGTTTTTGAGCCGGTTATCAACGATGGACTGGAAAACGGAATCAACCGTTGTGGGCTCATTCATCACCTTCAGATAGGGGTATTCGTCAATGACAACAACCATTTTTTGAGGCAGTGCGTTGAGATAGATAAAAACATCTTGTAGCGTATTGAAGCTCAGCGCTACGGGCAATATCTTGGCTCGAACGAGCTCATCGACGAGGCCATCAATATTTTCTTGTATTGTGCCTTTCAAACACTCGAAATAGACGGTCTGATAAGGGCAGTTATCAAGGGCTTTCTGAATGAGCGTGGTCTTTCCAACTCGCCGCTTGCCGTAGACCATCACAGCTTTGCCGATGTAGTCTTGCTGCAATAACGCCAGTTCTTTCTCACGGCCTATAAACATATTGCACCTCCAATAACACTGAATACATTTTCACTGAAACTTCTTTCAACATTATTTTACCACGGGACCGAATGAAAAGCAAGCACAAATATAAGAAGAGGACCGCCGCGCAAGCAGTGGTCCTCTTACTATTGTGGTCAGCCATCAGACCGGCAGCTTGTACTCCTTGAAGAAGAAGTGAAGGTGAGGAAACTTCGGCTCTTGGAGAATACCACCGCACTTCTCGACCAGAGCGATGCTGTTCGGATTATGCACCGAGGCTACATAGAGCATGTCCTTGCATCCACCGGCTCGGCGCAGTGTCTCTGCTGCTCCATGCAGGAGTTCTGTTCCGTATCCTTGGTGTTGGTACTTATAGACGAAACCGAGACCGACATTCGGTGTGGGCGTATCAATGTTCATAAACTGAAAATAGCCGATGACCTTATCGTCTTCTTTCCGGACGACCTTGAGCGTTTCGAGAGTGTTGCCGCGCCACTTCTGGCAGAGGTTCATTACCATTCGAAAATCCTTCGGGACAATCTCACTGGCATGTTCTGCAAGCGATTTTTCCATCAGCTCCATGATATCCGGTGACGGATGCTCTTTGTTCTGCTCATCAATGTAATCGAGAAAGTCCTCGTTTGTAATTTGGGTATACAAGCGTTCGGTTTCAAATTCCATAGTGGTCTCCTTTATTTCAGCGGAAAGCTGTAGACGCGAAGGAACAACGACACATTTGGAACTGACTGCTTGAGTTCCACAGCGCCGCACTTTTCAATCCAGTTTAGATAGGGCGTATAGGGGCTGAGTATCATTCCAAGCAGGGCAGTGTACTTCGGGTTTTTCTTCAACTCGTCAAGCATTGCAAATAAAGCTTCAGTACCATAGCCTTTGCGCTGTTCACCGGGGAAAAATCTGATATCAAAAGATGGTGTTTTTCGTTTGCCATTCAGTAGCTTAAAGTATCCAACAATTTGCCCGCTGGCGCGGCTTAAAATTTCGTATGTATCAGGAAACTCATCGACAAAGCAGAACAGAATTTTGGCAGCGCTTACTAAATCCCTTTTCCTTAATTCCGGATGTTCATTGAAAACCATGCGGATGCACTTATCACCACCGATATATTCAGGAAGAGCTTTATTCGCATTTTCTATGTCTTCGACCACCTTTTTAGATGGAGCTTCCCGGATTACGAGATTTTCTGTGATGATATACACAATTTCACATCCTTTCACATCGACAGTAGTATGAACGCCGCAGCAATAACAACAATAGTGATAAGTAGCAAAATTCTAAAACAGAATAAGCAATCCTCGTATCTATTACCATTATTGCGTTGACATTTTGAGTAATCAATCTTAATCATTGAATAGCAACCCCAACTGTTGGTTAAGACTTACCTCACTGATGATTTCCTTCCCACTTGCGTTCACCAGAAAGTAAATATTGAGTTTTTGACCTGCATTACGCATCCCCAGTATCTACGATACGAGTGATGTAACGAGCTTTAGTATCCTCTGCAATGGTGTCGAGCATATCGTAGATACTCATTTTGACCTCCTACTCAATATAAGAGTCTCTGTTTCCAAGCAGAATATCTTCACAGACTCGCTCATACTCCGGCAGCATCTCCAAGAATGGGGCCCAGCGCTGCTTGACTTCTTCGATTTCCTCCTCGGTCATCTCGTCATAACGGTTTCCGCTTCCAGTTTCCAAGGTGACATCCATAGCTATTTCACAAAAAAGGCGGTAGGCGAGTGCGGGCGCGGCAAGGAAGTTCTCCTCTTCCTCGACATGCTGTGTTTTGGAGTTGATGGTCAGAATCAGATAACCGGCCTTATCAGACCAGAGCAGGTCCAAGCTGGGATGCCGATGGATGTATCCGGAGAATGCCTCGGCAATACGGTCCATTTCGGCATCACGCTTTATATACTTAACATTCATGGTGCTTGTCCTCCAAAATCCTTATAGTCTCAATCTCGGATGCGCCGAGCACAGGAGTGAAGTGGTGGGGCTCGATTACAGAGAGGTACGCATCTTCCGCACCGTTCTCAGGATAGAACTCGTCCACTACGCCGCGATGCTCCACAGTATCATTGCTGCGTGTCCACGCGATACGAGTACCGCAGGAGCACTTTGCCATTACTTCGATGATTTCATCCCGTGTCATTATTTACCTCGTCTTATTCATAATAGGGAAGTTTCTTGCTGAATCTCGCAGCCAGTTCTCGTGCTGCGATTCGTTCCGCAGCCAGATGGTATCGTTCATCACTGTCCGGCTCTGCAGTTTCAACCTCTGCCTTCATTGTGTCCTCGTACTGGAGCAGCGCTCTGCGGATGACATCCACATCGTACTGCCGGGTCGGGCCGAGGTCGTAATATTTGTTTCGTCCTGCGGGAAGTGTTGAGATGTTCATACCTGTGCTCCTTTCTCAGTCTCCTTCTTTGGACTCTTCGGCTTCATACGGTGCAGTGTATTTGCGCAGCCATAGAATTGACTGCCCGGCTTCGGGCCAAACTTTGCAACGCGGAGCACCATAGCGCCGCCGCACAAGGGGCAAACTTTCTCGGATTCTTTCTTTTTCTTCTCTAAAATGCTCTTCGGGATAGAGCCCGTCTCAATCCACTGACGGAATTGTGCAACAGACATACTGTACCCAGTGCCGTCCTTATCTTTCAGGTCAATTCGTTGCGCACCATCAATATAATTCGTTAGGAGATACTTCTTCGTGCTGCCAGTGAGTGAACACCAAGAATAAGCATTCGGCGAAAAGCAGATGATGCAGCTATTGGGGACAAGTCTGTGACGCGGATAGTTAGAATAGTTCGTCATATCTGATACCTCGAACGCAGCGAGCTACGCTGCCATAGATAGTGATTTTAGGCTCCGACATTAGTGTCGGAGCTATTTTTCGTTCACTACCTAAATTATATCAGATAACTTGTCCCATAATCTGGACTTCCAGAGCAGAAGCAGCATCTTCGTGAAAATGCACAAAAATTCAAAGAGATTTTCTACGGCTTGCTTCTCGAACTTTTGGTTGCTTCCAGCGATGTTCATATATAGAAAGACTTTTTTGAGTTTACAATTCAGACCTGAAAATTCTCTTTATAAAGTAATGAAAAAAACTCAAAAAGTGAATCAATTGGAGGATTTTTGCTCTGTTTTATTTATAAAGAGAAAAATTTGAAATTTTGTTGGAAAATTTCTGATTTCTTGTTCTCTTATACATTAGAGGGCAAAATTCAAGCCCTACTAAACAAAGGAGTTTTTACTATGAACATGGACAAGCAGACCCGCAGAATTTTTAGAGGCAAATTTGGAAAGGAAGCTCTCAAAGGGCTGGAACGGTACGGGGTGGAGGACCTGAGCGAGTATACGCCGTGGCAGTTGAAGTTCTATGTGATGAGTCCACTGCCGTGGCCGCAGTGCGATGAGTTGTTTAAGCAGTATAAGGAATACTGCTCTGAGCATCGGTTTATGAGGTTCGATACTTGGTATGCTACTGTGGATGGTAATCCGGTTCGTGATGGCGGCGAAGATTTTGATTACTCGGCATACGATGACCCTTCAGAACAGTACATAAATTATTCGTGGGGCGAACCTCTGGATAAAGTCAATTGTGAAGACGAGACGGTGGAGATTGACTGCTGATATTGTCAATGGATGAAGTGAACAAAGATACTGTGCAAACATTGTGCAATAGGCAAAAACGAAAGGATAGAGCAGACTTTATTTGCAATTTTGCGACAGAAATTATACAATTAAGTTATGTATAGTTCAGTGCAGCAGAAGCCATCAAAAAGCAGGTGTGTATCATGATTGACAGAAAGAAATTTGATAAGTTGGTCAAGGAATACCAGAATTACTTCACCAACCACAAAGGGGAAAATGGTGAAAGCTACTGGGAAGAAGAGGAATTCAAGTGGCGCGGCATCAAAACCTTTCAGGATAACTGGGACCTTGATGCGCAAGACCTCTCGGACATGATAAAGCGCTCTTTGTACGGTGTAAGCCACATGATGGTTTCGCAAGCGCGTTTCCCGGAAGGAATGATTGAGGACTTTGCAGAGCGAGAGCCTGAGACCGTTCGCGCAATGTTCAAGAACCTCTTCGATGAGAGCAAAGATATTGTCGAACGCTTCCATTCCTTTAAGCAAAAATCGGCTGACCTGCTGGAGCGTGTTGGCAACGGGGCGAAGAACCATTTTCAAGACGAAAGAACCATTGCTTTATATCTTTGGCTGCGGTATCCGGACAAATACTATGTATATCAGTATACGCAAGCTCGGAATCTCTCGATTGCCCTTGGCAGCGACCATCGAATCATAAAAGGTCGTCTGGATAGTAACATTCGTGAATGGCTGGCGTTATATAACGAAGTAACCGAGTTGATGAAGCAAAAACCTGAGGTTCGTAACTGGGAAACGCAAGGCATGACAGCAGTGCATTATCCCGACCCGGAGTATCGGATGCTCGCCACGGACTTGGCCTACTGCTACACTGAGCGTATTCTCAAAGAACAGAAGGCAGAGCAGGAGTGGGAGCCGAAAGACTATAACCCCGGCATTGCTGTTGAGAACTGGGTATCACTGCTTGCAAATAAGGAAGTCTATCATGAGAGTGCCAAAACTGTCATCGAACGACTTCTGGATTACGGCGGGCAAGCGACCTGCACCCAGTTGGCACAGAAATATGGTGATAACGCTAATACCTACAATGTGAACTCTATTGCCTTCGCCAAGAAGGTCTATGAAAAGACTCATTGCAAGTTGGCAGAGCGGGAAGACGAAAGTGTTCGCTGGTGGTCCATCCTATACATGGGAAAGAAAGCGGACAAGGACGATGATGGCGTGTACATCTGGAAGCTGCGTCCCGAACTAGCTGAGGCACTAAAAATTGTGAATGGTGAGGAAGTGCCTGACGAAGACACAGATACAACGGAGTATACCAAGAAGGACTTCTTGGAAGAGGTATTTATCTCCGAGGCCAAGTACGATGAGATGTATGCTGTCCTGATGCGTAAGCAAAACATCATTTTGCAGGGCGCACCGGGCGTAGGTAAAACTTTTGCGGCAAAGCGGCTTGCGTACTCCATTATGGGTGCAAAGAACGATGACCATATCCAATTCGTGCAGTTCCATCAGAACTACAGCTATGAGGATTTTGTAGAGGGTTACAGACCCGCCGCCAGTGGTTTCGCTCGGACTGATGGCATTTTCAAACGCTTTTGCATAGACGCGGCAGATGCTCCTGACGAAAAGTTCTTCTTTATCATCGATGAAATCAATCGCGGCAACCTCTCCAAAATTTTTGGTGAGCTCCTGATGCTGATTGAGAAAGACTATCGCGGTCAGGCCGCGACGCTCCCCTACAGTGGCCGCTTCTTTACTGTACCGAAGAACCTCTATATCATTGGCATGATGAATACTGCGGACCGCAGTTTAGCTATGATTGACTACGCGCTACGCCGTCGATTCAGTTTCATCGATATGGAGCCGGGTTTCGACACTGACGGCTTCAATGAGTACATGAGCAGCAAGGGCAGCAGCACGATGAAAGCACTTGTTGAGGAAGTAAAGCAGCTTAATGTCGATATCAAAGAAAAGCTCGGCAAGGGTTTTTGCATAGGGCATAGCTATTTTGTCTTCGATGAACCGTGCTCGGACGCACTCCTCAAAAACATTGTGAACTACGATATCCTCCCGATGCTGGCAGAGTATTGGTTTGATGACGAAGAACAGTATGATATGTGGGCATCCCGCCTGAACGGGGTCTTTGAGAATGGCAGCAAGTGATAGAGAACAAATCCTTATAAAAAATATCTACTACATGCTGGCCTATGCTTTTAAGGCGTTGCAACAGAAGAACTACAAGGATATGGAGACCGTCCAGTTCGACAACGCTCAAAACCTTTTTGCGGCAATTCTTGCGCAGGGTATCAGTCAGCAGCTAAAGCAGGGACTCTATAAGGAGTATATCGACCAAGAAGGGGACCTCTCCGTACTGCACGGTAAAATTTCCTTTCCGGGCACGATTCGAAACCAGATAGCCCATCGTCAGCAGTTACATTGCGAGTACGATGAACTCTCCGAGAACAACCTTTTGAATCAGATAATCAAGACCACTGCGCTGATTCTGGTAGGAAGTAGCGAAGTAAAGAAAGAGTATCGACAACGCCTCCGCAGTGAGATGCTCTTCTTCTCGTCTGTCGATGAGGTCGAGCCAAGTTCTATACGATGGTCTGACCTACGCTTTCACCGCAACAACGAGACTTATCTGATACTCATAGGCATCTGCCAGCTCGTTCTGAATGGTATGCTTCAGACCGAAGATGATGGGAGTTATAAACTCGCTGCGTTTGAGGACAGTCAGGAGATGAGCCACCTATATGAGAAATTCCTGCTGGAATACTACCGACGAGAACATCCTGAAGTGAAAGCATCAGCATCCCAGATACGATGGGCGCTTGATGATGGCGTGCAGAACGCGCTACCTATCATGCAGAGCGATATCATGCTCCAGCAGGGAAATAGCGTTCTGATAATCGATGCCAAGTTCTATGCTCATAACATGCAGGAGCAATACAATAAACGCACCATTCATTCCGGAAATATGTACCAAATTTACACCTATGTAAAGAATAAAGAATTTGAGCTGGAGAAGAGTGGTGAGCCTCACAAGGTATCTGGTATGCTTTTGTACGCCAAAACGGTAGATGTCATCCAGCCGGACAGTGTGTTCCAAATGCACGGCAACCAAATCTCAGTCCGAACGCTGGACCTATACCAGCCATTTGAACAAATCAAGCAGTCCTTGGATGGCATTGCCGCCGACCACTTCGAGAAATGAGGAGAACGAATGAAAAGAATCACTTTCATCATCATAGCAGTAAGTCTATCTCTTTTGCTGGCTGCTTGTGCATCCAGTACGGAATCCTCTTCAGTCACATCATCTATCACGGATAAGCCTGTGGCCTCCGTCGAAAAAAGTGGCGAGTCCGTCACTATCACATATCCAAGCTATATGATACCGGGTGCAAAGAGTGATAGTACAGACACGGAAATGGTCACTGCCGCCGAAAACTTCTGCAAGAACATCCTTGATAGCGAGGGTACGCTGGAAGCAAAAGCCAACGATGATGGCTCAGCCACAGTCACGATGACCAGCGAAGCACATGAGAAACTGCTCTTAAATTTCAAAGCAAGCATCGATTCACAGATGGAGGATTTCTTCTCTGATAGTCAATCTTCTGAATATAGCGACTACTCCTATAATGATGACCTGACTGTATTCACCGTCAACATGGATTCTAACGATTATGAGAGTCCGTTTACAACTGCGGGTATGTTGTTCGGCATCAGCGCAGAAGGCTATCAAGTCTTAAATGGTGTAGAAGAACCGCATGTCGTCATCAACTATGTGGATAGCAAAACAGGGGATACGCTCGGAACATTAACTTATCCTGATGACTACGACCAAATTTTCAGTGATGCAGAAAACACTCTTAGAGAAGCAGGAGAATTGGACTGACAATGACCTTCTACATAGAACCAGTGAATCTCCGGCAATGGAATCTTTTTGACAATGTGAAAGGTTCCGGCCATGTAGAGTGTTTTCTTGCCACCCGTGATATGCAGCTTGGGGACATTGTAATTCTGCATGTCGGCAAACAGTACCCCGCGCATGAGAGTGGTGTGTATGCCTACGGCACGGTCATTTATGGTCCGTATATTCTCGAAAATCGTCCCGCTGAATACTGCAACAACAAATTGACCGTGGATGTTCGTATAGACCATATCGTATATGACACACCCATCATCACCCACGAGCAATGTAAGAGATACACCGGCCAGTATAGAAGTGTTCACGCCATCGCAGATTCTTTCAATGACAATTTGAAAGTCGCTCTGGGTATCCAGTAATACTCCACAAAATAAAGAAGCGCTCACCGTGAAAGGTGGGCGCTTTTTTCTTTCTTAATCTGTACTTATAAAAGGTATATCACACCAGCAAATCGAACAGTCCAATCATCAGAGGCATCGTGACGATGGAAAGCAGCGTACTCAGAACATACAATGCACTTGAGTGCGCCGCATCACGATTGTAGAGTTGCGCCATTGAGGTGACTGTCGCACAAGATGGCGTAATAGCCGATAGATAGACTGTCATCAGAATTGCTTTACCATCTGCAATCCAGTCAGATGCGTGGAACACGCGAAGTAGCAGCAGAACAATGATAGGAACTACAATCAGACGAAGTACAACGGGCAAATAATTTCGTACTGTGCAAAAGACTTTTTTGAGAGGGACTTCTGCAATAGCCATGCCAGCCAGCAACATTCCCATAGGTCCAATCATGTTTCCCACGCTGCTGAGCGTACTCACAATGGGCGTAGGCAGGGCAATATGTAGCAAGTAAAGAAGCGCACCAACAACAATCGCAATCAGGTTGACATTGGTCAGAATCTTCTTCCATTCGAGTTTTGTGCCTTCTTGCAGGCAGGCACTTGCGTGCGTCCAGAGAAGAATCAGCTGAACAATGACGAAAGCACAGGAATACACGACATATTCCTCGCCGAGCAAAGCCTGAACCAGAGGGATGACGAGCGCAGCCGCATTGCTGTAGATGATGTTGACCTGCTCCACGACATCCAGTTTAAGCGGCTTTTTAAAGATGGCATTGAGAACCAGAAACACGACATGCATCCCGACTGCTATACCCATCGAGTACAAGAGTCCTGTGCGAATCTGCGGCGTATCATCGATTTGAAATGCGTTGAGAACGACGCACGGCATGACCAGATATACGAAAACTACGGACAAAACCTTGCTGTCTGAGGCTTTCAGAAGCCCTGCCTTGACGACTGCATAGCCCATTATGAGAACGATGAACAGCTGAGCTATCTGCTGCATGAGCAACAAACTGACTTCCGTGACAATCCCTTCCTTCGATTCAAAATAGCGTACTCTTTTCTCGGAAAATAGTCAATATGCAACATGACGGAAGTTTTTAGAAAAACACGGAAATCAATGGCTAGTGGCGGAGGTTGAGAGTTAGCCATATGTACTGGGTACTATGCACAGTTTCGTAATGTGCTAATTATGCAAACAGTAAAACTTGATAGAGAAGTTGTAAAATCTATAAAAATCAATGTAAACGCGATATTTTCTTTGGTATAATATAGTTAAGAAACTATCCCCTAAAGGGAAGGAGGTTTATCATGAAAAGGAGAGTAAGTACAGCGAAAAGAATCGTTGCTGTGGCCTTAGCTGCTACGGTTGCGGTTTCTTTGACCGGCTGCAAGAAAAGAAAAAACACCAACGATACGACGAGTTCGGATGTGACCACGAGCCAAAGTCAGGCTGCGGTTCCGGAAGCACCGGAAGTAACTGCCACACCTGCACCGACGGCTACGCCTGCACCGACCACCGCGCCAGCTGAGAACACCGATAAGAAGGACAACACCACCAGCGAGCCGACTAAGACGGAGAAGCCGAGTACCGGCACTTCGACTTCCGGCGGGACGACAAAACCGGCAGCGACAAAAACACCGGCACCTGCTCCGGCAGCTACTCCGGCTCCTACCGCAAAGCCTCAGGTAAAATACACCTTCACGGTTCGCCGTCATGAGGCGACCTGCACCACGCAGGGCTACGATGAGCATATCTGCCATGAATGGGGCGGCATGAACTACAATGACCGCTTTGTTCCGGCAAAGGGACACAGCTGGGATGGCGGTACAGTCACGAAGGCTGCTACTTATACCGAGACCGGTATCAAGACCTTCAAGTGTAAGGAATGCGATGAGACGCGCACAGAGGAAATCCCGTCTCTCAACAAGACCTATCATATCAAGAGCGTTGTTGCTCCGACCTGCACCGCTGAGGGTTATACCATCTATGAGTGCAACGAAGTCCCCGGTCTGACCTATAAGGGCGATTACAAGGCAAAGCTGCCGCACGCCTACGATGCCGGTAAGGTCACAAAGCCCGCTACCATCTATGAGAAGGGTGTTAAGACCTTTACCTGCACCTCCTGCGGGGCGGGTTACAGAAAGTACACTCCCGCCGCCGGACATAAGTTCGGAGACTGGGTGACAGTTGAGGCGACCTGCCGCAAGACCGGGTCAAAGACCAGAAAATGCACCGTCTGCGGCAAAACAGAGAAAAAGACCCTGAAAAAGGTCAAATGCCATTATGCCGATGCGACCTGCGACAAGCCGCGCTCTGCCGCCTCCTTTCCGACAGCACCGAACTGACGGTTGACGGATGCAAGGCACTTCACATAATCAAATCTTTCGTCCTTCCGTCCGGTAATAAAGGCGTGAAGCCGCTGGGAAGCGAACTCGTTTATCCCCGGATGAAGGTCGGGAGAGTCGCTCAGCATTATCTCCTTCGGCTGATATATACCAAGCTCGTTCAGGATTCTTTCATCCGTGTCCTTTCCCTCAAAACCGGATGCTGTCATCTCTCCGGTCGAAACGTCAACAAAGGCAATTCCCGCAGAGCTTCCGTCAAAGCAGACGGCACAGAGGTAATTGTTCTGAGACTCGACAAGCTGAGTGTTGTCGATAACGGTTCCGGGAGTGACGACGCGGACAATATCGCGCTTTACAAGCCCCTTTGCTTTTGCCGGGTCTTCCATCTGCTCGCAGACAACGACCTTGTAGCCCTTTGCAACAAGCCTCCCGATATACTGGTCTGCGCTGTGGAACGGCACTCCGCACATCGGTGCGCGCTCGGACTCGCCGCAGTTTCTGCCGGTGAGCGTCAGCTCAAGCTCCTTTGAAGCCACCTTTGCGTCATCAAAGAACATCTCGTAAAAATCTCCGAGACGGTAGAATAGTATCGAATCCTTATATCGGTTCTTGATCTCAAGATACTGCTGCATCATCGGCGTGACTGCCATGCCATCAACTCCCTTTCGCCGGCTAAAGCCGGAAAATCAAAAAACAAGCTCTCCTCTGAGTGAATATGTGTCGGCGGCAGTGATCCTGACATTTGCAAATGTGCCCGTCAGCGATACATCGCCGGGAAAATGTACAAGCCGGTTCTTTTCGTTGCGCCCGGTCATCATGCCGGGATCGGTCTTGCTTACGCCCTCGACAAGAACTCTTTCGGTTTTACCGACGTATTCGCGGTTTTTTTCAAGCGAAATGCGATTCTGAACCTCAAGAAGCCGTCTGAAGCGGTCATTCTTCACTGCATCCGGTATCTGTTCCATTTCAGCCGCCGGAGTGCCCTTGCGCGGCGAATAGATGAACGAAAAGAAGGCATCGAACCTTACCTTTTCAAGCATTGAAAGCGTGTCAGCGAAATCCTCCTCGGTCTCTCCCGGAAAACCGACGATTATGTCGGTGGAAAGAGCGATATCCGGTATCTTCTCACGCATATAGCCGATAAGCGCAAGATACGACTCGGAACCGTAATGACGGTTCATCGCCTTAAGCACCCTGTCGGAACCCGCCTGAAGCGGCAGATGGAACTGCTTCGCAATCTTCGGCCTGCTGTCGTCGGAGCAGTGAGCGGCGATAACGTCGATCAGCTTATGTGAGGCGTCCTTCGGGTGACTGGTCATGAATCTGATAAAATATTCGCCCTTTATCTTACAGATATCCTCAAGCAGATCGGC
>ERZ824600.226-NODE-226-length-87716-cov-7.622363_pt1 | contig 87716 bp, 89 predicted proteins | sample MGYA00519933_ERZ824600 | MGnify/ENA primary metagenome ERZ824600 (study PRJEB31778, sample SAMEA3449178) | human gut metagenome | biome: human gut; feature: human-associated habitat; material: faeces | place: United Kingdom | collected 2010/2012 ...
CCTAAATAGGCCATGCGCTATTACAAAAATTAACTCCTTTCACATTTTATAATTTATATATTATATTATAACATTTAGTATATTGCATTTGCAAATAATTTTGATATAATAGACATTACCTATGTAAAGGAGATATAATGAAATCAGAATATGGAGACATAAAATTAAATACTAAAGATTATATTGCTTGGGATAATATCGAAATAGAAACAAGTGCATTACCTTTTGAGGAACATATTTATAATAGTTTTATCGAGGAGGATATTGATATTCCAAAATTTAGTAAAAAATACTCTAAAGAAGATGTTTTTATGCTTACTCATGATTTTTTTGCTACTCTTGATAAAGAAATATTCAAAAAGTTTTTAAGTATGTTTAAAGTAAGAAACAATAATGTTATATTCACTAAAAAAGATTTAAAGGATGCTGGTGGGTATACTAATATTAAAAATGGTAATATTTATATAGTGGCCGGTCAAACTGAAACTATTGAAGATGTGTATACTTTAGTTCATGAATATGGTCACGCTTTATCAATGATATCTAATACCGAAGGAATTAAAGCACATTATTATAGAGAAATTGAAAGTAAATTTTTAGAACTATTATCAGACTTTTACTTAATGAATACTATTAATGATGAGGAAACATCAAAATTAATTAATATGTATTGTGCTGTTACTCAAGGAACCAGTGATCAAACTTCATTAAAATACGATATATATGATTTTATGAAAGAAGAAAACATTTTTCCGTATGATAAATTACTTTATAAAAAAATATTTCAAATTCTAAAAAATAAAGATAAACTTAATTATAATGAATTTTACTTATACCTAAAATATATCTACTCTAAACCATTTACATATCAAGCATGTTATGCAATAAGTGATTTATATGTTTATGGTCTTTATGATATTTATTTAAAAGATCCTGAAAAAGCCTTTTATCTTTATAAAAAAGTTTTATGTAAAAATAATAAATCAAAAGAATATTTAGAAAATATAGGTATTCCAATAAGTTATGGAGAAAATGTTAGAAAATTAATTAGAAAGAAAGATGACAATGAATAATATTAATATAGTTGAAAAAAAAGATAATGAAAATGATAAACACATTTCTAAGTTCTTTTTAAGAAATAAAATATATTTAGATAATATTAAAGTTGAAAACTCACTTTATTATGAAGAATTTTTAAGTACTTTTTTAAAAGAAAATAATTATAATTCATATCAATTAGAGTTTTTTAATCAAAGAGTAAACGCAAAATTATTATTTGAAACAGTATATGAATTTTTTAAACAATTAGATGATGAACTTTTTAGTAACTTTTTTAGTTTATTTATTGATAAAGATAAAAATATTATATTTGTAGCAAATAATCCAATAAAAAACTTTGTTGGTATAACATATCTTAATAATAATAATAATATTAAAATAAAAATGACTAGATCAAAAACTATTGAAGATATATTTACTCTAGTACATGAATATGGGCATGCATTAAATATGAAAAAAAATCCAAAACTATATAATAATGAAGCAAGAACCCACTTCGAAGAAATAGAAAGTATTTTCTTAGAACTTATACTTTGTGATTATCTAGTAAATAATGGTTTTAATAAAGATGATATTAATGAAGTAAAAAAAATAATAATAGAAAACTTAATTAATGAAGCAAAAGACTTATATTTTAAATATAATATTAATAGATTTATACATGTAGAACAAATTAAAAATATTGATAATCATTTTTTTAAATTGTTATATCAAAATAAAAATATTACTAAAGATGAATTAAGGAAAGTATATAGTTCTTCGTATGAAGATGTTACAAAATATGTAATAAGTTCCCTATATGCTTTAGAATTATATGATAAGTATCAAATTAATAAAGAAAAGACTATTGAGGATTATAAGAATATTATTTCACTTGATTTATATACTCATTTAGATTATCTTGATGCAATAGAATCAAAATTAATTGTGCCAAATGAAAGTGACACTTTTATAAGAACATTAAAAAAATAATTTGAGTTTTTCAAATTATTTTTTATATTTAACTAAACAAAAATTATTAACTCCCACAGATATTAAGGATTATTCCAACACTTATCATACTAACAAGTAGTGAACTTCCACCATAAGAGAAAAATGGAAGTGTTACTCCAGTAACTGGTATAAGTGAGGTGACTACACATAAATTAAGAGCCCCTTGAAGTATTATTTGCATGCCAAGCCCAAATGATAAATATTTAGCAAATAAATTACTTTGTTTTAGTGATATTTTTAAAATAATATAAAATAAACTAATAAATAAAACTATTACACTTATTGCTCCGACAATGCCAAATTCCTCACAAATAATAGCAAATATAAAATCAGTTTGTGGTTCAGGAAGATAAAATTGTTTTTGAATAGATTTACCAAAACCAAGCCCTAAAAGACTTGCTGGTCCTATAGCATAAAGTGATTGAATAATTTGATAACCACTACCTAATGGATCTGACCATGGATTTAAAAATGATATTATTCTTTTAAGACGATATGGCGCAATAATAATAAGTCCTGCTATTCCTAAAATTCCTAATATACCTAATGAAGCAAAAAATTTTATCTTAACACCACTTATAAATAAAATAAGCATAAGTGATAAAACAATAACCATTCCTGTACCAAAATCAGGTTCTAGCATGATAAGTCCAAAGAATAAGAAAATAATTCCAAGCACTGGTAAAATACTTTTTTTAATATTACTTAAATTATTTTGATTTTTCTCTAAATATTTTGAAAGGAAAATAATTAAACTTACTTTAGCTATTTCACTAGGTTGAAGACCAAATGGTCCTATTTTAAACCAACTTCTTGAACCATTTCTAAGTGTTCCAATACCAGGAATTAAAACTAATATTAATAAAATTAAACTTAACATAAGAATTTTATTTGAATGCTTCTTATACAAATTATAATCAATTTTTTTAACAATTAACATACATAAAAAACTTATAATAAAAAAGATAAATTGATATTTTGCAAAATGAAATGTATCATTAAACTTATATTGTGCCCAAACACTTGATGCCGAATATATCATAATAATGCCATACAAAGCCATAATAGTAACAATAATTAAAAGTAATATATTTAACTTTTTCATTACTATAATTATATTACTTTCTACGAAGTGATATTACTGGATCTTTTTTCTTTGTAGCAACTTCAAATTCAAGAAATAATTTTCTATATTGCTTGCTATATCACCACCATTATTTTATATTTAATAGATTTATTATCTTTTTAAATTCTTCTACAGTTTTTACTTTATTATTTTTCTGCATTAAATAACAAATAGTAGCACTTTCAATTACCATAATTTCCTTATTTTTTAAGCAAACTCCAAAAGGATAATCACTATTTATCATATATTCTCTCGTAAGATTTATATTATCTTTAAATCCTAAATCATGCATGTAATTGTAAAACATCCCTCTTTCAATTACACCACTAGCTGTTATTAAATACTCAATAGTATCCATATTATTATTTTTTTTCATAAAATTACTAAATGTAAAACATAATTTACCCATAACTCACCCCAAACATTTTCTATTTACTATTATATCATAAACTTCTATTAACAAGTGTATGATTTATTAATATTTATACTATTCACTACGAAGTGATATTACTGGATCTTTTTTACTTGCTATTTTCGCAGGTACTAATCCTGATATTAAACAAAGTACAATACTAATTAATATTAAATAAAATATATAATTACATGGTAAATAAGTTATATGTGAAATTCCCATTAAATTATATATTACTTTATCAATAACTTTATTTAATAAAAGTGTTACTCCTACTCCAATAAATCCTGAAATAGTACCAATAATTATAGTTTCAGCTTTAAATATATTTTTTATATCTTTTTTACTTGCACCAAGGGATCTTAAAATACCTATTTCTTTAGTTCTTTCTAAAACACTTATATAAGTAATTATTGATATCATAATTGATGAAACTATTAAACTTACACCAATAAAAGCTGTTAAAACGTAGGTAATCATCTTAATCAAACTTGTTATACTATTTAAAAAGACTTTTAAATAATCTGTATAATATACTTTATCATTACTATTTTCTTCATTATATTTTTTAATTATACCTTCAATTTTTTCTTTACTTTTATAGTCTTTAGGATAAATATCAATTTTTATAGGATTTTTATCGTTAATACTTATACTATCTAATAGCATTTCATAAGTCATATTTTCATCATATAAATTATTTGTCAAAGGATTAATATCTTTATTTTCCAAAATAGATTTTTTAATATTCGAAGAATTTACTTCATCATTTAAATAATTAATTAATTTTTTAGAGTAACCAATAAATCCACTTTCACTTATAACAGCATCTTTATTTAATTTTAAAATACCAGTAATTTTTAAATTTATACTTTTATCAAGAATATCATTGATTTTATCTCGATTATTTTTTATATACTGCCAAGTATCATTTTCATAAATATAATAAAAAGTTTCTGGTGCTAATTTAAACTTTGAATCAATTATTTTTTCATAAGAAATATTAATAGTTTTACTTAAATCTATATCTTCGTTTATAAATAAACTTTTCATAAGGGACAAAGGAAGTTTACCATTTTCATCAGTAACAATAACAATTTCATTATATTTTTCAGGTAGTTTTCCATAAATTAAAGTATATTCCTTTAACAAAGGACTATTATTATTAAAAAATTCTTTAAAATATAAAGATGAATTTTCTATCATTTTATTATCTTTATAAATATTTAAATCCATATTATAGTTATAATTTATATCTAATATATAATTATTAATATTCTCATAATTTTGTTTTAAAATATTAGAAAATTTAGACATACTATTAATTTTATTATCATTAACTACATTATTTGATAAATCATTTATAGAGCAAATACTACCATTTTTACAACTTTCTTTTTCTTTATCAAACATATTTTGATAGTCAATATAACTTTCCATAATAGAAATTGGATATTTAGAAAATGTTTCTTTTTCTATTTTATTAATATATTTTTGTGTACCTTTAGATAAAGAAAGTACTAAAGCAATACCTATTATACCGATAGAGCCTGCGAAAGAAGTTAATAAAGTTCTAGATTTTTTTGTAAGTAAATTATTAAAGGATAAAGAAAGAGATGTAAATTTATTCATTGTTTTTCTTTTAGTTTTAATTTTTTTTAAAGAGTAATATTCTACTTCATAAGGACTCGTATCATAAGTAATAACTCCATCATTTAAAGCAATTACTCTATCGGAATACTTATTTGCTAAAGTAACATTATGAGTTACCATTATTACTAATTTTTCTTTAGAAATTTTCTTTAAAAGTTCCATAATTTGAATTGATGTTTGGCTATCAAGTGCTCCCGTAGGTTCATCACATAGTATAATATCTGGGTTTGTGACTAAAGCTCTTGCTATAGCCACTCTTTGCATTTGGCCTCCGGATAGCTCTTTAGGTTTCTTTTTAATATAGTTTTCAAGTCCTACATCTTTTAAAACTTTCTTAGCAAGTTTTATACTTTCTTTTTTAGGTTTACCAGCAATATTTAATGAAAGAAGTACATTAGATAGTACTGTTTGATGATTTATTAAATTATAACTTTGAAAAATAAAACCTACTTTTTTACTTCGATAATTATTCCAATCACGTTCTTTGTACTTTCTTGTACTTACTCCATCAATAATTAAGTTTCCATAAGTATATTTATCAAGACCACCAATAATATTTAAAAGTGTTGTTTTACCAGATCCACTTGGCCCTAATATTGATACAAATTCATTATTACGAAACGCTAAAGTTACATCATTTAAAGCAATTTGTTTAAAGTTTTTACCTTCATAAATTTTTGTAATATTTTCTAGTTTTAACATAATTCCTCCTTGCACTAAAAAATAGAAGTTAAATCTAACTCCTATTCATACTCTCGCGTCCAAGTTAATAGTATCAAATAAATTACAATTTGTAAATAGCAAATTTTTTATGCAGCAGTAAATCCACCATCAATACTTACTATATCACCAGTTATAAATGATGCTTCATCACTTAATAAATAACATATAAGGTTTGCTATTTCACTATCTTTACCAAGTCTTCCCATTGGAATACTTGATGCCATTACATCTTTATATTCTTTTGGAACATCTTTTAAAATTGGTGTATCAACATAACCTGGTGCAACAGCATTAACTCTTATATTATCTTTTGCATAAGTAAGTGCTAAACTTCTTGTCATATTATTTATTGCTCCCTTACTAACTGAATATGCAAATGCACTATTTGTTCCCACTACTCCAAACATTGAGGATGTATTAACAATAGCACCACCACCATTTTCTAGCATAGAGCTAATTACGTATTTATTAAATAAAAATATACCATTTTGATTAACACTAATAACTTTATTATAATCCTCAAAAGAAAGTTCATGTGGTTTATTAGCATTTCCACCAATACCTGCATTAGCCACTAAAAAATCAATTTTATGATAATTTTTTAATGTGGTTTCCACTACTAATTTAACATCATCTTCTTTAGAAACATCACATTTAATACCATAGCATCTATTTCCTAAATATGATGCAATATCTTCAATATTATCATTTATATCACATATAACAACTGTAGCGCCTTTTAAAATAAGTTTTTTAGCAGTGGCAAAACCAATTCCACTTGCTCCTCCAGTTACTATAGCAACTTTTCCTTCAAACATAATCCACCTTCCTATTCTTACATAGAAAATTATACTAGATTTTTAAAAAAATGTCTATAAAAAAAACAGAAAATTACTTCCCTTGTTTTTTTAATTTTAAATATGGATTAGATGCCATTTTTTCATAATCTAAAGTACTTTTTTCAATAGACATCTCTCTTAAATACGCATCTAAATTAGACTTTTTCATTTGTTCACAAACTTTTTTGAGTGCATTATATTTTTCAAGAATCATTTTTACTTGTTCAGTATTACCTGTAAGTTTATTATCAAGAAGATTATTTATAAGCATAAGAATTCTAAAATCTATAGCCCTAATTAAATTATTATTTATAGGTTCAGAACATATAAATTCATTTCCATAATGAGTTGTATTTCGATATGCTCTAACATTATTAGAAATAATAAAATCAACATTATGTGGTACTAAAGGATCATATTCATCTTCATCTTTATAAAGGTCTTTAAGGCCAACAACAGACAAAGATATCCCATCATTACCATTAATATGGCTTGTTATATCATCACTTAATTTCAAAAATTTATCAGTGAAGTTTTTAACTCCTAAACTATGTAACTCTCCAATTGGTAATAAACCATGTTTTACTATTGAGGGTGCATTTTGATAATCTGAATTATGATGATACCTTGCATTTTTTATATCTATTGATTTAATTTTTGATTCTTCAATAGACTCTTTAATATACTCTAATGCATCTTTTGCTTCGAGATATATTTTATGCATTAATTTTCTTTTCTAGCACCCTAACATTTTTTCTATCTTTAATTATATTATAAGTATCATTTAATATCATATATTCTTCATTCGTGGGAATTACTAAACAGTCAAAAGATGAACCAACTTCAGAGATAATTCCTTCATGAATATCTTTAAATCCTGCGATTTTGTTATTCATATTTTCATCAAATTTAACACCTAAACAAGATATTTTTTTCATAATATCTTTTCTTAAACTACTTGCATTTTCACCACATCCAGCAGTAAATACTAATGCATTAACATTACCATCAAGTTCAAGATAATAATTTGCAATATATTTAGTAATAGAATTTTCCATTATTTTAATGGCATTTATAGCGTTTTCATTTCCACTTTCCGCAAGTGCAGTTACATCTCTAAAGTCATTTTTACCACACATTCCTAAAAGACCACTTTTCTTATTTAATATTTCATTAATTTCAGCTATAGTAAGCCCTCTTTCTTTACTAATATAATCTATAATTGATGGATCTATTGAACCACATCTAGTTCCCATAACAAGTCCATCTAAAGGAGTAAGTCCCATTGAGGTATCATAGCATTTTCCGTCTTTTATACAAGATATACTTGCACCAGATCCAATATGGCAAATAATTGCATTTACATTTTCTCCATAAATACCCTTAAGTCTTTCAGTTATATATCTATGAGATGTTCCATGAAAGCCATATTTTCTTACACCATTTTCAGTATACCAAGAATATGGTACAGCATATAAATAGTTTTCTTTAGGCATTGTTTGATGAAAAGATGTATCAAATACTGCAACTTGAGGTACACTAGGCATAATTTTAGTTATACTCGAAATACCCGCAAGTTCACCTGGATGATGAAGTGGTCCAAGTTTAGTTAGTGATTTAATATTTTCAAAAACTTCTTCATCAATAAGTACAGAACTATCGTAAAATTCTCCTCCATGAAGTATTCTATGACCTACACCAGCAATCTCACTTATATCATTAATAAAATGATCTTGTAATAGTTCTTCCATCATTACATTTGCAGCACATTCATGATCTAATATTTCTTTAGACTTTTTAATCTTTTGACCATTAAATTTAAGTGTATATGAGCTATCACCCTCACCTATTTTTTCCACTATTCCATTAACTATTTCAATGTTTTCTGGCATCTCATAAAGTGAAAACTTAAGTGATGAACTTCCAGCATTTATTATTAAATATTTTTCTTTCATATTTCCCCCAATCAATATAATTATTTTACTATATTTTACTTATCCAGTCAATTTATTTTACGCCATTAAAAATATGGTCTGTAAAAATTACACACCATATTATACAAAATAAAATTTTTGCATTACCAAATTCCTTACCTTATCCAATTCTATATGGATTAGATGATGAACCGTCTCCTGTACCCACTATCTTTAGGATACTAGAATCTAGATAAAATGTTGGTCGAACTGCAAACTTGCCGCCAACAACGCGGTAGCCATCGAGGTGCACGTACCCTCCCGAATACAAATGAGCAGCATCAGTCGAATTCATAGAATAAGGGGAAAGTAACCATTCTCTATTATCTGCAAAACTATTTTGTGACGTAAATATCCAATCATTATTTTTACAATCACTATATGATGAACTATTCCAATTATATAATTCTTTTGCTCTACATCCTGTTTTATTTGTTGTTGTTCCTCCTACCGTCGCATAGCCGAAATCGCTTGGGTACATTAATCCTACCTTTTCATATATACTACTTGGATTACCACTAGATATTGCGCTTGTATTTCTTTCTTCAGTATAAATACCCTCAGCAGTCAATGTTTGGTAATTCGATAAACCTGCTCCTCCTAAATGCCATTTAGATGTAATAATAGCACTTTCTAGTTTACTATTTACTCCACTTGTTGCAAGAAGTGCACTTAAATATGTATCATTAAGTTCAGTTTTTAACGTTGCTGTTGACCAGTCATTATAATTTTTTCCACTAGTTTGTGTTCGATTCCAATACTTTCCATCTGTTCCGCCAAAATTATTTGTATCTATTACTTTTAATAGTTTTTTTGTACCACTACTAGAAGTTCCATCAGCTGATGTATCTTCATCAAATAAACCTATTATTCTAAATAATAATGAAGATGAAGAACAAGTACCACTTTTTTTATTATCTAAGCATATATAATTTTTTGGATCTGCTCCTTCATATCTTAAACCATTTTCAGGAAATATATCTGTATTATTAGCTGCAAAAACTGTATCAAAAGATTTACCAGAAGAAGTATCCTCTGTAGAATCATCTCCTACGACTGTGTAAACATCATTATATGTCCCACTGCCTGATAACTTGGCTTTAGAGGATAGAGAAACTACGCCGCGGACCCCGCGAGAGCCATCGACATAGTCAATGTACAAATTGCCACTACTAGTCACAAAGAGCACATCAGTATAACCAAGACTGAACCCACGAGGGGAGCCCGTCCAATAATCTTGGTTTGTATACAAGTAATAAGAACTATTTGTATTACTAGAACCATATACTCCGCCTGCCATTGCTACTTCATCCGCTGTTATTAATCCCACTGGATAATCCAATGTTTTATTTCCTATACTACTTTTTTTTGATGTGAATTTATCACTTTCTGTTGGACAAGTTAGTATTAGTTTTTCATCCGTAGAATAAAGTCTTTTAAATGCTGCATAATAAAATGTATCTGTTGTTGAAAAGCTTCCACTTGTTACACTTCTATCATTACAGAATATTTGTTCTTGTGATACTAACGCTTTTGTGTCTGAATCTGTTTCTAATGTTGTTGTTTTATACCAATTTTCCAATGTTGTTTTTATCGTGCTTGATGTGCTATTTCCGTATTGCTGGCTTACTGTATACATATATCCTCCATATGATGGATTATCATGACTACTATTAAAGGCACTTGTACTTATTTGTGTTCCTGTTCCGGTCATATATACGCCATTACTTCCTGTTACTGATGTATCTTCACTTGGTTTTGTTGTTCCTGAATATATCATTCTTATACTACCATCACCATTTATTCTGATTATTCGCCAATATATATCATCACCTGCTTTTGCATAAGTATATGCAGTACAATTGACATTGTAACTGCTGGCAGATTGACATGCACTAATACTATCATATTCTTTATACTTTGTACTTGTTTCACTGTAATAACCCCTATATTTTATTATATCACTTGAATATTTGCCAAATTTTACCCAGTTATTATCTACTGCTCCCCTAAAGTAATATGATTTCATACCTGTTGTTGCTGTATAATCATCATCTGCAGCAAACATTCCCTCATTAGTTGTTGCCACTGTCGAAAAATCAGGTGTAGTTGAGGTTGTCCTTCCTTCTATATACGCTTTTGCAGCCTCAACTGTAGTTGCACCACCACCATTATCAAGAAGTATTGCTTCATATCCTATTCTTGGAGCCACTTTATAATCAAAATACAAATAGCATCTATCACTACCTATAAAGTTAAGAGAAATTTTACCTGTAGCACTATTATAATTTGTAACTTTACCATTATTTTCACAATGTGTTTTTTCTTCATTTAAAACATAGTTACCTTTAGGAATATCTTTTGATGTAGATTTAGTATACTCTGTTGCACCTTTCTCTTTAATCATAATAGCCATTTCTTTTGAAATAGTATTATACTCTTTTTTATATTTATTATCTTTTGATTTATAAATACTTGAAAGTGTTATAAGTGATATAACTAATACTAAAATAAATGATAAATATATAATTTTCTTTTTCATTGTTTCCCTCTATTCTATTAATAGAATACCACATTTAGAGGCAAAAAAAAAGTAATATTTTTTAGAAATTACTTATTATACTAATTTTTAGTTACAATTTATTAAATATTTTTTATACAAACATTTGTTATTGACATAAATTATAACTGATGGTATCATTATCATAGGAAGTCAAAGTAAAGCGGGCGCTACCACTACTTACAATCCAGGTTAGAAATAATCAAGAAAGGAGTTGGTGGTCAATGACATTAAAATTCAAAAATGACATACTTATAATTATTATTTTCATCTTATGTGTCATTATTGCAACTCTTGTTTTAAACTAAAACGCGCCTTAATCTATATTTGCTTATAGATTAAAGCGTTTACTCATATAATGGTAGCGCTCGCACAGCAATTTACGAGTAAGCTTCCTTTTTTATTTTATGTAAGTTTTTTTCTTACATACTTAATATAGCATATTTTTATTATATTTTCAATTAGTTTTAAGTTAATTTATTACTTTAGAAATTTCATTTATTACTTTCTTTTCAATTCTTGAGATATAACTTTGAGATATACCAAGCATATTAGCAACTTCTTTTTGAGTATATTCTTTTGTATTATTTAAGCCATACCTAAGCATCATAATTTCTTTATCTCTTTTTGAAAGATTATTTATTTCATTTGCTAAAAACTCTCTATTCATTTTATCTTGAAACTGTCTATCAACAATATCTTCTTCAGTGCCTACTACATCAGAAAGTTTTAGTTCATTACCTTCAGCATCAAAATTTAATGTATCATCAAGTGAAACATCATTTTTACTTTTTTTATTTTTTCGAATATGCATAAGGATTTCATTAGAAATACATCTTGAGGCATAAGTAGCAAGTTTAATATTCTTATCTATTTTATATGTATTAATACCTTTGATTAAACCAATAGAGCCAATTGATACTAAATCTTCGATATCATAACCAGTTGTTTCATACTTTTTAGCAAGAAATACGACTAATCTTAAATTATGTTCAATAAGTTTATCTTTTGCATAATTATCTCCGGATTTAGCAAGAACTAAATATTTAAGTTCTTCCTCTTTAGAAAGTGGCGGTGGAAGTTTATCTGTGGCTCCCACGAAAAAAACTTCTTCATACTTTAAAAATAATTTTAATAAAAGTCTTTTAAACATAACCATCCTCCTTTAAACTTTTATTTAATAAACACTCTACTCCATCACTGAATTTAATAGAGCTTTCGCCAATTAAATAATTATATATTTTTTTATCATTTAAAATTATATAACTAGGTTTAAAGCATTTCATAAGATGCGTTCCCTTAACAGTAATAACTGGTACATAGACTGGTGATCTAATATTATATATTTTTTCTAATCTACTATTTCCTACAATAATAATACTTTTTCTACTTACTGGGTCTTTTAAATTATTACCATTATCATAAAAAGATACTAAATTATACTCTATATTATCAAATACTATTTTAATTTTATAATAATCACTATATGTATTTTTTAATCTTTTATTACTTTTATAATATATAAAAAGTATTATTGGTCCTATTATTAAAAGCACAATATAATTTAAATTAAAGTTAGAACTATTTCCCTTTATTAAGTATAGAAAACCTGCAAGGATTATCGAAGTCATATAAAAATATATAATATTTGATATCGTATATTTTATTGATTTATAACCAAAAGCCACTATTACCATAATTACACTTATTAATATTTTTAATAAAAATAAAACTATATTATTAATTTTTAAGAATAATAAAAATATAGATAATACCCCTATTAGGGAAGACAAAATATAATAATAAATTTTTCTATTTCTTTTTAAAGTAAATGATACAGTAAGAAGTATTAAAAAATCATATATAAAATTAATTATACATACTAAATCAATATAAACTGTCATATCATCACCAACACTATTTTATAAAAAAAGAAATAAAAATTATGTCAAATAATGTCTAAATGTTATTTTATATTTCATTTTGAAAAAAAGTAATTTTTTTATAGTTTTCAAAATGACGATATATTTTGTAACAAGTAAAAAGAAATGACAACGCCATTTCCTTTTACCATTATTAAAATAAAAAGTGTCCCACTTACAGTAATGTAAGTTGAACGTATACTCTATTGGTAGCACTCGCAAAGAGTTACGAGTAGCACCACTAATTGTAAGACATTTATCTTACAAATTAAATATAACAAATAATATAATGAATTTCAACCTTTTTCAAAGTAAAAAATATAATTTTTTACAAACATTTGTTATTGGCATAAATTCTAACCAATGGTATCATTAATATAGGAAGTTAAAGTAAAGCGGGCGCTGCCACAACACTATTATTTTATTAGAAAGTGAGGTGGTATAATGACAACAAGATTTAAAAATGATTTACTTATTATAATTATACTCATCTTGGTTTATATCATTGTAAAGTTAGTTTAAAAAGCGCCTTAATCTATATTTGCTTATAGATTAAAGCGTCAATCATTTTATGGTAGCGCTCGCACAGCAATTTACGAGTAGCTTCCTTTTTTATTATATGTAAGTTTTGTTCTTACATACCTAATATAGCATATTTTATTTAGTTAGTCAATTAGTCTTGGCTTCTTAAGAATGGAGGAATTTCATAATCATTATCTAAAATCTCTGGTGTTTTTCTTTTAGGAAGTTGTCCATCAAATAATGTTTCATTACTAATTTCTTCATCAAAACCTGTTGCAATTACAGTAACAATAACTTCATCTTGAAGATTTTCATTCTTAATTGCACCAAAGATAATATTAACATCATTATTTGCAGCCTCTCTAACAGTTTCAACTGCATCCTCAATTTCAAATAATGTAAGGTTATTACCACCTGTTACATTGACAATAGCATTTCTTGCTCCATCAATAGTTTCCTCAAGAAGAGAATTTGATACTGCTTGTTTTGCTGCCTCGATTGCTCTATTTTCTCCAGCAGCACAACCAATACCAATAATTGCTGTACCACTTTTTTCCATAACTGTTTTAACATCTGCAAAGTCAAGGTTGATAACTCCAGTAACCGCAATAAGGTCAGAAATTGATTGTACACCTCTATGAAGTACATTATCAACTTCTTTAAATGCATCATCAAATGAAGTTGTTTTATCTATAATATCTCTTAAACGATCATTAGGAATTACAATTAAAGTATCTACATGTTTTTTTAAATCATCAAGACCTAAAAGAGCATTTTCCATTCTTCTTTTGCCTTCGAACTTAAATGGTTTTGTAACTATACCAACAGTAAGTGATCCAAGTTCTTGAGCAATCTCTGCAATAATTGGAGCAGCACCAGTACCAGTTCCGCCTCCCATACCACAAGCAACAAAAACCATATCAGCACCAGATAAAGCTTCCTCAAGTTCACTTTTACTCTCTAAAGCAGCAGCTCTACCAACTTCTGGATTTGCACCAGCACCTCTACCACCAGTAATATTTTTACCTATTTGAATTTTATTAGGACATAATGAAGCATTAAGTACTTGTAAATCTGTATTAACTACATAAAACTCTACACTTTGTACTCCTTCTTCAATCATTCGGTTAACAGCATTACAACCGCCTCCACCTACACCAACAACTTTTATTTTTGCTACTTGATCCATTACTAAATTTGACATCTACTTTCCTCCTTAATTATCAAAAAAATATCCATATATTTTACCAAGAAGAGAATTTTCGGATATGTTTACTTTTTTTGAAGTTCCCCCAAGTTCTTCTTGCTGTTCTAAATCAAATATTGATATCTCAACATTTCTTAATTTTAATCTACTATTATAATACTTTATAGCACCTACTACATTTGAATATCTATTATCTCTAACTCCAAGTTCTTTAACAACTTCATAATTGGCTAAATCTTTAAAGTTATCTTGAATAAAATGTTCAAAATAAGGTAAGTTTGTAACTCCCCCTGTAATTATTATATAACTTATTTCTTTTTTTGTTAAGAGGTTAATTTGCTTTTTTATTAAGCCAGCAAGTTCTTTTAACCTCGATATTGCTACATTAGTGGCTTCATACTCTGAAATTTTTCTATCATCACCATTAATATCTTTGATTACAATACTTTCACTAGGTCTTGCCATATGTATATCAGCACAAGTAAAATTTTCTTTTATATAATTTGCATCTTTCTTATTTGTTTTAAACACATAAGCAATATCTTTATCTATTGAGGAAGATGCTATATCAATTATTTCACTAGATGTAAGGATTCCTTTATTAATAATTGATACTGTTAAATTACTATAACCAATATTTACTACAGCACCAACACTTTTAGCATATTCTGGTCTTTTAAATTCATAATAATCATTTATTGGTTCAATACATATATCTAAAACTTTTATATTAAGTTTATTTAAAAATTTTATTATATTATCTGTATTTATTTTAGGTACAACTACCGCAACTACATTAACAGTTAATTTGCCTGCAACACATTTAACTGGATTAGATACAACTTCATCATCATTTATAATAAATTTTGTTGGTAAAATTGTAACTAATTCTTTATTATCATCAATTTTTTTATAAATACTTTTTTGCATTGCTTTTGTAATATCATCATGAGTTATAACATTATCTTCATTTGTAATATTAACTGAAGCACTAGAAACAAAACATTCAAGGTTATCAGTGGGTACACAAAGAAGTACACTTTTTATAGGAAGCCCTAACATATTTTCACATTTAGAAAAAACATCTTTAATTGCTATACTAGCACTTTCAGGATTTACTATATAACCTTTCTTTATTCCTTGAGAGGGACTTTCAGCACACGCTAAAATATTAACTTTATTTTTAGTTATTTCTCCGACAACAAGTTTAATACTAAAGGAACCAATATCTAAACATGCTATTATCTTTCTCATACCCTCACCTATTTTTTCTAGTCTTATTATACCTTAACTATTAATTTCTTTCAAGAAATTTTCATATTAAATTAATAAAATCAATTTTTTCTTTAGTATTAAAAGCATTTTATAACTAATCCCACTGAAAGATTTTTCGTTATTTGATAAAATTTTTCACTAGAAAGAAGCCCATATTTTCATATAATCTATATAAGTTAAAAAAACAAAGTGAAAGATTTTGCTAAAGTCAATAAAATCTTTCACTAAAAAAAATAGTAGTTTTTCTATATATTTTAGATAATAAAAAAAGAAAGTGAAAGATTTTTCATGTTTAAGTAAAATTTTTCACTTTATATTAATCATTATCTAAAAAGAAATGAACCATTTTTTCATAATTATCTTGACTATTTAAACAAGTATCAATTAAATAACCTTTTATATTATTATTTTGATATTCTTTTATTCCTCTTATATAAAACTCTTTATTTCTATCTTCTATATAAAAAGGCATTATATTATTACAAAGGCATTCTTTAAATATAATCATTCTTCCCACTCTTCCGTTGCCATCTTGAAAAGGATGAATTTTTTCAAATCGAACGTGAAACTCTATTATATCTTCAAAAGTTTTTGCTTTTATATCATTGTACCAATTTAATAACTTTTTCATATCATTTGCCACATTTTCAGGTGAAGATGTTGTAATATTCCCTACGAAATTCTTTTTCTTTTTCTATTCTCCTACATTAAACCATTTACTTTCTTCATCAGTTAATGTACCATTTTTTAATATAAAATGATACTTCTTAATCATATTTTCAGTTAGTGAATCATCGACAGTATCAAGCATATATTTAAACAAAGTAAAATGATTTTTAGTTTCTGTAGCATCTTTTAAAACAATGACCTTATCATTTGATGTTAAGATGGTTCCTGTATCATATATACTTGCTGTTTCATCTGATGTAATTGTTGAACCTTCAATAAAATTGGAATTATATGCAAAATCGATTTGTGTTTTATGATATAAATTTCCAAGTAAATTCAATTTTTTTTGCAGGGTTAATGCTTTTTTAATTTCGATTATCTCCATAAAATTTCTTTCTTATTTATGTATATATTATACTATAATAAGGCTTTAAAGTCATTATTATTTAAACTATTTGACTTGTATTATTAACCCAATATCTATATATATTTTCTTTTGACTTTTTTCATCAAAATATAATTTTTTTCAAATCATTAACGAGTTCATAATAAGAATTTTTATATTTTTCATTTGGTTTGAATAGTTTCATTATACCTTCATTTTTTATATTTATTTTGCCATTTTTGATTTCATTTCTAATATTTACAACTTCATAATTCATTATATTACCATCAATAATTAAAGTAATTTTATCACCCACAGATAGATACCTCAAATCATTAAAGTATGCAAGAGGTCCACTACCGGAATGAGCAGCTAAAAGATAAGTATTATTAATACCTGTATCTATTAAAGTTACATTTTCTCCTACATTATTTTTTTCATTATCAACATTATAAAAACCCAATTTCATATTAACTTTAGGTATAACTAAATAACCATAATACTTTAAATTATTTACATCAACAAACTCACTTTCAACTACATCACTATTACATCCACAAAGACACATTAATAACAATATTATAATTATATTTTTCACCAGTTTTATAAGAATAACTTCTAATATCATCATTCAAGTACAAATACCCCCTTACTTGTATCAACTTCTACATTATTATTAAATAATCTTACTTCATAATTTGGATTTACATATTCTAAAATCATTTTTTGAATAACATTATTTTTCATCTCATCATATGGATTTGCTAAATTTGCTATTAACCATTTATCAAACTCATCAACTTCATCCTCCTTTCTTACTTCTAATTTCATGGCATCAACACTTACTATGTTAGCGACAAATACTACTAAAACACCTACGATTTTTTTCATAAAATCATCTCCTTCGCCAACTAATCTAACATTTAAAAACCTAAATGTACATAGGAGGTTTTGTCAAAAAAAGAAGGATTTTCATCCTTCTTGTCGATTTTTGTTGAAAGTTTTATTATTTAGCTTTCTTTTTAGTATTTTTATTTATTAATCTTACCTTTACACCTTTATATAAAGCAAATTGTTTTTTAACACCTTCAGGTAGATTTTTCTTAAATGTTTTCATTCTCGCACCTCACTTCTTTCTTAAAGATTATAACACAATATATTATTTATTAGCAATATTTTACAAGCTATTTTTATAAATATTTTACTTAACCCCACTATACTTTTTATAAATACTTTCAAATACTTTTAAACCATCCATCGCACTAGTGGTAATACCTCCAGCAAAACCAGCCCCTTCACCGCAAGGATAAATACCTTTTATATTAGAATTAAATTCATCATCTCTATTTATCCTAACTGGACTACTAGTTCTTGCCTCCGGTGCAGCTAAAATAGCATCCTTACTATTAAAACCATTTATCTTATTATTAAAATAATCTATTCCTTCTTTTAAACTTTCGTTTATAAAATCAGGAAAAATATCATTTAAATTACCACAACAAGTTTTACCTTTAAAAGCATCAATATTTAAATTATTAGAAACAACATTATTTTTATAATCTCCATATTTTTGTACTGGAATTAAACCATTACCAACTTCATAAGCTTTACTTTCTAACTTTTCTTGAAAATACATACCATCTAAAACACCATAACCATAATCATCTGGACCAACAGTTACAACAATTGCACTATTTGCATATTTTGTTTCTCTTTTATAATTACTCATACCATTTACACAAATACCATTATTTGTACTTCTAGCATTAACCACAAAGCCACCTGGACACATACAAAAGCTATATACACCACGTCCTGTTTTACTCTTATAAGTTAATTTATATGATGCTGGTGGTAAAAAAGGATAGTTAATTGGATATTGATTTTCATTTATAACCTCTTGAGGATGAATTATTCTAACACCAACTGCAAATGGTTTCGGTTCCATAAATATCTTTTTTTCACTTAACATTTTAAATGTATCTCTAGCAGAATGACCAATTGCAAGTATTAAGATATCCGTATCTATTTGCTTTTTATTTACAACAATAGATTTTATTTTATTATCTTTATAAATTATATCTTGAAATAAGGAATTATAATGAATTTCTCCCCCAAAAGATATAATCTTTTTTCTTAAATTTACAATAACCTGCCTTAATATATCAGTTCCAATATGAGGTTTATTATCATACATTATATCCTTCGGAGCACCACATTCTACAAATATTTTAAATATTTCTCTCATTCTATTTTCTTTATCTTTAACTAATGTATTTAACTTACCATCACTAAATGTACCTGCTCCACCTTCACCAAATTGCACATTACTATTTAATTTAAAATTATTATTTTGCCATAAATCTTCAACAGTTTTTATTCTATCTTCAATTTTTTCTCCTCGCTCAAATATAATTGGTTTATAACCATTTTGAGCTAAGAAATAAGCAGCAAATAAACCCGCTGGACCAGTTCCAATTATTATTGGTCTTTTATCAAGGACTACATTACCTCTCTTTGGTAAAACATAATCTTCATTTTCAACCTTCACAACATCATTTCTTAAGTATTTTTCTTCATTACTTATTTTTACATCTAAATCAAAAAAGTATGCAAACATCATTTTACTTCTAGCATCAATTGATTTTTTATGAATAGTTACTTCATCAATTTTTTCTTTAGAAACACGTAACTTCTTACTAGCAAGTTCATAAATATCGATATTCTCTTTAATTTCTGTTCTAATATTTTTAATTCTAATCATTATTACCACCTGCTAAAAGTCCTGTTATAAAAGCAATTGTTAAATTATATCCTCCACAATCACCATCTAAATCTAAAACCTCACCAATAAAATATAGATTATTTACGAACTTAGAACTCATATCATTTAAATTGATTTCATTTAAACATACTCCTCCACAAGTAACTTGAGCATCTAAATAACCCTTGGTATCTTTAATATCTACTTTAAAATCCGTTAAAGCATCCACTATTTTATTTTTATCTAAATCCCTTAACTCATTCCAAGTTTTATTAGTATCAATACCTAAATATTTATATAAAATATTAGTTAACTTATAATCCATAAAGCCATCACATATAACAGATACTTTTTTATCTTTAAAATTATCTAAAAAACTTCTTAAATCATTCGTCCATGGTGTAAAATTAATTCTTATTTCTTCTTTACAATTATGATTTAAACCTAATTTTATATTTCTACTTAAATTAAATATACAAATACCACTTAAACCTTCACTATTTAGTTGAAGTTCTCCATGTTCACTTTTAATAAATTTATCATTTTCATATAAAGAAACTATCGCTTCACACCTTATTCCTTTCCATTCTTTTTCTAGTGAATTTTTTGTATAAAGTGGCACTAAAGAAGGAAATAAATCAGTTATATTGTGGCCAAAATTCTTAGCAATATCATAACCAATTCCAACACTTCCAGTTTTTGGGTAACTACATCCCCCTGTAGCAACAATTAATTTATCAAATTTTTCACCATTAACAATAAACTTATCATTAATTTTTTCAACATTTAAAATAGTAGAACAAAATCTAAAGTTAACTCCACTTTCTAAACAAGCATTTTTTAAAGCTGATAAAACACTTGATGACTTTTCACTAAAAGGATAAAGATAACCATTTTTATTTTTAATAACTAAACCAATTTCTTTAAACAATTCATTAACTTTATTTAAATTACTATAATTAATTATATATTTAATAAGTTCATCATTACTTGAATGATATTTACTTAAACTATTATCAACATTTCCTAAGTTACATCTACCACTTCCAGTTAATAATAATTTCTTACCTACATCACTATTTTTTTCAAACACATAAACTAAATTGTTTTTGGCTAAATTTAAAGCAGCTACCATGCCTGAAGCTCCAGCTCCAATAATTGCTATTTTCATCTAAACACCAACCTTTTTTACAACATTATCAAGTATTGAATATAAATATAATTCAATATTTTTATCACTAATACTTTTAACATAATCATAATAAACACTTAGTTGTTTAATATAATTTTCATCATCAATGTTTTTTAATTTATAATCTATTATACATATTTTATCACTATATTCAAGCATTAAATCTATAATACCATGATATTTTATATCATCTTTTACAAAAACAAATTCTAATTCTTGATAAATAGTTGCATCCTTAAAATTAAATGTATCAAGTAAATTATTAATATATTTATTATTAGTTTTAACATTTTTAAAATCAGTTAACTCAAGTATTTCATGCATATCTGTCCCAAATTCTAATGTTTTTGCTTCTTCTTTACTTATAATATTTTTAATTATTTTAGATGCGTGCTTAGTCTCTATTTCTTCATAATCTATATTACAATCAATAAATTCCATTATTTCATCATTACTATCTAAAGTATTATTTCTTATTACTTTACTAAACTCATATTCTTTAGTTAAACCTAAATTATTTATATTTACTTCTTTTTCGTATCTTGCAACATTACCAGATAAAGCCACTAAAAAATCATAAAAAGATTTAAACTTTATTCCATCTATAAACTCTATTTCATTAACAGGATTATTTCTTTCTTCATATTTTGGCATTACCATAATAATCTTTTCTTTAGCTCTAGTTAAAGCTACATAAAATAACCTTATTTTTTCATCAACTTCTTCTTTTAAATATTCATTTTTAACTAATGCTTTTACAAAAGCCTCACCAATACCATCTTTATAAAAAGGTGTTACAATTCCATATTTATTATCAAACATAAACTTATTTTTTAAATCCCTAATATTAAATGTTTTTGGAAAACCTGCAAAATAACATATTGGGAACTCTAATCCTTTAGATTTATGAATATTCATTATTTTAACTGAATTACTACTACTTTTATTTTCTTTATATTTTATTTCACTTTTACTTTCTATTAGTTCATCTAAATAGTCACTAAAATCATTAATTGTAAAACCTAATTGTTCTTCATTTAAAGATAAATCTAATAAATAATTTATTCTTTTTATTCTAGCATTTATATCCCCAACTAAAATAAACTTTTCATAAAAATTAAAATCTTTTATAATTCTTTTAAGTAACATATTTATTGTTAAACTATCTAAATCTCTACTAATACTTTGACATATTCGATAAACATCTGTTTTAAACATTTGATTTTCTTCAAAACATTTAAATATTTCATCATCATTTAAATTACCAACATAACTTCTAGCAACACTAGTAAAATAATACTTTAACTCCTTATCAAAAACACCTTTTTTAATAGCAATAATAAGATTAATAATATTTTTAATTATATAAATATCATCTGCATCCATCAAGTTACTATCTTTATAAATTTGCATTGGTATATTAAAATATTCAAATACTTTTTTAAACAAATTCATCTTACTACCACGATCTAATATTATACAAAAATCATTATAAGTAATATCTCTATTTTTTTCTAAATCAAAATCATATACTTGATACTTACTTTCTACCTTTTTCTTAATATCATCTGCAATTATAAACATTTCTATTTCATCATTACTAAATTTCTTATCTTCATTATGATATTCTAAAATATCCATATAATTGTTATTAGAATTACTTCCCTTTTTGATATATGCTAAATTACCATAAATCATGGCATGGCTTTCTTTATAATTAATTCCCCCGATATCTTTAGTCATAAGGGGAGCAAAGACTTCATTTATATTAAATAATACTTCTTCTCTAGACCTAAAATTCTTAAGTAAATCTATTTTCTTACCTCCATCATTATTAGTATATTTATCATATTTTTCTTTAAATATCATGGGATTAGCATTTCTAAATCTATAAATAGATTGTTTGATATCTCCCACCATATAAACATTATCATTTTCTAAAAAACTAATGAATGTCTCTTGTAAATCATTGGTATCTTGATATTCATCTATCATTATTTCATTAAATTTATTTTTAAGTTCTAATCTAATATCTTCATGTTCTGCTACTATTTTAATAGCTAGTTTAGCAATATCACTAAACTCAAAAGCATTATGTTCATATTTATACTTATTTACTTTTTCATCTAACATCTTTATTATTTCAATAATTACTTCTACATATTTTTTAGTATCTAAATAATAACTTTTTAATTCATCTTCACTATAATAAATTAATTCTTTTAAATCACTAAACGTATCTTTTATTTCTTCTTTTATCTTTATTCCATCACTATCTAACTTCATAAATTTAGGCAACGTTACATCCTTATATCTATATAAATCATCATATTTATTCGGTCTAAATAATTTACTTAAAGTATCATACACTTTTTCATAACTTGCATCATCCATAAAATTTTCAATACTTAAAACTAAATCTTCTAATTTTAAAGATAATTCCTTTACATACATAAAATACTCATCAAATATTTTATTTACATATGTATCACTATAAAAAATATTTATATAACTATCTAAATATTTATCTTTATCATATTTTAAATCTAAACACTCATTAATATTTAATATCGCCTCAACAATAGTATCATCATCTAATCTTGTAAAATTATTAATCATTTCTAAAAAATTACTATTTTTTTCTTCATAAAGACTTAAAAATATTTCTTCTAAAAACTTCTTTTTCTTTAAATCAATAATTGATGCATCAATTACTCCGATATTTTTACTCATATTTAATATATAATGATATTTTTTAACTAAATTTAAAGCAAAGGCATCAAAAGTCATAATATATGCTTGGTCTAAAAACGCAAGTTGTTCATCTAACCCAGCTTTTTTCATTTTCTTTCTAATTCTTGTAGACATTTCTCCTGCAGCTTCATTTGTAAATGTTAAAATTAAAATATCTCGAATATCTACTCCATCTTTTAATTTTCTTATAACTCGCTCTGATAATACTGCAGTTTTACCAGAACCAGCCCCAGCAGACACAATAATATTTGAACCTTCCAAATCTACTGCAAGTTGTTGTTCTTTAGTTAAGTTCATCTTCTTCACCTCCTAACACTAATTCTTGTTCCTTAGTTACATAACAAATGTCTTTAAATTTACAATACTCACAGGCAATATTTTTACCCTTTATAACCTTTGGATTTATCTCATAATCACCATTAACAATACTTTTTATAACCTTATCAATTATTTCATCAACTACAATAATTAATTTATCCATCTCTTCATTACTTAACACTTTACTTGTGCTATAAAAAGAACCATCATTTTTAAATCTTAATCCTTTAATCATCTTACTATCTAAATAATTATCATCAAGTAAAGATATAATTGTCTTATTACTATTAGTATATCCTTGTAATCTTAAATTTTCTTTCTTTAATGTTTCTAATGATTTATTCTTATCAATATTTAAACAATTATTAAGTACTTTTTCTATATAAAAACCTGCTATAACAGAGTTTTTAAATCTACTAGACTTTTTTAACAAATATAAATAAATTGGTAATTGAATATTTATTCCATATTCTAAAGTATCTAGTTTTATATTCTTATCTCCAGTTTTATAATCTATAACAGCTATAACTTCTTTATCATTATATTTAGTCATCATAACTTTATCAATAACACCTTTAAAAGTTATATCTATACCATCATAACTTTTATCAATACTAATTTCTTCTTCAAATAAATATTCATTTAACTTAGAATGTTTCTTTTGTTCTTCTAAATAATCTAATAAGAATTCTATTTCTTTAGTTATTTTATGTAAATAAAATAACTCTTTTGGCCCAAAACTAAAATCTAAATCTTTTATAAAATTACTTATTTCTAAATCTATATCTATTTTTTTATCTAACCCTATTTCTAAAATATGATGCACTATTTTACCAACAACTATCTTAAAAGTATTTTCAAATATATTTAACTTCATAATACTATTTAAAAAATATTTAAAACTACATTCATTATACATCTCAAGTGATGTATATGATAATGTAATCCCGCTTTCTAAACTATCTTTAAGTAAGGCTTTATCTACTTTAAAATATGTATTATTATATTCTTTATATGGAATATTTAAATTCTTTTGATACATTTTTAAATACTTACCCTCATCATTATATTTATATAAATTATCTAAATCTTTAGCATAACTTAAATTACTTAAAATTTTTGAATATGATATTCTTCTATCTATTTCAATTTTTTTTACATCAACATTTAACTCTTCAATTATATTAGATGGATACTTAACTTTTTCACCATCAAACAAGTTATATGTAATTACTAAATTAGGAATATTTCTAATAAATTCGAAGGTTTTCTTTTTTTCTAATTTATTTTTTTCAACTGATGTATCTAAACCTAACTCATCTAATATTTTATCACTAAGAAAGTTATCATCATTATAAACTTTTGGAAAAATACCTTTATTACAACCAATTAAATAAACGTAATCATCACTACTATAATAATCATCTAAGCTACCTATTTCAATAGCGTTTTTATATAAAACACCTTTTACTTTACTTGCTTTTAAATCATTAATAATAAATTCTTTTCTTGCAAATTTATTATCTACTAAAACAGATTTATTTACAATTGTAATTAAATCATTTATATTTTCTTCATCACTTAATTTATCAATAATTTCATCTATTTCATAGTTATCATATAATTCTAAAAACTTTGAAGCAATCTTTGTACCATAAAAAGTATTATCACTTGCTATATTAATTGGTAGACCCAATAAATCACAAAAATAATCTAAATATTTATTATATTCCTTACTTGCAATTATCTTTATATTATTAATATCAATATTCTTACATAACAATTCTTTAATACTTCTAACAACATATTCTACTTCTTCTTCAATATTTTCTGCTTCATAAATAGAAGGTTCATAATTATTATTTAAATTATTTTCTATTCTTATATTTAAACCTTCTAATATTCTTTTTTCTTCCTTACTTAATTTACTTTTATTATAAACAGTTATATCTTTGTTTTCCAAATACTTTCTAAATTCTTTATTATATATAAGTAAGTTATTTTCATCTAAATCTTTTTTTAAAGCATTTAAAAACTTTACTTTATTATCCTCTAAATCTTTTAAAAAATATAAATTTTCTAAATATATTTTAGCAATATTTATATTAACATTATATTTATTCATTACATATTCAATTGTTTTATTATTATAATCAAAAATAAGTTTCTTCTTTAGTTTCCTAAAACTATAAAACTTATTATTATTAAATTTCTTTTCTTTAGATAAATTATCTAATAATCTCATTTTATTTGCTTCATTTGTTATATAAATATTCATAACTACCTCACTATAAATAATTATACACTAAAAACAAGAATAAAACTAGAGTTTGCTCTCTAGTTTCTTTTTTAAGTTCTACATTTAATTGATAATTATACCATTTTCATCAAATTTATAATGAGGTATTTCGAACTCTTCAGTATTTTTAGTATCTTCACCAAATAAATCTTCAATATTATCTAAATCAATTAATTTTTCTTCTAATGTATCTTTACTATCAAAATTATTAACTAATGTATTATAACTATCACTTTCATAACCTTTAAAAATTACATTATCAATATCACTTTGATTAAATGAACAAATACCATTCTTAACCATTAATCCTTCTGGATAAAGACAACCAGAATAATCATATATCATTACATTTTCTTCATATTCAACAGAATAATATCCCGTTACCATTATTAAAACATCTTTATTTTTTAATTTAACTATACTACCAATTGGTAAATATTTTTTATTCATTTTTATCATCCCTTTTTATTTTAATATAATATGTTCTATATTTTTATTGCTAATAATTCCTTTTACAGCTCCTGGTTCAACATTTAATAAAATAAATGCATCTTCCTTAACCCAATTCATAGTTATATTATCATTTTCTAAGTTTTTAAAGTCTCCATTATATAAAGATTTATCTAGAACTGTTAAATACACAAATAAGTATTCATGTATTTTTTCATTCTTATAAGTAAAGAAATTTTCTATACATCTTACAATTCTTAAATCATTTTCACATAAATCATAATTTAATTCCTCTTTTAACTCACGCATTAAAGCTGTCTTACTATCTTCCCCCATTTTAACGTGACCACCCGGTAAACTATAGTAATCTTTATCTTTATGTTCACAAAGTAATATTTCATCACCACATCTAATAAATGCACAAGTTCTAACGTTTAATTTATAATCATCTAGTTTTATATTTATATCCATAATTAACCTACCTTCAAAAAAATTATATCACAAATTTATTAAATATGAAATCTTTTTTCTACTTCGTCTTTAATTATCTTATTATTAAAGACAAATAAATATATAAGCATTACAATACTAAATATTGAACAAATATAACTTGGAAAATAAACATGTAACTTATCAAGTAAAATTAAAAGTCCTGGTATAAGCCCAATAAGTGATGAAACACTAGCATAAAAGACAAATTCACTCTCTAATCTTTTAATAAATAATTTTATAATAAATATTAAAATTAAATATAAAACTATAATAAATGGTAATAAATAATTAATACTCCATAACTTAAAACCAGTTGAATAATCCCAGATTAATGATAAAATAATTAAAATAATCATTTCTAAAAATAACATTTTTATTAAATTCTTTCTGCTATTTAGGGAAATAATTAAAGTAATCCAAAAAGTAATAATACCTAAAACTACAAAATAAGACCAACTAAGAATATGAGCTATAGAATAATTAATATATAAAGAAACAAATATTCCACATAAAGATAAGAATAATAATATTTTCTTCATTAAATGATATTTTTTATCTAAATAATTTATATGAGGAAATACATTTTCTCCTTTACTACTATTAATATTACATCCACACAAAGGACATTTACTTGTTTTAGTATTTATAAAAACATTACACTTATTACATTTATTCATCACAATCACCATAATCATTAGTATTTATTATTACATCAGTTCCATCTTTACTTAAAAACTTAAAGAAATTCTTTTCTATTTCACTATTTACAAATTTAGATGAAAAACTAATAACCATTTTATCTTTATAAGAACACATACACATTTGTATTTTTGATGTACTTGTAAATACACTAAAATAATCTATATATTTTTTATAAACCTCTGGCATATTAATAATACCTATATTAGATAAAGTCATAGTTTGATATTTATTTTCTATATTACATGCTATTTTTAAAACAAAATCTTTTATAAAAACTGGTATTAATCTAACTATAAATATATCTTCTAGTTTTATCATACTATTCATCTTATCTTTTATATTTTCTTTATCTAATTTTTCTTTAAATTTATTTTTTACACTCTTTGCTATATCCCTAAACGTATCATTATTATATAAGTAATCTATATTTACTACACTAAAAAAGTTTCTTACTGTATATGTTGGATAATATTTTCTTAAATTAACTGGTATTGTAATAACTATTGGTTTTTTACTTTTATTTTTTACTTCTCCGATTGATTTAATTAAAACACTAGTTAAATATTCTGTAATTGTTAAATCAAACTCTTTAGCTTTTACTTTAATATCATCAATACTTACGATACCTTCAATTACTTTAAGTCTATTATCTATATATTTCTCATCTTTAATTCTATATGCTCTCTTACTTTTTAATACTTTTTTAAAATTACTATCTTTATATTTTTTAAAAGCATCTTCTTTTATTTCTTTTATACTACCTTCATTTATTACTTCATTATTTTTAATATTATATAAACTATTTAAGTAGTTAGCTACTAAACTTTTTAAGAATGTCAGTGTACCAGTTCCATCTGTTAGGGCATGGTCTACTTCTAAATTAATTCTATTTTTATATACAGATACTTCAAATAAATTATTATTACTTATTTTAGAACAAGGACTTTTATCTTCCATTTTTACTTCATAATTTTTATTAACTTCTTCTAAATAATACCAAAATATACCCTTTTTTAAACTGGATTTAAATATTGGATATTCTTCTAAAGTTTCATCTAAAGCTTTATTTAAAATATCCACCTTAACAGGTTCTAACAATGTTACACTAAATCTAAATACTTTATAATCATTCTTACTTCTAGAAGGTGGAAAGATTTTTGCTGCATTGTCTAAACGATACCATTTACTCAAAAAAATCACTTCCCTTTAAAAATTCTATTACTTCATTTGTATATTTATGTTCTAACATATTTGTTAAAAATCCATGAGTTGCATCTATTACATCTAAATACCTAGTTTTAACTAAAAATCTATCTAACTTTTCTATTAATGCATATCCCTCATCATGAAGGGGGTCATGTGTTCCTGTAATTATAGTAACGGGAGGTAATCCAAATAACCAATTATTACGAAGTAAATTAACTCTTTTATCTTTATAATCTTTATCATTTTTTAAATATAAGGAAAAATAATCCCTTAATGATTCTTTAGTAAGTAATGTTTTACCACTATTTTCTATTACAGATTTAAATTTTGTTTTACTTGTGTAATCAGTTTGAGTTGTGGGATATGCCATAATTATTTCCTTAAATTTTAATTTTCTATTAACTGTTGCCACTGAAAAAGCTAAGTTAGCACCAGCAGAGTCACCCATTATAACAATATCACTATGTAATTTAAATATTTCTTCACATACTTTATTTATTTCATTTATTTGATAAGGAAATTTATATTCCGGAGCTAATTTATAATCAATTGATATAACACATACATTTAATTCTTTAGATAACTTATAGCAAAGATTAGAATGAGTATTTAAGTTACCTGATACAAAACCACCACCATGTAAATAAATTAATATCTTTTTACTATTTTCATTAAATATTCTTACATCTGTATTTAATATTTTAAAATCTCTATAATACTTTTTAGACACAGTATTTAAATTAGTTAATTCATCTACTTTTCTATATAATTCTATATTATCTTTCATTGATACTTTCATGATAATCACCAATAATATAATAACACAAAAGAAAAATAGATGCTACTCTATTTTTCTCCTTCATCAAGCATAGTTGTTATAAATAAGCCATATCCAATTGTAGGATTATCAATAATAACATGGGTTACAGCACCAATAATCTTACCATTTTGCATAATCGGTGAACCACTCATTCCTTGCACTACACCACCAGTTTTATCAAGTAATTCTTTATCAGTTATTTTAAATGATATATTTTTAATTTTAGCATATTCATCTATTTTAGTTATTTCTATATCATAATATTTAATTTCTTCTTTACTTAATACTGTTGCTATACTTGCCTTACCTATTTTTATTTCAGACTTGCCTGCAACTTCTAACTTTTCTTTATTGGGTAATATACTATCATATATTCCATATATACCTACATTAGTATTTTTATTTATAGTTCCATATTTAGTATTATAATAAAACTTAGCATTCTTACTTCCAGCATAACCAACTTTGCTTTTATCTATACCAGTTATATAATTTCTAAATATACTTCCATCTTTAACTTCTACAATACTATTTGTATTACTTTCTATTATTTCATGCCCTAAAGCCCCAAATATTTTAGTTTCGGGGTCTATATATGTCAAAGTACCTGTACCAGTAATACTATCTTTTACATATAAACCAGTCTTATATATTTCCCCAACCTTGACCAGTTCTAACTTGCTTGTTCTAGTCTTTCCATCTCTTCTAAGCTCTACATTTATTTCGCCAACATCAACATTTGCTTCAATTTCTTTGGTTAATTCATTGATAGTGTTTACTTCCACACCATTAATTTTAACAATGTAATCTCCAGCTTTTATTGCAGGGGCACCTTTATTAAATTTACCATTTATTTGATAAAACCCAATAACCATTACACCTTTACTATTTACTTCAATACCTAAAGTTTCTCCCCCAGGAATGATGTAATTTGAATATGCAAACACATTAATTGGTAATAATAACCAACTTATTAATAATAATTTTAACTTTTTCAATACAATCACCTTATCTACAATTATTATGGATAATATAAATAAAATTAAAAAACCAATTATTGGTTTTCCAATAATTAGCTTAATTAATAATGTGTTCGAGATTGAAGGTTACACGCATCATAATTATATGTTTCATGAAAAGCTCTCATTAAAGTGCTTACAAATATTTTTCTTTCTTCTTTAGTTTTTATACCTTCAATTTCTGTACTTGAATATATAAATCTTTCCATATAAAATTTTTCATAACTATCATAAAAATCTGGATAAAATAAACTTAGATTAATAAATATATCTTTATACATAATTCCTCCGTAATAATTACCACATATTCTAGCACCATTTTTATGAAAATACAATATAAAAAGCTTATTTGTCATTTAACAAATAAACTTATATTTTAGAAAGGAGGTGATGCCTTATGAATTACTATAAGACTTCACATATGAAGTGATTAACTCCATACATCTATATATTATCACAATTTAGTAATCAATGCAAGTTTGTTGCTATAATTTGACAAACTACTTACATACTATATTAGGTCTGGACTGTGTTTAGGCAACAGTCTGTGTCGGTTTGCTGGATTTTAGTGTCCACCAGCGTGGATTAACGCCGGCCTCTAGAACCAACAGCATTACCTGCCATTAATAATATATCAAAAGTTCACACACAAATTCAACTATTTTTACTATAATTTACTATTTATAGTTTTTTCAAGTATCTTTTTAACATCTCTTTCATTAAAAGGTTTAAGTAATATATCTACGATTGGATACTTAAATGCTTTATCAATTGACTCTTTATCATCTACTCCAGTTATAATAGAAATTGGAATACTTCTAAATAAATCTTTACTCTTATAATAATCTAATACTTCAAAACCATTAACATTTGGCATATTTAAATCAAGAAGAACTGCTTTAATATTTTTTCTTTTTTCTTCACTTTCTAAAATATCAATTGCTTCTTTACCATCAGTTGCTGAAATAACGTCAAATGAATCATCAAGAATTTTTAATATAAAGTTTCTTATTATATTTGAGTCATCAACTACTAAAATAGCTTTATCACTTGTTTTAATTGGTTCTTTATATGATGATTCATCAACAACCCCAACACCCATATATTTTTTAACTAAATTAACTACTCTATTTGCTTCAGTCATTAATTCATTGAAATGTTCACTTACATAATACATATCATTTGCTTTACTTTTAAGTTCATGGTCATATGCAAGTTCTCCTAGAGTTTCAAAGCCAAAATATCTAGCATCACTCTTTAAAGAATGCACAAGTATTGCATAATTTGCCATATCACCAATTTCTTTACATGCTTTAATTTTTTTTAATTTTCCAGGAACTTCTTGTAAGAAAGTTTCAAGTGTTGCATCATATGTTTCCATATCTCCGAATAATTCTAAAGCCTTTTTAATATTAGCTCCATTGTTAATTAAAATGTTTACGTCTTTCATAATCTCACTCCTTGTTTAAGTATTCATTTATAACTCTATTTAATTCATCTTTATTAATTGGTTTAGCTAGATAATCATTAAATCCATCTGCTAAATACTTTTCTCTCATTCCTGTTAAGGCATTTGCTGTTAAGGCTATCACTGGAATATCAAATTCTGGTATTTCAACTTTTATCTTTTGTAAAGTTTCTACACCACTCATTCTTGGCATCATATCATCCATTAATATTAAATCATATTTCTTGCCACTTTTCAAGTTATCTATACAAATAAATCCACTTTCAACGCATTCAACTAAAACACCATAAGTTTGTAATAATCTCTCTGCAACTTTTAGATTTATTTTGTTATCATCTACGACCAAGACTGTTTTATTTTTTACTTCAATCTTTTCATGAGTTGTATCTATTGCTTCAACTTTTATAGTTGGATTTTTAACTATTCTTTGGTCAATTGATACTGTAAACTTAGAACCTTTTCCAAATACACTTTGCACAACTATCTTTCCATTCATCATATCAACAAGTTTCTTAGTTATAGCAAGTCCTAACCCTGTACCTTCAATAGTAATATTATCTTTTAAATCTAATCTTTCAAACTTATTAAATAACTTATTTAAGTTTTCTTGTTTTATTCCTATACCTGTATCTTCAACAGAAATAATTAATCTACATACATCATTCTTTATTACGGAATTAATACTAAATATAATACTTCCTTCTTTTGTATATTTAACTGCGTTAGTTAAAATGTTTACACAGATTTGTTTTAGTCTTGATGCATCACCATATAACACCTGAGGTATTGATGCATCTATTTTTGTAATAAGTTCTATTGGTTTATCTCCAAGTCTTCCTCTTGTTAAAGCAATAAGTTCAGTTGTAACTTTATTAAAATCATATTCGTTATTAACAATTTCTAATTTACCAGCCTCAATCTTTGATATATCCAAAATACCATTAACAATTTCTAATAAATTATCTGAAGCCATAACTATATCATTAACTTCATCTTTTGCACTATCAGGTAAACTTTTATCATCAAGTAACATATTACTAAATCCCACGATTGCATTTAAAGGAGTTCTTATTTCATGAGACATACTAGATAAAAACTCTGTTTTAGCCTTATTGGCTTTTTCAGCAGCATCTTTAGCTGCATTTAACTGTGCTATCATCTTTACATCTGGATTTTCAATTGTAAAGTACATTATTGCAGTTACAATACTTAATGTAAAATTAGTAAGTATTAATCTTGGAAACTTTATTTGAAGAAAACCACTAACTAACATTAAAACAATTAATAATACTAATGGTATAGCTTTTTTATTTTTGATTTTCTTTAAATTAAATATTAAAATAAAGAAGATTATTATAATTATAAATATAGAAAAACTAGATAAAATAGCTTGACCTAACCCATAAGTGTTAATTACAACTCCATTACTATCGCAATTAACATATAGCGGTGAAAAGAAAATAATAATTCCAACCACAGCCAAAACTAAATATCTAGTTATTTCAAAATATTTTGGAAAGCGATAGTCTAAACCTTTAACTAATATAATTGAATATTTCAAGAAATTAGTGAAAAGTACTGCAAGCAATGTCATAAATATATCTTTTAAAAATATCTTTAGCCACATTACTTCATTCATTATTGGTAATGCACTTAATATTTCAAAGATTAAACAAAATAACACTAATAATAATATTTTAGAAAATATACTTATTTCTACTGAATGTATTTTTTCTTTTTTAAAATAAACTATTGTTATAATTGTAATATAAACTAAACTTGCAAAACTTAAATAAACTATCGAATTCATATTTTACCTCTTTTTACTTTTTTACCCTTACCTTTTTCAATGCTTTTCCATTATTCATTTCATATTCTAAAGCATTTTGTTGTTCAAGCTCTCTAAAAGCTGTTTTACCAAATGGTGTAAGTGGTAACCTATCTTTTCTAAATTCATAGGTTCCTGGTATATAATAATAATACATCGGTTTTGTTTTTTCTTCAACTATTTTAATAATTTTTTCGATAATTTTGTCAATATCTTGATTAAAGCATTCTTCTTTTAATACTATATGACATGATGCTTCAGCCACATTACTAGGATGTGGACTTTTAACAACACAGCATTCTAGTACTTCAGGAATGTTATTTATAATATTTTCTAGGACTTTAACAAATATTTTTCCATTTTGAGTTCTAATAATTCTTTCTTCTCTAGATACAAAACAAAGTCTTCCTTCTTCATCAATATAAGCTTCATCACCAGTATCTATATATTTTTTACCATCTCTATAACAAATTGTTTTTTCGTTTACTTCCGGAGCTTCATCAATATAACCTAGCATAGAGGCATCAGTTGATAATAAGAATTCTCCAATATGATAATTACCATCTTCATCTTTACCATATGGAAGTTCTTCACCAGTAAATTTATCAATTACAATGTAGTTTGAACCAGCAAGTGGGAAGCCACAAGTTCCATATTTTTTTGGAACACCTGGAATATCATAATTAAATATTACTCCCCCAAATTCTTCGTTTTGACCATATCCATGGCGACTTCTACCATTAAGAATTTTATCTACTTGTTCATCAATTTCTGCTTCAATTTCTTCGCCACCATGTTGAACAGATTTTACAAAGCTAAAGTCTTTTGTTGCCCATTTTGGGTCTTCAACTAAAGTTTTAACAAATGATGGCACTGCAAAATAATGATTTGCTTTAGTTTTTAACATAGTTTTTGGAAATTCATTTCTATCATAAGTTGCAATCAAATGCGTATTCATTTGATAGTATCTTGCTAAATGCATTCCTTCAAGAGAATATGCAACCATTGGTGGACATAATTGACAAAATGAATCTTCAAAATTGTAATCTGTTGTAGTCATTAAAGTTGTTTGATAAATTGGTGTATTACAAGATAAGTCAGTCATTGCAACTCTTTTAGCTGGACCTGTTGTTCCTCCTGTATGAACTATAAATTTAACTTTACCATCTTGGTAACCTTCAGCTCTTGTATAATTCATTTCGCCATATATTTTCAAGAAATCTTCCCATTGAATAAATCTATCATCACGACTATCATCTTTATAAAAACTTGCTTTAGCCATTATCTTTTGTTTCTTAGCATACGCATCAAAATTAAGTAATAATTGTTGATATTTTTTTAGAACTTTTCTTTGTTCATCAATTGATAAATCATTTAATTCTCTTTCACTTGGAACAAATCCTTCAATGCCTTTAATTGCATGTTTGTAATATGGATTATTAAGCACTGCATTTAATCCAAAAACTTGAATTTGATATCCTAAATTCATTTTTAATGGGAATGAGTCCATAACTGATGTAACAATTACATGTTCTACATTTGTTCCTTTAATAGCTTCTTTTACAACTGGATACATTACATCAATTATCACTAATGCTTTAGTTTTATTTTTCACTAAATAATTATGTAATAATTCTTTTGAAACTACCCCAGGATTAAACCATTCAGTACAGATACCCATGTCATTTAGGCCATATTCAACCATAAACGTTTCAGGTGTGTTAAGGCAAAACATAGGTACAACATCATCTGGTGTAACTCCACAATTTAAAAAAGCATTACCTACCATATTAGAACCATCAAAAAATTGTCCATGAGTAATATTCTTACCATAGAAATTAAATGCTGGTAAAGCTTGATAGTTAACACTATGTTTTATAGCTGCATCACGAATAAATCCCATTGCAGTCTTTTTAGCATCATCAGAATTATATTTAAATTTTGGCATATGTTTTAAATATGGTAAATCTACCGATGTTAAATGAATTTTCTTTTCTTCCATAATTAAATCTCCCCTCTAATAGCTTCATTATATCACTTTATCGCTTGTATTAATAGCCAAATATTGACATTTAGTATCAAATTTGATACAATATTAGTGGTGAAACAAAAATGGACTATGATAAAAACTATATTGAGGTTGCTTATAATCCTGAAGAATTAAATGAGATATTCATTAAAGAATTTATAAGTTTTAGAAAAGAAAATAATTTAACACAAGATTTATTTTCCAAATATTCTGGTGTTTCAAGAGAAAAAATAGCTAGAATAGAATGTGGAGCATCATCTCCATCAATTCTAAGTTTATTAAAAATTCTTGGACCAATCGGATATACTATCAAAATAGAAAAAGTAAAGAACAAATAACTTACGTTCTTTACTTTTTCATTTTAGCAAATTACACAAAAAGCATTTTTATAAATTTCTTTTTACCTTTTTGTATTAATAATGCATTATCTTCTAACATATCTTCTGTGATAATCATATCTATAGATTTTACTTTTTCACCATTTATACTTACACCATTTTGTTCAATAAGTCTTTTTGTTTCTGATTTAGATTCAAAAATTCCAGATAACATTAAAACATCTATAACATTTGAATTATTATTTAATACATCTTTTGATAATTCAATTGTATCAGTATTTTGAGAATTTCCTTTATTACTAAATATTTCTTCACTTGCTTGTTGTACTTTTAATGCTTCTTCTTCACCATGAACTAATTTTGTAACTTCAAATGCCATTATTTTCTTAGCATTTCTTATATCCTCTTTACACATTCTTTTAATATCTTCTATTTCATAATCACTAAAGAATGATAGTAATCTTTCAACATCTTCATCATATGAATTCATAAACATTTGGTAAAAATCATATACAGTTGTTTTTTCTCTTGAAATCCATAGTGTACCAGATGCTGTTTTACCCATTTTTTCGCCATCAGCTTTAATTAATAATGGACAAGTTAATGCTTGTAAACCTCTATCTTCTTTACCATTTGCAAAATCTATCTTTCTTGCTAAGTCTGCTCCAGCAACCATATTTGCCCATTGGTCAGAACCTCCTATTTCAAGTACACATCCATATGTTTCATTTAAATGTACAAAGTCAAATGCTTGCATTAACATATAACCCATTTCTAGGAATGTTAGTCCGCCTTCTTCAAGTCTGTTTTTGTAACAATCAGTTGCTAACATTTTATTGACATTAAAATGAACGCCAATATTTCTCATAAAATCAATATAAGATTGTGGATTAATCCATTCAGAATTATCCAAAATTAATGCTGGATTATCACCATCAACATCAACAAATCTTTTAACAAGTTCTTTTACTTCTGCTTTATTATGTTCAACTTGTTCTTTAGTTAACATTTTTCGCATATCTTTTTTTCCAGATGGGTCACCAATTAAAGCAGTTGCTCCACCAATTAATATGATTGGATGATGCCCTAATTTTTGTAATCTTCTAACCATTGTTAACGCGAAAAAATGGCCTATGTGTAAACTATCTGCAGTTGGATCGATACCTAAATAGAATGTTTTTGCATCATCACTATTTAGCATCTCCTTAATTTTTTCTTCATTTGTGGCTTGATATACATATCCTCTTTCTTTTAACATTTCAAATACTTTTCTCATAGTCTCACTCCTCCTAATAAAAAAGCGAACTATTTCTATCCATAAGGACGAAATAATTCGCGGTACCACCTTAATTCATAGTAATATTTACTATGCACTTTAAATTATAACGGTTATAACCGATTGAACTAAAAAACTGTAATTCATTTTTATAATTGTATCAATTTTCACCAAACATTGACTCTCTAAAACTAAATTATAAAATCTACTAAATGTTTTTTTCAACATTCAATAATTCACACATATCTAAATCATATCATAAAGATTTACATTTGGCAAGTATTACTCGCAAATAGAAACATAAACTAAAATGTCTTCTCTTTCTCCCATTTTATTTATAACTCTAGACTTCAAAGTTGTTTCATAAACCATTCCTGCTTTTTCCATAACTCTTCCACTAGCTTTATTTGAAACAAAGTGTTCAGCAGTTACAACCGGAAAGCCTTCCTCATGTAAATATTCAATTACTTTTCTTAATGCTTCAGAAGCATAACCTTTTCCCCAATATTTAGACCCATAACAATAACCCACTTCAGCAGTCATATATTGAATATTTTTAGATATAACATCAATCATACCAATTATTTCATTTGTTTCTTTAAGTGTTACAAGCCATCTATAACAATAATCATTGGTATAATCTTCTACCCAGTATTTTGTTAATTTCTTAGTTTCTTCAGGACTTTTATGAGCATTCCAAGTTACATACTTCGTAACATTCTCATCACTCGTCCAACAATTATAAATTGCTTCATAATCAGACATTTCTATTTTTCTCAAAATAAGTCTTTCTGTTTCTAATTTAATCGTATTTTTATTCATTATATTCTCCTTATTATAAATATAACATAAGTGTTTCTCTGGGAACCCATCTGCAAATTCATCCCATTTACAATTAGCATATATAAATCCATTTTTTTCATGAAGTTTAATGGAAGCGATATTGTCTTTTTCAATTCCAGAAATCAAATTATTATATTCATATTTCTTTAATTCTTTTAAAGCATATTGTAACGTTTTCTCTCCATATCCTTTTTGACGATTTTCTTTTTCAGTAAATAAATTAAATATGCACCAATCATGTTCTAGAGAATTATATTCATAAAAATTTACCATATTTTCCAACTTCTCATCTATTATAAAAAGTATTAAAAATGCTTTATTACCATAAGTAGCAGAAAAAATAAAATCTAAATGTTTTTTGAAATCTGCTATATTAGCTAATTTATTATTATCGTTTTCAAACATTTTCTCCACTAATAATAAACATTTTTCTTTTTCATTTATATAATTGCTATTATCCAAAACTTTAAATATATGCCCCATAAACACCTCGATGTTTTTTTATAAAATTATTATCGTCTTTTTACTTGGTTTTAAACTTTTTGTATCAAATAAAATTATTATTACTATTATATTAATTTACAAGAATTAACTTTATTTGAAAATTGCAAACAATTTATGTTACTTTATTAATTTTCTGGTTTGCACAGGCTCTATTATTTCAAGATTTCCCATATATGGCCTTAAAACTTCAGGGATTACAACACTTCCATCTTTTAGTTGAAATTGTTCAAGAATAGCTGGTAAAAGTCTACTTGTTGCCAATCCAGAACCATTCAATGTATTAACAAATTCCAAATCACCGTTTTCATTTTTAAATCGTATATTTCCACGTCTTGCTTGATAATCCCGACAATTTGAAACAGAACTAACTTCTTTATATATTCCCATACTAGGTATCCAAACTTCTATATCGTAGGTTCTACACATACTTGCGCTACAATCGCCAGCTGCCAATTTAGATATTTGATAATGCAACCCAAGATTTTTCACTAAATTTTCAGCTTTATTCAATATTTCATTAAAAAACATATCTGATTCTTCAGGTTTAGTTAGTTGAAACATTTCAATTTTATTAAATTGATGACTTCTAATAATACCTCTTTCTTCCTTTCTAGAACTTCCATTTTCCACTCTATAACAAGGAGTATAGGCAAAATATTTTTTTGGCAAAGAATCTAAAGTTAAAATTTCATTTTTATGCAAACTAGCCAAAGCAGTTTCAGATGTTGGCAACAAAAACTTATCATGATTATCATCTAACCAATAAACTTCGTTTTTAAATTTAGGAAATTGCCCAGCAACATAGCCACAATCATAATTTAACATATGAGGAACTAAAACAAATTCCCAACCATCTCTTAAATGTTCATTAATACAATAATTAATTAATGCCCATTCTAATTGAGCACCCTTTCCAGTATAAACCCAACCACCAGAGCCCGAAAGTTTAATACCTCTGTTATAATCAATTAATCCCAATTTGGATTCTAATTCAATATGATCCTTAAAATCAAAGCCAAAATTTCTTTGATTTAGTGACTTTTTTATCACAACATTATTTTCTTTACCGCCTGGTAATATATCATCATCAGGAATATTTGGTAAAGATTCCATTTCTTCTTTTAATTTTAATTTTATATCAGATAATTGGTTTGATAGAAGACTAATTCTTTGGCCTAATTCCTGCATTTTAATAATAATTTCAGAAGTATCCACTCCAGCAGACTTAAGCCTTCCTATTTCTTTTGATTTTTCATTTCTATATCTTTGTAATTCATCTATTTGTTGTTGTAAAAATTTTCTTTTGTCATCTAACAAAATTACATTGTCCAATGAACATTGTCCCATTTTTTTACTTAATGCTTTTTCTACTTTTTCTTTTTCATTTCTTATTTTTTTAATATCAATCATAAAACCTCCGCTTAATTTTTATTTTTTAAATATAACACTAGTTTATTTCTTTTTATTCATTACAGACAAGCCAACAAACATTAAAAATATCAATCTAAATCAATTTTGGATGAAGATGGTTTTTTGACAATAAATTTATTATTATAATAAATTCTATATTCAGAATCGCCAATAAAAGTTACATCTTTATCATTTATAAAAATAGTATCATCATCAGGAATATATAATACTTTATTATTTTTAGAAAAATGCATAAGATACTCAGAATTTTTATCTCTATTAAATTTCACTCCATCATTACGATTTAAATGACAAAGCAATGAATATCCAGATAATATATTAAATCCGCATGTATCAGTCAAACAAACAGTATTTAAATCTTGACTCTTACAAGAATTTATGTCCTTGCCAAATATAATAGCTCCAGCACTACCGCCAAAAACAATTCCATCATTTTTAATAAAATCCGAAATTTTATCAAATGAATTACTATCCTTAATTTCTTTTAATAATCGGTATGTATTTCCACCACCAATAAATATAGCACAATAATCATTTAAATTTTTATTATAAAGTTCTTTTCCACTAGTAACCATATCTATATTTGATACGCCTATAATACTCAACTCTTTTTTTATCCATTCAAGACAGCCGGCATATCTTTCCGTTTCCATTGCTAAAGGCAAATACAATAATGGTTTATTTTTATCAATCAAACTGCCAAATTTTAACATTGACTCTTTTACTACTTCACCACTTCCCCCACCACATAAAAATACTTTCATAATTTAACGTCTCCTTACCATTTTTAAATATTTTTGAGTAACATTTTCAAAATCAACTTGATATTTCGTACCCTCTAATATTTTACACCAAAACTCATAATTTTGAAATATCAAATCCAAATCTAATAATACATTATTATAATTAAATGTTTTTAAAACAAAGTTAATCTTTGATTTTGCTCCGTGATTGCAATTATAATTATCAAACATATTTAACAAAGTTAAAAAATTAACTGCTAATATTTCATCATTAACATATTTTTTAACGTTCTCAATAAATAAATCACAATATTTTTTATTTAAAACTCTAGAAAAAAGTCTTTCAACACCAAATCCATATTCTACTAGATAAATGCCATTAGTCTCCAAAAATAATATATCTCCAATTTCTAAGTTATCAACAAAAAATTTAACAGCTGTGTAAGATACATTATTATTTTTTTGTCTAATTTTATATTCTAAAACAAAATTAACTCTTGATGCGTGGATTCCAATTCTCGAAAGAAACGACAAAACATTTTCAATATTCACTATTCTATCTAATTCGTTTTCAAAATGAACAATAGATAAATTATTAAATGCTATGCTTGAAAAATCCATCACATCATTATTACCATATGCACTATTAAAAAAATTTAATTTAAATCTAACAGATGGCTGAATAACCATAGTGTTGTTTCTAGATATAACCATACCATTATATAAATAATCATAATAATACTCAAGCCCAGTAGAAACAAATGAATTTTGCCCATACCCACTATAAATATTTATAGGATTTAAAATTTGCAAATCACTTAACACTTGTGAAAAGTAATCAATTGTAATAGATTTAAAACTATCAAACGATTCATAAAAAGAACATTGGCTTTTTTTTGTGCTAAAATCAACAATTTGTTTACTGTCATTTAAACCAGTGCCATTTTTATAAAAGCGCACTCCATTATCATTTATTTCATATATCCAGTTTTTATTTTCAAAATATTTTTTTACATTATTAATTTCACCAAATATATTATTCATATTTTCATCTCCAACAATAAATTAATAATAGCATAACTATCTATTTTAGTAAACTTATTCTTATTTAAAAATTTTTCAAACTCATCATAATGTATAAATCGATTATTTACCTGATAAACATTTACAATTTTACTCATCAGTTCACAAATAGAATTTTTAAATTTTGGGGATAACCAGTATTCGGGAAGATTCTTCTTTTTTCTTTGCATTCTTTTCAAAGTTTCTTCTTCAGTCACTTCCAAATAAATCAAATAATCAGGCACTAAATAAACTTTGTTTTTAATACCGTCAATTATTTGATCAATGTAATCATTATAATAATTAACCATTCCCGTATTATAATAAGCATAACTGATTGATATAAATGAAAATATAGTCCTATCAAATAATAATATATTTGATTTAAATTGTTGAGATGTATATTTAGTTCTTTCTTCTTCGATTTGCAATGTTAATTCTGAATTTTTTATTATTTCTTCTTTATTATCTGTAACTTTAATTGTTATTCCACAAAATTTTGGACTTTCATTAACAATAATAACATTATTATTAAAAGCAGCATTTTCACAAAAGGTGGTTTTGCCGGAATATGATACCCCCTCTACGCCTACGATTATTTTATTATTCATCATTAACCTTTCTACTAACAGAGCGGAAACTCACCGTTAATTATTCCATTAGAAATAACACCAAAATTATCTAAAACTTCACATGATATTTCTTCACATAGTTCATATGAAATATTTTTATCAGTATAAATGGTTATTTTCCAAGGGTTTGACAAAGATTGACCACTTTGACCAATCATTTCAACACTACAATTTGCTCCTGTTTTCTCATAAATTTTTTTAGCAATTATATAAGATGCCACACTATACATTTTTCCAGTATGATAAATAGGATTTTTACCACAAATTCCTTCCATCGTGTAAAAACGTCTTGGTGTTATTAAACCTCCCATTCTATTTCCTCTACCAACAAAACCTTCATCACCCATTTCTATTGACGCCCCAGTAAAAGTTAAATATAAATCTGTATTTTTTTCATCTATTTTATCTCTGGTATTAATAAAGAGATTCAAAATCACTTCTGGATACAACGTTTTTATATATTTAATTATATCAGCTTCTACTTGTTTTTTATTCGAAATATATTCTTCAACATTATTAACAAATGTACATAACTGTGGAACGCACATAGTAATGCTTACTTCATTATTATCCCTAAACCCCATTATTTTAATATCACTGCCAATCCATGGGTGACTAATTTTATATTCATCAGAATTCAAAAATTTTTCTAAATTATACACTATATTTTCAAGGATACTATATCCATAAAATGAACATCCCATAGAAGTATCATTACAATTAAGTTTTTTTAATTCTCCTAAATCATCTAAATTTTCAGGTTCAAACCATCTATGACGTTTACTTTCTTTTCCTTTTACTCCTCCTGGACTACTACCTTCACTAACTTCATATAAAATTCGAACATCAGAATCAAAATTAAGCATTGGAAAACATTCTGCAAAAAAATTACGTGTTTCATTTAAAAGAATTTCCTTTACATTGATTTTTATATCTCCAAATTTACTAGATGCTCTTCCATTCAATAAGACTCTAATAGGTTCAAGCATTCTACCATGTCCAAACTCAACTTCACACTTTCCGCCCATCATGCCAACTTTATCAAAATTATGGTGTAAAACAGCGCCAAAATTATTTAAAGTATATTTTGAATAAGCATTAGATAACCTTTCAGCTAATGTATCACTTAATGTATCAGGATGCCCTTTTCCCTTTCTTTCAACAATTTCATAATTATCACGACCCAATTCAGGTTTAAGTACTAAAGTTATATTTTTTCTCATTTAATTATTCTCCTCCTATAAATTTTTCTAAACAAGCATATGCTTCGTCGTCCGTTTTTTGAATTAATGGATGCTTATAAAAATACATGCTAGGTTCTACAATTGTTCCAGATAATTTTCTATCTAATGCCAACTTACAACAACGTATTGCATCAATCACTACTCCAGCAGAATTTGGAGAGTCTTCAACACTTAATTGTGCATCTAAAGTTATAGGTACATCTCCAAAAATTCTTCCTTCGATTCTTATAAAACATTTCTTATTATCATTTTGCCAAGAAACATAATCACTAGGGCCAACATGTATATTATTATTTGAAAGTTTTTCTCTCATAATTGAACGAACAGCTTCAGTTTTTGAAATCTTTTTTGATTCAAGCCGATTTCTATTTAGCATATTTAAAAAATCCATGTTGCCACCGGTATTTAACTGATAAGTTCTATCTATTATACCACCACGTTTTTCAAATAATTCGGTTAAAACTCGATGCACAATAGTAGCACCGAATTGGGATTTAATATCATCTCCCAATATAGGTAATCCGGCATTTCTAAATTTTTTATTCCAAACATCATCACTTGCGATAAAAACAGGAATATTATTTATAAATCCGGTTTTTGCATCAAGAGCACATTCTGCGTAAAACTTAGAAGCATCTGAAGAACCAACGGGTAAATAGTTGATTAAAATATCTGCTTTAGATTTTTTAATTATATCAACAATACTTTCTTTAGTAACATCATTATCATTCACAGGAGAAAAAAATTTATCATTTAATTTATTAGTAGTATGTAAAGAAACACCATCTAATATTTTCCCTTTTGAAACTATGACACTATTACAACCATCAAAATTATTTTGAAATACTTTTGTACAATTTGGTTGTTCAAAAATTGCATCATAAATATTCTTGCCAACTTTTCGTTCATCAACATCAAAAGCACAAACAACTTCAATATCATCCGGCGTATAACCTCCTATACTCCAATGCATTAATCCCACACTTTTTTCATCTTTATTTTTATAGTATTGTAATCCCTGTATAAGGGAACTAGCACAATTTCCAACACCAATAATTCCTATTTTAATTTTTTTCATTCTAAATAATCCTTTCTTAATGTAACTTTTTGTTATTTTTTACCACGTCAAATCATTCGTCATCCAGAATCACCTCCAAATTCTTTAATTCTTTTTCTTGCATAGCTAGTCTTAGCTATATCAGCCCATTCTTTTCTAGGCCCATATGACAAAATATCTGTTACAATTCTAACTCTATCTTTATTCTTAAGTACATAATCTACTGAAACACACTCATCATTAACAAATGCACACACCATAGTGTTTCCTATATCAGTATGAATTTTATATGCAAAATCAATCGGTGTAGAACCTTTAGGTAATTCTATTATATCTCCTTTCGGTGTATAAACATATACTTTATCAGAAAATAATTCTTGTTTAACCCTAGTTACAAATTCTTGATTATCTCCAAACATTGAATTAATTTCCACTAATGATTTAAAAAACTGATATTTACTTTTTAAATCATCTTGCATTCTATCTCTGATGTTTCCTTTTTTAATATCCCAATAAGCTGTAAGTCCAAAAGAATCTACTTTATCCATATCAAAAGTTCTTATCTGTGTTTGGACTAATCTATCTTCTGGACCAAACACAGTTGTATGTAAACTTTGATACATATTTGTCTTTGGATTACAAATAAAATCTTTAAATTTATCATTTATTGGATGATACTTACTATGAATTAGACCTAAAACTTTATAACATTCATCAACTTCTTCTACCATAATTTTTAAGGCTAATAAATCATGAATATCACACAACTTTTGCCCTGCAGCTATTTTTTTATAAATACCATAAATATTTTTTGTCCTAACCTTTATCTCATTAGGTACTTCTTTACTTTCTAATAATTCTTTAATTTTTAAAAGCATTTCCTGTAAACAAGCTTTATTATCTTCTTCAATTTTTTCTTTTTGGTCTGCTATTCTTTTATAATTATCAGGCATCAAATATTGAAGTGATAAATCCTCCAACTCAGATTTTATTCTATAAGCTCCGATATAATAAGCCAAAGGAACAAATATATCCATAGTTTCTAAAGAATTTTCTTTTTGTTTAAATTCTGATTTAAAACCTAATGTTCTCATATTATGAAGTCTATCAGCAAGCTTAATGATAATAATTCTTACATCTTCAGTTATACCAGTAATTATTTTTCTTGTATTAGCATTATTTTGATCTTGCTTAGAAGAAAAATTCATTTTAGAAATTTTTGTAACTCCATCAACTAATGTTGCAACTGTTTGATTAAAATCATGTGATATATCTTCTTTTGTAACATGAGTATCTTCAAGAGTATCATGAAGAAGTCCAGCACACACCGTATCAATATCAGCATGCATTTCTGCTAAAATATAAGCAACATTTAATGGATGAATTATATAAGGTTCTCCACTTTGCCTATATTGACCTTCATGCAAAACTTTTGCATAATCATAAGCTTTTTTCACAGCATCAATTTTTGTTGGTTCATATTCATTAACTTTTGCAATTAATGATTCTAATGTAATATTCAAAATTTCACCTCCATATATACAAAAAATCGGTGTCAAAAACGCACTTGTTTTTAATCACCGATTTTTTCATCATTTTTTATCATAGAAAAACAGCATGAGCAATAAACACAGCAATTATGTTTTTTTATTTTAATATCTAAATTATGATAATTTTCAATTAAACTCATATGCTCTCCTTCAAATAAATTTAATCAATATTTTACTCTTATTTTTACTAAAGTCAATATATTTTTGCAAAATTTGGTAATTTTTTTGAAAAAAACATAAGTTTTCTATTTTCATATTACTAAAGCAAGCTCTAATGCTAACAATAATACTTCCTTCTTTTTATCTATATTTACTAATCCATTTAAACTTCTTTTATCCCAGACAGTTCCATCTAAATTATCTCCAGCATAATAGAAAGTAAAGTATTTCATATTTAGTTTATTACAAACTGCAGCAATAACTGTACCTTCCATTTCTACACAAACTACTCCATTTTCTTTATAATATTTAATCTTATCTTTAGTTTCTCTATAAAAAGCATCTGTAGTCCATGTAGCACCTTTTGTATAATCAAAATCAAACTTTCTTAATATATCAATAAATTCTTCTTTATAATCAGGATTTATTTCTATTGTTTCACTTTCTGGAACATAATGATAACTTGTTCCTTCATCTCTGTATCCAAGGGTTGGAATAATTATACTACAATCTTCAATATTTGCATCAAGTACTCCACAATTACCAAAGATAATAACTTTTTCTACCCCAGCAGCATACAACTCTTCAATATCACCAGCTATCCATGGACCACTTACACCAGCCATAAAGAATGTTATTTCAACATCTTTATACTTGATTATATAAACATTTCTATCCATATTAGCACATGAGATATACCCTACTTCTAAAGAACTAAATTTTTCTATTACATCTTCAAATAAATGTCTTGAAAAAACACCAACTGCTACTTTAGGAAGTTTAATATTTTTATCTTGGTTTTCTCTGTATTTTATTCCATGAGGTCTAATAAAACCTTCTTCATCACTATATCTAATCATATTTTATCTCCTTTCATAATTTTATATCTACCACTCTTTATATTTCCTTCTTTAATAAATTAAAAACTAACATCATATCCTTATAAATCATTTTATTCATTTGATTATCATTTATAGTTTCATTTAATACCTTTTCAAAGTCACTAATAAAAACATATTTCAATTTAAAATTATTCTTCTTTTCCCACTCATCATAATTCGTATTATTTAAATTAACTTTCTTATCAGTTACAACATAATAATAACTAAATTTAGTCAATCTATTATTATCTTTTCTAGGATAATTTTTATTTAAGTATTCTATTGTACATATCTGTTTTATTATTTCTTTATCATTTAATAAAATACCTGTCTCTTCTAATATTTCTCTTTTTAATCCTTCAATCAACGTTTCATTATCTTCTAAAAAGCCACCAGGAAACTGATATGTATGATTACAAAAACCTAATAATATTTCATTATTAGAATTAATTATAATAGCTCTAGGTCTATAAACAAATTCATTTATATCTTTTAGTTCAAGATTATTTTTATTTATAACCAGCTTTTTCATACTAATTCTCCAATCTTATTTATTTTTTATATAAAATTCTATTTCACTAACTAAATCATTATTTTTTTCTACTTTAATTGTTTTTATACCTAATACATTTGCACCATTTATATTTTTTATATTATCATCCAAAAATAATAATTCATTTGCATTTATTTTATATTTATCTAATATAAACTCATAAAAATCTAAGTTAGGTTTTATTCTATTTATCTCAGCAGATATAATTAAATCATCCAAATAACTTACGTCAAAATGACTATTAATAAATTCTTTTACAAAAGATACATGATTAGTTGCAATAACAATTTTTACATCACTATTAATTTCTTTTACCTTTTTAAATATTTCTCTATCTTTTACTTTATATAACTTATTAATTAATGCCCTTGTAATATCTAATATATTTGTTTCATCATTAACAATTTTATTTGCTTTCTTAAGATAATCACCATCACTTAAATTAGGTCCAAATAATCTTTCTAATTTTTCTTCTTCATTCGATAAAACAATGTCTCTTTCATTAACCAAAACTCCCACTAAATCAAATGCAATAACTTTAATCATAGTTAATTTTCTTTCAAGAATTCTGCAAGTTTTTTATAACCATCAGTATTCCAAACATGAAATCTTTCATCATCATTATAGTTTCCCATTGTTTTATCATATCCTTCTGGAATAAAGATAAAATCCCAACTCCAGCCAAAGGTTCCTGATTTTTCTTTTGCAATTGTACCTTTTGTAATTGATTTAAATACTATCGGACTTTTTCCATATTCACAATAAGCAAAAGCTTCAATAAAACAAGCATTTCTATTTTCAATTCCTTCTAGAAGTTTAAGAAGTCCATCTTCACCTATTCTTTCATCAACATAATGAGTATAAGGGCCTGGAAAACCACCTAAAGCTTCTACAAATAAACCAGTATCATTTTTTAAAACATTACACTTTAATTTATCACTAGCTTCTTTGGCAGAATGCATTGCAATATCTTCAACACTATCTGCTTGAATTTCAGTTGTTTCCATTTTAACATGGTTAACCTCAATCCCTAAAGGTTCCAATATTTGTTTGGCACTTAAAATTTTTGACCAATTACCTGTTACAAAAGTTATTTTCTTCATTTAAATCATCTCCTTATCTATGATTGTATCAAGCTTTTAAACAAAAATCATTAATTAAGTTCTTTTTCATAATAATTTACTATTGCAACTTCACCATTTGCATATTTACAAAAACCAGTTTTAATATATTTAGTAAAGCCCCAATTAAAATATATTTGTATATTTCTAATCTCTTTTGGCTCAACTCCTAGAGTTAAAGACTTAAATCCCTTACTTTTTAAATCATTCTCCATAAACTTATATAGTTTAGAAAAATATCCCTGATTTTCATATTCTTTATTTGTTCTAAATGCTGATAAATAAGCTTTGCCATTATCAACTAAATCATCTTTATTTTCTATACATTTATCTTTACCAGATATAATTGCAGTTGCTTCAGTTATAATTTTTCCATCAAGTAATCCCATATAAACTGTTCTAGTATCCATATTACTTAAAGACTGTTCTTTATATATTTTCCATTCTTCAGAATAATTATGTTTTTTTATTTCTTCGTCCCATTTTTCTATAATTTGACTCTTACTTGCTATAACACATTTATAATTTTCTAACATATTTTACCTCATATTTTCTTAATATCCATTAAACCTCTTGTATGATATCCTTCAGATTCATAAAACTTAATAGCATTTTTATTATAAGCAAACACTTCTATGCTAATATATTCACATCCAATGCTTTTAAAGTATTCTTCTACTACTTGCATTAGCTTCCTACCTACACCCTTACCTCTTGTTTCTTTAGCAACAACAAGTTCGGTTACTTCTCCACATTTTGGACATTTATAATCTAAATAATCATACTCATCATATTTTCTAACTGCTCCCATAATTAGGCCAATTACTTTTTCATCTTCAATAGCTAAAAAACATTTACCATTATTCTCATTTACTTCTTCTAAATCTATTAATGCCATTTTATCTCTATATTCTGGATGCAATTGATCAAGTTCATCATCATCAATACTTAAAATATATTCTTCTAATTCCACTAATAAATCTTTTACATCATCAAGATATTTTTCTTCATATTCTATTATTTTCATACTTCCTCCATATTTGTATTTATCCTTACAATAACTCCATCAACATCCTTATCAAATTTTTTCCATTTTGTTTCTTTGTAAATTTCAAACCCTAAATTCAAAAATAATTCTAAAGTATGCTTTCTTTCTTTTTCAAAATTATCATATAAATATTTTATTCCATTCTTATTTGCTTCACGAATTAATAACTTCAATGCATCTTTTGCATATCCTTTACTTCTATATTTATATTCTATCAAAATTCCACATTCATAAATATTATCTTTTTCATTATACTGATAATTTACATATCCGACATACTCGTTAATTTCACAATCTTTTACATATGCAAAATACCTATTATCATCACTTAATATCCTAAACCAATTTTCTTTATTAAACTCTATACAACCAGTTTTATAATGATAACCATTATATGTTACTTCATAACCGGCATTATAACTCATTGTTTTTGCATCACTTTCTAATTTTTCTTTATAAAAATATTCATTCTTCTTAGGAATAACTAATTTAATATTTTTCATTTATACTCTATCATAACCCCACCAATCAGGGATCAATTCCTCCAACTTAACAAATTCTTTTGTTTTTTCATCCATTAATATTTCTATATCTTTGCTATTTTTAGAAAGTTGCATTAAATATTCTCTACATGCTCCACAAGGAGAGGCTACTACTCCACGTGAATCAATACAAACCAATTTTAAAATTTCTTTTTCACCATTTGTTATCATATTAGCAATAGCATTTCTCTCAGCACACATTCCAAGTGAACAAGAGGTATCAATACATACTCCAGTATAAATATGATGGTTTTTAGTAAGAATTGCTGCTCCAACACCTCCAGCACTAATCATTTTCGAAACTTCTCTACTATTTCTTACATTTTTAGCTTTTTCATATAATTCATCCCAAATAGTATTTTCACTATATAAATATTCAATATGAATTGCATAAACCCCAAAATTTTTTATTGATTCTTCATATCCATCCAACTTATTGACATTTTTAATTGCCTCATCATAATCATCTGTGCTAGATGTTGTATATTTAGTTCCTTCTAAAGTAAATAATTCTTCAAGAGTTTTATAATAATTTACTTCTTTTACTTCCGCATAAAAAACTCCTAAACTATTACTAGTAAACTCTATTATATCATTTGAACTAATTTTGCTATAATTTATTTTTCCCTTTTTATTTGCCCTAATTTCCACTCTTTTAGTTTTATTTTTGATAGCTAGAGCTGCCCTATCATTAATATTTAATTTGTATACCATTTCTCCTCCATTTTCAAAAAAATTCTGCGTAATGCAGAACTCTATCAAAAACTAAAATGATATTTAAAATACATTAAATAAAACAAAGCGTGATTAATTCTGCATTACAATTATAAATCATTTGTAAATTTTTCATCTTAATCACACTCCTTTCTTTGAATAATTTACAATATTAATATATTATAAATTATTAGTTATGTCAATTATTTTCTTATTATTTTTATTTAATATTTTTTTCCTCTTTTAAATATCAAACTCTAATACTTCCCCATTTTTGGGAAAAAACGACAAAAAGTCTGTTTTACTGTTATAACCAACAATATTAAAATACAAAGCCTTGATAAAGGCTCCATGAGATATTATTAAGATATTTTTATTATCATAAGTCTTATTTAAATAATCTAAAAAATCTTTAGCTCTTTTTAAAACTTCTTTAATTGCCTCAATGTCATATTCATCATAATTAAGTTCATAATCCCAGCTTTTAGCAGTTGCATCATAATTAAATGGTTTTCCTTCAAGTGTACCAAAGCCTCGTTCAACTATTCTATCATCAATTATTAAATCAAGTTTATTATTAGTAATAATCTTTGCAGTTTCTATTGTTCTATTTAATGGAGAAACATAACAAATATCAATTAAATTTACATTAATTTTATCTTTTAAAACCTTTGCTTGAGCAATCCCATTTTCATTTAATGAAATATTTGTTTTTCCTTGACATATCCCATTTTTATTCCAATCTGTTTCTCCATGTCTAACTACATAAATTTTATTCATAAGTCTTCCCTCAAAATATAGTTATTTTTCCAAAATTTCTTTTAACGTTATTTCTGCTTTTTTTACAAAAAAATTACTTTCATCAATAGATAAATTATAACTTAATAAATCACTTTTCATTTCTTCAACATTCCTATATTCTCTATCTATATAATCACCAGTTGATTCCATTTCAATAAATATATATTTATCATTTACAAGTTGCACAACTAATTCTGATTTATCATTTGCATAAACAATACATTTATCACTTATATCAAACAATCTTTTATAATGTATTGCTTCCATAAATTTAACAGCTTTATCAACATCAGTAATTGGACATCTAACTTTTCCTTGTTCTAAAATATCGCCATTTTCAGCATATTTTTTATATTTATATAATAAAACTTTTTCAAAGCCAACAATATCTCTAACTAAAATACATTTTTTTAGAATATCTAAATAACTCATATTAGAAATATTAACGTTTTCATCTATCATATAAATATCATTTACAACATACTCTTCTTTTAATAAAAAATTATTTTCTTTTAATTCTTTTTGTAATGTTTCATAATCTGTTTTAACTAAAACACTAATTTCAGTTTCCATTTGCATAACTATTTTATCCTTTCATATTCTTCTAAAGCAATAATCATATCTTTAGATATAATTTTATTATCTTTATGATTGGGAATATTTTCTTTTATAATATTAATCGCATCATCTAAATCAATATATATTAATTCAAAATGTTTATTTATCTCACTTTCAGTATAATTAACATTTTCTAAATTAGGTAATTTATTGGTTTCAACCACATAATAATAAATATCACTTTCTCTATTTTCACCCTTATCTGGATAGTCTTTATTTAAATAAATTATTTTTAAAAATGGATTATTTATTACTTCATTTTCTAACTCTATACCAGTTTCTTCTTTTACTTCTCTTTTTAAAGTATCAACTAATTCTTCATTATCTTCTTGATGTCCCCCAATAAACATAAAACATCCATCTTCATTACCAATAACTAACTTTCCGTTATTTATTAATAATACTTTTATTCTAACATTTTTACTAGTTACATCCCTTAAATTTATATTATCATTATTATATATAATTTCTTTCATACTAGCTCCATTTCATTATTTCATCAAAATAAGCATTCTTATCAAACTCTCCATTTTGACACATTCTTTCTAATTCCTCTTTACTTACCCATTTTGCGCAATTTACTTCTTCAACTTGTATTGTTACATCACTTATATCACAATTATATTTAAATAACCATACATCTAAAATATCTGGACATCCTTCATAATATCTTAAAGTACTTCCTACAAATACACCTTCAACATCTTTAAAATCAAGTCCTAACTCTTCAAGCACTTCTCTTTTAGCAGCTTCGAGTGAATCTTCTCCCATTAAAGCTGAACCACCAGTACATTCCCACATTAAAGGATGTTTTTTATTCGCTGAACGTTGTGAAATCAAAAATTCATTTTTATCATTCATTATCCAAGCATTAACTACCAAATGATACTCATCATCACTTAAATAATCTCCCCTTTTAACAATCTTATTTAACTTATTCTTATCCTTATCATATAAATCCCAATATTCCATAGTACCTCCATTAATTTATTTTTATGATATTATCATTTGCTACTTTATAACAGTCTCCACAAAACTCAATTTGTTCATCATCAAGTTTTATAAAAGATTCATTTGGTAAAGCAATTAAAGTTTTTATCTTACTTACCATCTTTACTTCTTCTAAAAATTCTTTATTATTTATATCAAAATGAGGATAAACATTAATATCTGTTAAACTAATACCATTATATATTTCTATCTTTTCACTATAATCATTATAATATATTGCTTCATTGCTTAAATTTATTGCTCCAGCACTTACTCCAATTACTACTTTAGCTTTATTAATTATATTTCTTAAGTTAATTTTATTTATAATTTCTATTTGCTTAAAACAATTTTCCTTACTTTATAAACTTATCAAATATTATTCCGTGTGATTTAGTTATATTTTCTTCTCTAATTAATTTACTTATTTCTTTCTTATTTAAATAACTTACACTTTCTACTTCATCTTTTTGTAAACTTAATTTATTTACATCAATATCTTTTTTTAAATAATATACATCAAATATAGGTATTCCTAAAGTTATACCTCCAAGAACAACAAAGGGTTCTTTAGAAATACCAATTCCTAATTCTTCTTTTACTTCCCTTATAATTGCATCTTTTGAATTTTCATTTTCTAAAACATGACCACCAGTTGAACTATATTTACTTCCCTTTTCTTTTGATGTTTTTTGCATTAAAAACTTACCTTCATTATTTTCAATAAAAATAATTGATATTAAAATATGTTCACCATCAAGTAATTTTTCTCCTCGAGCAACTTTTTTATTTAGTTTTTCTCTTCTTTCATTATACACACTCAAATATTCCATAAAGCCTCCATATTTACCAAAATTATATCATAACTACTAAAAAATACAACACTTTTATGTTGTACTTTAACAAAAAAGCAACACATTCGCATGTCAAACTTTGATATGTGATGTCGAAAGTGTTGCAACGCACAAAAATATTTGTATAATAGTTCACCGTTACCCAAAAGTGATGGGGCCTACTTTCTATTTGGTTCGGTGCTTTTCCGAGGTTAAACTCAGGGGAAAAAGGGCTAGGTGGTAAAGTTATGAACGAAAATAAAAATACTCTTTTATTAATTATAATCCTATTAATAATTGTAATGTTAAAACTAATATAGGAAAAAAGACACTAGCCATTTATTTGAGCGTAGTCTCATTTTCAAAAGTCATATTTTTGTAGGCACTACCCACTTTCTGAGTAACCTTGCATTTATATTATAAGCAAATTTTATATAAATATCAATACTTTATTCTAAAATTGCTTTAATTCTTCTAACACCAGCACTAGAAGCTTCTTCTTTTTTTATCTTAAAATGTCCTAGTTCACTAGTATTTTTAACATGTGGACCACCACATAATTCTTTAGAAACATCTCCGATAGAATAAACAGTAACTATATCTGGATATTTTTCAATAAACATACATTCTGCCCCACTTTTAATAGCATCTTCTTTTTTCATTTCCTGAGCACGAACATCTAAACCTTCACTAATCCATAAATTTACTAAATCTTCAGTTTTTTGTTTTTCTTCATCACTTAGTTTATGGTCACAGCTAAAGTCAAAACGCATTCTCTCATCAGTAATATTACTTCCCTTTTGGTGAACATCTGGTCCAACAACTACTTTTAAAGCAGCATTTAGTAAATGAGTTGCAGTATGATATTTAGTTTCTATCTCACTATTTCCAGCAAGACCACCTTTAAATTTTCCAGCAGATGCAGTTCTTGACAACTCTTGATGAGCCTTAAATTTTTCTTGAAAGCCTTTAACATCAACATTTATTCCAGCATCATGAGCAAGTTCTTCAGTTAACTCAATTGGAAAACCATAAGTATCATATAAATGAAATGCTACATCTCCATCAATATCTTTATTACTTACTTTAGCAAATTCTCTTAAACCTTTTTCTAAAGTTCTATTAAATTTTTCTTTTTCATTTTTCAAAACTTCTAAAACAACAACTTCATTACTATCAAGTTCACTATAATACTTTTTATATTTAGAAATAAGTAATCTAGCTATTTGTTCTTCCCAATTACTATTTATATCAATATTTAATTTCTTAGCATGTCTTATTGCTCTTCTTATTAATCTTCTTAAAATATACCCTTGGTCAGTATTACTTGGTTTTATACCTGCTGGGTCTGCACTAATAAATACAGCAGTTCTTATGTGGTCAGCAATAATTCTCATACTTTCTTCATTACCTTCATATGGTAAATTAGAAATATTACTTATTAAATCAATTACATCACTCCATATACTTGATTTATAATTATCATTTACACTTTCAAGGATTGCAGTAACTCTTTCAACACCCATTCCTGTATCAACATTTTTCTTAGGAAGTTCTGTTACATTACCAGCTTCATCTTTAAAATATTGCATAAATACATTATTCCAAATTTCCACCCAACGTTCATCTTCTGGGTCAAAGTTTTCTGGTATTTCATCATTACTTCTAAAGTAAAATATTTCTGTATCAGGACCACAAGGACCAGATGTTCCAGCTATCCAGAAATTATCTTCCACAGTCTTTGCAATTCTTTCTTTTTTTATTCCTAAACTAAGCCATTTATTATAACTTACTTCATCAAATGGAATTAAATCATTACCAGCAAAAACTGTAACTGCTAATCTTTCTACAGGAATATTTAAATATTCAGTTAAAAATTCAAAACTCCAAGAAATACTTTCATCTTTGAAATAATCCCCTAAAGACCAATTACCTAACATTTCAAAAAAAGTATGATGGGTTGTATCTCCGATAGCATCTAAATCATTAGTTCTTATACATTTTTGATAATCACATAATCTTGTTCCATAAGGATGGGGTTCTCCCATTAAATATGGTATTAAAGGTTGCATACCAGCAGTATTAAATAATACAGATGGGTCATTCTCAGGAACCACCGGTGCACTAGGTATTTGTTTATGTCCTTTACTTATAAAAAAGTTAATAAATAAATCTTTTATATTCATTCTAATTCCTCCAATATTTTAAATACTTTTTCTTTTGTTTTAGCTAAATCATCATTAGCAATTATATAATCAAATTCATCGTAATTTTCTAGTGCTCGTTCTGTAATATCACTTTGTTCTTCAATAGAAAGTTTACTCGGGGCAAAATTATTTATCACTAAAATACTTGTTACATCATCGAAATTCTCTTTCATATCTTCGAATTCCAAAGGCATTCTTGCATCACTAATTATTACTACATCAGCAAAACCTTCATAAAGTGAAATGTCTTCAATCATTCTCTTAGTTAAAAATCTTTCATCATAACTTCTAACTTTCGCCCCAAATTCTTGTAAAAATCTTCTAGGTTTATTTTGACTTATTCCATCCCAGTCAGTAAGTTCTTTTGCAAATAATTTAATATATTTACTAAATTCTGTTGTAACACATTTTTTTAATTTATAAATATAAAACTCATTAACCATTTTGGCAACTTCATTTTTACCACTACCACTTTTTCCCCCAATAACAAATATTTTCATAAAATCAAATCCTTTCTAAAACAAAAAAGAATGGTCCAAAAGGAGTCTTTTAAGACGGTACCATCCTTTAATTAACTTAATTTTGATAACGGAATAACCCGATTAATCTCTGTAAGTAGCAATTATTTAAACTTTCTATTAGTTTCCATCAACCACTAACTTTCTATAAGAACTTTTCAAATAACATCTCACATCAACGATTACATTTATTAATATACACATAATTTTACCTCTTGTCAAGTGTATTTGACCATCAATTTTACTTATGTTTGGTAAAACCCTTTATAGTAAGAAAACATTAAAAGCAATATGTTATCACAGCGCTTTTTCTTCATCAATATTTCTTTCAAATAACTTAAATTTTTCTATAATAAATTCAAATATAACTTTAATAACAGACATAATCGGTGTAGCTAAAATCATACCTACTATACCAAAGAAGTGCCCAAAAATAAGTAGACCACAAATAATTATAACTGGATGTAAATTAGTAGCTTTACTCATTACAATTGGTTGTAACACATAAGACTCAACAAGTTGAACAACGCAAGCTATGATAAATACACCAAGACCTATTAAAGGACTTTGGGTAAGACCAACAACTGTTGCCACTGCAGTACCTAGGTATGGACCAATATATGGAATTAAATCAGTAATACCACAGAACAAACCAAATAATAAAGCTGATTTTAAACCAATAATACTAAAACCAATTGTATCACAAACAAATACCATACAAGCAACTAACAAAGTTCCATTAACACATTTTCTTACCTCAAAACCAATCTTTTCCACTAATGATGCCACTTCAACTTGATGTTTTGTAGGTATAACCTTAAGAAGTAAATTTGTAACATTATCAAAATCAAATAACATGTATAAACCAATAATTAAACCAAAGAAAATTGTACCTAAACCACTAACTAAATTTGACATAATACTAACAATTGTAGTTGGTAAATTACTTGAAATATTAGTTCCATACATTGTAATTGCATCTAAAATATTAGTTTTAACAGCTTCCATATCAAAGGCATCAGTATCTAATTTATCAAATATATTATTTATAAAATCAGTTATCTTACTTAATATACTAGGTAATGTTTTAATTAATTCATTTAATTCATTATAAATAATCGGAATAAATATTCTAAAGAACACTAATAAAAATGCAATAAATACTACATAAACAATCATTGATGCAAGTATTCTTGACATACCTTTTTTAGTAAGTTTATCTACTAATGGTGCAAATAACCATGCTACAACAAATCCAATAAAAAGTGGTGCTAAAACACTTAAAACCCCTCCAATAAATTTAAAAGCACCAAGTTCTTTCAAAAGAATTGTACCAGCTAAAACAATACCTATTATTAAAATAATAAATAGTAATTTTAAAATATTCTTACTTAAATAAATTATTTCGTTTAAGCCACCAGTATCTATTTCATTCTTCTTTTTAAACATGATTACCACATCCCTATTAATATTATAATACAAAATAGTCAAAAAAAACAACTTTTTTATGTTGTTTTATCTCTAATTCTTTCTTGTATTTTTTGTATTTCTAATTCTTTATTACGATTTTCTATTAAATAAACAATAAATTTTCTTAAAGTTAAGTATGGTAAATTAAATAAAATATCAACAGCTAAATCTAAATTATTACTTTTAATACTTTTTATAAAAGACTCTTCAATTACTTCATCTTTACATATACTTCTAAATTTATTTAAAATATTATTTATTTCCATTTTATTTTTCATTTTTTCACTTAAATATAAATCTATTCTAAATCCATTATAAAAATCTTTATCAATTACTTTAATAGGGTTATGTTTTTGATTATCTTCAATTACTAAAGAACCATTTATATATCTATCAATAGCTAAATTAGCTCTTTTAATAGAATTTATAATTTCATAAGTAGAAAAATGCATTGTAAAAGAATCTATATCTGATAATGTTGTTGGATTATAACCATTTGCAATATCAAGTTTAGATATATCTATAAATATATAATCACCAATTCTAGCCATTAAACTTAAAAAATGTTTTTGTTCTTCTTGTTTTTTCATAAAACCACAAAACTTTCTCTTCCTAAAAGAAGATACTATTTTACCATATATTTAATTGTTATGTCAAACTTCACCTCAAAATTTTTTAAAATATTTAAAAATTTAATTGTAGAATTAATTAATACGTGTTATAATATTAAAAGAATAAAGGAATTGTGTGATACAGATGTTTAGAGATTTTGACTATGAAAATAAACCTGTTGTTGATATCGTCAATGAAATGATTATTGATGCTATAAATAAAAAAGCATCAGATATTCATTTTGACCCAACTGAAGATTACCTTAATGTCCGCATTAGAATTGATGGGGAATTATTAGAATACGCCAAAGTACCGGCATTTGTAAAGAAAAACCTTTTAACAAGAATAAAAATTATTAGTGGTATGAATATTACAGAGTCACGACTTCCTCAAGATGGAGCTATTAAAAACTTATCTGACCAAATTGATTTGGACTTACGTGTATCTTCTCTACCTATTGTTGATGGGGAAAAAATAGTTATTCGTATTCTTAATTATACAATGTCATCAGCTGGCTTAGAAAATCTTGGCTTATCTGAAAAAAATCTAGCTAAAATAAATAAATTAATAAAAGTTCCAAATGGTATTATCTTAGTAGCTGGAGCAACTGGTTCAGGTAAATCAACAACTGTATATAGTATGTTACAAATACTTAATACTGTATCTAAAAATATAATAACTGTTGAAGACCCGGTGGAAATGAAAATTGAAGGAATAAATCAAGTTCAAGTAATGAGTGATATTGGTTTAACATTCGGAACAACCTTAAGAAGTATTCTTCGTCAAGACCCAGATATCATAATGATTGGGGAAATTCGTGATGATGAAACAGCTCGTATTGCAGTTCGTGCATCAATCACTGGTCACTTAGTACTATCAACAATCCACACCAATAATTCTTTAAATACAATTGAAAGATTACTAGATATGGAAGTTGAACGTTACTTATTAGGAAGTGCTTTATCAGGTATTATTTCTCAAAGACTGGTTAAAAGATTGTGTCCAAAATGTCGTCAAAGTAGACCTACTACTCATTATGAAAAGGTATTATTTGAAAAAGTACTACATAAAGAAATTAATGAAGTATACACTCCTTGTGGATGTAGTGAATGTATTAATGGTTATTCTGGACGTATTGCTTTACATGAAGTTCTAGAAATAAATCAAAATATCAGAGATGCTATTACTAATAATGTTAAGAAAAGTGAATTAAGACATTTAGTATATAAAAAATCAGATGTAACAAGCTTACTTGAAGATGGTCTTGAAAAAGTTGTTGCTGGCTTAACTAGTGTTGATGAAATACTTCGTGTTATTGATGTTGATGATGATATCGGTGAAGATGAAATAGAATTAAAAAATGCCTTTATTGGAAAAACACCAACTGAAGTAATAGAAACATTATAAAACCTCGCTTTATTGCGAGGTTTTTTTTATCCAATGTATTTTGCATAACTTAAATTATCTTCAATATAAATACATACCTTACCATTATTTACATAATAACCATTAGTAAAATTATCATTTTCATTCTTACTTTTTTCAATTGTATTATTAACCAGTACCTTTACTTCTTGTCCATTTTTAATTGCATATTCTTTTGTAGCAATATATTTCTTACTTATTAAATCTTCCACAGTTACTTCATATCCAGGGTTATGACTAACTCCATTGATTGTACAACTTTCATTTTTATTTATAATAATATTTTTCTTATCTTCTCCATATCTTTTAGCAGCTGTTTCAATTAATTCAACGGTACTATTCCACATACTTTTATTAATACCATCTTTTAAAGAACTTACTCCCACTGTACCCATTAAAGTAATTAAAGCAAGAATAACCACAACAGCAAGTAATTCCACTAAAGTAAACCCATTTTTCTTCATTTAATCACCTACTTTAGTAAAAGCCTTAAAGCTTCTTTTACTTGTTCTTCTAAAGTACTAGATTTATTTATTTGACCAATAACTTTCTTAATTTCAGAAGTTTTATATCCTAGGGCACTTAAAGTTTCCATTAAATCTTCTGTACTATCATCTTCTACTTTGCTTACTTCAATATTAATCTTACCTTTTAAATCAAGCACAATTTGACGAGCTAATTTTTCTCCAATCTTAGGAAACTTAGTTAAATACAAAATATTTTCTCTATTTATAGCATCCACAATACCATTAATTGAACCAGTTGCAAGTATAGGTAAAGCTAGTTTAGCCCCCAAACCTTTAACACTAATAAGTTTTAAAAATAATTCATACTCATCTTTTTCTTTAAAACCATATAAACTATACTCATCTTCTCCAATTTTATTATATACATATACTTTATATTCTTTATCTATTTCATAACAAAAAGGATTTGGAACATATATTAAAAAACCTACTCCATTTGCTTCTACTGTAATATTATTACTATTTATTTCTGTAACATACCCTTTTATATAACTATACATTTTTACTTATCACCATCTATATAATATCAAAATATAAGAATTTTATCAATAATATTTCATATAATTAAGTATGAATATACCAATAATTAAAATAATAAAAAACAAAAACAAATATTTTAAATTTTCTAAAAAAGAATATGACTGTCTTATTATTAATGATAGACATACTATTTTATCTAAATACTTAAATATGCCAAAATTTAAGTATTTACAAACTGATAATGACAAGAAAAAAACTAGTATTTTAATTATTCCTAAAAATACTAGTTATGGTTTAAAAATCGGTGATGTCTTAACCCTTGAAGGTAAACATATAATCTAGGATTTGGACTTCATCTCCTACTTTAGCACCCATTTTTTCTAATTCATCTTCAATACCCATACCTTTAAACTTACGAGCAAATCTTAAAACTCCTTCATCTTCATTAAACTTAGTCATTAATAATAACGTTTCTATTTCTTTACCACTTACTACCCAGATATTACCATCTTTCTTAATCTTATACGGAACATTATCTTCATATTTATATACTTTAAATGATTCTTGTGGATACAACTCTTCTTTAGGAGTTTCTTTTAATATTTCCATAAGTCTTTCAATCATTTCATCAATGCCTTCCATATTAAAAGCACTAATTGGTATTACTTCAACATTTGGATAGTTTTTCTTAAATTCTTCTAAATTCTTACTACCATCAGCTAAATCCATCTTACTTGCAATAACAACTTCTTTTTTATTTTTTAGTATTTCACTATATTTTTCTATTTCTTCTCTTATTACCCTATAGTCTTGTGAAGGATTTCTTCCTTCACTACTACCCATATCTACAACATGAGCAATTATTCTTGTACGCATGGCATGTTTTAAAAATTCTATTCCAAGACCAACACCATTCGATGCTCCTTTAATTAAACCAGGTAAATCAGCCATCACAAAACTATCACCATTTTTAAGTTTTACAACACCCAGATTAGGATTTAATGTTGTAAAGTGATAAGCAGCAATCTTTGGTTTTGATGCACTAATAACAGATAATAAAGTTGATTTTCCAACACTAGGCATTCCAATTAGTCCAACATCTGCTAAAACTTTTAATTCAAGTTTAACAATTACTTCTTCACCAGGTTCACCTTTTTCACTAAATTTTGGAGCTGGAACATCATGAGTTGCAAATGATTTATTTCCTTTGCCACCTCTACCACCATGAGCAACTACAAATCTTTCTTTATCATTAATTAAATCAGCCATTACTTCATTAGTTTCGGTATTAATAACAGTAGTTCCTTCAGGTACAGCAATAATTATATCTTCAGCATTCTTTCCATATTTATTAGAACCCTTTCCATTTTCTCCTTTCGGAGCTTTTATAATCTTACGATAACTTAAATCAACCAACGTTTTTAAATTTTTATCTACTTCAAAAATAATGCTAGCACCCTTGCCACCATTTCCACCATCAGGACCTCCCATTGGCACAAATTTTTCTCTTCTAAATGAAGTACATCCATCTCCACCAGAACCTGCTAATAGTTTAATTGTTAGTTCATCAACAAACATAATAAACACCTCCTCATAATTTTATCATAAATTACTTAATATTTTCAATAGCTTTTAATACAGCAATTTTACCATATTCAAATGTAAGTCCACCTTGCAAATAAGCTATATAAGGACTTCTTAATGGTCCATCACAAGAAATTTCAATTGATGAACCTTGTGTAAATGAACCAGATGCCATAATTATTTCATCATCATAACCAGGCATTTTTGTAGGAATTGGCACACAACTTGCATCTATCGCTGAGGTGCTTTGAATACCTTCCACAAACTTAATTAATTTATTTCTATCATTAAATTTAATTGCTAAAACAATATCAGATTTTTCTTCATTCCACTTTGGACTTACTTCATAACCTAAATCTTCCAATAAGTATGCAGCATATACATTAGTTTTTAAGGCACTTGCAACAACTGAAGGCGCAAAATAAAGTCCTTGTAAAAACATTTTATTAGCCCCTAGACTAGGACCAACTTCCTTAGCTTCTCCAGCCACATTTAATCTTTCACTACATAAATGAATTAAGTCACTTCTACCAACTATATAAGCCCCATTACTAGCAATTCCTCCCCCTAAATTCTTAATTAGAGAACCAACACATATATCAGCACCAACTTCAATTGGTTCCTTTTTTCCAACAAATTCACAATAACAATTATCAATCATTACAATAATATCTTTATCAATACTTTTAATTAATTTAATAACTTTTTTTAATTGTTCTATGCTTATACATTTTCTATCACTATAACCAATTGAACGTTGTATTTCTATTACTTTAACTTTATTTTCTCTTAAATATTTACTTATTACATCATAATTAAAATCATTATCTACTAACTCTATTTGGTCATAATTTATCCCAAATGATTTTAAACTACTTAAATTTTTATTAAAACCAATTACACTATCTAATGTATCATAGGGTTTACCACAAATTGATAATAATAAATCCCCTGGTCTAAGTAATCCAAAAAATGCTGTAGATAAAGCATGAGTACCAGAAATAAATTGATTTCTAACTAAAGCATCTTCAGCTTTAAATATTGTTTTATAAACCTCTTCAACTGTATCTCTTCCAATATCTCCATAACCATAACCAGATGTTGATGTAAAATGTGCCTCACTTACATGACACTTCCAAAAGGCTTCTAAAACTTTTTTACTATTAAACATACATATATCATCAATATTTTTAAAAACATCTTCTAACATTACTTAATCCCCCCATCTATTTTTAACACACAATCATTTACATATTCATTACTAACCATAAAATATATTGCATCAGCAATCTCTTCTTTTTTAGCAAATCTACCTAACATAATTTTATCTATCTCACTTTTTTTAAAATAATTATCTATATTACTTGTCATATCACTTTCTATCCAACCTGGGCATATTACATTAACTCTTATATCTGGACTTAAATATTTAGCAAAATTATGGGTCATATTTATAATACCAGCTTTTGAAGCATCATAATCTATGCTTTCTATATAACTACCATTAAATCCATTATTACTTGCAACATTTATTATACATCCTTTTTTCATTACATCTAAACTATACTTACTTACTAAATATGTCCCAACTAAATTAACTTTAATTACATCCATAAATTCTTCACTAGTTTTACTATCTAAACTATTATCTTTACATATACCAGCATTATTTATAACACAATCAATATTACCAAATGTATTCTTTATTACATCAAACATCTTTCTTACTTCAGCTTCATTACTTACATCAGCTTTACAAACTATGCATCTTACATCATATTCTTTTTCTAATTTATTCTTTAAATTATTTGCATCAACATAACTATTATTATAATTAATTATTACATCAAAACCTTTACTAGCAAATAATTCTGCAATACATGCCCCTAAAGAACGAGCTCCACCAGTTATTAAAACAGTCATAAAAAATCACCACCTATATATTACACTATTTTCATCCAAAATAAAAGAGTTTTCACGCTTTTATCTAATTAGCTTTTTAAATAGTGCTTTTTTATATAAAGTTTTACATAAACATGAAAAAGAGCGAAATTTTTTAATCGCTCTTTCTATATTTTATTTACCTTGTTTTCTTAATATTGCTGCTTTAGCTGCTGCTAGTCTAGCAATTGGTACTCTATATGGTGAACAAGATACATAATTAAATCCTAGTTTATCACAGAAAGCAACACTTGCTGGGTCTCCACCATGTTCTCCACAAATACCTAAAGATAATTTTGGATTAACACTTCTACCTTTTGTTGCTCCCATTTCCATAAGTAGTCCAACACCATCAAAGTCAATACGAGCAAATGGGTCAAATTCAAAAATTCCTTTTTCATAATATGAATTTAAGAATTTACCAGCATCATCTCTAGAAAATCCATATGTCATTTGTGTTAAGTCATTTGTACCAAAACTAAAGAATTCAGCTTCTGTAGCAATTTGGTCTGCTAAAAGGGCAGCTCTTGGAATTTCAATCATTGTTCCAACTTCATATTTTAAATCTATTTTAGATGCTGCAATAATTTCATCAGCAGTCTTAACTACAATATCTTTAACATATTTTAATTCTTTAACTTCACCAACTAAAGGTATCATAATTTCTGGTGTAACTGGAGTACCTTTCTTAGTTACATTAATTGCTGCTTCAATAACAGCTCTTGTTTGCATCTTAGCAATTTCTGGATAAGTTATTGCTAAACGACATCCTCTGTGTCCCATCATTGGATTGAATTCTTTTAGTGATGCAATTACTTCGTGTAATTCTTCAACAGTTTTACCTAAATCATCTGCAAGTTCTTTAATTTCCTTTTCCGTTTTTGGTAAGAATTCATGTAGAGGTGGGTCTAAATATCTAATAACAACACTGAATGGTGCCATAGCTTCAAATAAGCCTTCAAAGTCTTTTCTTTGATATGGTAAAATATTTTCTAAAGCTTTTTCTCTTTCTTCTAGGGTTGTTGCACAAATCATTTTTCTAAAGTTGAATATTCTGTCACGCTCAAAGAACATGTGTTCTGTACGACAAAGACCAATTCCTTCAGCTCCAAATTTTCTTGCTTGCATTGCATCTTTTGGGGTATCAGCATTTGTTCTTACCTTTAAATCTCTAGCTTCATCTGCCCAAGACATAAATGTTTCAAAGTCTCCACTAATAGATGCTTCTTGCATTTCTAGTTTTCCAGCATATACTTTACCAGTTGAACCATCAATTGATAAGTATTCTCCTTCTTTAAAGATGCTTCCATCTGGTGTCTTTAAAGTTTTTTCTTCTTCATTTAAAACGATAGTTGATGCTCCACTTACACAACAAATACCCATACCACGAGCAACTACGGCTGCATGGCTAGTCATACCACCACGAATAGTTAAAACACCTTTACTTGAATTCATTCCTTCAATGTCTTCTGGTGATGTTTCAAGTCTAACTAAAATACTATCAATACCTTTTTTCTTATTTTCAATTACATCTGCTGCATTGAAATAAATTCTTCCAGTTCCTGCTCCTGGAGATGCAGCTAGACCTTCAGCAACTACTTTACCACTTTTTAGTGATTCACTAGTAAATGTTGGATGTAATAAGGCATCAAGTTGCTTTGGATCAACCATAAGAATTGCATCTTCTTTAGTAATCATTCCTTCACTTACTAAATCAACAGCAACTTTAACAGCAGCACTTGCTGTTCTTTTACCATTTCTTGTTTGAAGAATGAATAACTTACCATTTTCAATAGTAAATTCCATATCTTGCATGTCTTTATAATGATTTTCTAACTCTTGAGCAATACTAGCAAATTCTTCATAAACTTCAGGCATTTCAGTTTTTAATGTTGCAATTGGACTAGGTGTACGAATACCTGCAACAACATCTTCACCTTGAGCATTAATTAAATATTCACCAAACAAGGCTTTTTCTCCAGTTGCTGGATTTCTTGTAAATGCAACACCAGTTCCGGAATTTTCTCCACTATTTCCATAAACCATTTCTTGAACATTAACGGCTGTTCCCCAACTTGATGGAATATCATTTATTCTTCTATAATAAATAGCTCTTTCATTATTCCAACTTCTAAATACAGCTTTAACAGCTTCAATTAATTGTGTAAATGGTTCTTGTGGAAAATCTTCTCCAGCAAATTCTTTATAAGCTTTTTTAAACAAATCTGTAAGTTCTACCATATCATTTTCATCTAAATCAATGTCATTTTTAACACCTTTTTTTGCTTTAACTTCATCTATAATAGTTTCAAATTTACTTTTTGCATATCCTTTTACTACATCTGCAAACATTTGAATAAATCTTCTATAAGAATCATAAACAAATCTTTTATTACCAATTTTTTCTGCAAAAGATGCTGCTATTTCATCATTTAAACCTAGATTAAGTACAGTATCCATCATACCTGGCATACTAGCTCTAGCACCACTTCTTACACTTACTAGTAATGGATTTTCTAAATCACCAAATTTCTTACCACTTTTTTCTTCTAGTTTAACCAAAGCTTCTTTAATTTGGTCAATTACTTCACTAGATAATTTCTTTCCATCTTCATAATATTTGTTACAAGCTTCTGTTGTAACTGTAAATCCACTTGGAACAGGTAGTCCAATATTAGTCATTTCTGCTAAATTAGCACCTTTACCCCCAAGAAGATTTCTCATATCTTTGTTTCCTTCTTGAAACAAATAAACATATTTTTCCATATTAATATCCTCCCATGTTCTTATTTTATCACTTTAACCTATGTCAAACAATAAAAATATTTATTTTTTTACACAATTTTATAAAGAAAAACAATTAGTTTTTTATTTTCTAATTGTTTTAAGCTAATTATCTATGTCTTTATCACTAGCATTTGAAGAAAAACGGTATCCATCAAACCAGGTTCCACCACTAGAAATTGATCAGGAACTGTTTGTTCTAATAATACATGTCTTTAGATAATCTTTATGTTCAATTGAAACACGGTAGTTTTCATCATTATAATCTAAATCTTCACTAATATATTTTTCTTGAGGTACAATTTCAAAAATCTACCAAAAGCACCACCGACAGCTTGAACAGACATTCTTTTTATATTTTTATTTTTAGCAATTTTTCTTGCAATAACATCATAAGTTATTGTTTTACCATAAGGATTTTCTTTAATATATTTAATTACTTCCATAGTAAAGTCACTTAAGGATACTTGCCATCAGACTCTAAAATAATATCATCTAGCCCTTCTGGTGTTTTATAAATCTGTTTATACATCGTATTTGTAAAATCCTTCTCCACTAGATTTACCAAGTTTTCCTTCATCTATATAACTTTTAAGTAACTTAGCCATACCTTTAAAATTATATGGGGCAAATATTTTAGGAATTTTTACATACATATTTACAATGTCATAAGCAGTCTTAAGTCCAATTGTATCAAGGATTTCAAATGGTCCTTTTGGAGACCCTGTACCTACTTTCCAAGCTGTATCTATGCTTTTAATATCACTAATACCATTAACTAGTAAATCCAGACTAGAAAATAAAAGTGGTATTAACATTGAATTTAATAAATAACCAGATTTTTCTTTATTAAGGGGCAAAGGCATCATTCTTATACTTTTAGCAAAATCTATTACTTTAGCAAATGCTTCATCGCTTGTTTTAGAATGTCTCATTACTTCAACAATATTGTTTTTCCATATGGAATTTGCAAAATGAAGAGCTAAAAATTTATCGCTTCGACCTGTATATTTTGCAAGTGCACTTGGTAACATAGTTGATGAATTTGTAACAACAATTGTCTTATCATCTAACTTATCTTTTATTAGTTCATATATTTCTTTTTTAGCATTAAAATCTTCACTCATAGACTCAATGACTAAATCAGCATCTTTTAATGATTTATCAATATCTAATTCTAACTTTATATTATCTATTACTTCTTCGACTTTTTTAAGGCATTTGCTGGCATTAAACTTATCAAAATCAGCAATACCAAGTGACCAACTATTAATATTTTTATCTTTTTTCATAACATTTATAGCATCAATATAAGACTTTTTTACTTCTTCAAGTTTTTTCTTACACCTTTTTATACTATCTTTACTTCTTAAATATATTGTTACATTATATCCAGAGTAACTTGTTTGGAATGCTATTTGACTTCCTAGAACTCCTCCACCTAATATTGTTACATTTTTCACTTTTATCACCTTAAAAATATTATAAACTATTTTTATTTTTTTAACAATATTTATTTTTTGCTAATACTTAAAATTATACCAATACTAATCATACTTACAAGAAGACTTGAACCACCATAAGAAAAAAATGGTAAAGTTACACCAGTAACAGGAATAAGACCTATAACAACACAAATATTTAGTAAAGCTTGAATGATTATTCCAAAACCTAAACCAAAAGATAAATATTTATAAAATAAATTATCACAATTTAAGGCTATTTTAACAATGCGATAAAAGATAAAACCAAAGAAAACTGTAACAATTAATATTCCTAGAAAACCAAACTCTTCAGAAATAATAGAAAATATGAAATCTGTTTGTGGTTCTGGCAAATAAAATTGTTTTTGACGACTATTTAAAAATCCTTGTCCAAGTAAACCACCGGGACCGATAGCATACAAACTTTGAATTATTTGATATCCACTACCTAAAGGGTCAACCCATGGATTTAAAAATGAAACTATTCTAAGCATTCGATATGGAGCTACCACAATTAAACCTACTATACCAAGAAGCCCAACGATACCTATTTTAACAAAAAAAGATAATTTAACTCCGGAGATAAAAAGTATTGATGTTAAAGTTAAAACAATAACCATAGCTGTTCCAAAGTCTGGTTCAAGCATTATAAGTAAGAAGAAAACACCAATAACTAAAAGTATTGGTAATACTCCTTTTTTGATATCAAATATTTCTTTTTGATTATTAGCTAAATATTTTGAAACATAAATAATTAAACCTATTTTAGCAAATTCACTAGGTTGGATACCAAAACCACCAATACCAAACCAACTTCTACTACCATTTCTAATTTTTCCTAAACCAGGAATTAATACTAAAACTAATAAAATAAAACAAATTAACAATATTTTATTAGCTTTTTTATAATATATATCAGGATTTATTTTTTTTAAAACAAATACAATTACTAAGCTCATGATAAAAAATGCACTTTGGGCTTTTACAAATTTAAATGGGTCATTAAATTTATATTCAGCCCAGATAGAACTAGCAGAATAAATCATTACTATACCAAATATAGCTATTATAATAACTGCAATTAGTAACCATTTATCATATTTCTTTGGCATATTTATCCCTCGTATAATTATATTTTAAAAAAGAGTTTTCTATTACTTTTTAAGTATTAGAAAACTCTAGAAAACTATGGATTGTTAAGTTTGGGTTAAACTTCAATACGAATTGGATTTGATTTTAGTTCCCCACTACTTTTCGAATAACCGAAAAAAGCATCAAATTAACGCATTTGTGTAATTTGACGCTTTTTTGTTACGTTTATAACCATACTCCATAAGTTATTGCTGCCATTGCTAGGATAAAACCTACAACCCAGAATAACTTAATTATGTCTGTTTCTCTCCATCCTATTTCTTCAAAATGGTGATGAAGCGGTGCTTTTAAAAATACTTTTTTATTAAAATATCTAATTGATATTATTTGAATTAAACTACTTAATGTTTCTATTACAAATACTCCACCGATTATAGCTAGTGATATTTCATGTCTTGATACAATTGCAACCGATGCTAAGGCACCACCTAAAGCTAGAGAGCCTAAGTCACCCATAAATATTCTGGCAGGATGAGTATTAAATACTAAGAAACCTACTAAAGCACCTACTAATAGGAAACAAAATATAGCAATTTCTTGATAACCTTCTAGCCAACCAGCATTCCAACTTATAACACCATATGCAAAGAAAGCAATTGCTGATAAGCCTCCAGCTAAACCATCTAGGCCATCAGTAATATTTACAGCATTCGTGGTTCCAACAAGTAAGAATAATATAAATAAACCAAACATCCATCCTAAATCAATGTAAATATTTAAGAAACTTATGCTTAAAGCTGGTTCTCCTCCACCTTTCATAAATAGATAAAAGAAAACTAAAGCTATACACATTTGAATTAAAAATTTTGTAACTAAACTTATACCATTGTTATTGTGATATTTTACTTTTAAATAATCATCTATAAATCCTAGTAATCCATACGCTAAAAAAACAAATACCACTATAATAAGGTTATAACTTATTTCAATACTTCCTTTTATATACAATAATATAAGGGAAATAATAACTGGTATTATAAAGATAATTCCTCCCATAGTTGGAGTTCCTTCTTTTTTTAGATGTCTTTCATTGATTAATTTACTTACTGATTGACCAAAATGTAATTTTCTAAATAATGGAACTACAAATAAACCTGTTATTAATGATAAAACAAATCCTAACATCATTGCCATTGATGCTTTTGCTAATATTAACATATTTCCACCTCGCAACTTTATTATACACTACTTTTAATATGCTTTTTTATTTTTAAATAAAAATTTTACATGATTTTACATTTTTAATTTAACATTAATACTATTGTACCGTTTTCTTTGGCATACATTCCACCTTTTGGAGACTCATAGATTACAGTTTCACCTTCTCCACTATATTCGATATTAAATCCTTTTAGAGCTCTTTTGGCAGCATCGATATTCATTCCTACAACATCGGGAACAACAACGTATTTTTGGTCAAGCCAGGTGTATTCTTTAGGAATTCCTTCACTATCTGGTTTAATACCAAGTATATCAATAGCACTTAAGAAGATGTTTCTAGCAATCGGGGCAGCCACAGTTCCACCATATTGAACAACACCTTTAGCATTTTGAACTGCCACATAGACGACAATTTCTGGGTCATCCGCAGGCATAAAACCAATAAATGATAAAATATATTTACTTGATGAATATCTACCATTTTCAACTGTCTGGGCTGTCCCAGTTTTTCCTCCGATACGATAGTTCTCAATATAAGCATTGTGACCAGAGCCTTTAGCAACAACACTTTCTAAAGCGTATTTAACTAGGTCCGATGTTTCTTTTTTTATAATTGTTCCTTTGTTTTGGACAGTAACACTTTTAATAATGGTGTTAGTTTCAGGTTCCAAATAATTTTTTACTAAGAAAGGAGTATATAATGTTCCTCCATTTATTATAGCAGAAACCGCTTGAACTTGTTGAATTGGGGTTACACTTATTCCTTGACCAAAAGCTGTTGTTGCTAGTTCAACATTCCCCATTTTATCTAAATTAAATAGTATTCCGTTTCCTTCTCCATTTAAATCTATTCCTGTTTTTGTTCCAAAACCAAATTTTTTTATATAACTCATTAATTTTTCTTTTTGAAGCATTAACCCAAGGTTAACAAATCCAGGGTTGCTTTGTATCAATACACGAACACTTTAAGACAGAAGTTTGCCTTCTACAAGCAAGTGTTTGTAACGACCTAGACTTAAGTTCGTTTTTTGTATTCATATCTAAATCTATATCAATATCTGGTGTATTAAAATCAAAATAAATAGATAATTTTATATGCTTTCTATCCCCATTTACTTTTTCAACTATAACCTTATCAACTAGTAAATTTACTAAATAAGGTAAGTTTTCTTTGATATCCAATTTTGCACTTAAGCAAGATTCAATATCATTTAATTTTTTACGCATTTTTTCTTCCTCTAAATTTTGACTTCCCGAACTGTCTATTTGCTTTTGTAAATTGAATAATTCAGTATTAAATTTATCATTTCGTTTTTTAAATTCAAAGTCATCAATCATACCTTTTAAACTTAAATCTAATAATTTATCTTTTTGTTTATCAATTTGTTCTATCTTTCTTTTTATTTCTTCTGTATCCAATTCATCAGTAAAATTTTTAACAATATTTTTATATTCTGATAAAACTTGTCCCAAATAATCTTTTTTATGTTTAATGAAATCACTAAATAGATCAACAAATATTTTATCAAGATAACTTTCTTTTATAATTGGAGATTCACATTTTGATACTCCCTCAGTTTTATAAGTTTTACAAGCCCATGTTGGATTTAAAGAACGATTTGATCCACCATTACGAATAAATATACTATTACAATCTTTACAATATAACTTAGCCGAATATTTATATTTTTTTATATGTTCTTCAGAATTAAGTACGTGCCTAGATGGTAATTTTTTTCTTCTCTCATGCAAAGCATTTGCTTTGTCCCAAAGTTCTTCTGATACAATAGCTGGAATTCTATCATCTTTTTCTATAATTTGTTCTTCTTTAGGTATTTTTTTCTTTTTATGGGTTTTATAATCTTCTACTTCAGTAAGTTTTGCAGTATAAAATCCTTTATATCTAGGATTAGAAAGCATCTTTGCAAGCGCTGTTTGAGAATATGGTTTTCCTTTTGAATTTAAGTATCCCAGTTGTGCTAGTTCTTCACCAATTTTTTTTAAACCAAGACTACCACTTGCATAAGTAGTAAATAAATATTTTATAAGTGGTGCTTCATTTGGATTAATTTCATATATTCCATTCTTTTTATAATATCCTGTTAAGTTACCACCGATTAATTTTCTATCCTTAATCATTCTATTAATACCAAACTTAACTCTTTCTGATAATTTACGAACTTCATCTTGTGCCATACTGGACATAATAGTAAGTCTAAATTCAGCATCTTCTTGAATTGTATTTAAATTATCAGATAAAAAATATACTATAACACCTTGTTTTAATAAATATTCTGTATATTTAATACTATCAACAGTGTTTCTAGAAAATCTAGAAATTTCTTTTGTTAATATTAAATCAATTTTCCCTAAGGTTGCATCCTCAATCATTTTCAAAAAAGAATCACGATTTTTAACAGCTGTTCCACTGATTCCCTCATCAATATATCCACGAGTAAAAATCCAATTAGAATTTTCTTTTATCATATCTTCAAAATAATTTTGTTGATTTTCTAACGAATTTAACTGATCATCTTTATCCGTTGAAACACGACCATAATATGCAACCTTCAGGTTCATATCATAAATTGTTTTTCCTTTTCTTAAATCTTCTCTTGCTTTTTTAATTTTCATAAATAGCACTTCCTTTCATATGTTCCTAAAATTCAAGATAACTAGGATGCTTGAATGGTAGCTCCATAATCACTCTTTGTCAAATCATCTTTTTCTGCGAGTAGGTATTCGTTTCTTATTTTCCTAAGTCTTCCCATAATAGAATTTTCCATTTCATTATATGTTCTTAAATCAATAACTTTTTCATCGTATAATTCCTTATTAACAATTAGCCTATATTCCAATAACTTATATTCAAAAGGTAATTGTTTGGTACTAAATCTAACTTCTATATCTTTTTCTAGCATTTAGATTTACCTCCAATAAAACCTATGTAAAAGTTTTTGGACTTATTCATTAGCATCACCTGTTTTAATTATCTCTTTTTGTAGAGAATTATCTTTTTCTAACGGATTCTTTAAATGTATTTCAATAGTTGATTTTGTATTATCTCCATTGTCAATTTCTAAATGATAAACTTCTTTATTTATTTTTCCTTTTAGAAATATTGATTCTTTGGTACTTAATGGTTCTTTTAATTCAAAACTAGCAAATGTACGATTATTATTTTCTTTAAATTCAAATATTTTTATTTTATCTTTTAATAAATCATTAACAATATTAACGATATTATTTAGTTTATTGATTTCTTCAGTTTTAAATTTATCATAAAATGAAAGTTCTTCTTTGTTTATTTCTTTATTGTTTCTATTTCTGTATAATTTATCATATTTAGTTTCTATATTTTCAGCAGTAAAATATATATAACTCAAGTCTTCAAGTGATGTTATCTTTCTTTTTAATTCTCCTGCAGAATAACAAGACAATTTTTTATATATAACAGTATCCCTAAAAATTGAATAACCAATATTAGGAAATATAATAGTTTTATAATGCAAGTTTTTTACTTCATCGGGTGTTAATAAATCACAACCGATTAAAGATGTAGATTTATTGCCATTATAGTTAGTTAAATTACCCCCAATAATTTTTCCATCTTTAATCATTCTTTTTATTCCAAACTTAACTCTTTCAGACAATTTTCTAACTTCGTCCTGTACAAGTGATGACATTAAAGCAAGTCTAAATTCACTATCTGGGTAAATTGTATTTATATTATCACTTATAAAAAAAACTACTGTACCATTGTTAAGAAGTTCTTCTGTATATTTTATGCTATCTATTACATTACGAGAAAATCTAGATATTTCTTTCGTTACAATCAAATCTAATTTACCTTGTTTTGAGTCTTCTATCATTCTTAAAAAATTATCTCTATTTTTCACACTTGTGCCACTTATACCTTCATCAATGTATTCACCACCCAAATTCCATTTTTTATTCTCATTTATCATTTCTCTAAAATAATTAGATTAATTTTCCAAACTATTAAACTGATCATCTTTATCTGTAGACACTCTTGCATAATAACCTACATTCAAATTCATATCGAATATAGTTTTACCAAGTAATAGTTCACTTCTAGTTTGAAGTACATTAATTTTTTGTCTTTATTATTTCTTCATTCATAATTTTTAATTCTTCAAAACTAATTACTTTTTTTGATATAATTCTTTGTTAATTAGTAATTTCAATTCTTTAATTATATCTTTCTTATTTACCTCCCATTTAATTTTATTAAAAATTTAAATAAATATGAAAAAAGCAAGAATTAATCTTGCTTTTTCTTAGAGTGCATTTTTCTTATGAAAATACACATTTTGGTTCGTAATGCACTTAATTGTGCACTTTATATTTTATTTAACATTTAAATTGTAATTGGGATGACTCCACGATTAATTGTTCTCATTTTATAATTATTGGTTGAAAAAATATCACACAAATATTTTACCACATTCTCAATATTAATATTTGTATCACATAAGAATATATCGATAGCTGCATATTGATATTCTGGCCATGTATGAATTGTAAAATGAGATTCTTTTAATACTAATACACCACTAACACCATATGGTTTAAATTGATGAAACAAACTTTTTACAACATTAAAATTTCCAATTTTCCCAGCTTCTATCATCACTTTTTTTATTTTAGAAACTGATACTAAGTAGTCATTATTACAATCATAAAAGTCTAATAAATAATGTATTCCTAAAATATCATTCATTATTATTTTCCTCCATAATCATTTGAAAATAATCTACTGAATAATTCCTAAAAAATTTTTTAGGATCTTCTACCCAATTATTTACTTCTTTCCACAATATATCTATTCCTTTATCTCCATAACATTTTATAAAACTATCATAATTAATAAATGCTCCATTAATATCTTTATAGGCACCATTTTTTAAATATAAACTTTTAGAGAACTTAGCACCAGACCAATCTAAAATAACTGGTGCGAAAAATCTTATTGGAAATTCATTAAAACCTAATCTAACAAGCCCTTCAGTATGCATTCGCTGAGCCCAAATGCCAGACCAATCTCCACCATCTAACATAATTGTTAAAGTGTTATTTTTCTTATCTTCCTCTAGCATCGCTACCCCTTTAGTTAAATCTCTAAATTGAGTATTTATATCAACATATTCTTCATTTTCTTCTGTAACTTTTATCTCATATAAACCGTGGATTGGACAATATCCTTTCAAAATTAACTCATTCTTATTATGTTTTTCTTCTAATCTTTTTATAGTTTTTTTACCAAGACCACACGTTGGACATATTGTCCTAATATGTAAATCTGATGCTGACGGAAATAAAAGTTCTTTAAAATATTCTTTGTCATTTACAATATTAATAAGTGTTTTTCTTATATATCTATTTTTTTGAAATTCATTATAACTTCTTACAGAATAAGGTATATTAGCGAAAACTGATAATTTTTCTAAAATCTTATTAAATCTTTTCATATTAATCTGTTCTTTAGATTCTTGTTGATAAAAACTATGTCGTTGATCTTTATAATAAATTTCTTCATTATATTCTATTGTTTCTGCTGGACTATTTTCCAATTCATCAAATTGAACTTCCGTTTCTACTTTTAAATCATCTCTAATTTTACTCGCCAATGCAAAAACTGTCATAAGTGTTGTTATCGTTCCTAGATGTGGACTACTATTAGGTTGTGCCGATGTGTTTATTATTATCTTTTTTTGATTTTTGTACTTATACAAAATTAAATCACTAAGTTTATTAGTTATATGAGCAATTCCAATTGGTGGATAAAATACTTCTCTTTTCATTATTTACCTCCTCGATATACTGTTACTATTTCTCTCTGAAATAGTTCTTTTCCAATTTCAACAAACTTTTTTTCTAATCTGTTTTTTTCCCCTTTTGTAAGAGGGGAAATTTCGTTTATTTCAAAAATTATCTTATTTCCTTTCAAACTATAGTGCCATGTTCCTTTCAATCCTTTAGAAAACAATATCACGCCTTCGATTTGCCCTGCTGCTTTCCAAATTAGAGTTTTATTTTTTCCGTTTAGTATCCATTCCTTATCAGAATAACTTATTAATAGTGGATCAAACTTACCAAGAATAATTGGATAACTTATTTTAACTTCTTTACTATCTGGTAATGATTCATAATAATATTTTTTTTTGTCAATAGATAGATATTTTGCTTTTTTTATATACTTATCTAAATCTTCTTTAATTTCCTTATATTTTAATCCTGACCAATGTAAGAAATCCTGTCTCGTTGCCGGTCCATAATATTTAAAATATCTATAAATTAAATCAGAATTTATTTTCTTACTATCAACAATATCATTTTGTTTGTATAATTTTTTATCTTCTTCATTAAGAATTCCATATAGCACTTTATGATAAGTAGCTAAAATTAGTAAACCACTCCATGCCATTATCTCTTTTGATTTGTATTTTGGTATAATATTTTGAATCTCTAATTTTTCTATTGTTTTTTTATTATTTTCATAAAAAAAATCAGTAATTGAATTTAAGTATTTACTATAATCTATTTTTAAATGTTTAGCATATTTATACACCCAATTATCACTTTGACGATACAAATCTGAAATTAAATTGTAATCATTTTTATGATATATATGTAATGTTGTTCTTTGCCCCCAACTTTTAATTAAATTGTTATTACTAAAAATATTACATTTATAATTGGTTCTATTATATATAGATATTAATGCGTAGTTTTGATATTGGCATTGTATTCCAATTAATGATTCAACACACATATCAGCACTTTCAAACTTATCTATTAATCCATTGTTATATAACCTTAATTTTTGCAAATCTAAATTCGAATAGTTATTCATGCTTTATTCCATATATAAGCACAGAATCATAATTTGGGTCATTTGCGATTGGAACTTTTTTCACAACTAAGATTTTACAATTTTGTTTTTTACTGAAATCTTGTATTATTTTTTCTGATAGATAATTATTATTAAAGCCCATCATTTTACTATACGATTCAGAAAAGCACCAATTAGCTCCTAATAATGTTCCGTCTTTCTCTAATAAATTATAAAGCTTTTTTAAATTACTTATATATTCCTTTTCACTTCTACATAATCCTAACAATCCAAATTGCGATACATTGTTATATTTAATGGTATTATTAATAGATGAATGCAAAACATCACAAATCAAATAATCTACACGAATTTTAAGAGTGTCATCAAAATTTTTATCATATTTTTTTATTACATATTCACAACTATTAGGATATAACTCTTTCCTCCTAATTTGTTCATTAAGAAAAAACGCCTCTTTAGAAATATCTACACAAAGTACTTTTTCAATATTTTTAAACGCAAGTAACCAAAAATAAATATTACTACCACTACCAAAATCAATTAGTGTACCATTACAAGCGTATTTATTTATTAATTCTAAAATTTCTTCTGTTCCTTGACCTTCTCTAAACGGAGAACCATAGTAATCATTAAAATATTTTAACTGTTTTTTGTATTCTTCTTTGTCTATCTTATCAAAATTCATATTCACACAATTAATCTCATAGTTCTATTAAACTATTTTGATATATTCCTTTCTATTTTTTATTAGAAATTCGTTTTAAAACAATAATATAAGTACCATTTTCATCTTCATTTTTTTCTTGTATTACAAACTTATTACTTTTGTCTACAATTTTTTTAATCATATTATATTCGTAATTATATAATTTAAAATTTGTTTCAAAAACCAAATTATCTTTATTAAAATATTGATACCAAAACTCAATATGAGTCTTATAATGTATATGCTTATTATATCTTTTAATATTTAAGTCATTAAATGTAAACTGTTTAGAAAAATAAAATTTATTATCTTCAATTTTTGAATCATAGTATGTTAATGTTTTTCCCAAATTAAAGTCAAATAGTTCTAAAACAATATATTTTGTTACTGAATAACTATTTTCTAAAAAATTTTTAAAATTAGAATAATTTAAGTATTGTATTCCTTGATCTAAAGCAAAAATACAATCACATTCGATTTTTAATTCATTTATATTTTTCATATCACAGATATATGTTTTAACATTTTTTATACTTTGTTGTTCTTTTTGATTATTAATAATATTTATCATTGTTTTTTCAATATCTATAAAATATGATTCTTTAAAAATTTCTGAACATTCTCTTAAATATACTCCGCTTGCACAAGGGCATAGAGCCATAGAAGTAATATCATATTTGTCTTTGATTGCCTTTAATAGTTTAATTTTCTTATAATCTTTTTTTACTTCTTGTATATAAAATGTTGCTCTTTCTTTATATGTTATTTTTTTCATAATAATCCCAATGCTCTTTTATTACTTGATGGCTAATCTTTCCTTTATCAAATATTTTTCCTCTTACAACTTCAGAATTTTCTTTTCCTTGTAATTCATTATCTAATATCTTTATTATCCATTCTTTTGCATTTGATGAATATGCTTCTGTAGTAGATTTAGGATATGCAGATGGTAAATTGTCAATTTTACAACATACAACTCCGTTATCCGATACATATATTGGATCATTTAAAGTAGTATATTTATTAATACTTGGAATATATCCACTACCATATCCGCAAGTTACATCAATTACTACTGTGCCAGCTTTTAAGGAATTAAATATTTCTTTTGTTATAATAGGTTCTGTGTCATATGTTGAAATAAGAATAGCACCTATAATAGCATCCATTTCTGGCAAAATTTTCTTTAAATTTTCTTCAGTCGATTCTAAACAATGAATATTCTCATCCATATAAACGCTCATTTTCTTTAATTTATTAATATTACTACCAAAGACATAAACTTCATTACCTAATTCTGAAGCAAGTTTTATTGCCGCACCGCCGACATTTCCATAACCAATTACTGCAATTTTTGACTTGGATGCTCCACGAATTTGAAATAACGCTTTACCTGTGCCACCATATTGTTTTTGTTGATAAAAATTAGCATACATTATAGCCATTTTTCCAGCAATTTCCCCACCAGGATATGCCATAGGAAAATATCCATCGTCGGTTTCTATAAATTCATAAGTATATGCTGTTACTTTCTTTTTTTGTAATTCTTTTAATAGTTCATAATTCCCTTCGGCATGAAATATTGCAGACATTTTCGTATTTTCGTTTAAATATTTATATTCTTCTTGTGTTGGTCCTTTATATTTTATAATAAAATCACTATTAGTCCAACAATATTCTTTATCCTTTATTATTGCTCCGTGTTTTTTATATTCATTATCTGAAAAACCAAGAGCTTCTCCTGCACCTTTTTCTACATACACTTCATATTTTCTTGCTAAATCTTCAATATCCTTTGGTAATAAAATAACTCTATTTTCACCATTAATTGTCTCTTTTAACACTGCTACTTTTTTCATATTTTCACTCCTACCATACAAATATATTTACCACGATTACATAAATCTTCATTTTGTATATATTGCATTTCGATATTAAATATATAATCATAATTATCTACTAAAATCTTACTTATTGTATTTTTATTTGGAGTTAATGCTTCCTCAACTCCAATTAATGAAACAGCAGGATAACCACATTTAAAAATCGGCATAATATCATGATTTTTATGAATTTTTTCTAATTCATCTATTTTATTAAAATGCAATTGGGGAACATATTGAGATAATGTACCTATTTCTTTTTCTACTACATTTTTTACTTCACTAGCATCTCCTTTCAATATATTTAAAGCCAGTCCATTATAAAAATTTTCACCAACAGAAATAGATATTCCTTTACTTTTCAAATGTGAAGATACAATTTCAATCAATTTATCAGCACTATCAAAAAAAGGTAATACATATATATTTAAAATAATATCAAACTGTTCATCAAACTTTAAATTTTTAATATCAGAGTTAATAATTTTGACACGATCTTTAAATTTTTCTAATTTTAATTCAGCTTGAGATAACATATTATAAGAAAAATCCACTAATACACATCTCGTATTATCAAACTCTTTCAAAATTTTATAAGCCCATTCACCTGTACCAGCACCCAATTCTAAAAATGTAATTGATTTATTTCTAGGAATATATTTTTTTATAATCTCCCACAATAAGTCGTCAGCCAATTTCCAATATAATTTTTTATTATTTTCATCATATTTTGTTGATATATCATTAAAATGTTTTAATATTATCTCTTTCTCAGACATGATTTAACTCTTTCTCTTGAATCCAAAAAAGATAACAACTCTGGTTTTTTATCTAAAAGATAGTAAGATTGTGGAACTACAAAATTTGAAAATTGTTGTTGTAATTTGCTTAATGAAACTTCCTCTATAGGAATGATTTCTTCTACTGGAATTGCATAACCAATATTGTTATATAAGTATTCCATCATACCATTATAACTTCCTGGTTCTTCTTGTTCAGCAATCAAGGCAATAGTATTTGCATCAGCAATTATTGGTTCTCCAAACTTGATTTTAGCAACTATGCTTTTTTTTGTTTTTGAAATATAAATATATGCTTCACTTTCTTCTTTTAAATATCTTGTTCTATACTCGTAATGTTTTCTCCCCTCTAACATTGCATCATAATATTCCTCTCTCAAACTCATCAAAACACGCTTTGGTTCTTCTTCAATAAATGATAATTGTCCTCTCATTTTCCTACTTCCTTTCTTTTATCAACTTTTTTTGTTTATTTAGATCTATGTTCTTTATTACAATATCTGCTATTTCTTCTGGAGATAAATGTTCAGTATCAATTACTATATAATTAAAACCACTATTTTTTAAAAACTGTTCCATCTTATCGTAACCATCATCATACATTGCACAATTAGATAAATCTTTATCTTGACCATTACGATTATGAATTCTACTCATTCTTGTAGACACACTTGCTTTTAATAGAACTGTTAAATCCGGTTCCCCACACAATTTTATTAATTCTTGATGAAGTGGCATCGTTTCCGCATTACCATGCCAATAATAATTTGATACAAAATGTCTATCATAAATGATATTTTGATTTGAATCACATCTTGTTCCATATAATAATCCCAAACCATAGAATAGTGTTAAAAGTGCTTCATCTTCAGTTTCATAAAGTTTCCATTCTAAATCTTTAAGTTGCGACTCATTTATATTTAAAGTTTCAAATAAAAACTTAAACGGCTTATGAACATATTCATATCCTAATTTATCAGCTAATATTTTTGAAAGTGTTGTTTTTCCACTGCCATCCATTCCTTCAACTGCAATTCTCATAAACTTTTTTCTTCCCCTAATTGTTTTTTAGTATAATTTTAAATCCCATCTTAATTTTTCATCTTGATTTTCATTTTCTTCATATACCATTTCGTTAATTTCTTCATTTTTAAAGACTTCTAATAACTTATCAAAATCATCTGCAAGTTTTGTATTTTTTAATTCATCTTCATCTATCCAATATATTTTACCTTCCGACGTTTCCGAAATAATATCACCACCATAATCATTTGATGTAAATAAAATAATTAATTGTCTTTCTTTTTCTTTTTTATCATACCAATCTTTGACTCCGCATATTCTAACAGAATTTAATTTTAAACCTGTTTCTTCATATACTTCTCTTTTAACTGAAGGAACAATACTTTCTCCCAGTTCTATTTTTCCTCCTGGAAAAGCAACTCCTTTCCAGCTTTTTATTCTTTCTTGTACTAATACTTTTTTTGTAGTTGGATCAATAATTTTGCACATATTCATTAATTTTACATTTTCCATTTTTTTCTCCTTCTCTGTTTTAATATTAAAAAAGGGGTTCTAAAAAAGAACCTCCTCCTCCAAATTAAATTCAAATTACATAATACAATAAATTTTTGTTTATTTTAACATTCTTAATCAATAATGTCAATATACATTATATTATAAAAAAAAATTATAACTGTCAATTCTAATTATCTCAACAAATAAATTGATAAACCCATAATTTTAATAATGTAGGCATTGTACGCTTAGTTTTTAAATTGAAAAAGAATTAATTAAAAAATGAAAAGCATTTAGCTTTCCATTAAATATAGTTTATTTAATTCATATTTAACATCGATAGCAACACACTTACTAATATTATAACTCTTTATAATATAAGGAATAATAGTTTCTATATCATTTCCGTTAGATATTTTATATGTCATACATAAAGGTTCTGTTCCTGTTTGGTAAGTATAATCTAAAATATTTTGAGTATCTTCTACTTTTAATAATCTTACATATAATCCATAATTTCTTTTCGATTTAAATCTATAATCTCTATATAATTTATTACAAACAATATTATCTCCTAATTCCATAATTCTATTCGAAATATTTTTGAACAATAATTCACAAATAGGTTCATGTGCTGTTTTAAGATAACCATATAATTCTTTAGCTAGCTCAAATACGTATTCTAAATTGTTTATATCTTCTACTCGTAAATAATAACTTAAAGATGTATTTTCATAACCTTTTCTTATTTTCAATTTATTTTGTAAATCAAATTGTTTAACAGCTTTTAAAAAACATATATATAAATTACTTTGATTAATTTGAACTTCTATAAATCTATTTTTTAATTTATATACAACAGTTTTTAATAAATAATTTCTTATCAAATCTTTTCCTATAGAAATAATATACTCATCAAATTTATCAAATAATTTAATAGTTTGCTCTTTCTTATTATAAGTTATATCCTTGTAACTACTAGTATCATTATTATAAATTACATTTGTAATTTTATTTTTTGACTTTGATGATTACAATCTTCCACTTTAACTTTCCTTTCTAATTTTGGATACTCTTCATTTTTTGAATAAATAACATTATTATAGATCAAATTGAATGTAGAATAGACTTCTATATTGGAATGACTTTTCTTATTTATATAAGCATCTTCGAACTCAAAAATGTTCCTGTGTAACCACCAAGATTGCAACTGTTTTCTATAACCTCTAGATAAGTTTGATTACCATGTCCCCCATGTTTCCAACAATGAAGTGTTGCACCATCTACTCTTATGGCTCCAGAATCATTAAATCTATCTTCAAAAATATTGATTAACCCTTCATTTATAGCTGCAGTATATGTCGTAATTTTCATAGTTGATCCGGGTTCAAATGTCATCCATATCGGTAGATTTCTATTTATAACCTCGGTACTATAATTTTTATATTCATTGCTATTAAAATTGGGTCTTGATGACATTGCTAATACTTCTCCATTTTTGGGATTCATGGCAATCGCTATAACACTATCTGGATTATATTTAGCCACAACATTATCAAGTTCATTTTCCATAGCAAGCTGCAAATCTAAATCTATGGTAAGTTGTAATGATACACCAGATGTCGGAGCCTCATAAATTTCTGATAATTGTAATTTATGACCTTTTCCATCAGAAAAATATTTAATGGAACCATCTTCACCTGTTAAATAATTATCATAATAAAGTTCTAAACCAGATAACCCTTGATTATCAATTCCAACATAACCTAAAACATGACTTAAAACTGCTTCATATGGATAATATCTTTTACTTTCTTTAACCAAATATACTCCGTCTATTTTTAAAGCATCTATTTTTTCAGCAATATCATAGCTTAAACCTCTTCCTTCTGGATGAACTCTTTCTATTGATGTTTTTTTACTAATATGTTTAAGCATATCGTTATAATCACTTTTTAATATTTCACTTAACTTTTTAGCAGTATCTTCTTTATCCTTAATTTGGTTAGGAATAACTACCAAGGATGTTGTTGTTATATTATCCGCTAATACTCTACCTTTTCGGTCTACAATTTTTCCACGATCTGCTGATATCGGTAATTTTCTACTCCACAAAGATTCTGCTAAAGTATTTAACTTTTTATAAGAAAAAACTTGAATATAAAAGACTCTAACAATTGCTATCACTAAAACTAAAATTACTACTAAAAATATATATCTAATTCTAGTATGTATATTATTATAAAACATAATTATCCCTCAGAAAAATATATGTTATATTAACAAAAAAAAGAATAGATTAATTTATCTACTCTTTCCCATATTTTCATAATTTGTTAAATCTAATCCAACAAATTGAGCTAATCTAATTAATTCATCTTCTGTTGCATACCTTGCTCTATCTGCATCAAGTATTGCATACCCAATACCACCTGCAAAATAAGCTCCCTCGAAATAATTAATTAAATCCATTCTTAATCTTTCAAAATCTATATTCATATTAATATGTTTTTACAAAATTCTTTTCCTTTAAATATGTAATAATATAATTTATTTCATCTTCTTGTGTTGCTCCGCTATGTTGAGATTTAAATGCATTTAGATTATATATAACATCATTTATATTTATATTATTAATATTATTTATTTCTGTTAGTCTACTTAGAATTGTTGCTATATTAGTATCCATTGTTGTTAATTTATCATTAATTGAAGCCATGCTGTTATTTATTTCACTAATATTTGTATTTATTCCTTGTAATAATGAATTGTTATTATTTACAGTATCACTAACTCCATTTAAACTTCCATTTAACGCTAAGTATTTATTATTTACTAAAGTTGCGTTTGCATTAATAGACGTTTTAATTTGTGTAAATTCTGTACCTTGTGTTGAAGCTATACTTCCAATTCCATTATTTAATGAAGTGAAATCACTTACTTGTTGTTCTTTTACTTTAGCAAATCCATTTGTTAAATTAGTAT
>ERZ824600.230-NODE-230-length-87238-cov-9.558056_pt1 | contig 87238 bp, 95 predicted proteins | sample MGYA00519933_ERZ824600 | MGnify/ENA primary metagenome ERZ824600 (study PRJEB31778, sample SAMEA3449178) | human gut metagenome | biome: human gut; feature: human-associated habitat; material: faeces | place: United Kingdom | collected 2010/2012 ...
AAATTGAGGCGGCAGGCGGAAAGGCCGAGGTGATCTAAGTGCTGCAGACAATGCGCAACGCATGGAAGACCGAAGATATACGCAGAAAAATTCTGTTTACCCTTTTCGTCATCCTGATCTACCGCCTCGGTAATGCAGTCCCCGTTCCCTATGTCAACATCGATGCTCTTGGAAACTACTTCGATACGATGCAGAACACCATCTTCGGTATGTTGAATGTTATGAGCGGCGGCGCATTCGCTAACGCAACAATCTTTGCTCTTTCCATCCAGCCGTACATCAATGCTTCCATTATCATTCAGCTGCTGGGCATCGCTTTCCCGAAGCTCGGCAATCTGAGCAAGGAAGGCGGCGAGGAAGGCAAGAAGAAGATCGCAGCCATCACTCGTTACACTACCGTAGGCATCGGCCTTCTCCAGGGCTTTGCTTACTACATGATGATCAAGGGCTACGGCTTCCTGACCACCGACGGACAGTCCCTCTGGGCTGCAATTGTTATCATCCTGACCTTCACCTCCGGCTCCGCACTTATCATGTGGCTGGGTGAACAGATCACCGAGTTCGGCATCGGCAACGGTATTTCGATCATTCTGTTCGCAAGCATCGTTTCCAGATTCCCGACCGATGTTTACAATATGATAAGCAGCGCAGCAAAGGGTACCACCCCCGTTTGGGTAACGGCACTGATGCTCCTCGGCGCACTGGCCATGATCGTGCTCATCGTTATTATCAACGACTCCGAGCGCCGCCTCCCGGTACAGTACGCAAAGCGTGTGGTTGGCCGTAAGATGTACGGCGGCCAGAGCACCCACCTTCCCATGAAGGTCAACATGAGCGGTGTTCTCCCCATCATCTTCGCTCAGACCATCGCAACCATTCCTGCGACCATCGCAGGCTTCACCGGACACAGCGACAGCGCATGGGCAAGCACGACCTCCATCCCCTATGCCATCGCTTACTTCCTGCTGATAATCTTCTTCGCATACTTCTACTCGACAATTCAGTTCGACCCCATAGAGGTATCCAACAACCTGAAGAAGAACGGCGGCTATATTCCGGGCTTCCGTCCCGGCAAGCCGACCAGCGACTTTATCAGAAGAGTGCTCAACAAGATCACCCTCTTCGGTGCTATCTATCTGAGTATCATCGCTGTTGTCCCCATTCTGATTGCACACTTCAGCCAGCAGGCCGCACTGAGCGGCGTGTCTCTGGGCGGCACCTCGATCATAATCGTCGTCGGTGTTGCACTTGAGACCGTAAGAGCTCTCGAGGCACAGATGCTGATGCGCAATTACAAGGGCTTTCTTAGCTGATAACAAGAGGTGGATAAAATGAAGCTAATACTTTTAGGCGCTCCCGGCGCCGGTAAAGGCACTCAGGCAGAGATACTCAGCAAGCTGCTGAATATCCCCACCATTTCGACCGGCAACATCCTTCGTGCAGCCATGAAGAACGGTACTCCCGTCGGCCTGCGTGCAAAGGAATATGTCGAGAGCGGCAAGCTCGTCCCCGATGATGTCATCATCGGAATCGTGAACGAGCGTCTGGCCGAGCCCGACTGTGCAAACGGTTACATTCTCGACGGTATGCCCCGCACCATTCCCCAGGCTGAGGCTCTGGAGAAGTCGGGCATCGACATTGACTGCGCCCTGTCCATTGAGATAGCCGACGATGTCATCATCGAGCGTATGTCCGGCCGCAGGACCTGCAAGGAATGCAGCCAGACCTTCCACATCGTTTCCAATCCCCCCAAGGTCGAGGGCAAGTGTGACTTCTGCGGCGGTGAGCTCACCATCCGCAAGGACGATGCTCCCGAGACCGTCAAGGCTCGCTTGGAGACTTATCACAAGGAAACCGAGCCTCTAAAGGCTTTCTATGCAAGCCGTGGCAAGCTGAAGAGCGTTGAAAATCAGCCTACCATCGAGGCAACGACCGAAGTCATCAAGTCGGCGCTGGGTATCTGATCTATGTCCAGAGATCCCATCATCATCAAATCGCCGAGGGAAATAGAGATCATGCGCAAGGCGGGCAAAATAACCGCCGGCGCACGATCTGTTGCCCGAGCTGCGATAGCCGACGGTCTGACAACAAAGCAGATCGACAAGGCCGTTAATGAATTTATCGTGAAATCCCGCGCTATCCCGACCTTCAAGGGCTACGGCGGGTTTCCGGCGAGCACCTGCATTTCGATAAACGAAGAAGTGATCCACGGCATCCCCGGCAAAAGGGTCATCCGCAACGGCGATATAGTCTCCGTTGATGTCGGAGCGACCTTCGGCGGCTATGTCGGCGACTGCGCAGGAACTTACCCCTGCGGCGAGATCTCCGACGAGGCCAAAAGGCTCATCGAGGTAACGAGACAGAGCTTTTTCGAGGGCATCAAGTTTGCAAAGAGCGGATACCGCATCAGCGATATCGGCGCTGCAATACAAGAATATGTCGAGGGACGCGGCTACTCGGTGATCCGTGACTATGTCGGTCACGGCGTCGGGCACGAGATGCATGAAGCTCCCGAGGTTCCGAACTACGATATAAGAGGTCTGCGTCCCAACCCCAGACTCGTTCCCGGAATGACGATAGCCATTGAACCGATGGTTGCAGTCGGCGACTTCCATGTGAAGGTGCTCGGAAACGACTGGACGGTCGTGACAGTAGACGGCAGTCTCGCCGCTCACTATGAAAATACAATATGTATCACTGACGGTGAGCCCGAGATCTTAACAATGGCAGAGAATATTGACTGACGGCGACTTCCGTCAAAGCCGACCAGGAGGAAATTTACTTTGGCAAAAGACGATGTAATCGAACTCGAGGGCACGGTAGTCGAGTCCCTGCCCAACACGATGTTTCTCGTTGATATCGGTCAGGGTCACACGATACTGGCTCATATCTCGGGAAAGCTCAGAATGAACTTCATCAGGATCCTCCCCGGAGATAAGGTCACGGTTCAGATGTCACCCTATGACCTGACCCGCGGACGCATCACCTGGAGAAGCAAGTAGGAGGTAAAACAAATGAAAGTAAGACCTTCCGTGAAGCCTATGTGCGAAAAATGCAAGATCATTAAGCGCAAGGGCAAAGTCATGGTAATTTGCGAAAACCCCAAGCACAAGCAGAGACAGGGCTAATCACCTGTCCTTATAAAACAAAATCCCGCATGGGCCCTAAGGCTCCCTCCGGCGGGAATAAGCCCTAAGACCCGCAAAAATGCGGAATAAAAATCGAAAGGAATGATCGATCAATATGGCACGTATAGCCGGCGTTGACCTGCCCAAGGACAAGAGAATAGAGATAGGCCTGACCTATGTCTATGGTATCGGCAGAACCAGCGCAAACAAAATACTGGAAATGACCGGTATAAACCCCGACACCCGTGTTAAGGACCTCACCGAAGAGGAAGAAAGCAAACTGCGTGAATGCATTGACCACCACTTCATCGTTGAAGGCGACCTGCGCCGCTCGATAGCACTTGACATCAAGCGCCTGACCGAGATCGGCTGCTACCGTGGTCTGCGTCATCGCCGTGGCCTGCCTGTCCGCGGACAGCGCAGCAAGACCAACGCTCGTACTCGCAAGGGCCCGAAACGCACCATCGCAAATAAGAAGAAGTAAGGAGGGATATGAATTATGGCAGCAAACGCAAAGAAAAAAGTCAGAACACGCCGCAGAGAGCGTAAGAACATTGAAAAGGGCCAGGTTCATATCAGCTCTTCCTTCAATAACACCATGGTCACCATCACCGACACTCAGGGCAACGCACTGTCTTGGGCATCTGCCGGCGGCATGGGTTTCCGTGGCAGCAGAAAGTCCACTCCCTTCGCAGCACAGACCGCAGCCGAGACTGCCGCTAAGGCAGCAATGGAGCATGGTCTGAAGACCGTCGAAGTATTCGTCAAGGGACCCGGTTCAGGTCGTGAAGCAGCCATCCGTGCACTTCAGACCGCAGGTCTGGAAGTAACGATGATCAAGGATGTCACCCCCATTCCTCACAATGGCTGCCGTCCTCCGAAGCGTCGTCGTGTCTAATTGAAGGAGGGAAACACAAATGGCAAGATATACTGAAGCAGTATGCCGCATGTGCCGCAGAGAGGGTCAGAAGCTCTTTCTGAAGGGCGATCGCTGCTACACCAAATGCGCACTTGAGAACAGATCTTATCCTCCCGGACAGCATGGTCAGGGACGCAGCAAGAGCTCCGAGTACGGCCAGCAGCTTCGTGAGAAGCAGAAGGCAAAGAGATACTACGGTGTTCTCGAGAGCCAGTTCCGCAGCTACTACGAGATGGCAGAGCGCCGCCAGGGCAAGACCGGCGAGAATCTGCTGAGCATTCTCGAGTGCCGCCTGGACAATGTCGTTTACCGTCTCGGCTTTGCAATGAGCCGTGCGGAGGCTCGCCAGATGGTCAGCCACGGTCATTTTACCGTTAACGGCCGCAAGGTCAATATCCCCAGCTACCAGGTAAAGCCCGGCATGGTTATTACCCTTAAAGAGAGCAGCCGCGGTCTTGAAAAGATCAAGGCAAACATTGAGGCAAACAGCTCTCGTCCCGCACCCAAGTGGCTTGAGTACGATGCAAACAACCAGATCGCAAAGGTCGTCGGTGTTCCTGCTCGTGATGACATCGACCTCCCCATCGAGGAGCACCTCATCGTCGAGTTGTACTCTAAGTAATACAGACACCCTCAAATTGGTAAGCTGAACAATTGCAGGCGCATAAGCGTCGAACTTAATAAGGAGGGTTATATTTTAATATGATCGAAATAGAAAAGCCGCGTATAGAGTGTATTGAAACTCCGAACGAAAGCTACTACGGCAAGTATGTGATCGAGCCGCTCGAGCGTGGCTACGGTACGACACTTGGTAACTCTCTGCGCAGGGTTTTGCTGTCCTCCCTTCCCGGCACTGCTGTCACCAGCATCAGAATAAACGGTGTCCAGCATGAGTTCTCAACCATTCCCGGTGTCAAGGAAGATGTGACGGAGATCGTTCTTAATATTAAGAGCATCATCGCCCGTCTTCACAGTGAGGGAGCAAAAACCGTCTACATTGAAGCCGTGGGCGAAGGCGTTGTCACCGCCGGCGACATCAAGACGGACGCAGAGGTCGAGGTTCTCAATCCCGAGCAGCCCATAGCTACACTTGAGCCCGACGGTGCGCTCTCCATGGAGCTCACCTTCGATCACGGCCGTGGCTATGTCTCCGCCGACAAGAACAAGAATCCTCAGACCGCAATCGGGACCATCCCTGTTGATTCTATCTACACTCCCGTCCTCAAGGTCAACTACTCCGTTGAAAATACCCGTGTCGGTAATCAGACGGACTTTGATAAGCTGACTATCGAGGTATGGACGGACAAGACCATCACCGCTCGTGATGCAGTCTCTCTCGGCGCGAAGATCCTTTGCGACCACTTCACCCTGTTCACCGATCTGTCCGATACCGTCGGCAACCACCCCACCGTGGTTGAAAGGACCGAGCAGCAGCGTGACAAGGTGCTCGAGATGACCATCGAAGAGCTTGACCTGTCCGTTAGAAGTTTCAACTGCCTCAAGCGTGCAAACATCAATACTGTTGAGGATCTTATCTCCAAGACTCAGGACGAGATGATAAAGGTCCGCAACCTTGGCCGCAAGTCCCTCGAAGAGGTCGAGCATAAGCTCGCCCAGATGGGACTGTCTCTTGCGGACGAGGACAATCAGTAATTTACCTACTCTAACAAGGAGGAAAACCGAAAATGCCCGGAACAAGAAAGCTCGGCAAGCCGACCGATCAGCGCATGGCCATGCTCCGTCAGCAGGTCACCGATCTGCTCGATAAGGGCCGCATGGAGACCACCGTCACCCGTGCAAAGGAGATCGCACCCCTCGCCGAGAAAATGATAAGCCTTGGCAAGAAGAAGGATCTGGCAGCCTACCGTCAGGCACTGTCCTTCATCACTCGTGAAGACATTGCCAAGAAGACCTTTGACGAGATTGCAGTCAAGTATGCCGACCGCAACGGCGGCTACACCCGCATCACTCGTATCGGACCCCGTCGCGGCGACGCAGCCGAGATGGCAGTCATCGAACTGGTCTGATAACCGCACCAAAAAGCACCTCGAAAGAGGTGCTTTTTTTTATGCGACGGGGTCCGATGTCATCATCGGCGGTTGCCGATTTATCGGCGAGCCGATGGACAAAAGCAGACGGCGGTAAAACCGTCGTCTGCTAAAAAATTTAAATCAAAAAGGCTTTTTCAAAGCGAAGCTTTGTGAAAAGCCCCGTCGCGGCGATGCAGCCGAGATGGCAGTCATCGAGCTGGTCTGATAACCGCACCAAAAAGCACCTCGAAAGAGGTGCTTTTTTTTATGCGACGGGGTCCGATGTCATCATCGGCGGTTGCCGATTTATCGGCGAGCCGATGGACAAAAGCAGACGGCGGTAAAACCGTCGTCTGCTAAAAAATTTAAATCAAAAAGGCTTTTTCAAAGCGAAGCTTTGTGAAAAGCCCCGTCGCGGCGATGCAGCCGAGATGGCAGTCTTCGAGCTGGTCTGATAACCGCACCAAAAAGCACCTCGAAAGAGGCGCTTTTTTTATGCGACGGGGTGTTTACTGACACAAAAAGTGAAATTGAGCACTTGTACGCTCAGATAAAAGTTCGTTTTACATGAAATTCTCGCACGATGTCCTGTATTCTTTCACTGAAATAGTGTATTATTTGATTGAAAGGGGCGAGAACATGGAGCAAATCAAAATCGGCAGGTTTATTGCCGAGCTGAGAAAAAGTAAGGGTATGACGCAGGAGGAAATGGCCGAGCGACTTGGCGTAAGCGGCAAGACGGTATCAAGATGGGAAAACGGTAGAAACCTGCCGGATGCATCATTGTTTGAGCCTGTCTGCGAGCTTCTGGACATCACGCTGACCGAGCTATTCTGCGGAGAAAAAATCGAGCAGACGCAGATCGTCGAAAAAGCCGAGGAAAGCATGGCGGCGACAGTGGATTACGCCGAAAAAACCGTAAAGCGGCAAAACAAAAGGCTAATTGCGGTGATAGCGGCGTTTGCAGTTACGCTTGTCGGCATGCTTGTGCTGTTCGAGGCGGTCTATTTTACACCGTGCGCCTCGCATCCCGGCGATGTATCGCAGTGGCAGGGGTTGTTTCCGGCACACTCGGCATATCTCTTGGCGCTCAACGACGAGAACAAGCCTGTTTTCGCCGACCCCGTCAAGGCACTTGCGCAGGCGAAGGTCGATTACAGCGAAGCAATAAGTGCAGTCAAGTCAGAGCACCATTTGCTGCCGCTGTCGAGATACTATTATAACGCATACGGAGCATTCGGTTGGCAGATCGTGACCGACGATGATATGCTCTGCAAGCAGGGCGCACAGCTTTCGCAGTTTATTGACATTTACGAAAACAGCTTTCGCTGAGCTTGATTTTGGCTTGCACGGGGCGTATAATGCGACATGGAAAAGAGGTAATACCATGCATGACGATTTGACAAAGCAGGATATAGCCAAGATGCAGGCTGAGCTTGACGAGCGCAACCACTTGATGCCGGAGCTTATCGAAGAGGTCAAGCGCACCCGTGCCTTCGGCGATCTGAGCGAAAACTTCGAGTACAAGGAGGCCAAGCGCGCCAAGAACCGCAACGGCAGCCGCATCCGCTATCTTGAGAACATGATAAAGTCGGCGCACATCATCGACTCCGCCTCCGCTGCAGACGAGGTCGGCCTGTACGACAAGGTCGAGATATACATCCCCGAGGACGATGAAACGCAGGTAATTCAGGTCGTGACGACCATACGCACAGACCCGCTGAAGGGGCTTATCAGCCGTGAATCGCCGTTTGGCAAGGCCGTTGTCGGCAAAAAGGTCGGCGACAGCTTCACCGTTTTCGTAAACGATAACTACAGCTATGATGCGGTCATCCGCTCCATCACCAAAAGTGAGGACGACGGCTCAGCGCCGATATTGCAATACTAAAAAATCCGCCTCATAGGGCGGATTTTTTTCACGCTGAAAAAAGTGCAAGTATCAGCATGTGCGCAGGGTAGAACAGGTAGTTTGCGGTTTTGATTACGCCGTTGTGCAAGCCTTGACTGCCGTTGTAGAGCCAAATTATTGGGAGTGAGAGGACGGCAAGCGCTTGATAGGGGTAAGAAAAGCCGATGCCGCCGAGGAGTGCGAGGTTAATAAACCCGAGCGAGAGAAGCTGCAAGAGCCTGCAGCGCACGGTATTGCCCCGAAAAGCGTAAAACGCAAGCAGTGTCAGAACGCCCGCTGAGGAGTAGTCGACGCCGGCAAGTATCGCAGCGCCGAGAGCTGCAATAATTACGACGGCGCTAAGCATCATTTTCCGGCCGGCGGCGATGTTCTCAAACGCCCAAATGCAACATAGACCGAGAATTATCGTCCAGATGACATTCTGATGCACGGGGTAAAACACGCTGCCGCTCACAAGCAGGTCAAACGGAATCTCCGAGATGACCGCCAGCATGAGCAGACGCAGGAGATATTTTTTGAGACTGCGGGTGTGGAGATACCCCTCGACTGCCATGAACGCAAAAAGCGGAAACGCAAGCCTGCCGACGCAGCGAAGTACCGGCAGCTCGGGCAGCAGCGTGAGCTGCAAGTGGTCGCACAGCATGAGGAGCATCGCCAATATGTGCAGTACAAACGAGCTCATAGGCTGAACCTCTCGGCAAAGCCGCAGCGGCGGCACAGCGCCTCACTCGGAGTGCGGTTTGAAAAGTCGTCACGGTTTTTATGCCAGTCGGAGCCGAAAAACTGCCGCAGGAAGTCCAAAATCTCACCGTTGAGCGGCTCGCCGAGGATGTGCAGATACACATACTCGGCGTGACCCTTGAGCCTTCGCATAATGCAATTGAACTCCGCCGCCGTGAGCCGGTGCGGAGTTCTTTTTGTGCCGTGACAAAAGTCACAGCTTAAGTTGCAGATATTCGCGATTTCAACATATGCCTTTTTGAACATGTTAACTCTCCGGCGTGGTCGTCGGCGCTGGCTCGGCAAAGAGGTCTTGAAACATCGTATGCGCTATGGTCTCAACCGTTATGGCGCTGCGCATGCCGGGCATGACATTTTCGAGCGAGAGCTTTATAAATCGCTCGTTTCGCACGCAGTCGAGGTATTTAAGCTCGGAGTTTTCCTTGAGCGCTGCGACCTTGTCGTCAAAGCTCGAGCCCTTGTAGTCGTGGATGATGATGAAATCAGGGTTTGCCGCAACGACATCCTCGACCGTCACGGCGTTCCATGTTTTTTCACGGTCGCCGAAAACATTCTCGCCGCCCGCCGAGGCAATATAAGCGGTCTCGATGTTTGCCTTGCCGGCAGTAAAAACCTTTTCGCCGATGAAGCTGTCAAGCACGAGCACCTTTTTGGGCTGCTGATCCTTGACGACCTCTCCGACGGCACTTATCCTGTCGGTCTGCGCCTTTACGACGGCATCGCCGGTGCCCTCAAGGCAGAACACACGGTTGAGGTCATTTATCTCCATCCACAGCTCGTCATATGTCGTGGCCTCGTTGACATACACGATGATGCCCTTATCCTCAAGTGCCTTCACGGTGAGGGTATCGTCAAAGATCCAGCTGCTGGCATAGAGAAAATCGCAGCCGCTGTCAACTATCTCGTCAAGCGTGGGGTAGCCCTCGCACAGGGTGGGGATGGACCTGTATGCGTCCTTGTATTCGTCAAGCACACCCTTGGAGTGATTGGTCATGCACTTGCCGACGACCTTGTCCTCAAGACCGAGAGCACACATAATCTCGGTGCAGTTAGGCCCTGCCGTGACTATCTTCTTCGGCATGGAGTGCACGATCGTGCGCTTGCCGTTGTTGCGGAAGCTTGTCGGCAGATAACTCGGCTCGGTGCTCGCAGGCGTGGGCACGGGCGTTTCCAGCGGCGCATTATTGCAGGCGCACAGGGTGAATATCATAATAAATGCAAGAAAGAAAGATACGGTTTTTTTCATGATTTCTTCCTCCGTAAGCTTGAAAGAGTATACCATGCCGAGAAACTAATTTCAACAACACTTTTGTTAACAAAAAACCATTGTTATGACAGCACATCTATGATACAATGTGTATTTGTCAAAATACGACTTTTCTAAGCGGATAGTAGCGCCGCAGGCTTCGTTTTGATCATTCACAAGGCTTTTGCCTTCCTCAATCCCAAAGCCTTGCCTGCGACACTCCTCTCTCGCTTAGATTTAAACGGTTTAGCACAGGGGGTATTGAAAATGGCTCGAACTGCGGTCAAGAAAAAACGAAAGGCGAAGAAGGGCTTAGTTATCGCCCTTGCGATAGTGTTTATTATCGCCGTTATCGCCGCTGTTATCGTGTTCGGCGTGTATCGGGGGATGCACATTTTCCTCAAAGCCGAGCTTGGCGACGGCGCTCCGGATGCAAGCAAGTTCATGAAAAACGACAGCAAGGCAAGCTATGTTGGAGACTCTGATGTGAGCCTCACGGAGGAGGGAACATACCTGCTGACGGTCAAGTCCGAGGACATGACCCGCAAGGTCGTGCTCATCGTGCGTGACACTAAAGCTCCGCAGGCCGAGGCCAAAAACCCGAGTATCACCATCGATGACAAGACCCTGAAGCCCGAGGATGCGCTCACCGAGATAAAGGAAGCCTCCGACTACACCGTCACTTGGCAGACAGAGCCCATTTACGGTACGGCGGGCAGCTACGACTGCGCCATTGTGCTCAAGGACTCCCACGGTAACGAACAGACGATAAAGACCACCGTCAAGGTGCTGGGCGTTGTGGATGTCCTGACCCATGAGGCGGGCACGCCCCGTCCCACACTCAAGGACTTCATGGTAGTCGAGCGTGAGAACGCCGAGCTCGCCACCGATCTTGACAGCATCGACTGGACAAAGCTCGGTGATACGACCGTTGAGATAAAATTTGACGGCAAGACATTTACCTCGATCCTGCGCATCGTAGATACCACCGCACCCGTGCCCGACCTTGCCCCCGTCGCCGTCAAGGTTGGCGGAGAGGTCACGGCGGATAAGTTCGCCGTCGGCTGCGATGACGCTACCGAGGTTAAGTATGAGTTTATCTCCAAGCCAGACACGAGCAAAAAGGGAAGCTTCGATGTCTCCATAAAGGCCGCCGACGCAGCCGGCAACGAAGCTGAGGTCAAGGGTAAGCTCATCGTCTGCGATGATGTTTGCGAGTTTGAAGCATCGACTGATACGCTGTCAGAAAGCGCCGTTTTAAATAAGCTCGGCAGCGACTACGCAGGCTTTAAGATGGAGACAGAGCCGTTTATGCTCAACAGTCTCGGCGCACATGAGGTAAAGCTCACCAAGGGCGATGTCACCAAGACCATCGGCGTGACGGTAAAGGACACCACCGCACCCACGGCAGACGGCATAAAGTGCGAGTGCAGCACCGGCTACTACTGCGAGCCGATAAAGTTCGTTGAGAATATCAACGATGTAAGCGCCGTCAAGGCGAGCTTCGTCACCGAGCCGGATTGGGACACCGAGGGCGAGCAGGAGGTCGAGATAATCCTCACCGACAGAGCGGGCAACTCAACGAAAATCAAGGCAACGGCGGTCATATCGCCGGATAAGACCGCACCGACTATCTACGCTGCCCGTGACCGCTACTGCTATGTCGGCGAGGCCGTGGCCTACTTCAAGGAGGTCTTTGCCGTCGACAACGCCGATCCCGAGCCGGAGCTGACGGTAGATAAGTCCAAGGTCAACGCAAAGAAGGTCGGCGAGTACGATGTTACATACACCGCAAAGGACCACGAGGGCAACTCAAGCTCTGTGACGGTCAAGTTTAAGTTTATAGAAAACAAGATCACCGATGAGAAGCTCAACGCCGAGGTCGACAAGGTGCTCGGCCGCATCCTCAAGGATGACATGACCCTTGAGCAGCAGGCATACGCCGTTTTTGACTATGTCTACTCGAATGTGCTCTACACCGGCGACTCGGATAAAACCGACTGGAAGGCCGAGGCCTACCGTGGCCTTACCAAGGGAACGGGCGACTGCTTCACCTTCTACGCAACGACCTATGCGCTGCTTCAGAAGATAGACTGTCAGGTGCTCAGCGTCGAGCGTCTCAACGGCAGAACGCAGCATTTCTGGTGCCTTGTGAATCTCGGCACGGGCTGGTATCACTTCGATGCCTGCAATGTCGGCCCGGAGCATCTGAGATGCTTTATGAAGACCAGCGAGGAGCTTGTGAAGTACAGCGTGCAGTACTGGCGCTTTGACACGAGCCTGTACCCGCAGGTCGAGACCAGACCCTATGTGATGGAAAACTGAAATGAAAAACATTCTTGAATTTTTGGAGCGCACTTCGGCACAATACGCCGACAAGACCGCTTTTGCCGACGAGGAGAGTGCCCTCAGCTTTGCACAGGTGCAGGCGATGGCACGCTCCGGCGGCAGTGAGCTTATCCGCCGTGGGCTTAAAAATGAACCGGTCGTGGTGTTCATGAAGAAAGCGCCGCAGACGATAGCAGCGTTTTTCTCGGTCATTTACGCCGGATGCATGTATGTTCCGATGGATGTCGGTATGCCGCTGCACCGTGTGCGCATGATATTAAAAAAGCTCTCGCCCAACGCAATAATCTGCGACGAAAGCTCAAGGGCAACGGCCGAGGAGCTCGGCTGCGGCGAAAAGATCATCGATTGCACGGAGCTTTTCCCGGCACAGGCGGACGATGCTGCGCTTGCCGCCGTCAGGGCACGGCAAATCGACACCGACCCTATCTACATCGTCTTTACCTCCGGCAGCACCGGCACGCCCAAGGGCGTTACCGCCTGCCACCGCTCGCTGATAGATTACGCAAACGCCCTGTGCCCCGTAATTGGGGCAGCGGCCGACAGTGTTTTTGCGATGCAGGTGCCTTTGTATGTCGATGCCTGCATGAAGGAGATACTCTCGGTCATAAAATGCGGCTCGACGGCGTACCTCATGCAGCAGAGCCTGTTCATGTCGCCGCTTAAGGTGCTGAATTTTCTGAATTGCCACGGGATAAACACCGTGTGCTGGGTCGCATCGGCGCTCACGATGGTGTCGGGCCTCGGCGCATTTGCCGAGGGGCGTCCCGAGCATTTGCGCACCGTGTGCTTCGGCAGCGAGGTGTTCCCCGTAAAGCAGCTCAAGCTCTGGCAGCAGGCGGCGCCCGAAGCGAGGTTTATAAATCTCTACGGCCCGACGGAAGCCACCGGCATGTCGTTTTACTACGAGGTCGACCGTGAGTTTGCCGAAAACGAGCCCATCCCCGTCGGCAGACCCTTTGACAACACGGGCTTTTTCCTCCTGCGTGAGGACAATACCGAAGCAGCCGACGGCGAGCTCGGCGAGATCTGCATCAGAGGCACGGCGGTGACATTAGGGTACTTTGACGACCCCGAACGCACGGCAGCGGCCTTTGTACAGAATCCGCTGAACACGCATTATCCCGAGCTTATCTACCGCACGGGCGATCTCGGCAGACTCAACGAGCGGGGCGAGCTGGTGTTCGTGTCCCGCAAGGATAATCAGATAAAAAGCATGGGACACCGTGTCGAGCTTGGCGAGATAGAGGCCTGCGCCTGCATGGCCGAGGGCGTTGAAAACGCCTGCTGCCTGTTCGACAAGGCGAAAAAGAAGCTGCATCTGTATTACATGGGAACAGCCGATGAAAAGTCGGTGAGAGCGTATCTCATAAAAGAGCTTGAACGCTACATGATCCCTTCAAAGCTATACCGCATGGACACCCTGCCCATGCTCCCGAACGGGAAAATAGACAGAAACTTACTAATGGAGAACTACAATGGACGAAATTTATGACATTCTCGATGACCTCGGTCTGACCGTCGATTACAAGACCTGCACCACCCTTGTTGACGACGCTTATCTTGAAAGCCTTGATATCGTGACGCTCATCTCCGAGCTGTCCGACGCTTTCGACATCACCATCCCCGCAAGGGAGATAACCCCCGAGAACTTCAACTCCGCCGAGGCCATGTATGACATGGTCAAAAGACTTCAGGACGAGTAAGCCGTGCTGTTTACATCGTATGGCTTCATAGCCTTCCTGATAGTCCTGTTTGCGCTGTATTATCTCATACCCCGCAAGTGGCAGTGGCTGCTTTTGCTCGTTGCCGATATCGTGTTCTACGCCTGCGCAGGCTGGCAGGGGCTCGTTTTCATGGCGGCAACGGTCACGGCGTCGTGGGCGGCAACGAACCTCATGGGGTGCTCGCTGCGCCGCCAGAAGGCATATCTTGCCTCGGATGAGGGTAAGGCGCTTTCACGCCCTGAGCGCAAGGAGTATAAAAAGCTTGAGGAGAAAAAGCGCAAGCGTGTGTTCGTGCTCGCACTTTTGATCGACCTCGGCATCCTTGCGGCACTGAAGTACACAAACTTCGTCATCTTTAACTTCAACTCGCTGTTTTCGGCCGATGTCGCCGCCGTGGACTGGGTGCTGCCGCTGGGCATATCGTTCTACACCTTCCAGACGGTGAGCTATGTCATCGATGTGTATTGGGAAAAAGTCGAGCCCGAGCGCAACATCTTGAAGGTTGCGCTTTTCACCTCGTTTTTCCCGCTGCTCATCCAAGGCCCGATATCCCGCTTCGGCGACTTGAAGGACACGCTTTTTGCCGAGCATAAGGCGGATCTCAAGCAGATCAGCTTCGGACTCCAGCGCATTTTGTGGGGCTATTTCAAAAAGCTCGTCATTGCCGACAGGCTTCTCGTTGCCGTTACCGCACTTTGCGGCGACCCGACGGCGTACTCGGGCGCGTATGTCCTTCTCGGTGCGGTGTTCTACGCCGCCGAGCTTTACGCCGACTTTACCGGCGGCATCGATATCACCATCGGCATTGCGCAGGTGCTGGGCGTTTCGGTCAAGGAAAACTTCATCCGCCCGTACTTTTCACGCAACATCGCCGAGTACTGGCGGCGCTGGCACATCTCGATGGGCACATGGTTTAAGGACTATATCTTCTACCCGCTGTCGGTCGCTCCGTGGCTTCTGAAGCTTTCAAAAAAAGCCCGCAAGTCTATCTCCGACGGATTCGGCAAGAAGCTTTCGGTGTATGTGTCGACCATCATCACATGGTTCCTCACCGGCCTGTGGCACGGCGCTGCGTGGAACTTCGTCGTGTGGGGCCTCTTGAACGCATTTTTCATCCTGCTTGCCGAGGAGTTCAAGCCCCTGTCGGTAAAATTCAGGGAGAAGCATGCAAGGCTCGTTTCCGGCTTCGGCTACCGTGTGTTTGAAACGCTGCGCACATTCTTCCTCATGTGTTCGCTTAGAATTCTCGACTGCTACCGTGATGTTGCGGTGTCGTTCAAGGCCTTCGGCTCGATATTCACGACGAATAATTGGGGCGAAGCCTTCTCGGGCGAGCTGTTAAAGCTTGGCCTTACCGGCGCAGATTACCTTGTTGCGGGCGTCGGCGTTGCGCTGATGTTTGCTGTCTCCTGCGTGCAGGAAAAGTGCGGCTGCGTGCGTGAGCTCATGTGGAAAAAGACCGCCGTGCCGTATGTCGTATTTGCGCTGCTGGCGCTTTGCATTTTGGTGTTCGGCGCTTACGGCGTGGGCTACGATTCAAGCCAGTTTATCTATAATCAGTTCTGAGGTCGGCCATGGCAAAGAAAAATAAAAAAGTTCATATCATCTGCCTTGTGCTGTGCCTCGTGTTCGTTGTTGCCGCCGTGTGGCTTCTGGGCAAGCTCATGCAGCCGAAGTATATGTCGGGCGTTTTAGAGGGCGCAATGACGGCGGAGTATTATAACGAAACGCAGCCCCACGATGTCATTTTCATCGGAGACTGCGAGGTGTACGAAAACTTTTCGCCCGTCACGCTGTGGGAAAACTACGGCATCACGAGTTATATCCGAGGCTCTGCCCAGCAGCTCATCTGGCAGTCGTACTATCTGCTTGAGGAGGCGCTTGAGAAGGAAAGTCCGGCGGTCGTGGTGTACAATGTACAGGCCATGAAATACGCGCAGCCGCAGAGCGAGGCGTACAACCGCATGGCGCTTGACGGCATGCCCCTTTCGCAGCACAAGATAGATGCGATAAACGCCTCCATGTGCGAGGATGAGGACATGATAAGCTACCTTATCCCGCTGCTGCGCTACCACTCCCGTTGGAGCGAGCTCAGCTCTGAGGATCTTGAGTACATGTTCAAAAAAGACCCGGTGACAATATCCGGCTACCTCATGCGTGCCGATACCAAGCCCATGACGAAGCTTCCGAATGTGCCGGTGCTGGAGGACTACACCATCGGCGAGCGCTGCTGGTACTACCTTGACAAAATGCGTGAGCTGTGCAAAGCTCACGGGGCGCAGCTCGTGCTCATAAAGTCGCCGAGCCTGTGGCCGCATTGGTACGACGAGTGGAACGAGCAAATTTCCGCCTATGCCGAAAAATACGGGCTTGACTATTTAAACCTCTTGCCGTATGCTGACGATATCGGTCTTGATATGCAGACCGATACATATGACGGCGGCCTGCACCTGAATGTCTACGGTGCTGAGAAGCTGTCTAAGTATTTCGGCAGGATACTCAGAGACAAGTACGAGGTCCACGACCGCAGGGACGATGCGGAGATCAGTGAGTGCTGGGCGCAAAAGTGCGAGGACTACTACGCACTGCTTTCCGCTCAGAAGGCGGAGCTTGAAAAATACGGCTATCTTAAAAGCTGGACATTGGGAGAATGAGCTATGAAAAAAATTATCGCAATTTTGCTTTCGGTCATGACGGTGCTATTTATGTGTGCATGCTCTGAGGTCGAGCCTCGTGACGATGCCAAGACCGACGACTACACGCCCGATTACGGTGAGCTGTACTACGCCTCGGGCGACACGAAGTTTGGCATCATGGATCCTGCCGAGACTGTTCTTGCAGCACTCGGCGAGCCCGTCAACGGCACATTTGAGTCGGACAGCTGCGCATATCAGGGCAAGGATTATTTCTATTACTACGACGGCTTTGAGGTCATGGTAAACGATGTTGACGGGGTTAAGCGCATCACCGGCATCACCGTCGCCGACGACACCGTCCAGACCCCGCAGGGGCTCAAGATCGGCATGAAGCTTGAGGATGCTCAGGCGCTTTTGACCGGCGAATATAAGCAGGTCGGCGATGTGTACAAGTACACGCAGGGCTCCACGGTACTCAAGCTTGCCGTCGGCGATGACGGCACCTTGACCGCCATCGAATACGCCGTTGCAGCTAATGATAAGTAAATTAGACGCAAAAAAGCTCGGTTCTGCTGAACCGAGCTTTTTTCATGCTTATTTAGATTTTCTTGCCGACCTCACGGTCACGGTTATTGCGCCGCCGGAGATAAGCAGGATGGCAAGCCACAGCGTGACGCTGCCGTCGTCGCCGGTCTTGGGCGTGCCGTCATCTGCGGGCTTGTCGGTCGGAGCGGGAGTGGGAGCAGGCGTGGGCGTGGGCTCGGGAGCGGGCAGAAGCTCACCGTAGGGCTCGCCGCATACCTCGCAGACCGCTTTCTCAGTGGTCGTTGCCGTGCCGCCCTTGTGACCTTCGGCGGGTATCGCTTCGCCTGTGACGAGAATTTCGCCGCAGCCGAGGCAGTAGGTGTCGCCGGTGTAGCCGTCAACGGTGCAGGTGGCGGGCTTGTCGCCCCTCAGCTCCGTGCCGCCGGCGTGGTTTGCCTTGTCAAGGCCGCCGTAGGGCTGGTCGCAAATTGCGCAGATCGCTTTGGAGTGGCAGTCGGCCACGCCGCCGATGTGACCCTCAGCGGGGAGAGCCTTGCCGGTGACGAGAACCGCATTGCAGCCGAGACAGTAGGTGTCTCCGGTGTAGCCGTCATCCACGCAGGTGGCAGGCTTGTCGCCCCTCAGCTCCGTGCCGCCGGTGTGGTTTGACTTGTCAACATCGCCGTAGGGCTGCTGGCAAACCTCGCAGATCGCCTTGCTGTGGCAATCGGCGGTGCCGCCCTTGTGACCCTCGGCGGGGATGGCCTTGCCTGCGGTGAGCACATCGCCGCAGCCGATGCAGCAGATATCGCCGGTGTAGCCGTCATCCACGCAGGTGGCGGGCTTATCGTTTTTAAGCTCCGTACCGCCGGTGTGGTTTGATTTGTCAACATCGCCGTAGGGCTGGCCGCATATCTCGCAGACCGCCTTAGTGCGGCAGTCTGCCGTGCCGCCACGGTGACCGTCAACTACCTTGATGACCTTGGATGCGGTCACGGTGAAGCCGTCGGAGGTGGTGACATAGGCGGTGAGCGTGAAGCTATTCTCATCGGGAGCGTACCACTCGGCCTCGATCGTGCCGGAGCACACGCCGTTATTTATGACGGCGCTGTCGCCGCTGCCGACGCTCACAAACTCGTAGCCGAACTCGGGGTTCACGCAGCCCTCGGGGAGGTTAAAGGTAAAGGTGCAGTCCTGCGTGCGGCAGACCTCGTCGGGAGCGTTGAGCGTGACAACGGGAATGTCCTTTTTCGCAAACTCACGGCCGCATGCACCGCACTCTTTCCAATACTGGCCGTTTTCGCTGCGCCAGATACGGTCGGTGCTGCTGTGCATACACTCGTACCAGCAGGTCGTGCACTCGCCCCATTTGTTGTAGTCGTGGGGGATGACATCGCCTGCGAGGTAATCCCAGTAGCCGCAGCTGGACTGGCTGCATACCGGGCTTGTGCAGCGGTACACTGCGTAGTGACCCTTTGCTGCATCGCCGACTTGAGCGGTCTTATAGCCGTACTGGCCGTCGAGCTTCGTCAGATACTCTGAGCTTCCGCAGCCCGGGCAGGTCACATCGCCCGACGCAGCGCCCATCAGCGGGATAAGGCATGCTGCAAGGCACAGCGCAAGTACGATGCTCAGCACTTTCTTTTTCATATTCGTTCCTCCTTGGTCTCGCCGTCATTGGACAGCTTAAATTCATATTTCATTTCCAACATATAAAACAGCTTCTGCATGACCGTGTTTGCGATATCCACAACATCAAGTCCTGCGATAAAAGCGGTTATCCTCTGAACCTCGTCCTCGGGCACTTTGTACACCCGCAGCGCCGCCGTCAAAAACCGCTCCAGCTTGCGCTCGAGAGGAAAGTGGATGTCGCACTTTTTCGTCATGTAGCTTCGCATGATGCCGGAGCTGCCGATATCCATCTCGTAAAAATCGGCGACGGTGTAGTCGGGGAAGTTTGCGCCGAAAATGGCCTTGAGCTCGGCGGTCGTGCTCAGGTATATGTACTCTGAGATGTTCGGCAGGGAGTAGGCCTCAATGTAAATTTCACGCAGGTTTTCGTTGAGCTCTGTGAGCGTGAGCTGGATGGCGGTCTCCACGGCGTAGGTGTACACCGGCGGCAGGCGCAGCCCCGTTATATCACGAGCCGTGCCGAACTGGCCGCCGAACATCGAGCCGACGAGGTCTAATAAAACGCCATCCTTTGAATGAAAAATGTTCTGAAATGCGCTTATCGAGGTGTCCGCCTCGTTGACTATCTGCCGCACGGTGGTGTTTTTATACCCCTGTTCGAGGAACAGGCGCACGCACACGGACAGTATTCGCTTTTTCGTCTCCAAGCCTGCGGTCCTGAGTGTCATTTTACCACTTCCATTAAAATACTGGTACATGTACCTCGAACTCATTATAGCTTGTATCTGCAAATAAAGCAACAAAAAAAGTCGTCCGAGGACGACTTTTTTTATCTCCAGTCACCGGCGACTCCGTCGGGGGCCTTCGGCTCATGGGTCTTGCTGACGGAATTATCCCTGCCACGGTAATCCCGGTAGGGCACATTCTGATGCTCCGGCAGCGAGCCGGTGTTTTTCTTTTTGTGCTTCATTTTTGATCACCTTATTAAACATAGTATAAGCCCGTACACGACGCTTGCGGCGGTGCCGTAGACGATGACGGGGCCTGCGATGACGAACATTTTTGCCGCCGTGCCGGTCACGAAGCCCTCGGTCTTAAACTCCAGGGCCGGGGCGACGACCGAGTTTGCAAAGCCCGTTATCGGCACGAGCGTGCCGCCGCCGGCGTATTTTGCGAGCCTGTCGTAAATGCCGAAGCCCGTGAGCAGTGCGCCGATGAAAACGAGCGTCACCGAGGTCGCAGAGCCGGCATCGAGTTTACTTAGCCCGTGCTGCATATACAGGCCGCTTATAAATTGCCCGACACAGCATATAAGCCCGCCGACCCAAAAGGCTTTGCACATATTGCCGAGCACCCGTGAGCGGGGCTGATGCGAGTCTGAATACTGCTTATATTCGTCGTTTGTCATGTTCATGCGTGTATCTCCGGAAAAATAAACTGCGCCGGTTGCCCGACGCAGTTAGCTTTTGCGGAAAATTCGGTTTTATGTGTCCAGCCTGAGATTTGCAATGCCGTTTTTCTCAAACTCCGACATGTATTCATCCATCCTGAGCGCCAGCGCCTCGGTATCGGTGTCGTCAAGGCCGTCGCTTATCATGTCACGGCGGGCAAGCTCCTCGGCGAGAATGTCGAAAAACACGGCGTCCTCATAGTCGGCGATCGCCTCATGGATGCCGCCGTCCTCGTAGGCCCGGGACGGGAACACATGGCCGTGCCATGTCTGCACGAGCGAGGGCATACCGTTTTTGGCGCAAAGCGAAAACAGCTTCTCCTGCACGAGATCGTAATCCTCAAAGCGGTCGGTGGTGCGGGTGGAGTTAAGTATCCAGTTGCCGATGTACACCATGTCGAGCAGCCTGCGAAATTCTTTGCCTGTCAGATCTATATTCAAGGTCACGCCTCCGATCAAAAATTATCGTCTGTTCATTATATCAGATTTGCCGTCCCAATTCCACACTAAAAAAGCCTTGTAATTTACTGCGATTTAGCATATTATATTACAGTTAGAGTAATTTGGAGTATTATCGCTATGAATAATAAGCCCATAGGCGTGTTCGACTCCGGCTTGGGCGGCCTTACCGCCGTGCGTGAGCTGCGCCGGATAATGCCAAACGAAAACATAATATACTTCGGCGACACCGGCCGTATGCCCTACGGCGGCAGACCGAAACAGCAGATCCGCACCATCGCAAGGCAGAACATCGCCTTTGCCGAAAGCTTCGGCGTTAAGGCGATACTCGCCGCCTGTGGGACGATATCGAGCAATGCGCCCGATATTCTCGCAGAGAATGCGACCTACAGCATAGGCGTTCTGACCCCCGGTGCTCGTGAGCTTGCCGGGACCGGCAAAAAGCGCCTCGGCGTTATCGCAACGAAAACGAGCATCGAAAGCGGCGCATTTCAGGCGGAGCTGAAAAAGCTTTGCCCCGATGCCGAGGTGACGGCCGTGCCGTGCCCCGAGTTTGTCCCGATGATCGAAAGCGGACACATTTCCGCAGACGATGCGCTCGTTGCCGATGTGGTCAAAAGAACGCTTGAGCCGGTGAAAAGCGCAGGTGTCGAGGCTCTGCTTTTAGGCTGCACGCACTACGGCATAATCGCCGAGGCGATAAGCCGCTATATGCCGGAAACGGTGCTCGTTGCCGCCTCCGACGCTTCGGCGAGAGCGCTGCACGCTTATCTTGCCGAGCACGATGCACTCTCGGGCGGCCAAGGCTCGGAGCGGTATTTCACCTCCGGCAGCACCGAGGATTTCATCAGACTTGCGCCGGTGCTTTTGGGCGAGCTAAAGGGCGATGTTGGCTTTGTTGAGCCTGCACCGTTGGAGGATACGCCATGAGAGCGCTCATAACAGTCTCCGGCATTCAGGGCATCGCCGGTGACGACACGGACACCATCGAGCTTGTGACCGAGGGCTATTACACACGCTCGGAAAACGGCTTTGAGATGTACTATCTTGAAAGTGAGCTGACCGGACTTGCCGGAACGGCGACAAGGGTCGTGGTCGAGCCCGACCGTGTCACCGTCGAGCGCAGCGGAACGCTCAACGCCCGCATGGTATTCATACCCGGGCAAAAAAGCAGCTTTTTATATGATACCCGGTTTGGCTCGGCTACACTCGAGGTCGAAACCAAGAAGATAAATGCACGGCTGGACGACTTTGGCGGCGAGCTTTGCATCGACTATACGGTCAACATGGAGCACACCGTGTCCAGCAAAAATCAACTCAAAATCAGTGTAAAGGAACAGAGATAAAATGGCAAACATGATTCAGATGGCCAAGGAGCAGATAACGAAGCTTGCAAACGACGCATACCTTGCCGCCGCCGCAAAGGGCGAGCTGCCCGATGGGCTGACTCTCAACGGCAGCGTCGAGATACCCAAGGACACCGCAAACGGCGATTACGCCGCAAACTTTGCGATGGCAAGCGCAAAGCTCATGCGTATGCCGCCGAGGAAGGTCGCCGAGACGCTTATTGCGAATATGCAGCTTGACGGCAGCTGGTTTTCATCCTGCGAGGTCGCAGGCCCGGGCTTTATGAATTTTCGCATGGGCGACAAGTGGTACGGCGATGTTGTGCGCCTTGTGAACTCGGAGGGCGCAGATTACGGCAACTGCGATATCGGCAAGGGTCAGAAGCTCATGGTCGAGTTCGTCTCCGCAAACCCCACAGGCCCAATGCACATGGGAAACGCCCGTGGCGGCGTGCTGGGTGACGCACTGGCTTCCGTTCTGCAAAGAGCGGGCTACAATGTCTGGCGTGAGTTCTATGTAAACGATGCCGGCAATCAGATCGAGAAATTTGCAGGCTCAATCGAGGCTCGCTGCCTCCAGCTTATCAAGGGCGAGGACGCCGTCCGGTTCCCCGAGGACGGCTATCACGGCGACGATATCAAAGAGCTTGCACGCCTGTTCTGCGAAAAGTACGGCGAGAGCTGGATGGATAAGACTAAGGAAGAGCGCCACGAGATGATGGCAAAGTTCGGCCTTGAGCACAATCTGCCCAAGATGAAGTCAGACCTTGAGCGCTACGGCATCAAGTACGACGAGTGGTTTTATGAATCGAGCCTGCATGAGTCGGGCTATGTCGCCGACAGTGTCGCCAAGCTCGCCGAGCGTGGCTACACATATGAAAAGGACGGCGCACTTTGGCTCAAGACCTCCGAGATACTGCGTGAGAACCTGCTCAAGGCGGGCAAAAAGCCAGAGGATATAGACAAGCTCGAGCTCAAGGACGATGTTCTGCGCCGTGCAAACGGCTTCTACACCTATTTTGCCGCCGACATCGCTTACCACCGCAACAAGTTTGAAAAGCGTGGCTTCGACAAGGTCATCAATGTCTGGGGCGCAGACCACCACGGCCATGTCGCAAGGCTCAAGGGCGCAATGGACGCACTGGGTCTCGACGGCGAGCACAGGCTCGATATCGTACTCATGCAGCTTGTCAAGCTCACCCGCGGCGGCGAGGTCGTGCGCATGTCCAAGCGCACCGGCAAGGCGATATCGCTGTCGGATCTTTTAGACGAGATACCCGTCGATGCCGCCCGCTATTTCTTCAACTCCCGCCCCGAGTCGCCCGTGGAGTTCGACCTTGAGCTTGCCCTGCGTCAGGACAGCGAAAACCCCGTGTACTATGTCCAGTACGCCCATGCAAGAATCTGCACCCTCGTTGCAGCCCTTGCCGCCGAGGGTCACGCCGTGCCGAATGCCGATGAGGTGGACTTTGCACTGCTTTCGACCGATGCCGAGCGTGAGCTCATCAAGCAGCTTGCCGCCCTGCCGGAGGAGATTCGCCTTGCAGCCCGTGACTATGACCCGAGCCGCATAAACAAGTATGTCACCGAGCTTGCCGCCCGCTTCCACCGCTTCTATAACTCCTGCCGCATCAAGGGCGCGCAGTCCGATGTACTCGAAGCAAGGCTCTGCCTTGCCGACACCGTGCGCAAGGTCATTGCGGTCTCGCTGTCCATAATCGGCGTTTCCGCCCCCGAAAGAATGTGACCAAATGCAAATTAACTGTCCCCCGAGCAGAATTTACGGCTCGGGGGCGTATTTTTGCCGGAAAAAAACAGAAAAGTATTGTAATTCAATGCTTTGAGTGCTAAAATACATTTTTGTGTTGAATTTAGATTAGGAGTTGGAGTTTCTATGAAAAAACTCAGAAATGTGGCGATAATCGCCCATGTCGACCACGGCAAGACCACTCTCGTTGACGAGATGCTCAAGCAGAGCGGCGTCTACCGTGAAAATCAGGAGATCGTTGAGCGTGTAATGGACTCCAACGACCTTGAGCGTGAGCGTGGCATCACCATCATGGCGAAAAATACCGCCGTGCAGTACGGCGATACAAAGATCAATATCGTTGACACCCCGGGACACGCCGACTTCGGCGGCGAGGTCGAGCGTATACTCAAGATGGTCAACGGCGTTATCCTGCTTGTCGATGCCGCCGAGGGCCCGATGCCGCAGACCCGCTTCGTCCTGTCGAGGGCACTTGAGCTCGGTCACAGAGTCATCGTCGTTGTCAACAAGATAGACCGCCCCGACCAGCGTATCCACGAGGTCATCGACGAGGTGCTCGAGCTTCTCATGGACCTTGACGCTACCGACGAGCAGTTAGATTCCCCGATGCTGTTCTGCTCCGGCCGTCAGGGCACGGCAAGCTATTCCCCCGATGTCCCCGGCACAGACCTCAAGCCGCTGTTTGATACCATCCTTGAGTACATTCCCGAGCCTGAGCAGGATGTCGACAGCCCGTTCCAGATGCTCGTTTCCAGCATTGACTACAACGAGTATGTCGGCCGTATTGCGATAGGCCGCATCGAGCGTGGCGTTATCCGTCAGAATCAGGAGATCGAGGTCTGCAACTACCACAATCCCGATGCTCCGACCATGAAGGCAAAGGCCGTCTCGCTGTACGAGTTTGACGGACTTAACAAGGTTCCCGTGACCGAATCGTCTGCGGGCAATATCATTGCCATGAGCGGTATCGGCGATGTCACCATCGGCGATACTATCTGCGCCAAGGGTGCGGCCGAGCCTCTGCCGTTTGTCAAGATCTCCGCCCCCACGCTGGAGATGACCTTCTCTGTTAACGACAGCCCCTTTGCAGGCCGTGAGGGCAAGTTCGTCACCTCCCGCCAGATCCGTGACCGCCTCATGCGTGAGACACTCAAGGATGTCTCCCTGCGTGTCAGCGATATGGAGGGTGCGACCGACAGCTTCAATGTTGCAGGCCGCGGCGAAATGAGCCTGTCGATACTCATCGAGACCATGCGCCGTGAGGGCTACGAGTTCCAGGTCTCGCCTCCCCGTGTGCTCTACCGTGAGATAGACGGTGTTACCTGTGAGCCTATCGAGCGTGTCGTTGCCGATGTTCCGTCCGATTACATGGGCTCTGTCATGGAAAAGTTAGGCGCTCGCAAGGGCGAGTTTGTCGAGATGCTGCCTGTGGGCAGCCGTGTAAAGCTGACCTACCTTATCCCGTCCAGAGGACTTTTCGGCTACCGCAACGAGTTCCTGACCGACACCAAGGGTGAGGGCATCATGGCCTCCGTCTTTGAAAAGTACGAGCCGTACAAGGGCGATATCGCCCGCCGCAACACCGGCTCACTCATCGCATTCGAGACCGGCGAGGCAGTTGCCTACGGCATCTGGAACGCTCAGGAGCGTGGTGCGATGTTTATAAGCCCCGGCACGAAGGTCTATGCCGGCATGATAGTCGGCGTGTGCCCGAAGAGCGACGATGTGGCGGTCAATGTCTGCCGCACCAAGCATCTGACTAACACCCGTGCTTCCGGCTCCGACGAGGCGCTGCGCCTTATCCCGCCCAGACAGATGAGCCTTGAGCAGTGCCTTGAGTTCCTCGCCGACGACGAGCTTCTTGAGGTCACACCCAAGAATCTGCGTCTGCGCAAGAGCATACTCGACCACAGCCAGCGCATGAAGACCGTGATGCGCAACAGATAAGAATAAAAAAATCCCGCTCATGTGAGCGGGATTTTTCGTTTATAGCTTACTTTACGAACTCGGCAGCGGTCTTGGCTGCGAGGCGTGCGTTGTTCAGAACGAGAGCAATATTGCTGTCGAGACTGTCGCCGCCGGTGAGCTCCACGACCTTTGCAAGCAGGAACGGGGTGGTCTCCTTGCCCTTAATGCCCTTTTCGGAAGCTTCCTTTATGGCCTGATCGATCGCTGCGTCGATGACGGCTTTATCCATGGAATACTCCTCGGGGATGGGGTTGGTGACGAGCATGCCGCCCTTCAGGCCGAGACCTCTCTGAGCCTTGAACATGGCTGCAAGCTCCTCGGGGGAGTCAGCACGGTAGTCAACGCCGAAGCCGCTGTGGCGGGTGTAGAACGCAGGCAGCTCGTCCGTGCCGTAGCCGATGACGGGAACGCCCTTGGTCTCAAGATACTCGAGCGTCAGACCGAGGTCGAGAATGCTTTTTGCACCTGCGCACACGACCATGACGGGGGTGTTGCCCAGCTCCTCAAGGTCGGCGGAGATGTCCATGGTGACCTCTGCGCCACGGTGCACGCCGCCGATGCCGCCGGTGGCAAAAATGCTGATGCCTGCCATGTGGGCGATCATCATGGTGGTGGTGACGGTGGTAGCACCGTCTGCCTTGCGGGCGACGAGGGCTGCGATATCACGGCGGCTGGTCTTGGCAACATTTCTGCCGGACTTGCCGAGATATTCGATCTCGTCCTTGGACAGACCCGCTTTCAGTCTGCCGCCTATGATGGCAATGGTGGCGGGGACTGCACCGTTTTCACGGATGGTCTGCTCGACGAGCAGAGCGGTCTCCACATTGCGAGGGTAGGGCATACCGTGAGAAATGATGGTGCTCTCGAGAGCAACTACGGGCTTGCCGGCGGCAAGAGCCTCGGCTACCTCGGGTGAAACATCAAGATACTTGTTCATAGTTTTTTCCTCCTGTGGTCAATTTAAATAAGCCGCAACACCGGTGACGACACCGTGCTCGAACGACAGATACACGCTGACCCTTCCGTTTGAGGCACGGCAGCTGTTCATGCCGCCGCCGTCGATGCTGTAACCGTCGTCGAGCAGGGAGGTCTTGGCCTCCAGCTCATCGTCGCCTGTGCGGATACCCATGACTGAATAAGTTTTTTCGGTCGTGGCAAAGCCCACGACACGGCAGTCGTCAACATTACCGCTGGGGTAATAGCCGAGATAGTAGCGGGTGTTGGAGCTGAGACTTTTTATGCCGCTGCCGTTATCATCGGTAAAATACTCAAAGTGCTCGGGGTCATAGCTGCGGGCGTCACGGATGAGCGTGATGCCGTCTATCCTGCCGCCGAGCGACCAGTCGAGCATAGACGCAGAGTTAAACTGCGTAAGCTCGGACGCACCGGTGCTTTTGAGAACATACACTGCGGCGGCCGCAATGACGAGCACTATCGCTATACATATTACAATGCGCTTCTTTGTGGTTTTCTTCATATACTCAGACTTCCAATTTTAATTCACGACCATAATACTCAGTTATCCCGAAAATGTCAAGCGGTCAGACCGTTGCAAATTCAACAGCAACGGATTATAATTTGTATTATATTATTCCCTGCAAGCAGTTTTGTGGAGGTTTTGGCATGATAAGAAGAGTAATTGAGATAGATAAGTCAAAGTGCAACGGCTGCGGAGCCTGCGTCCACGCCTGTCACGAGGGTGCGATAGCGCTCGTAGACGGCAAGGCAAAGCTCATGCGGGATGACTACTGCGACGGCTTCGGCGACTGTCTGCCCAACTGCCCGACAGGCGCTATAAGCTTTGTCGTGCGCGAAGCGGCGGCATATGACGAAGCGGCGGTCAAGGCAAATATGGCAGCGAAGAAAGCTGCCGGCTGCCCGGGCTCAATGCCCGCACGCATACAGGTCAAAAAGACAGACGCCGGCGACTGCCCCTCGCAGCTTTCTAATTGGCCCGTGCAGATACGGCTTGCGCCGATAACGGCGGAGTATTACAACGGCGCTGACCTTTTGGTCGCCGCCGACTGCTCGGCATATGCCTACGGCAATTTCCATCGTGATTTTATAAGCGGAAAGGTCGTACTCGTGGGCTGCCCGAAGCTCGACCCCGTCGATTACGCCGAAAAGCTCGGCGAGATACTGGCGGCAAACGATATAAAGTCCGTCACGCTCACCCGCATGCAGGTGCCCTGCTGCGGCGGCCTTGAAATGGCGCTGGGGCGTGCGCTCGCCGCCTGCGGAAAGCACATCCAATTCAAGGTCGTGACCTTTTCAAACGACGGGAGAATATTGTGAAATCTTGACTAATTTTTGTGCAAGCTCATTGACTTGCTCGAAAGTCTGTGGTATTTTGATGCGAGAGATGAGATAGAAGTGTTATTTCGGAGGCGCATCATGAAAGATAAAATCAAAGACTCTATTTACAACCGCATGTTTGAGTTTCTCATGAAGCACAGGGCTGCGGATGTTATCCGTGCTGTCAACGCAAGCTCAACGGCGATACAGCGTGAGCAGAAGGCAAAGCACATTCTCGACTGGTATGTTAACAACGCAGGGGAAATGGAGCCGTTGACCGACGATCAGCTTGCAGCCGTCAAGGAGACCTGGAAGGATATCTGGGACACGGGCGTTGTGAAGCCCGAGTGGGTGCAGATATACACAAACAAGACCGGTAAATTTGACCCCAACTATGTCGGCAGCGATCTGCATTATTACTACACCGAGTGGAACAAGATAGATTTTGACTATCTTCGTGCGTTTCTCGACAAAAACTACATGGATATCCTGCTGCCATGCGTCAAGCACCCCGTGACGCTGCTGCGCAAGATCCACGGCGAGTATTTCGATGTTGACTTTAAACACATAAGCCTCGACGACGCCGTTGAGATACTGTATGAAAACCGGGCCCCGGGCGCAGTCGTCAAGATAAGCCGCATGAGCTGCGGCGGAGCGGGCGTACAGTTTATCGACGAAAGCTCTACTCGTGACGAAATGAAGCAAGCGCTTGAGGTCGACAGGGACATGGCCGTTCAGCGTGTCATGAAGCAGCATCCCGAGATGGCGAAGATGAACGAGTCGTCGGTCAATACAATACGCATAATCGCCGTCATGCTCGACGGCGAATCTATACCCATTTCTGCCTGCGTGCGCATCGGCAACAGCGGCAGCAAGGTCGATAATTTCTCCAGCGGCGGTGTCGGCTGCGGCGTTCAGCCCGACGGCAGGCTGAACGAATACGGCTACAACTCAAGGGGCGACCGCAGCAAGGTGCACACCAACGGCTTTGTGTTTAAAGAAGGCAGAGTGCCGAACTTTGACAAGGCGCTCGAAGCGGTAAAACGCTGCCACAGCAGGGTGCCGATGTTCGGCTTTGCCTCGTGGGATATCGCCATCGACGAGGACGGCGAGCCTGTGCTCATCGAGTACAATGTTGCCGGTGCGGGCATCGATATCCACCAGTACAACAACGGCCCGCTTTACGGGCAGTACCGTGAGCGGATAATAAACGATGTGTTTAAAAATTATTCGGTGCGCCGCGCAACGCTGGACTACAACTATGCGATAAAGCGTGACGGCGTGCGCATAACGCGCGGCGGCAGCGGCATGAGTGAGGTCACCATTCCTGCCGAGATCGATGGGCAGAGGGTAGTTTACATCGATATCAATGCATTTAAGGAAAACCGCAGGCTCAAAACGGTGACGGTGGAAGCGAACCTCAAGGAGGTCGCAAGCGGGGCATTCAGTAAGAACACCAAGCTTTCACAGGTCATCTTCAAGGGCAGCGTCGAGGCGTTCAGCCGCTCATGCTTTGAAGGCTGCGATGAGCTTTCGACGATCAAGCTTCCCGAGGGGACGAAGGCTATCCGCAGCACGGCGTTTGCAAACTGCCGAAAGCTCGGCAGGGTCGTTATCCCCGCCTCGGTAACCTTCATCGATGAAACAGCGTTCCTCGGCAGCCCGAATGTTGTCATCTGCTGCAAAAAGGACAGCGAAGCATACACATATGCACAAAGGAACAAAATCAAATTCGAGCTGATATGAAAAATCGGAGTCAAATGACTCCGATTTTTATTGATTTACCGGCAAACAGTGATATAATACCGAATTTGTGAGAGAAAGAATGGGGGTGCGGACAGTGCGCATAAAAGCCTTTGCAAAGCATAATGCGGTGATGCTTACGGCATTTGCCGCAGCAGCGGTGACTGTGCTGTTTGTACCCGTTGACAGCGCCTACGCAGGCTATCTTGACATGAAAACGCTTATCTGCCTTTTCTGTGTGCTTGCCGTGGTCTGCGCTCTGAGGGATGTTGACTTTTTCTATATCATTGCCTGCCGCATTGTGCGGGTGTTTAAAACCAGCCGTATGTGCATCCTTGCGCTGGTATATATAAGCTTTCTCGGCTCGATGCTCATCACGAACGATGCGGCGCTGCTGACCTTCCTGCCGCTGGGCTATTTTGTCCTGTCGTCCACAGGCAAGGAGAAGTATCTGCCGTTTACATTTATAATGCAGAATATGGCGGCAAATCTCGGCGGCATGCTGATGCCGTTCGGCAACCCGCAGAATCTGTATCTGTACACGAAATTCGGCATTCCCACGGCGGAGTTCCTGCGCATCATGCTGCCGCCGTTTCTGGTATCGATGCTGCTCATCACGGTGTGCTGCCTGTTCGTCAGGTCCGAGCCGCTGAGCGTGAGCGGAAAAACCGTGGAGCTTAAGCCGAAGCCCACTGCGCTTTATCTTGCCCTGTTTGCGGTGGCGGTCGCCGTCGTTTTGCGTGCGCTTCCGCTGTGGGTCGGCCTTACGGTCATTCCGGCGGTGCTTCTGGTCACGGATCGCCACGCCCTGGAGGCGGTGGATTATTCGCTGCTGCTGACATTCGTATTTTTCTTCGTTTTTGCCGGCAACATGGCAAGAATAGGCGCTGTGCGTGACTTTTTCTCGGCACTCATGGATAAAAACACGCTTTTGTACTCGGCGCTTTCCTGCCAGGTGATAAGCAATGTTCCGTCGGCGATACTGCTGTCGCAGTTTACGCAAAACTATGCCGAGCTTCTCAGGGGCGTGAACATCGGCGGAGCGGGAACGCTCATCGCCTCGCTTGCAAGCCTCATAACCTTTAACGAATATATGCGGCATGAGCCGAAGGGCGCAAAGCACTTTATCATTGAGTTTTCTGCCTTTAACTTTGCGCTTCTCGCCGTGCTGCTCGTGATATTCTCGATATTCTGAAAAAACTGCGGACGACTGATCCGCAGTTTTTTGCATATAAAAAGGAAGCGGCGTGGGAGAGCCGCTTCCTAAACCTCCGTTTTTTATACACGATACAAAAACCGAAGGCAACACTGGTATTATACGATGCCGTATTTTTTCAGGAGATCCACGACGACATTGTTCGTCAGAGGCTCCTTCAGCAGGCCGAGCAGCGGCATGATGCTCGGGAGCAGGAACTCGGCAGGCTTCTTGCCGTCGAGCAGCTTGCTCGTTGCGTACAGCAGGTCACGCACATCGTACACCGAGCCCCAGACCTCGGGGACGCCACGGTCGACATTGCACAGCGTGTAGACCGCTTCCATGCCGGTACGGATGGAATATTCGGTGGTGAACACGGTGTCACGGGGCGTATCGGCAAACTGGCCGACGAATGCGAGGTTGACGGAACCGTCGGGAACTACCTTGGGGCGGTCGCCCTCTGCTCTGGGCATGAAGAAGGTGGTGACATACGGCATCATGCACGGAGTGGTGTTGCACTCGTTGGTGGCAAGATCCATGATCTGATCCTCGGGGATGCCGATATGGTACAGCCACTCGGCGGCAAGCTCGATGCCGGTGCACTGGTACATGGGCTTTTTGATGAAGTCGCCTTCGTCGTCCCAGCAATTCAGACCGTAGACCCAGATGAGGCAATGATCATCGGGCTGCTCCTGGAACTGACCCTGACGGTTTATCGTCCAGCTGACAAGCCAGCTCGAATCACGGCAGGTGACGATGCCGCCGGTGACGACCTTGCCGGACAGGGGATCACGCTTGCAGATCTTCTGGATTGCGTCGAGTATCTGCTTGTTTGCGGTGTCGACCGTCCAGGACTCCCAAGAGGTCTCCTTGATGCCTGCGAAGAACTTCTCGGGGCGGCCGAATGCCGGATCCTGAGCTGCGATTTTCTTCCACATCTCGATGGAGGGGCCTTCGCCGTTCTTGACGGTGACGACGGGGGCGTGGGTGTTGTCGCCGTAAGCGGAAGCGTCACCCTGGCAGCCGTTGGTGCAGATGACGAGGTCGTTTTCGGTCAGGTCGATGACCTTCTCAACGCCGCCCTGCGTGTACTCTATCTTCTTTGCGACCTTCTTCTCGGGGGTGCAGTCGCAGACGATGTTGGTAACGGTGGTATCGTAAAGGATCTTGCCGCCGTGGTCGGTGATGTACTTGCACATGGGCAGGATCATGGACTCATACTGGTTGTAGCGTGTAAAGCGCAGTGCGCTCAGGTCGGGCAGACCGTCGATGTGGTGGATGTAGCGCTGCAGGTACAGCTTCATCTCAAGAGCGGAGTGCCACTTTTCAAAGGCGAACATCGTCTGCCAATATGTCCAGAAGTTCGTTGCGTAGAACTCGTTGTCGAACACATCGTCGATCTTCTTATCCTCAAGGGACTTGTTGGTCGCCATGAACAGCTTCAGAAGCTGGGTGGCGGCACCGGGGGTGAGGCCGTACTTTCTGTCGGTGTGCGCATCCTGACCCTGCTTTTCGGTGACACGGCACAGGGAGAAGTTCGGGTCCTCCTTATTGAGGTGGTAGTATTCCGAGAACACGGTCTCGCCGGGATTTACGATGGAGGGGATGGACTTGAACAGATCCCACATACACTCAAAGTGGTTATCCATCTCACGGCCGCCGCGCATTATGAAGCCCTTTGTTGCATCATAAATGCCGTCGCACGAGCCGCCTGCAAGGGGAAGATGCTCAAACAGAGTGATGTGCTCGCCGGGCATCTGAGCGTCACGGATGAGGAAGCAGGCCGCCGCAAGACCTGCAAGGCCGGTGCCTACTATGTATGCCGATTTCTCGTCGATACCTTCGGGCTTTTTCGGGGTAGCAAAAGCTTCATAGTTGCCGCTGCTGTAATACATTGTGGATCCTCCTGAAATTTTATTTTTGTCTGCACATGGTGCAGTAAGTCACACGCTTATCGATGGCTCTGATCGGGCAGGCAAGATAGCATACGCCGCAGCGGATGCATTTATTCTGGTCGATCACCAACGGCTTTTTCTCAGCGTCGATGCAGTCTGCGGGACATCTTGAGTGACATCCGCCGCAGCCGACACATCTTTGGCTTATAAAATAGGTTTCCACAGTGTTGTCCTTCCGGTATCATGTATCCGCTGCGGCGGCAGCTCCCACAGCCGCCGCAGTGGATTGGGGGGAGATCGATGATTTCTATTTAATATTTCTATCTATTTGTCTCGGCAGCTTGCGATGCCTTCAAGCCCCTTCCTGTCAAGAATATAAATTTTGCCTCGGCCGGTGCGGATAAGTCCAAGGTCACGCAGGTGGTCAAGCTCACGGCTGACGACGACCCTTGTCGTGCCGAGATTGTTCGCTATCTCCTCGTGCGTCACGAGCACCGTTCCGCTGTAGCCGCCCATCGCATCCTGTATGGCGAGCTCACGGCAGATGCAGCTGCGCACGCTGTTGAAGATGCAGTAGTAGATGTTGTTGAGGATGGCCTGAGCGGTTTTTGCGCAGGTCTCGAAGACGAATTTTGCAAACAGCGGCTCATCATACGCCACCGGCGCCATATCCGAACGCTGGAGGTAGGCAAGCTGCGTGCTCTCGAGCGCTTGGAGCGATGGGACTACATCCGTGTCGCTTGCGTTATCGACCGTCATGATACTGAACGCATCGCCCTCATTCAGGTGAAACAGCGTGACCTCACGGCCGCCGCCAGATGCGAGGTATACCCTCAGCTCGCCGCCGAGAACGAAAATTATCCCGTCCTTTTTGACTGTTTTGAAGATGACATTTTCCCCGCACCGATAGCTGCGGTAAATGGTGTTATCCTCAAGCCGCTTTCGGTGCTTTTCGCTGAGCTCGCTCCAAAACGAAATGCACTCGGAAATAGTGTGCTTCATATTATCACTCCACCAAAATTCTTCTCCCACGAGCCGCAGTTTATACGGCTCAAAAATATTTGTGCGGATGCTTTTCATTTATTTGTCTAAAGATTATCAAATCCTGAAAGCATTTCTGCACCTTTTGTTACTTAACTGATTAAATATCTTGTCAGATTTTAAATTTTGTTTAAATTCAATAATTAGAGCTGTTCGAATTTATGTATTATGCAGTATAAAAAATTGCGCAAGATAAAAACTTTTAAAAAAATAAATTAAAAAACTTTTTGAAAAGTGTAATATTTGACGAAATTTGCCGTTTATATGGGTGAGAGCGCAAAAAGCGCAACGGTAATACATATGAAAAAGGAGAATTACACAATGGGTCCTATCACCGACATCTATGCTTTTATCAGAAACATCATCGCAAGAAATGAGCCTAACTCCCAGGACGAGTTTGAAGTGCTCGACAAGATCTTTGGCTACAAAGGCTAATTAGCAGATCAAGTATTTAAGAAATCCCCGAAGCAGCGCTTCGGGGATTTCTCTATATTATATCCTGCGATATTTTTTGTATTTGAGCTTGGGCTTGTAAAACTCGAAGATGACGGCGTCGTAGAACTTCTCGTTGACCCAGTCGTGCGATGTCCATGCGACCTTCATTGCGCCCAGCGCCTCGCACAGCTTCACCGTGAACGGCTTCGGCGTGATTTTATATGCGATAAACTGCGGGCGGGAAAGGAAGTTTAACAGGCAGTTGCCGAGGATGACCGCCGTTATGGGGCCGACCTCGCCGTTATAATCCTTCGGGGGATTTGCAAGCTGGCCTCTGATGACCTCGGGGGCATTTTTCTTGAACCAGCGGACGATAAAGGGGTTAAAGCTCTCAATGCAGTACTCGCCCGAGTATTTTTCCAGCAGTGCATAGGTCTTTTCGCAAAGCTCCTCGTTGCGCTTGCCGTTTTTCAGCTCAACGATGAGCGGACCTCTGCCACGGACGGTTTTCAAAACCTCCGAAAACAGCGGAATAGTCTGCGTTGTGCCGCAAAGGCTTATTTTGCTCAGCTCATCATATGTTTTTTCATCGACCCTTGAATCGACGCCGCAGACACGGTTGAGCGTATCGTCGTGGAACACGACTACCTGACCGTCCTTTGAAAGCTGAACATCCAGCTCCATGCCGTAGCCGTACGAGGAGGCTCTCTCAAAAGCGGCGAGCGAGTTTTCAGGGACGGTCTTATCCTTTTTGTGCAGACCGCGGTGAGCAAAATTCTTGTACATAAACGGCTTTTTATCCTTCTTGCTTGCCCTGCCGGGTGCAACGAGGAACACAAGTCCTCCGAGCGCTGCCAGACCGGCTAACGAGGCTTCAAGAAGAAGCTTTTCGTGGGTTTTCATTGTGCGCACCTCCGTAATTTTTTGTTCGTGACCCTATTCTACACCAATATACCGGTTTAGGTCAAACATTTATGGCAAAATAATTGTTGTGGAAAAGTCAATTTTGTTATAAAATGCTCAGTACAATATATCGGAGGTTTGATATGAAACTTGATAACAAGCGCACGATACTGACGGGCTTTGCCTTTTTGTCTATATGCGCATTCTGGCAGATGTACAACAGCATCGTACCCCTCATTCTCACGAATACATTCCACATGAACGAGACCTACTCCGGCGCTATCATGGCGGCGGACAATATCCTTGCGCTTTTCCTGCTTCCGCTGTTCGGCTCCATCTCCGACCGCACGAACACCAAGATAGGCAAGCGCATGCCGTTTATCCTGTTCGGCACGGGTCTTGCCATCATCCTCATGAACATTCTGCCCATTATCGATAACAGCTATGCCGCAGCTCCCAGCACCTTTAAGACGGTATCCTTCGTCGTCGTGCTCGGTCTGCTGCTCGTTGCCATGGGCACCTACCGCTCTCCGGCTGTCGCACTTATGCCGGATATCACCCCCAAGCCCCTGCGCAGCAAGGGCAATGCGATAATTAACCTCATGGGCGCACTCGGCGGAGTTATCTACCTCGGCGTTGCTGCCGTCATGTACCCCAACAGCAAGGTCGCAGGTCTTGCACATGTCAACTATCAGCCTCTGTTTATCGTCGTTGCGTCTATCATGTTTGTCGCCGTTGCGATTCTTTTCCTCACGATAAAAGAGCCCAAGCTCATCGAGGAGCAGCGCAAATTGGAAGCTGAGCACCCCGAGTGGAACCTCGCACAGGACGACGGCAGCGGCCACGAGACACTGCCGAAGAATGTCAAGAAGAGCCTCGGCTTTTTGCTCGCCTCCATTGCACTGTGGTTTATCGGCTACAATGCGGTCGAGACATGGTTCACCACCTATGTGTCGCAGGTCATGGGTCAGGCACTGGGCGGAGCGTCCACCTGTTTGCTCATCGCCACCGGCGGCGCTGTCATCAGCTACATTCCCATCGGCGTTTTAGCCTCCAAATTCGGCAGAAAGCGCACCATCATGGCGGGTATCATCCTGCTGGCGTTCTGCTTCGGCCTCGGCTACTTCCTGACAACGACCTACAGCAGCATAAATGTCATCATGTTCATCGTCTTTGCGCTCGTCGGCCTTGCATGGGCGGCTATCAATGTCAACTCCCTGCCCATGGTCGTTGAGATGTGCAAGGGCTCGGATATCGGCAAGTTCACCGGCTACTACTACACCTTCTCCATGGCGGCGCAGGTCGTGACCCCCGTCATCACAGGCTATCTCATGCGCAATATCAGCTACACAGTTCTGTTCCCCTACGCTGCCGTATTTGTTGCACTGAGCTTTGTCACCATGATATTTGTCAAGCACGGCGACAATAAGCCCGAGGCAAAGAAGGGCCTTGACGCTTTCGAGGACATGGATGACTGATGAATATCTGCATCTACGGCGCATCAAGCGCCACGCTTGAGCCGGTGTATTATGCCGAGGCGGAGAAATTAGGCGAGCTTTTGGCAAGTGCCGGTCACGCACTTGTGTTCGGCGGCGGCAGGGAAGGCCTCATGGGCGCAGCCGCACGGGGCGTGCATAAAACGGGCGGCGAGATAATCGGCATCGCACCCCGATTTTTCGACGAGCCCGGCATCCTTTACGAGCACTGCACCGAAATGCTCTATACCGACACCATGCGTGAGCGCAAGCAGCTCATGGAGGAGCGCTCGCAGGCGACCGTTGTTCTCCCGGGCGGCATCGGCACATATGAGGAATTTTTCGAGATGCTTACGCTAAAGCAGCTCGGCCGCACCGACCGCGCCATCGTCATCGTGAACACAAACGGCTATTATGAGCCTATGCAAAGGCTCTTGGAGCACACGGCGCAGACGCACTTCATGTCTCATAACTGCCTTGAGCTTTATAAGCTTGTCGATACGCCCGAGCAGGCGCTCGACTATATAAATTCATATGTTCCGCAAAGCGGAAGTATAAGGCGATTAAGCGATTATAATAAGTAAGAAAGACGGCTTGGGCGGATTCAGATAAGGAGAAAACGGTTTTGACCGGCTCTTTTCCGCCCATACTTCACAAAAATCTCCGGTAATACACAAAGTATTGCCGGAGATTTGTTGTTTTGTCTTGACGAAAAATAACTCTGTCAAAACTGCTGCGCACCCTGTAAAATTGAATTTTTTCTCGAGGCAAGGCAAAGCTTGACGGGCATAATGGGCATATATGGCCTAAAGATTTAACGCAGCATCGGGAAAAAAGGCTTTTTACAGGGCGATTTATCCTTATCTGAATCCGCCCAAAACTCCCGTCTTTCTTTTTTTGAGCTGATGAGCCGGATGCCTATCGGTTTTGCCGGGTCGATTTACGCTCACGCTGCCTTTTGACACATGGGCACCTGCTCAAGCATATCCTGTATGCTGATGCCGTAGCCCGAGGTAGGGTCGTTTACAAAGACATGGGTAACAGCACCCACGAGCTTGCCCTCCTGGATAATGGGGCTGCCGGACATCCCCTGAACTATGCCGCCGGTCTGCGCAATGAGCGCCGGATCGGTCACGGTGATGAGCACCGTTTTGAGACCGTCATTTTCATAAACGCGTTTTACCTCGATCTGATACTCATTGACCGTGTCGCCCTCAAGCGTGCAGTAAATGCTCGCCTTGCCGGTTTTAATATCGCCGGTCTCAAGGGGCTCGCCGTCAAACTGCGCCGCACCGTAGATGCCGCAGCCGCAGTTTATCTGAATATCGCCCAAAAACGCAGCCTCGTCCGTGCTCCCGTTGAGAGCGCCCGGAGCTCCGACCTCGCCCTTCGCTATGCCCACGACCTGAGCGTCATAAATGCTGCCGTCGCCCAGTGGCAGTGTCATGCCGGTCTCGGAGTCGCTTATGCTGTGACCGAGTGCGCCGTAGATGCCCGTTGCCGGGTCATAGAAGGTAAGAGTACCTACGCCGCTTATGCCGTCACGCAGCATAAGGCCGAGCTTCCAGGCACCGTCTTTTGCCTGCGCCGGAGTGACATTGAACTGGCGGGTCTTGCCCGAACGGTCGACCGTCACGGATATCTTGCCACCGTCAAGGCCTTGCACCGCCTCGGTAAAATCCACCGCCGAGGAGACATCCTTTGCACCTATGCGGGTGATTATATCACCCTTTCTGATGCCGGCATCCTCGGCAGGCGAGACCTTGCCGCTTTTTGTTTCAACGCTCTGTACCCCTGCGACCATCACGCCGTCCGTGAGCATTTTAATGCCCAGCGCCTTGCCTCCCGGGATAAGCTCCTGCGCCATTGCCACGGTGCCCATCATTAATATGAACACCACGGCGAGAACTACACCTGTTAATTTTTTTATCGCCAAAAATTCTCACCCCCTTGGCTCAAGCCCAATCGGGCGGAGCCTGTTATAAGTATGCGTGTCGGGGCGTAGAATAAAGCAGGCTGATTTTTTCTCAATTACCTGCCGTGCGTTTTTCAATGCGAAAATGCGGCAGACAATTTTTGTGCAGAATAAAGGAGCGGAAAATGAGAATTTTAAAATACGGCAGCACGGGACCGGCAGTCGAGCTGTTGCAGTTGGCGCTTGACCGAGCGGGCTTCGGCGAGCTTGCACTCGACGGAATTTTCGGCACAAAAACAAAAAATGCGGTGCTGCGGTTCCAGTCGTTAAACGGTCTTGCCGCCGACGGCATCGTCGGTCCTGCGACCCACCGTGCGCTCGTACCGTGGTACACGGGCTTTGCAACTCACAGAGTGCATCGAAACGACACATTGTGGTCGATAGCCGAGCTTTACGGCTCGACGCTTCGTGCGATAAACATCGCAAATCCCGGGCTGATCGCCGAAAATTTGCAGGTCGGCAGCGTTGTCACCGTGCCGCTGCCCTTTGATATTGTGCCCACAAATATAAGCTTTACTTCAGCCCTGACCGCTTATTGCGCACGGGGTATTGCCGCACGCTATCCGTTTGTGAAGATCGGCGAGGTCGGCAAAAGCGTCATGGGCAGGACGCTTTGGTATCTGTCCGCCGGCCGTGGCGACAGGCGGGTGCTTTATAACGCAGCGCACCACGCAAACGAGTGGATAACCGTGCCGGTGCTGCTGAAATTCTGCGAGCAGTACGCAAAAGCCTACGCCTACGACGAGAAAATTTTCGGCTTTGCGGCATCGGAAATCTTCGGCCGCACGAATATCTACATAGCGCCGTGCGTCGACCCGGACGGCGTCGACCTTGTGACCGGTGAGCTAAGCTCCGGCGAATATTTTGAAAACGCAAAGCGCATTGCGGCAAATTATCCGTCCATTCCGTTTCCCTCCGGCTGGAAGGCAAATATCCGTGGCGTTGACCTCAACCTGCAATATCCGGCGTGCTGGGAGCAGGCGAGGGAAAACAAATTTGCGCAGGGCTTCGTAAGCCCCGCACCGGCGGACTATGTCGGCTCGGCGCCGCTCGTTGCGCCTGAGGCGCGGGCAATGTACGATTTCACGCTCTCGCTCTCGCCGGAACTCATTTTGGCATATCATACGCAGGGCGAGGTCATCTATTGGAAGTTTCTCGACTATGAGCCGACAAACTCCCGTGCAATTGCCGACACCTTTGCCGCAGTCTCGGGCTACTCGGTCGAGGATACGCCCTACGCTTCGGGCTTTGCCGGATACAAGGACTGGTTTATTCAGGACTTCAACCGCCCGGGCTACACCATTGAGGCAGGCCGTGGCACTAACCCGCTGCCCATCTCGCAGTTTGATAAAATTTACGCCGACAATCTCGGCATTTTAGTCTACGGCGCAATGGTATGAAAAAAGCTCCCGTTGGGGAGCTTTTCTTATTTATATAGCCTAAGAATGACCGACACGGTGAATTTGCCGTCTTTGCTCTCGGCTACGCAGCTGCCGTCGTGCTTTTTGGCAACGGATTCGAGAATTTGCGTGCCGACGCCACGCTCAAGCTCCGGTATGCGGCGCTTTTTATTGTTCTCCGGCTCGGGCAGAGCGGGGTTAGTCTCGCTGATGATAAGGTAACTGCCCTCTATGCGCGCGTCAAGCTCAATGCCCGGATTTTCTATCCTTGCACACGCCTCAACGGCGTTGTCCATAATGTTGCCGAATACGATGACAAGGTCGGTGTTGGATATCGGCAGCTCGGCGGGCAGAATTATGTCAGTTTTGACCGATATGCCCTGCTTTTTCGCTTCATCTACACGGCCGAAAAGGAACGCATCCACAACGGGATTTTCGCACTGTCCGAGCATGGAGCTGCGGCGGTTCTCTTTCAGAAACTGCCCTGCATACTCTGCCGCCTCCTGCTGCTTGCCGTCTGCAAGCAGGTACTGGATGGTGTTGACATGATGCATGATATCGTGCCTGATTCTGCGGTTAGCCTCGTACTGCGAGGTCAGCGCTTCATAGTGGCTTATCTGCATATTGAGCTGCTTTTCGAGCATCCTGTTCGTAGCCTCAAGCTCCGCCTTGCGCCCTGCGTCTGCGATCGTTCGCACGAGCGCAATATCCGCCGCAATGCACAGCGTGAGAAATGCGCCGAGCATCACGAACTGCTTTGTCGTAGTGTCTGTTCCGAAAAACGAATTAAAGACAAAATACACGGTTATTGCCTGTGACAGGGGGAAGAACAGAAATGTAGCCCACTGCTTTGCGGTCAGATTGTAGCGGGTGCGGCTGATGCGTGACGCAGCTGCCCACAAAACCAGTCCGTAAACGGGGATGTAGTAAAACAGCAGCAAAAAGTATCTGGCGTTGAGCCAGTAGCCCGACTGCTCGTCAAGATGCTGAAAGACCTCGGGATACACCAGCATGTTCAGCGTTTCCGCAAGCAGCATGGCGAGGGTGGGAAAGAACGAGCAGAACACCGTGCGCAGCGGCCTGCTTTTATAGCATGTGAAGCCGAAAACTACCATAAGCGTCGGGGTAAACAGCAGCCTCGGCAGTGAGTGGTCGGGTATTTGCAGGGCCACAACGGGGCTGATTATGCTGACCAGCAGCGAGAGGAGGATCGTCACGCCTTTTGAAAATTTCTGGGTCAGGGTCTGCTGCATGAACAACGCCCACTGGATAATCAAAATTGCGTTGAATATAAACTCAAAAGGCGTTGCGAGTATGTTCTGTACAAGTTCTTTCATAAAACGCTCCAAAAACAGTTGTTAAGTGTTCGGTTCCCGTCAACTTAATGCAAATTATAGCATATTAGAGCAAAATTTTGAAGCATAAAAAATCCGCCGCATTTATTGCGGCGGATCTGGTGCTTGTATTACTGTTCGGCAGGCTCGAAATCCTCCGGACCATGGTGACACAGCGGGCAGGTGTAGTCCTTGGGCAGCTCGCCCTCGCAGGGCTCGAAGTGTCCGCAGACGGTGCAGATATAGCCCTTTTGCTTTTTGACAACGGCGGGCACGACCTTTTCAAAGTCCTCCGGACCGTGGTGGCACAGCGGGCAGGTGAAGCCCTCGGGCAGCTCGCCCTCGTGGAAGTAGCCGCAGACCTTGCAGACATAGCCTGCTTTCTGCTCGGGAGCGGGATTTTTCTTGGGCTTGATGTGGGCGTGGTAGTATGCGTAGGTGCAGGACTTTTCCTCCGACAGCACCTTTGCCTCAACGACATTTGCGATAAACAGCATCTGCGTCTCGACATCCTTGACATCGATCACCTCGCAGGACAAGACTGCGTTGGTGTACTTGGGAACATAGCGGATGCCGTTTGCGGTGCGCTCGTTGTGCTCGCAGTCTGCGAACTTGTCGACATCACGCCCCGACTGGAAGCCGAAGTGCTGGAACAGGCTGTACGGCGCTTCCTCGGTGAGGATGGAGATGTTGAATTTGCCCGCCTTCATGACCATGTCGCAGGTGTTGTTTTTCTTGATGACGGAGATGGTTATCTTCTTCGGGTCGCAGGCGGCGACCTGACAAGCGGTATTTATGATGCAGCCGTAGTCAACGCCGTCAACACGGGTGGTGAGCACCTCAACGCCATAGTTGAACTTCGTGAAAACTGCGTTGTCGACCGGCAGCGCATCGGGGGTCTCGACCGGCTCAAATGCGGGGATAACGGGATTGACATCGGCGGCGATGGCATCGGCGAGTGCGTCAAGCTCGGCAAGCTGAGCGTCTGTGATATCGGACTTGAGCGAGATCGTTTCGCCGATAAACTCCGTGCCCTTGAGGCCGGACAGCGCCTTTTTTATAAGGCCGCCCGAGGTGGGAGCCCACGAGCCGTTTTCGAGTATGGCGACCTTGCGGTTGCGCAGATTGTGGTTTGCGATATCGTGCACGAGGTTTTCCATCGTGACGAAAATGCCGGCGTTGTAGGTGGTGGAGGCGAGCACCATGTGGCTGTACTTGAATGCGTTCGAGAGAATGTACGATGCCGGGGTGACGGAGGTGTCGAACACCTTGGTCTTGACCCCGCGCTCAGCCAGCTTGCAGGCGAGAATGTTCACGGTGTTCTCGGTGTGACCGTACACGGAGGCGTATGCGATCATGACACCGTTTTCCTCGGGAGTGTAGGAGCTCCACTTGAGATACTTGTCGAGAAAATCGCCGAAGTGGCTGCGCCAGACAAAGCCGTGCAGCGGGCAGACATAGTTAAGCTCGAGCCCGGCGGCCTTTTTGAGCACTGCCTGCACCTGGGTGCCGTATTTGCCGACGATGTTTGTGTAGTAACGGCGAGCCTCGTCGAGGTAATCCGTGAAGAAATCGACCTCGTCGTTGAACAGGCGACCGTTGAGTGCGCCGAAGGTGCCGAAGGCATCGGCGGAAAACAGCATCTTGTCGGTCAGGTCATAGGTCATCATGACCTCCGGCCAGTGCACCATGGGCGCCATGACGAAGGTGAAATTATGCTTGCCGGTAGAAAGCGTGTCGCCCTCCTTCACGATGTGGTACTTGAGCGTGTCCGACAGGCGGAAAAACTGACCGAGCATGGTCTTTATCCTGTCGTTGCATACGATGGTGACATCGGGGTAGCGCAGCGTAAGCTCGTCAATGGTGGCGGCGTGATCCGGCTCCATGTGTGATATCACGAGATAGTCGAGCTTTCTGCCGCCAAGAGCGTGGGCGACATTTTCAAAAAATGTGCGGCTGACGGCCTTGTCGACGGTGTCGAAAAGCACGGTCTTGTCGTCGATAAGCAGGTACGAGTTATACGAAACGCCGTCGGGCACGCCGTAAACGCCCTCAAAGCAGGCGAGGCGGCGATCGTCTGCGCCGACCCAAGTCAGGTCGTCGGTAACTTTGCGAGTGCAATACATATTAAAAATCCTCCCTTTTTTGATCCAAACTTTTTGAGCTGTTTATATCGTAACATAAAACCGGGCGAGAAAATAGTAGTAAATACTACACGAGCGTTACATTGTTAACAAAATGCGCAATAAAAAACTGCCACTCGTAAAGAATGGCAGTTGGAAAAACAGATTATCTCTTTGAGAACTGCGGAGCTCTACGGGCGAAGCGCCTGACGGCACTTCGTGGCGCAAGATGTCCCCACTCGCTCGCCTGCGCAGGCACAGGCAACCGCTCGGGGATGACAAAAGCAGCCCGCCGAGAAATTAAAAACTGCCACTCGTAAAGAATGGCAGTTGGAAATAGCAGATTATCTCTTGCTGAACTGAGGTGCACGACGGGCTGCTTTGAGACCGTACTTCTGAAAGTTTTAGGCTCCAAAATCCTTTATTTATCAAGGTTTTTAAGGGTTATGCCATTGGGTTGTCCCTTAGGTTGTCCCCGTGAAGCTCCAGTTCTCGTATGGTGCTTGTTTCCCTTAGGTTTTTATAATATAGCACAAGCTGATTGTTTTTTCAAGAGACAAGAAGATGAGCCGATATTATTCGGCTCCTCAACAGGTTACTCCGCTTTCGCGTACATGTTGTTGAATGCGTTATTTACAATGGTGGACAGCGCATCGGGGCTGTTGTATTTCACCTTAGCGTATATGTCCATTGTAATTTTGCTGTTTTCATGACCGGCCAGGTACTGAACAGTTTTGGGATCTACCCCAGCATATATCAGGTTCGTGATATATGTATGCCTCAACTGGTGCGGCGTCACTTGAAAGTCCAAGCTGTACACCACCTTGCCATTATGAGGAGCCTTTTCACCGAGAACCGGTGTGACTGTGTGCTTGATTTTTTGACCGTTCACATACCTCACGTAGGTGCGTTCCTTATTGCTCCTTGTCACTATATACTTCCAGACGCGTTGGAACTGAGTGTAGGAAAGAGGCTCACCATCTCTGTTTGCGACCACAAATGGAGATTGGCTCTTTGCCTTTACTTCTTTAAGGCAATCAGCTAACGGCGGAGGTATGGGTATATCTCTTTTGGCTGCACTTGTTTTCAGCTCATCCAGTATTACCGGACGATTGTGCTCTGTATGCCACGCTCTTTTTACAGACAAATACGGGGCTGGGACATCCAGAAAGACACAATCCCATTGAAGTGCGAGAATCTCTTCACGCCTTAACCCACAATACAATCCTATCATAACAAACACATATGGCGGCAGATCTTTAATTGCCGTTAGTAACTTCTCGACTTGTTCATCAGACAATGCTTTTTTGACTTTCTGCGGTTTTCCTCCCTTAGCTGATAGCTTTGAACAGGGGGATTTTTTTATGACGTTGCTATCTTCTGCCGCTGTGAAAATCAGTTTATATAGCATCTGCGCTGAACGATATACGGATTCCGACATACTTAACGCGGGAAGTATAGCGAGATTTATGTCATCCGGGGTTACATCGGTCATATATTTGTTTCCGAGCGGTTTCTGGATATACTTTTTAACCTTCCACTCATAGTCCGTGTATGTGGTGGTTCTGAGACGACCTTTTTGAATCAACAACCATTTTTCACAGTATTCGTTGACTGTCGGATTCTCTTTTCTAAAAGATGCTTCCGCAATAAGCCGTTCAGCCTCTTGTACCTTTTCATACAACTCCTCGGGGGTTCTGGCATAGAGCGAAACACGTTTACCGTCAGAGTCAACAATTCTTGTCCGATAATACTCAATTCCTTTTCTTATACAAGTTCCGTATTCAGGAATTACTTTCTTTTTTCTTGGCATTGTGATCTCCTTTCATTGAGACGATCCAATAACACTGAAACGGAACAACTACTTATGTGCCCACGGTTTTCGGTATGTCACCCGTCGTTCTTCAGGCTTCGCTTGGTATGTGTGTTTTGCTATATATTCCTGGAGAGCTTCTTCTGTAAAGAAGACGCTGCCATTTGGAACGTATTGAATAAAGGCAATAGCACCCGTGTTTCTTGCGGTATCAAGCGATGTTAGGCTTATACCAAGCATAGAGGCTGCTTCTCTACGCGTATACATTTTTTCCATGTCGCGCCTCCTTTCCCGCATAGTATTCATCCTGTGATTTGCTATAAATGCAGCCTCTTTGCTTATGGAGCAACCCGGTAGTTGTGGTTCCAGCGTTTTGGGGATAGGTGATTATTCTGACTGCATTTAGCTTATTCATTTGCTGCCTCCATCTCAAATGTGCGAATTTGAGATTTACACATTTGATCTTTCAATTCGACCTTGCGGGGAATAAGGATATAGTCGTATCCATTGGAATCACACTTGTCACACTGCTCTTTGGCAGCGGCAAACGGATCGAGCCTTTTCACAATATATTTGTTGGAGTGAATATAGTCCTGCAAGCATTTGGGGCACAAACATCTAACATCTGCGTCTCCGCGCGGTGCATAATCCCACAATCCAAATGTTTTTTTCAGTCCGCAACGGATTGCACGCTTTATTTTCTCGTTGTTGATGGCTCCCACAAAGTTCCCAAGATCTTTCTGATTCACACAAGCAACTTGCTCAAGAAGGATCATTGACGGCTTTGTGAGCCCAAACTGTTCACCAATCAGAATATGTGAAGGGAGGTATAGCTTTTTTGTTACTGAAGTAATGGCGGCAATGATCGTCGTTGGGCCATGACCATTTAGCTTATTATCTTGTATGACGACTGCCGGACGTAGACCATTTTGAATGGAGCCTTCATGCTCGCCGAAATCATAGAAATAGATTTCTCCATATTTTACTTTTTTCTCTTCGTTCATTTCATTTGTTCCTTTCAAGATTAAGTAAGGGAACGCTTATCCGGATAGCTTGAAATACCCTTTCACTAAGTAAGGAATTAGAAGGGGTGTTTTTATGGGTCTACTCCAAAAAAATTTTTCATTTTCTTAATTCCTGCATCTATGGATTGCTGAACAGTAGAAATATTCTTGCCTTCAGCTATTTCGCTTAGAGACATTCCTTCAATGTAGTATTTTTGAATACGTTCACGTTGAAGTGGAGTACAAACGGATAGCCCCTCTGATAAGATCAGTCTTATGCCCAATTCGGGTGCCTCAATGTCCATCTGATCTTCTAAAACCTCAATTGCTCCAAAATCAATCGTATTTGAGCTCCGTTTTCTAAACTTGTTTATGTTCTTGAGGCTTTCTGCATAAATATCTCCGCAAGCAGCGTTACAGAACATGCAAGGAGACAAAGCCTTCATTATCTCTGGATACTTCATCCACAGCTCATTTTCAGTTGTGTCTGAGGAAACTATGAATTTTTCTCTGCCATCCCAATCACCATCAAATACAGTTTGGCAGTAAAAGAAACGGCATTCCTTCACAAAGGACGAGTAGTTCTTTAAGTTTGTGATGTTTGACATTTTGTGATCTCCTTTGAATTTTTGAATTTGGGTTGAAAGTCAAAAATTCAGAGATCACGGATACGCTGCTACATAGCAAAGCCACTGACGTAACATAAAAAGTCCTTTCCGCCTGTTGCGATCCAAAGGACACAACTACGCTGGCGAAAAGGACTCCCGATGCTGCCTGCCTGAAAAAGGGTGCAGAAATCTAAGGGTACCCATACCGCTTTTTCAAAAGAGTTTGAAATCAGCGTATTTGTATCCTTGGCCCTTGTACTTCAGGCTGCGAATATGTATTTGTTGTTTGTCGGTGAGAAAAAGAAAAAGGCCACCGACAAGGTAGACCTATAGATAGAGCTATAGTGTCTTGCCTTGCCGGTGGCCTCTCACGTATGTCTGGAATAACTACCGGTTGGGTTCGGGCATTTCTGCCACACGGTCAAGTGACCTGGAATCGGATTTAGTGTGGCCCTGTTTCAGCCCGACCGCTCCGTCGTGATGCCGTTGATTCAGTTGTCAGATTACCTATTAGGACGGAATAGAGAACCCATTACGAGAAAGCCAGGTATGGGCTTTCTCCAGTACATCCTTCGGTGCTCCTTTGATTCCGCAAATCGCTTTATACACGCTTGCCCAGAACAGCAGATCAGGGGCTTTTGCGGTTTCACCCTCGCCATACTTGACGAGGTAAGCTTCTATCTTCCTTCTATCCAAGCTAAACAGCGCCTCATTGCGCTCTTTAACGAAGTTCTCGATCATCGTCATGTCAGTATCTCCTTAATTCTAAATCGTTGTGTTCCTGCCCTGACGGAGCGTAGATATCAATTACATCATGTCTCCGTCCAACTATTGTACGGACCATTTCAGATCCGCAAGTTTTACATTTTACTCTTATCTGGTTTTTACTGTTCTCAAGCCCCGCAACTTCATTCCGACAGTTCGGGCAATACCAGGAGTAAATCGTCCAATCCTCCAGCATCGCCGTACTCCTTTGCCATTACTTTTGCGAAAGCGGTACGAGCACCTGACAATCGTGCATCTGAAAGCACGGTACACGCCTGGTCTTAACGTATCTCATTATTTGGACCGCGTTTCCACAGCTCTCGCATTCCATCCACCCATCGGTTTCTTCTAAATTAAGAGACTCATTCATAGCCCCGCAAATCGGACATTTCACGTCAACAGAGTTCAACCAAAACATCTCCCATCAATTAAGATAATTTGTTTTAGAGAGCCTTTATTACGTGACGAGCTACACCTTGAACCTCGAAGCTCTTCAGTTTTATGACCTCTCCCGGATACCGTGCTTCATTCTCGTAAGCAAGGATAAAGCACTTTTCGTCGTTGTCGAAGCCAACGTACCTTTTTAGCGTGTTCTGCTGTTCCTGATCGAGCGCAACGACTATATCCCCTTCGGAAGCAGGGCAATTACGCTCTATCACCAGCAGATCGCCTTCGGCGATACCGGCATCGACCATCGAATCGCCTTTGGCTCGGAGAATATAAAAGTCTCCTTTGCCAAATAAAGAAACAGGAAGGCTGACATACTCCTCGACGTTTTCCTCTTCCTCTTCCGGAGAGCCACAATAAATCGAGCCAACTAACGGGGCGGCAATGTAGGCTGTCTTCATTTTGGCACTCTCAGGCGCAGAAAGAATACCTCTGCCGTAATCAAGCAAATCTCTATCGCTAAGCTCCTGGATGTAGCGATGAGTTGTCGATCTGGCCACACCGACACCAGCAGCAACTTCGCTGATTGTGGGAGCAACACGATTTTCTTGATAATACTTATTTACGAACTTCAGTATTTTGTCGAGAGTCCCTTGGTCTTTTGTCCTCATACCAGCACCTCTGTTTCTATCTGGGATTTCAAATCCCGCTATCGTTATTATACTCAACTCGGAGAAAATTACAAGAGGGTAACAGAAAGTCAAAAAGGAGGTGCGGCCAATCGGCTGCACCTCCTTCAACGAAGAGTATATCTGGGTTGTGAAGTTGATTATACGGCTTATTTTCTCTTTAAGAGCCAAAAATGATTCTGACCATCGCTGGAATCCGACGCATTACAACTCAGAGACCGTTTGTTGTCCGGGTCTTTTGGATTGCAGCTCAGCAGCATACCAAGGGCCGTATTGACAAAGGCATTATGATTGCTCTTATTTTGAGAAAGAAGGAACAGCATAGCATAATCTTGTCCTTCATCAAGGGTGGAAAACTCCGAAAAGAATTCTTTTACAAAGCTCCAACCATGCTTTTCATAAACGATCTCATAGTCCGGATTATTTAGCAGATCCACATATTCCGGTTCTTCCACTGATTCGTCGCTATCCGAGTATTCCGAATACTCATAATCACTATCATCATTGCGGCTAATCATGCTTTCAAAGAACCCATTTACGCTTTCTTTCATCTGAGAATAGGCGTCTCTGTCTATACCAAACTCTTCAGTAGGATCATATGCCTCCATGGATTCTTTAACCATATCACGAATGGTTTCCAGTTTTTTCTTCATATCTGTCATTTCGGTCTGATATGACTTCTGGATAGCTTTGATTTCCTGCAACCTTCTCTCCTCCTCCGCAATTTTAGCATCGAAGGCTTTGTAGATCACATGATTATCCTTATCAAGGAGTTCTTTAATCTCTTCAATGGTAAATCCGGCCTTTTGAAGATTTTTGATCTTTACAAAGGCGAGAGCCTGCTCCTCCTCATAAAAACGGTATTCTGACCATTGATCCACCTTAACCGGTTTCAGCAGATCTACATGATCATAATAACGAAGTGTTTGAGGATTGCAGCCACAGAGACGGGCAAATTCCTTGATTGTCATATCATGTACCTCCTTTCTGAAACCGTTATATCATTGCAGTTCGCTGTAAGGTCAATACCTATTTTCAATTTTCCAGAACTTTTTTCTTAAACCACGCATTCAGCTTACACCGCCTTAATCGGGTGCCGGATTACGGTCTTCAGCTTGTCCGGCGCGGTCTTTCTTGCGTCACTCAAATAGATTTCGTGGTGGTATCTCGAATCAGTAATGTCAAGGACATACCCTTGTTCAGACATAAACTGATGCATGAGTTCCACAGTCGCAGGCTCATTGTCGTATGGGCCGATGTGCATGCACTGAACACAGAGCCCCTCATCGTAGGTCAGAAACTCCACCTTTGAAAAGTCGATTTTCTTCTTGCTTGTTGCCTCCTGAATGGCCCAGTCAAAATCGGCTTTTCTCACGAAGTCCGGCAGCCGGATGAGAGAAATCCATTCAAAATTCTCTTTATGGGTATAATCGACTCCGGTGACACCTTCCTGCCACCAAAAGCCTTCCAGCGGAGGCACCACATAGTCGAAATACCCTTCGATCTGGCGGCTGCCCTTCTTGCTCATTTTGATGGTGAAAGCAATTCCATAGAGCAAGCCGATGGCATCCTTATATTCTCCGTCTTCCGCGTTGGGGTCGCCTTTGCCGCGCACGGCTATATAATTCATAGAAGGCACCGTCACAATCGACGGCTTGTCCTTCGGAAGATAAAACTCCTTGTACTCTTTCTTATAGTCAAATGGCATAGTTTTCTCCTTTTGTGCTTTTGCATGTTATAAGTCAAAGCGGAAAATACACTCATGTGTATGGCCGTCATTGATACGCATGTCATTGTCCGGAGGTAGCTCTGCGATTTCCAGCAACTTCCCGCCCAGACTCTCACAAGTACGGCGAGATGGCAGATTGGTGGGCTGGCAGGAAATAATCAGATAATCCATCTCATGCCGACGTGCCAGTTCAAACAGCAGGCGGCAGGCTTTTTCCGCGTAATGATTGCCCCGAAATGGTTCATCTACGGCATAGCCGATATTCCCGCCGTAGTAAAGCCCCTCGTTGTGGCCGATTCGCAGATCGCAAACGCCCACCTTCTGTCCGGTGTCGTCCAAAATGTCGAAATAGTACGCAGGCACCCAGTTCCGCGCCGGATCGCCTGGGAAAGTGTGATCCAGCCGCAGGGCGATTTCTTCATTTTTCAAATCGGATGTATCCAAAAAAGACATACAAATTTCTCCAGTGCAACCTATCATTGAAAGTACTTCTCGGATATGAGCAGCTCCAATACCCTTGCTTCGCGTTCAAACATTATGGGATTATATGGGCTCGCGTCCACACTGCGGTTCTTTTGAATTGCCATCAAGGGCGTAACATATTCCAATGTATAGGTTTCCTGCGCCTCGTAAGCGTCCAAATTCTGCCGAACTGCTTCCGGCTCCGCTTCGCACAGGTAGTAGTAATTATCCTGGACAAAGCATTCAGAGGCATCCATGTCGCTCTGCTGAATCCGGTGGACATAGCCGTATTCCTTGACCGTCTCAGGTTTGACCACAAGTCCGGCTTCCTCCCGCGTCTCTCGGATCATTGCTTCCACTGGGTTCTCTCCGTTTTCAATGCCGCCCCCTGGGAACTTGTAGTAATCGTATTTCAGGCTGTGGATCATGGCGATTTTTCCATCCCTTATGATGATGCTGCGGGCGGAGTTGCGGACGAAACGGTGGGTGCAGTATTCATAGTCCTTCTTATCCATCTCAAATAATAATCTCATAGCAATTCCTCAATCAGACATGGAATACTTAATATCTCTGAAAGGCTGTCCACTGTAAAATCCGGAACCTCTGCCTCACAGGATGGTTTTGCAAATACGGCGATCCCTTTTCTGATTCGGATGGTTTTCATGCCCAACTCCTTGGCAGGGCGGATGTCGTTATCCAGCCGATCACCGACCATGACGGCGTTTTCCGGTTTGCAGTCTGCCATGGCCAACGCCCGCGTGAAAATCTCCTTTTTCGGTTTGGATATGCCCATTTCTGCGGAGGAAGCAATCACCGAGAAATACCGACCAAGCCCCCAGGCGTCAAGACGGTCTTTGGTTCCGGGCTTCTGATTTGCAATGATACCAAGTTGATAACCCTTGTCGCATAGAGCCCGCAAGGTTTCCTCGCAATCATCAAAGGGAACCTCGTCCTCGCTGTGCCATGGCGTTTTGTTGAGAGCGAAATACTCGATTGCCTTTTGATCTCCGTTATATCCCGCTTTGGCGTATTGGATACGCTTTTCGGAAAACTGCTCGAAGGTGATGGAGGTGCCTCGGATCATGTCTCTGATCCGATGATTATAGGCTTCTTCCTCGTCCACCAGCGTTGAACCAATATCAAAGAAGACCCAACGAATTGCGTTCATATTATTCATCCCCGAGATTTAAGTCCTGGCATTTTTGGATGGCAAGATCATTGTTCTGCTCCGCAGCTTTCTTATACCAGTGCTTTGCCTTTTCCATATTAACAGGCGTCCCAATCCCTTCTTCATAGAAATATGCGAGATTGAATTGGCCGTCACGATCACCATGCTCTGCGGCACGCTGCGTCCAATAAAACGCCTTATCCGCGTCCTTCTCCACACCGATCCCGTCATAGAAAAAGTAGCCCACTTGACATTCGGCAAGGGGATAGCCCTTCTCAGCAAGTTCCATGTGTCCTTCAAAGCACTTCTCAAACTGCTTTGTGTTCCAGTATTTCTCGATCAGTTCATTGCAACGGTCAAACTCCGAACATGGTTTATAATAAGTTTCTGCCATCTTCAGTACCTCAATCAAATCATTTCATTCCGCCATGCGTGGGTTCGGTTTTGTGTCAAATCAAATAGAGCCTCATAAATACGTATCCATCCTCAATCGTGTCGGAAAGACAAAAGCCCTGCTTTATCCAGAACTCCTGCGCAGCAATATGTTCCATCTTTACTGGAGCAGAGATTCTGCAGGCAGAGAATTCCCTTTGCAAATACTCAATACAGAGCTTTACCGCCTTTGATCCATATCCCCTCCTCTGAAATGCATCGTCAATTAAGAAGTTGATGATTTGATAATTGTCTTCTCCCACATACATGGAAACAAACCCAACTATCGTGTCATCGCTGTATATGGCAAACGGCCTTGTGTCTTGATAGTAAACCCATGCCTCCGCCAGTGAATAGGTCACAGGATCCACAAAATCCTCATTCTCTACACTTGCTCTCAAAAGCAGGCATTCTCTGAAGTTATCTTCACTGATGGCTCGCAGCTCAATCATCGGATTATCCCCCTGCGTATGCTTCACAACTTACTTCTCCTATCATTTCATCAATCTGTCGGTACAGTTCCTCATACGCCTGATCTGCTATCGGCTTTTTCGGCGTCCAGAATGCATGGAGCTCCTGAAGCTCCGGTGAATCTCCCAAAAGTGCCTTCACCTTCTCATACGCAAAGTCATTCGCTTCCCGTTCATAGGGCTGTCCAAGATATAGTTCCGTGAAATAGTCTATTGATCCATCGAGCTTGCATTCTTTCCATTTGCCGTCAACGAGTTTATAACAAGTTCCATCATATTGGATGACATAGAGGCGGCTCCTGGAAATCAGCCCGTCAAAGCGCTCCGGGTGCAAATACTGCAAGGCATGGCGAAGCTCATGAAACAGATAGAACATCTGCTCGTACTCCGGTTGAGATTGGAGCATCTCTTTGTTGATGAACAGCGTATTGACAGTTGGATCAAACGTACCGTTGGCCGTTTCATATCCCTCCGGCATGTCGTAGGAAAGGTTGATCGGTAAACTGTTTTCTTCGCAGTACATACGAAAGTGTTTTTCATAATCTACCATGTTACTCATATCTGCACTCACTGCACTGCGTGAGGTTCCGAATCTGTTTCTCCGCCCGTTCACAGGCGGCTTTGTTGTCAGCCTGAAACGGTTTGATGTAGATCGTATCTTTCCGTACAGTCCATGTGGCAATGCATTGTCCCTTATGTAGGATGACCGGTTTGATGATCCCCTGGAGGTTGTAAACATCACGAAGATGTTCCGTTGGTACCATTCCGTTCTCTTTTTTCTCGTATCCTACCAGAAGCGGATCGAATCCAGGCAGTACGAAAATCGCATTTGTGGCCTTTGAATCATAGACAGTACCCGTTTCCTTAATGACAACGCCGTCGATCCAGATAAGCATACCCGATGAAGCCGAGACACATTGCTCCATCAGCCTTTTTGCTTTTGATCTCGTATAGCGGAAGAAATATACAGCATCACTGATGGAGCATGGAGCATAGTTTTCAAGATAACGCTTCATCTGTTCGAGTTCTGCTTGTTCCGCTGACATGATTGACATCTTCGGCGCAAACGCATAGGAAAGGTCGTCGGATATAGTCTGGATGATCTCGCCCCGCTCCATGAGGATACGGGGAAGTCCACCCCAGGCATTAAACAAATAATCCATCGTTTCCTTCGACGCTCCGCTTTCCTGAAAGGATCTGACGATGTCTTTTCTCTTTGTGACGCCGGCCTCGATCAGGCGGAGCATCCGATCCTCGGCTTGGCACTTGATCGCATGGGAGACAACGGAATGATCATCCCAATATTCTTTCATGTAGGGAGAACGATTGCCCTCATGCATATAGAGGTCATAATCGCAAAACTCATGGATATGCATGGTTCGGCGCAACGTCCATGCACGGAAGTATCTTTCTGGCTCGGCGTCCATGTCAATGCCGCGCACTTTAGCAACCCATTTGGAGTATCGGAGAAACTGGCTTTGAATGCCGAGCATATCTGTTACCGAGATATCACTTCGGCATAGCATGCTTCCTATGTGTTGTGAAACGATGTCAGTCTTATTCATTCTTCCTCCATACCCGCATCACTTCAGATCATATACCCACTGATCACCATCTTGCCGGTAGAAAAACTCGCTCAAACCATCCTCGACAAAAACACGAATCATATCCTGCATATCAAGGGACAATTTCAGGCTTGTGAGCTGATCCATCTCTGCCCACCAGACCTCACCCTCATTTGAAGATTGCAGGACGCCATCAAATCGGTTCGTTTTATAGAACAGCACTACATATCTGCATTCATTTTCAACCCAATCTTTGATTCCGCATAATTGTGGCGAGTAGATATCCAATCCTGTTTCTTCTTTTACTTCTCGGATTACTGCGTCCGAAAATGATTCTCCCAGCTCGACATGACCGCCGGGAAATGTGACTCCAGGCCAATCCTTCTTTTTCCTGTCTATAACCACGACCTTATTACCATCGCTTATCATACACAGATTCGTAAATTCGACTTTTTCAACCATAGCCATTTCCTCGTATATCTTTGCTTATAAGCACTCTCTGCGTTTCGCTTCGTCTATCAACTTCGGTTGGATTAGCGGATACGTCCACTGATCTACGAGCTGATCCGTAATAACAATTCGCTCGATCTCGCTATGCAGTTCTGGCTCAAAAGAATGGATGTCTGCGTAGTAAAGCATCCCAAAGGTTTCTTCCCCGTTAAAGTTATCTGGAGCAGTAACGGAATACACACAAACCGGCTTCAGTGTGTACCTAATTGCACCTGTTTCTTCATAGAGCTCTCGCTTGGCGGTGTCCATAATGGATTCGCCGTCTTCTCGGTGACCGCCGGGAACCTCGTATGTATTTCTTTTCCTGTGCTTGCAAAACACCCATTTATTGTTTGTCTTTGCTATGATGACAGCAAATTTCAGCAAGCTGTCATCAACTTCATCGTAAAACTTTACCTCGACCATTTCTCATGTCCTCCACGAATTCCGTTATGATCACTCATACTCTGTCCTAAGTGTCAAGTGTTCTGGAAGGTTGAATATGGCTGTTTTGAGAAAGATCGGATAGAAATATTCATTCTGCAAACGCTCAAATTCCAGCCATTCAAAGTCGTGCATATGCTGACCCTCGTGAAGCGTGAATCGTTCACCTTTATCTAACAGGCCTGTTTCTGAAACGTCCATCAGAAGGTAGAGGCAGATTTCGTGGTAATGCAGTTGATCCACATCTTCGGTGAAAAAGCCTTGGTTCAGCCATAACGGGCGGACGATCTTTGCTTTGATATTCAGTTCTTCTTCCACTTCTCTGACAGCAGCGTGTTCAGCCGTTTCGCCCATCCGAACTCTGCCTCCGGGCAAATAGTAATACGGGGAACGCTCGTCGTGCATGGCTAATATTCTGTTCCCCGAAAGTATGATGGCACAGACTCTGTAATTAAACTTGTCTTGTCCTGAAATAAAGGAAATGTCCATTGGGTTCTCCTTCATAAAATGGAATGTGTATTACTCAATAACCTTATCCGAATATGGCATCAACAACTTTCTTATTTCAACCAGATTCACCGTTTGATATTTATCTGCCCATTTGAGAAGTTCTCTCAAGGACTTCAAATTCTCCTTTTTGCCTTTTTCCAGGCCAAGTTTTCTTCTGACAAATCTTCGTATAATTCGATACCTGTATTTATATCTCGGGACGTTCAAGACATAAATGCTATCCGCATCTGCAAAGCATTGCTGACACCATGCATAATAGACGCCCTCAATGATCCAATCGTTATGACTGAGCACATCATTAAGAAGCCTATCTCGCTCATCCGGCGATCTTTTAATACCGTAAGAGGCAGATTTGTTATCCCATTGCAGATCATCTAAGTCAAAATGCGAGATACCAAGTTCTTTGGAGAGTTTTCTGCAAGGAAAGATTTTCCGCTCCCTGGGCCTCCTATAATATGAATTTTCATCATGCCCTCACAATACCGTTCTTCCTTCGCAAGGTTGGCAGTCATTCAAATGCAAGCAGATTGCCCAGATGTATCGAAAACCCAAGCGACTGATACATCTCCACATCACAGTCTGCACAGCCAACGGTCAATGACTCTACACCGCTGTCTTGCCGGGCATACTTTACCAATTCTCTTGCAATGCCTTTATGCCGATATTCCGGGCAAATATAGAAATCTTCAAACACACCGCTTGCAGCGTAATTGAAGGTGGAAAAACCGATCGTGATCGAACAGCAGCCCGTTAATGTCATTCCATCCCAGGCACCGTAAAACATGATCCGATTCTCTTCAATTGCTTCCTTCAGCCGATTCAGATCCTGTTCTGTAGGCATATCCTCTTCAATTTCTGCTTTATACGCCTTTTGCAGTTCCCACAATGCATCAGTCTGAGAAACCGCTATTCTGGAATACTCCATCGTTACCTCCGTAGTATTAATTTTTTGGAACCAGTGAAATGATACCGGCACAGTATGAAATCCTCGTAAAAGCGAGCGAGGGAAAAGCCTTCTTCAGCTCATCCACAACGAAGTACATTTCATCATCATCCCATTCGACACCTGTGTCCTTCCGGCACTGTTCCAGTTGCCTTCGGTTAGCAAAGGCCACGTCACCGATCAGAATCTGTCCGTCTGGGTTCAGATGATTGCACAGCACACGCAGGAAGGAGACCTTCTGTTTATCGGTTAGATGATGCAAGGAGTAGGTCGCTACGATGAAGTCATAGCGCTGTGCCAAGAGCGGCTCTACCAATCCCTGTGTGAAATCGCCCTGATATAGATGAGCGTTGGGCATCTTTTCGGAAGCCAGCTCAATCATCCGCGCTGAAAAGTCCTGGCCGTAGATTGTGCAGCCATTTTCGTATAACTTCGTTGTGAGCGTTCCGGTGCCGAACCCAATATCCAGAACAACAGCATTCGGCTTCTCCATGATGGTCTTATAGATGGTTCCCAGCACATCCTTGTATCCGGCGAAAGGATAGGTGTTTTCTTCGTCAGATAAGCCTACAGATTTATCGTATCCGTTTGCCCACAAGTCGAATCCTTTATTATCAAGCATTGATATCCTCCAAATTGCGGTGTTCGTTTGGCTTACTCAGAAAGTGCCTCCGCAGCAGTCCGTACCATTTCGGCATACTCGGCTTTAACATCTTCGGGAGACTTAATTGCAACTCTTCCTCCAAACCCAAATATCCAGCTATAAAAGACGCTGCCAACAGAGGTTTCGATTACGGCGCGGAAGGATTTCATATCATTGGCCAGCACATGAACATCTTTGCCGAACTTATCTATAATTGCATCCATGACATCGTTGCTGCACACCAATTCGATCTGCTTTCTCTGGCCGTTGTACATCCGAAACATTGAGTTTAGGTAGACATTCAGGTCAAAGTTCTTCGGAGGCTGCACAGCGTCTTCATCAAGGATTTTGGGACATCTGGCAATGCGATCTACGCGGAAACTGCCGATCCCTTTGTGCTTTTCAGAGAAGCCAACCACATAATAGTAATCGCCATTCCAAATCAGCTTATACGGACTAAACACATAGGTGTAGCCATCGTATTTCAGCTTCTGCTCCTTTCGGACATTGTAGGTGAAATACTGGAACGACACTTTCTTGCTGGCATTGATCGCGTCGTTCAACGCCTCCATGATGTAGTAGACCTTCTCGTTGTCGGCTTTGAGGCGATTCTCTACGTCAACATTGCGAACAAGCTTCTCCGTATTATACTGGCTTGTGAGAGAACCGAGCTTTTCAACCAGGGCGGCGCTCTTCTTCTTAGGTATGAATCTTGCAGACTCTACAGCGTCAATCAATGTCTTGAGCTCAGGCAGATCGAATCTCCGGCCAATGAGCGAGAAACGCTTTTGCGTCGAAGGGACAACCTCAATTTCAACTCCGAGCTCCTGGAGTGCTTTTATGTCATCACCCACAGTTCCGCGAGAGGTTGAAATACCATAGTCTTTTTCGAGCTGCTCCATGATCTGAGCTATCGTCAGATAATGGTCCTCATCTGTCTGCTCATAGAGCATCTTAGCCACATAGAAAGGGCGAAGTTTTGCTTTTATATCCATATGAATCTTCCTTGTCTATTCAGCATAGAACTTCTGAACAAGCTGTTGCATATTGCTCATAAGAGGGCAACTCTTTAATTTTTGCTTGTTGCCGTCTTCTTCTGCTCGGCAGAGATCCGCTGTTTGGCCCAAGCAGCTTTTTATACAATTCGCTTTGGCAGACATCATTCCATTCATCTATTAGCGTCTTGGTAGTTTCGACGACTTTCATATGAGTGTCGTTTTCCCCATCAAACTCTGGAATAATCTTGTAAGGTAGCGTATGGATGTGTCTTTTTCCGAAGCCACCTTCAGGTTGAAAATCTGAGATGGCTTTCCAAAGTGCAGAACTGTTCAGCAGTCCCGTGATATAAATCGCCTCTTCTTCTGTCGCGGCAAGATACCAGTATAGCGTCTGATCAATTACGAGCCGGCTTCTGTCATGGTTACGGAGATTGATATACGACGCACAAGGATTTGATCCGCTCGCGTTTGAAAGGACAAGGTAATCTCTCGTCGAGAAATTCTGCTTATACAGTTTTCCATATATATTTATCGTATCGCTGAGAAAAGGAACGAGATCTTGCTCGACCGCGTCAGTTATTTGCTGAAACACATACACCGTACTGGCATTTAGCAATGCAAGGTCTGATGGAAAAAGTGGATTCCAATTTCCCTGAACCTTCCTTCCGGGGATCAGTGCTTTTGCGGGTTCTGCCATAATAAAGGGCGACAAATGTTTTGAAATATAAGCATCGAAGATGAACTCTCTGTCGAAGTCTTCGGCGACCAAATCATTACATAGGTTTTTCTTGCTTTCGCTCACCAAATACCAAAGGTCACCGGTTCGCTCTATTGGCGCAATATCCCAATTGCCATTCGGTCTCTGCGTAAAAGAATGAAAGAGTGCTGTCCTTGGGAAGAGATCGCAACCCTGAGCAAATCCAATCGAATCCCCCGAAATGACATCTGCCACATCAACGTCTCTGCCTTTGTTTGTCCAGGCACTTCTGCTTCCTTGACGGTTCAGAGTATACGTGCAATCCTCATACACGCTTGTAGTTTCGTATACGCGGCCAGAAATGATTTCCGGTGTAGTTTGGCTTTTTTCGCCGGATAAGACGATTGCCTTGTTCTTAAATGTTTCGACTGGCAGTTCCCAAATAGCAGAAATTTTCGCATCGAGTCCAGCATCGGAAGACAAGTATTCTTCTTTTCTGAACGGCTCGTGGTTTAGTCCACTCATGAGGCTTGCAGGCATAATATAGCTAAAGTGGGCGCCGTCTTTGAGATAACGGTCAATGGAGCTGACGAGGAAAATCGTCGCAAGCTCCATATGCGGATGTGCTGCACCGTGAGGTTGGATTGAGTACCGTCGCGCAATTTCTCGTAGTGCATTTTTGTATGGGTTATCGGCAAGCTTGCTCATAGCCATCCATGGCGGATTGGATACGATGCAATTAAACTGCTGCTCTGTGAGGCCAGGGCGATAACTGTTGCTGATAATAAAGTACCAGATACCATTTCTGCCTTGTCGCTGGAGGCTTTCGAGCTGTAGAACCAGTTGTGTTGTAGTTTCGGCGAGTTCGGCTTTCTGATTAGACTCAAGGCCAGTTCCACTCTCTTGTCCGACAGCTTCAATCAACGCTTCTGTTGCAATGGCACCGTTTCTTGCTTCAGGAGCTGCCGCTCTTGCCATCGCAAGCCGGTAAACTTTTGAGATAAACGAATCGAATACCTTCCTGTAGTTGGGAGAAAAGAGAAAAGCTGGGATTCTGATCTGTTGCTGATTAAGTACAAGGATATAGTAGTCTTCTCCCTGTGTCGGCATTCTGTGCATAATCGGTGTTGCAACAAAAAGAGAATCGGCATGGTAAATCGGAACTGTAATACTTCCGGTATGGACTGGGAAAAGATCTCGCATAGCCATGATCCAGTTTACTTTGGCAAGCATCACTGCAAGAGGGTCAATATCAAAGCCCATAACAGCCGAGAAAATAATAATGTCTTTCCTCGTATTGTAGTCGTCTGCGGAAATTGCATATTTCTCCCGTACTGCCTTAATCGACTCTATGAGAAAAACACCCGAACCACAGCACATATCCATGATGCGCGGTACTTCATCTCCGATTTTGTCTATGTTATAGTCGACAATATCTCTGGCAATCCAGTGTGGGGTAAACTCCTGGCCAAGCATTAAGCGGTGCTCTCGATTGGCGAGTTGTGCGAGCAATCTTCCGAAAATATCCTGTTCTCCAAGCCGGGAAAAATCGTATGCTTTGAGTCGATTTTGAATCTCTCTGGCGCAGGGAATAAAGCTTTCAACATATGGAGTGTTGTTTAGCCAGCCAAAATAATCGTAATCGACAAAATTGTAGATGTTTTGCCTTGAGAAGTATTTACCGTCTAGAATTGCTTTAATCTCATCATCGGAGCTAATAATTGCCCGTCCTGACAGAATGTTCGCACATAGAACCTTTGCCACCGTTACGAGATAGAATTCACTGACATACGTCTCCTGAGAAAACGAACCATAATCTGATGCGCCAAGATATGCTATAAAGTTCTGCCAAACTTGCTTGATTAGATCTGTATAATCAGGCTTTTCTTGCATTGCTCTTTGAATTGTTTCAGAGATCACACCTATTGTTTCACGGTAGAAACTACTCTCGACGCCAAAGTCGGTGGCAAGTGTTTTGGCGTTAAGGAGACGCGATTCGTCTCTCGCCATGAACTGTTCGATGAATTGTTCAAAACGAGCAAATTCATCATCCGTCCCGACCGAGAGGTCAACAAATGTTGTTTGTTCGAGCTCAACATTATCTGGACCAAGCAGCCTTCCTTCCACTGGCTCGTCGATAATTCGAACCCTATACCCATACCATCGGACGGTATCAGAGAGTACGCCAAGCACCTCCGACTCTGGGATGCCGATGTTGCAAAGCGCAGCAGAATACTCTTTTACCTGATGATATCCCTCAGCAAATATGCCTTGAATCGTTAGATTCTTTTCATATTCGATGGCGGTTTTCCCAACCACTGCATCAACGAACCCGTCCCGATTTCCTCGCGCAGAAGAGAAATGAACATGTTCTTCTGTGCCTTGCATATGCGCCTGTACCCACCAAGGGTATTCGGGAAAGATGCTTACGAGTCTGGAAGAAAGATAATGTCGGATTCTATCCTCAACTGCACCTTCATTGATGAGTGCTTGGGCATGTACGGCAAAGTCACGTAGTTGTTCTCTGTTCATAATCTTGTGCTCCGTTCTTTATACTTTTGCATGAGCAATTGTTGCATTCGTGCGGTGATCGTATCACCATCAAAAGCAGACACCACGATATCATCTATTATATCCTGTACATTCTGTGTCATTTTGCCTTCAAGAATAAGCGTCTCACCGACTCTTTCTAACATATCAAGCTTGTCTTGCGGGAGTTTGGGTAAAAGAAGTTTCTTAAGATGGCTGGCTTCAACTTTGAGGGCTCCGCCACCCATCACCGTGCAAGTCAGTTCCAGAGACAGTTTACTCCAAGTCGAATTGAGCAACGCAAAGACGATTAAAATGTTTCTTTCGGCTCTGCCCCAAAGCGTTACCATGTTGGCATCGATTGCAATAGGAGTCTCCGTACTCTGCTGTATATAGAGGCATTCAGCCTTGTTGGCAGAGACTCTTGTCATGCAAAGATTCGGAAGATGCCGATCCGCCATCTTTGGTAACCGGAACCATTCTCGGACAATTTGTTTTCCGTCCGTTTTTTCATTGGGTTTAACAGCACTAAAGTCTTTGAATCGACGGCCTTTTTCATCTTGGTAGTCTTCGGCCCTGGCAATATAATCCTTGAGCTGCCCGCGAATAGCTCCTTGAGGATAAAGAACTCCAGTGACAAGTTTGTCAGGACAGACAACTAAGCCATCAATTTCTCCCCTATTCTGTAATGTTAAGAGAATATCATCCTTGTAGAAGCGATATTTTTGGCCGCCTTGATCCCAGGCCCTGCTACGAACAGAATAAGTTTCGCCCCCCGCATCTTCTATTGAGACATAGAAGAAGTTGTTAGCCCCGGTCCGAAGCCCTTGGCCGCATTCGATTCCCATATCGGCCAACGTCAGATACTCAGCTTCATTGTCGCCGACAATCACTTTTAGCTCATGCGGGAGCTCTGTCTTATTCGTAAAGAACACTCTGTCCGTCGACTCCACCCATTTATTGGCATTTTTCGCCACATGGAGCTGAGGAAATAGCGAAATAGTCGGCTGAGAATAATCTCTATCAATCTCTATGATCTGCGTCGTATGTTTCGAAGCTTCGTTCAGGTCACGTATGTCGATTCGCTTCGCAACAACAAGGCAGGTCTTAACTAATGCTTCTGGAAACCAGTTTGCGTTGGTATCCCTGGTTATCGTCTCAATCTGAAATAGCTTCATCAAGAGATACTGAATTGGAGCGGCATAGTCACGATTGAGCCAGGTCTCTGGAACCACAATAGCAAGATAGCCATTCTTCTTTACAAGCGCAGCACAAAGAATCCAGGCCGGAACCGCCATGTCAGCGAGACCAGAATAGTTTTCTGAAAGACATAGAAGCAAGGTCTTCTCTGCATCTGAGAGATAGGGAATTGCCCGAATCAGCTCAACAAGGTTTTTCCTAATCTCCTGCGACGATGGCATCGTTTCATCGTCTCCGTCCTGAAGCTGATACCGGACGTAAGGAGGATTTGTAATCACCAAATCCCATCCTTCGGCAGTAATAAGTTGAGAGGTTTTAAATGCGTCGCCAATTACGATTTTCGCATTCGGAAGCCTCGTGGTGCATTTTTGGGCGACTATTTCGTCGATTTCGACTCCGAGCATTAGTGGGGCGCATGAAGTGTGATCCCGAACGGAAACAAGCATATCTCCTATTCCGACCATCGGATCAACGACCGTTTTCCATTCTTGATTCTTCGGTAACAGTGAAAATAGCATATCCGCTACTTGTTTCCCTGAAAAATACTGCCCGAATCTTTTTTTATGAAGGGCATCGGATTGAATTCTTTTCATATCATTTCGTCCCCGTTTGCCTTTGAATATAAGCATAAAACTCAGAAGCATCTAGCGTAACAGGGCTCCCGTATTCCATACATTTACCGATGTACAAGGAATAGCAATGTCTGCACTCAAGCTCCGTTTCGTGCGGATTCTCTTTAACAATCATTTGCAAGATTTGCTCTTCGTCCATTATTCCGTTTTTTCCCAAGCCAGCTTTTTTCAACAGGAACAATGGATCTCCTTGAACGGAGGTCTTTGATACGACTTGCTTGAAACTTGCCTGTGTCTTATCAAGGAAACTTGACTGCTTAATCTCAAGCCCTGAAATCTGTATCGCTTCCGAGAAAGCTCCCCACACAGCCGCCTTTGCGGCATGAAATACCACAGCGATAGGCCGATCATCTTTTGTGACTCTACGGATTTCTCCAAATACTCTTGCAAGCATATTCCTGTAGGTGTCGACATCCTTGTTCTGAGCAGCACTGATGATGACCTCACTGCTACGTTCTGTAACCGCAGGAAGCCATAGTTCATTAATCTGATTAACCTCAGCGTAAGGGATAAAGTCTCCGAACGGGGGGTCTGTGAACACAAAGTCTATGCTTTTATCTGGCTCAGACATGAACTCGCTTGAGATGTTTCTAACCTCTACTGTTCCATGACAATTTTCCAGCATTTTATATGCTTCTTGGAACGGTTTTGCTTTTCGTCTCAGTCCAAGTAGAATGTTTTTTTCTACCGGAAGTTTGCTTATATATAACACGCCACTTTGCGCTCCAGTCAGCACAAAATCCCGAGAATCATGCTTAGCTACGATTCTGGTCATTAGTGTACAGTGTGCGCCATTATAGCTTAGAAGTAGAAGCTTTAGCGCATTGGCTTCTCGCTCCGGATAACATTCCGCGAGTTTCCAGAGTTCTGACATGACTAGGTAGTTACGGCTTGTGTAGAAATGATGGAGATGCGAGATGCCAAAATGGTATCCTGCGCGATGCAGATCCCCCCATTCGATTTTTCTTGGATCATCACTTGGGGAGAATTCCTTTTCGAGTTTTTGAACGAGCGCAATATCATCCTCTGTCGCAATCCGATCCCAGTTTTCCTTTCCTGATGTTCCGTAAACCCAGGCAATCCTACGCTTTTTCCGAAGAATGGTTTTTTTCAGCAGTTTGTCGTAATGTTCCTCCGTGGCAAAGCTCATCGCTTCAACGAGAGAAGTTCTATGACAATGCGGACATTCGATTTTATCATAAAATGTCGCAGGATTTCTGGACGTCCCGTTCTTAAAGTATTCGATTTCAGCATCACATTCAGGGCAGATCAGCACTTCTGTCCAAATTGCATAGCGAATATAGCCATCTCTCCCGTCTGGAGATTTTGCAGCGTACATTCCAGATGCAAGCTTTTCTGCCTTTTTTATAAAGTCATCGACAGCTCTGGCATATTCTGCCGCCGTAAGACGATTAGTTATGGTCTTTGTAGCAAATGCGGCATATGTACCAATTTCATATAGGATTGCATTCCTTTTTCCCCAAATGGGCTCTACTCCTAATGCATTGGCTGTTTCTTGCATTTTTTCTGTTGGATGCTCAGCGAGAAGAGCCGCAATTCCAGTGCTCCCACTTCCTGCAAAAGCGTCGAGAACAGTATCGTCGGGGTTCGTTGCAGAAGCAATATAGACAGCAATTGCCTCTGGAGATATCTTTGTAGGATAGGGGAAGGTATTGTAGAACGATCCTCCACGCGTCGAAGGAAGCGGTTTGGAAAACAGTTTTTCTAAGTTTCGCATTTCTCCACTCATTCCTTAGTCAATTTTAGTCTTCTTCGATTACTTCCATGAGGTCCCCAATATCACAGTGAAAGACCTTGCAAAGATTCATCATAACTTCCATGCTGACCGGAAGATCACGATTCAACTTGGTCATAGCATAGGAACTAATCTCAGCTGCTTTCGCAAGCTCACTCTTCTTCATTTTGTTGTCTTTCATTAGACGCCACAGCTTATCGTAACGAACCTTCATATGATACCTCCATACAGCATGGATTAGAGCCACCGACTCGTGGTTACAATAACGCGCAATGCATTATACCACACTCCAGCTCATTTTTCAATGGATTTGGCTGATATTTGCATTATGCAAAGAAAAGGTGCGGCAAAATAGTCGCACCTTTTTTCGTTAATGGTGTAGTTGCATGTGAGAAGGGTTTAAGAGCTCATATTGCATAGCTATTTAGCAATGTTGAATATTGTCAGCCCATGTTCAGAGGCATAATTGACAGTATAAAATGTGCCGCCTGTTTTCTCGGTAAGAAAACAAATACATCTGCTGCTATTATCTACAAGGTGACGGTTTCGTTTGTGCATACACCCGTTATAGTAATCTTGTGATGTATATACTACTTTGTCAGCAGCCTTCATAATCCGGTTGTATTCTTCAATATCTTCTTGCTTCCAGCCTCTGGCTTGCGTTTTACAGGGTAAGACAAGAATAAGCTTAATTTTGGGATAGTCTTTTTTCAGGTCTAATACTGTCTGCGCAGCAAGAGTATCAAATCCCAAAGCTCCGCCAGCACCGAAATACAGATAGCCGTCCTTAATACTTGCAATAACTACATCCCTCAGCCGTTGGGTCACGCTCTCCAGTTGATCCAACGGTATTTTTCTATGACCGGTAAAGCAACAAGTTTGATTTATCATCGTTCAGCCCTCGACCAGTGCTTAAAGGCACTACTTTCCGTAATTATAATACTTATAGTATACGCCGCAGAGCAAACAATATCAATGGTCTGTGGAAAAACAGTTCCAATATTTATAGACTATATTCAGAACACAATGAGGTGCCTAAAATGAGTGAGATAGCAAAGACAGTTGGTCAACGAATAAGAAGTTACAGACTTCAGTTAGGATACAGCCAGGAAAAGGTAGCTGAGCTTTCCGGTTGCCATCCAACATATATTGGACAGGTCGAGCGCGGCGAGAAAAATGCTACGTTGGAAAGCATTGAAAAGATTGCTGCCGCAATAGAGGTTCCTCTCTCCAAGCTCTTTGATAAGATTGGAAGCACACCGGATGACAGCACAGATATCCCCGCAAAATGCTATGAGCTTCTGCTGACAAAAAACAAATCTGAACAAGAGCAGATCTACCGAATAATCCTCGAATTAGACAAATACAAGGACATTCATATGTAAGTGCCACCCCACGGGGTGGCATTTGCTGTTAATAGGCAGGAATCCCGTATCCCAGGATTTCATAGTAGCCTACAGCATAATGGTTTTCTCGGCAGCTATCACCAGAGTTTCCTTCGACCGTGTAGACAATGCCGTCCTCAACCCGCTCAACGATGCCAGTATGATCGGATTCGCCGTCCTGCGGGCCGGAGCTGCCCTTGTTATCCCAATCGAAGAAGATAATCATACCGGGTGCCGGTTCGATATCATTATCTGCCCACTGGCCTCGATCCTTGAACCAGTTGACACCGTTGACACAGCCTGCATATTTGGGAATGACACCAGTCTCGATATAACCGCACTGATCGGCACACCAAGAGACAAAGCAGGCGCACCACTCAACCCGAGATCCGAAACCGTACCAGCTCCAGTAGGGCTCGCCGCCCACATTGCCAAGCTGAGACAGCGCAACCGCAACAATCTGATCGTCAGCTCCGTAGATGCCGTAGAGAACAGATGCCCACATGCTGCTGTCTTGTGAGAGCAGCTCGGCAACCTGGGCTTTTTGATCCTCGGTGAAGCCGTACTGAGCCATCATTTCTTCTACGGTCTTATGACTTACAGTGATATACAGATATACCGTTGTTTCTTCGACTTCCTCTTCTACGATGTTGCCTTCTCCATCATCTGTTTCAACTATGACCGTTTCTGTCTTTTCCTCGGTTTCATAAGAAATCTCATTCATTTCCCAAAAGATATCTTTCAGAAGCTGTTTCTTTTCGTCGGTCATAGATGCCACCTCCTGCGGATTATCCGGGTTGTTGGTGGTCTTTACAGCGTAGATGGAAAGGACCTCCGGCCAGACTGCACGGGAGCCTGACATTTCAAGTTCGTCGTAGGTGTTGGAGTTCTTGATCTCATCAAGCTTGTTCTGATAGTCCAGGTTGATCTCCTGGACGACCTGCTGCATGGTCTGCGTAGAGCCGGTATCCTCAGAAGAGAAAAAGATCCCAAAACAGGATGCCACGATAAGACCGATCAAGCAGATAACGATAATCACTACGACTGCTACCCAACCTCCGGCGGCAATGGCAGCGATTAGTTCTTTGATGGCTGCGGCAATCGCTTTGATGGCTGCGGCGATTGCTTTCGCTGCCGCTACTGCCGCTTTGTATGCCGCAATCGCAGCCTGCCTTGCCATTTCAGCAGCCTTCTGTGCGGCCTTAGCGGTCGCCTGGGCTGCTTTTTGCGTTGCCTTGGCCGTTCTCTCAGCCGTTTTAATGGCCGCTTTGGAGGTCTTCTCCGCTGTCTTAATTGCCTTTTCTGAAGACTTAACCGTGCCTTTTGCACCGGTCTTCACAGTCTTCTTTCCAGCAGAACGGGCGGACTGTTTAATCGTGTGTTCCGTCCGCTCCGCAGTCTTGATGGTCTGATTTCGCTTTCCGCGTACAGCATTCTTTCGGACTTCACCACCTGTAGACGCTGTTTCTCTGACGGTACTCTGTTGGTGGGCACTCTTCCTCTGTCGAACAGTGTTCTTATTTTGTGCAGTTGTCTGATGTGAATGGGTCTCCTGAGAAGAATTTATCTCAGATCGGGCTTGTTCCTCCCTGTGTAAGCGCTCTTCGTAGCGGTTGACCCGTTCCTCATTCTTTTCAATCCGCTTTTCCTCACGATGTTTCCGATATGCCTCTTTGCCTTTATTGACAGCCTTTTTCGTCTCGGCTGACACATCATGACCGACACGATCTGCAACATCTTCTGCAGCATAGCGGATCTTATCCTCCGCATATTCAGACGGCGTGACCTGGCCATCGTCCATCAGATTTTCAAACTGATCCTTTGTCCTGACCAACGCCGTCTTCATACGCTCGGAGGCAACAGCCGCTTTATCAATGACCTTGATATCCTTCACGCTTTCTCTCGTCTTAATCCTGCTCATAGCTATCGCCTCCTTCCTCAAAGAACAGGATTAAACCTTCTTGGCAACTACCACGAAGCGCCCATTGGTGTAGGTGTATTCACAGGTGGAAAGCGTGATAAGGTGATCTCCGTACTCGGCGTCCACGCCGGTGTCATAGAGCTGGCGAAGATGAACACTATTCATGAAGTTCTTGAAGTGTTCCTCATCCATATCTGTAAACTGATTGTACCGGAAGGTGTCGTTGTTCGTATCAAAGCGGAAGACCGCCACGATCTGATACTCTCCGAAGCCGAACAGGGTATCAAGCTTAATGGTCGGATGCTCGTCATAGAAGTCCTTGCTGGCATAATTGCAAAGGTCGTGGAACATCGTTTCGTTCTTCATGTGATGCCCGTAGATGACGTAGTTGTTGCTCTCTCCCATCACGCAGTCCTCGTCAATATACGGAACGCCGTAATCGCTGTACTCCTTCTCAAAGCTGTGCTTCAAATAGTAGTTAGGATTATTCGGTGCCCACATGACCGGGTAGTTGATGTTCGTGTCGTCGATGGAGATCCAGCCCACAAAATCGCTGTTCTGATCGAAAAGGGCTCTGTATTTCTCCATTGCCAGCTCTGCTTCTCGCGCAGCCAGTTCTTCCTCAGAGATTGTCTCACTTACGGGCGCGTCTTCACCCGGCTCGGGGACAGGCTCCTTGTCGAGTTCGCTCTTGTCCACATCAGCAATCATATTGGACAAGTCCTCAAACTGCTGTGCGCTGTTCTTTTGATCCTGATACTGGTGATGAAACACGACGCCAGAGAATACCGCGATCCCGCACAGAACCACAATAGCGGCGATGCCAATGATCTTTTTGATTTTCATTTCAAATTACCTCCATAAAAGATTGAGGACAGGGTTAATCCTGTCCTCTTGCGAATTCGCCCTCACCGGGGCGCGTGGTCATAAGCTGATAGAGCTTTGTATCATGCGGGAACTGATTGATGAACGGGACAAGCGCCGAACCGTACTTAATCAGACCGCAGCCTGCGTCAGCATTGGTGATATAGCTCATCTGCTCATTGGAAATGTTGAGAAGCCTTGCGAGCTTCTCGCGGTCAGACGCTGCCTGGTTCAGCATGATAACAAACTCAGAGTTTGAGAGCATCGTGCTGGCCTGAACGGAGTCAAGCAGGTACTCCACGTTCTGCGTAATCGCAGTCGGATAAGCATTACGCTTACGGAACTGACGCCATGCGGAGTTGAAGAACTGCGCCGAGAACTCATTTTCAAACACCACATGAAACTCGTCGATAAAGACATGGGTGCGCTTGCCCTTCTTCCAGTTCAGCGTCACACGGTTCAGCATGGTATCGGTGATAACCAGCAGTCCGGTGGGCTTGAGCTGAGAGCCAAGGCCGTGAATGTCGAACACCACAATGCGCTTGTCCAGATCGACATTGCTCTGCTTGCCGAAAATGTCCAGCGATCCGGTGGTATAAAGTTCAAGAGACAAAGCGATCTGCTTTGCCTCCGGTTCAGGCTGCTCCAGGAGCATATCACGCAGCGTACAGAGCGTCGGGACGGTCCCGTCCTCTGCGGCATTGCGATAGACATTGGTAATGCAGCGGTCAATGATGGACTTGTGCTGAGGGCCGACGCCCTTTTTGTCGATCTGCTCGATCAGCGACATGATGAACTCAGACTTCACCACGATGGGGTTGTTCTCACCGTAGCCGTCAACCATATACATGGCATTCAGCCTGTCCCTGCCTCCGGCAGAAACCCTGATAACCGATCCGAGATTACCCATCGCCTCCACCAGCGGCGCATACTCGCCTTCAGGGTCGCAGATGAGGATATCGTCGTCGGTGTTCAGCATAAGGAAGGTAATCAGCTCCTTGGCAGAGAAACTCTTGCCGGAGCCGGGAACACCCAGCAGAAACGCCGATTGGTTCAGGAGGTTTGCCTTGTTGCACATGATGAGGTTGTGAGAAATCGCGTTCTCACCGAAATAAATACCCCCTTGATCCATGATTTCCTGCACCTTGAACGGCATCAGAACCGCGAGGCTCTCGGTGGTAAGCGTTCTGAACGTGTTAATCTTTCTGACACCAATCGGAAGGACCGTGTTCAGTCCGTCCGTCTGCTGAAACTTCAGCGTTGCCATCTGGCACATGTGCTTTCTCGCAGTAGAGAGGATTGTCTCGGTGTCCAGATCGAGCTGCTCCTTGGTATCTGCCGTGATAACCATCGTCACAACGGCAAACATCATGCGCTGGTCTCTGGTCGTCAGATCGTCCAGGAACTCCTTGGACTCCTTGCGCTGGAGCTCCATATCATAGGGAACGACGGCGCTGAAATTGTTGTTCTGATTCTGCTTGCGCTGCCAATTGGTGATATTGGTTTCAACGCCCAGCAGTCTGTTCTCGACCTCGCGTACCGCTTCATCCGTAGGAATGGGGATCACGTCGATGGACAGCATCAGATTCCGGTTCAGCTCGGTAAGCTCAGAGAGCATACTATCTTTGATATAGCTCGCGTAGTCTTTGAGGAAAAGAACTCTTGCGAACTTTTCTCCGAGCTTGATGTGGTCTGCGCTCCGCTCCACACTATCCGGACAGATATAATCGCGGAAGTCGTGACCCATCCGTGCCTTCTTATTGATGTTCATCTCAAAGGCAGTCTCATCGCCGGGGCGGTAAAAGTCGTGAAGGATACGAAGTCTCTGTACCGCATTGAGTGCAATGCACTTGGAACCGAGTCCCGTGAAATGGGTCGTCAGATCCGCCCCGACTCTGGCAAAATATGCTCGCGCTTCCTCAATGTCCTTCTTGCTCACGGAGATGGTCACATACTTTTCCTGCGTGATGCCGTTGGCTCCGGTGGCCTTATCCAGGAGCATATTGTTGTACTCCATGCGGTAACCGTCCAGCCCGTCACGCTTCATCGGCATGAGAATGGAGTCCTCAAAATCCGCCTTGTTCAGTCTGTGGTTGTTGATTGTGATCTTCGTGGTTGCACCGCTATCCAGACCGTTCAGGAGCTCGGAGTAGGTCAGGAACATGCTTTCCTTATCCTCTCGGCTTGCCACCATATAGTTGATGTCGCTGAACCTGTAGGTCTTGGAAAACTTGTTTCCGACCTTAAAGATACCGTCAGGCCAGATACACTTGATTGGGATCAAATCCTGCACCTTCTTCGGCACCATGAACTTCTCTTTATCCTGAGACAGGATTGTTTTGATACTTTTAATCATTGCCTTTGTAGACCTCCTTTTCCTTGGCGTCGATGGTGTCCTTCAACGCCTCGTAGTAGATATTCACCGGCTCAAACTTGATCTGCTTCGGCTCAATCATCTCTGACCGCAGCCACGCCCACACAAACTGCTCTGCCGTCATCCCGTTATAGGAGATAAATCCCATTGCGGCGAAAGGAGCCGCGCCGAGGATGCACATCCAGGAAACGGTTTCCGTTCCAACATGGGGCTTGAGCGCAAAGTACAGCACGATAGCAACACCAACAGCCAGCAAAGAAAAAACGAACTGTCTGAAGGACAGTCCGAAGAACATTGACTCGGTATAATTCCGAATCTCTCTATTGATTTTTACTTCCATTTTCTTTCCTTTCCCGACGGGCAGCTTCCTGAAGCTCCGCCTTGCAGACACACTCATCTGTAAGGCAGTTCACTTCACGGTTTTTCCTGCCGCCGTAATAGAGACAATACTTGCAATCGCAATCCGCTACGGTATAGCCGCGCCACTTATTCATGATTCTCTTTGCCATGACGCACCTCAGATTCCCATCATTTCTTTGACAAGGCGATCCGCCATCTTCACAGCACCGACGAGGATCAGCATGTTAAAGATCAACTCACCGATATAGCTCCAGACCATAGACGCCGCTGTCGCGCTTGTGTCCACGACAGGCGGGCTCGACGCGAAGACAGAGAAGATGATGCAGGCAAGAACAATGATCGCTCCCTCCATACATACAGAGGCATAGCTCTTTAGGAAGCTCTTGCCGATATTCTGTGTGGGTTCACCGGCAAAGGTGGAAAGCGGAACCGGTGCGATTGCCGTGTACATATACATTTTGAAAAACCGTCCATAGACGCTCAGGATCATCACGAATGAGAGTACCCACACGAACAGCCCGCCGATAAGCGTAACCGCCCAAAGCGGAATGGACTCAAAGAAGCCGCAGTCCTCAACCGCCGTGACAATTTCTTGCGGCAGAATGGTCGCCTGCGGCGTACCGAATCCGGCAGAGTTCATGATCGTGCTTACCACGCCTTGGATGATTTCAAGAATTGCAAGCATGAGTTCCATGCCATACGAGATCAGTCCTTTTGCGATTGCAAATCGGACAAACAGTTTTACAGCGTGTTCAGGCTTTTTCAGGTCAGCAAACGATCCGCAGGTCTTTACAACGCCCACCACAAAGAAAAGCACCAGCAGTGCGTAGCCGATGGCTTGTAAAGCTCCGTGGATACTTGTAATGACTAACCAAATAGAGCCACCTTTGAATGTCTGCGGTGACTGTGTGATCAGTTGCCAGATCTCAGACAACTTATCGTTCCATACCTCAAGGGCATTTTCGAGATTCTGTACAATCCAGTTATCCGACATTCGTTACACCTCCAATCCGGGGCGGTCATTGCTGACCGCCCCTTTTTCGGGAAACCGGATCAGCCCACGATCAGGTTGAGGATTTCCTTTGCGAAGGTGATGATGACGCCGCCCGCCAGAGTCAGGAAGCCGTTGGAACGCTGGCTCGGATCGTGGCTCTGGAAGCTGAGACCGACCTGCACAATACCCCAACCGAGAAGGATGAGGCCGACCGCACGAATCAGGCCGAAGATGAAATCAGACAGGTTGTTGACGACCGTGATCGGGTCACCGGCTGCAAAAGCGGTAACGCTCATGCCCATAACCAGGGCAAGGGACAGGACCGCTGCAGCATAGAAGCGGAATCCCTTTTTGACCTTGCCGGGAATCTCCGGCTTCTGAGTGTTGTTCTTACGATTGATGTTTTTCATGTTCTTCTTTCTCCTTTTTATCAAATATTTCTTGGAGCTCTTCTTCTGAGAGCAGTTCAAAATCGTGTAGTTCCGGCTTGATCTCCTGTGCCTGCTTGACAACGTTCTTGTCAAACACGAAAGACATAGCCGCAATGCTTCTGGTGTCTTCACCGTGCGTAAACGCCGGTGCTCCGCCATCGGTGGTTTCCCGTACATTGGGATGATGAAGAATGTCGTACTTGAAATCCTGTACGGGACGCTCACCGCGTATAAAAAGAAGTGCGTATTGATTGTCCAGCATACGCACTTCGTCAGGTGTCATGAGCTCACGCCCTGTGAGCTGGTAGTTTGTAGAGTAGCTTCCATTTCTCCCGCGAGATCGACCGTAAGTGTTCGTGTCGATGGTCTCTTTGCCAAGCAGCTTGGAGACATACTCATGGGTGGACTGCTCATTACCGCCGAGGTAGAGAAACTCGTCGCAGTTGCCGATGATGCTTTCCCATTGCTTCTCGAACAGAGCCTTAAGCTGCGCCAGATTCTGAATGATGATTGAAACTGAAATTTCCCGCGAACGCATGGTAGACAGCAGTTTGTCGAACTCATCAGGTAGGGCGACATTGGCGAACTCGTCCATGACGAAATGAACGTGGACCGGTAGCCTGCCGCCGTGAACAGAATCGGCTTGATAGTAGAGCTGTTGGAATAGCTGCGTGTACAGCATACCGACGATAAAATTGAAAGAGGAATCGTTATCCGGGATAACAGCAAACACCGCTGTTTTCCTTTCTCCGATCTCACCCAAATCCATTTCATCGGTCTGCGTAATGCCTGCAAGCGAATCCAGGTTGAATTTCTCCAGTCTGGACACCAAGGAGATCTGGATCGACTTCAATGTCTTTGCGCTGCCGGAGTGGTACGCCCGATAGTATTTGAGCGCAATATGCTCCGGGTTCTTCGCTTCCAACCGTTCAAAGAGCTCGTCAAGGACCGAAAGATAGTCCTCGTTGTTCTCTTTCACGTCGCCCGCTCTGATCATTTCCATCACCATCGGGAAGTTCTGTTCATCAGGTGGAGCCTCGTAGTGAAGGTAGCAAACGAGAGCTTTCAAGAGCATAGCCGCAGTCTGATCCCAGAAAGGGTCCTGCGTTTGGCTGCCCTTTGGCGTTGTGTTCTTAAACAGGTTGGTTGTGAGACGCTGAATATCGTCGTCGCTTTGCAGATAAACAAAGGGGTTGTAGCAGTGGCTCTTTTCCATATTGATAAGGTCAAGAACCTTGATGTCGTATCCGTGCTCTTTCAGGAGGTGCCCGGTATCTCGGAGCAGTTCTCCCTTCGGGTCAAGCACTACGAAGCTCGTATTTGCGTTCATGATGTTCGGCTTGGCGAAAAATCTCGTCTTACCGGCACCGGAACCACCGCATACCAGTACATTCAGGTTTCTTCTGTGCTTTCGACCATCAAGCCCGATTGCGACATTTTGCGTGAGAATCTTGTTCTCTGTCTTATCCTTGTTGGCATATTTCTTGTTGACTGAGCCAGCCGTGCCCCATTTGGCTGAGCCATGTTCTTCTCGTCGCCTGTAATTGTGCTCTGAGGAAAGATAGACGCCGATTGCAATTCCATAGGCCAGAAGCAAAACGAGGACAGCTTTTACACTGTCCTCGCAAAGCTCTATTCTGAATGGGTTTTGCATTATCGTTCCGAACTGCTGCACCAGCCCGATCAGACCATCTTCCAGGCAGGGAGCAATCAACAGGCCAAGCCATACAACAGGAATGATGCCAAGGAAATAGAGGATCACATTCTGTTTGGAAAGCTTATCTTTCCTCACGTTCAGCTCTCCGCTTCTCCTTTTTCGTTGGGGCATCAATGACCTTCAGGATCAGATCGTTGATATCTTCCGTAGGCTTATCGTCCTTCAGAAGGTCGTTCCGGAAATCCATCAGGCCGCTTACCATAAGACGCTGCTCGAATTCGTCCAGCGTCAGGACCTTTTTCTCCTCTGCCATGTCGCCATCTCCTTATCTCGCCTCGTCTCTGCGTTCAACCGGCTGGCGATTCTTGTCCAGAACCTTTGCCATATCCGCAGAGATCACGTTGGCAACGTCACGGATTTTGGAAAGCTCGGTCCTCACGGAACGGGCATCCATCGTGGACATGTTCTCCGGCAGACGGTCAAATCGGAACATATCCTTCGGGAGGTTATTGCGACTGCATAGCACATAGGAGGCGCAGTAGGCAACGAAGGCGTTGTCGCTGCGCTTATAATCACCCTTGTCCAGATGGGCATGAGCAAGCTCCTGGGAAAGGCCACGGAACAGATCCGGTGCCTCCAGCCCACCGCGAACAAAAATCATCTTATCCTGCGGGCGATAGACCGCATTGATACCCTCCGGCATTTCCTGGCTGATCTTGATCGGGCAGGGAGCGTTGTGAATAAGCGCCTTGAGCAGAATGCGGTCGTCACGTCTTACATTCCCGCGATCCTTGGGCTTGGCGTTTGTCTGACTGATATCGAACACCTTTTTGGAGTTGTAGCTCACGCCGACCGAACCGTCCTCCTTGGTGAACTCATCACCGGGTTCCAGAAGGACAATTCCGACTTCGCCCTTCTTGATATACACGCCGTTCTCTCTCCAATTTTTGGAGTCAGCAAGCTGGGTTGCCTCCGGCCTCTGCGCCGTGATGAGAAGGGCGTTGCCCACCGAATAGCGGTCAAAGTGCGCCTGGACATCCAGATAAGACTGGAAGAGCGCACCGTCGTTGGCCATGTGCTCGGCGGTCGTGTCGATCAGAGCAAAAGCGTCTTCGCGCTCCTGCTTCTTCTGAGCAGCCCATTCCTCCTTATCGAAAGAGGAATAGCTCCTCTCGTCAGTCTCCACAGACTGACTGGCGTTGAAAATGTCATCATAGTTTGCCATGATTTATCTCTCCTTTTCCTTTTTCTTTTTAGGCACATCAATGTGCTCGGGTCCTCTTGTGGGGGCATCTTTTGCTCTCTGCGCGGAATCCGACCTCTGTCTCTGCTCCTCCCGGATCTCCTTCATCGTCTCTCGCACAGACTTCCGGCTTCGTTCCGTTGAATCAGAGATACCCCTGTCGGTTTTCTCGCGCGGCTTTGAGGTAGGCTCGGACTGACGGGACTTCGCATTCCGGCCTTCTGTGGGGTTTTGCGTCTGAGCCTCCTCCTTGTTGGGCTGTTTCGCAAGCATGGCGTCAACAAAAGCTTCATCCTTATCCTTCTCCGTGGTATGACGGTCAAGCTCCGGACGGTCGCTGTTCTTTTCCTCGTTTGCCTTGACGATTTCGCCCCTCGCGGTAGCCAGATCGGTCGTAGCAATTCCGAAGCGTTCAAAGATGCGGTTGATTTTGCTTGCGTCTTCGGCACGAACGAACACATCGGTATGGCCGTCAGTGTCCGTCTTATCCTTGAGGACGCAGTACAAGACGCCGTACTTCTTGGCCTCCCGGCAGAACTTTTCCAGTTCATTGTCGTTCACGGAAAACACCTTGAGCTCTTTTCCGCTTCTGAGCATACTGGTAAGCCTCGTTTTGCCGCGCGTCTTTTTCTGATCCTTCAGGACCGCATAGAGAAGAACAGCCAGCCGCTCCGCAGCTTTACCGCTGATCTTTGCGGCGACTTCAACCCCGTTCAGGGTCATTCTCACGACTTGTTCTGCCGCTTCTCCTGACGAGTAACTCATCTGTCGTTTTCTCCTTTCTTTCAGATTCCTGCTGCCGGATATCCTCAAGGTTCTCTTGAACCCTTGCAGACCGCTCGGCAATGGCGGCGCAAAGCTTGATTTCCTTGCGTATGGCACTCATCTCGCTGGTAATAACGTCAACCTGGGCTTTTATCTCCGCAGCGCCTTTCTCATCGTTCCGACGAGAACACTGCCTCTGTTTGTTCTTCAATCCCTTGCGTTCATTGTCCAGCGTCTTTATCAGGGCTTCCTTATCGACTTTGTACGATAGAAGCCTCTCCGTAGTCGTGATGCCTGTACGTGCAAGAAAGTCAGCCTGAGCAATATACTGATCGAGCTTCGTCACATCTTCGCACAAAAAAACCGACACCTTTTTGATAGATGCCGGCTTGTGAACGATGATATGAAGTTCGTAACAGTAGTAAAGATATAGGGCATATAGCCCGGTTGCTTTTTGCGCCTTTTCCTTGTAGTGATAGTAAGGCGCTTTCTTGTCTTCCTTCACTTCCGGGAAGGGCACTCTTTTTCGGATATTGTTCTGGATGCGCTGCTTGATGGATTCGAGCTCATAGAACTCTCCCAACTTATCCAGACGGAAGTGTTTCTTGCCATGAAGAATAACTATGGGATGCTGCCGCGGAGCACCTGTTTCTGTCTTTGTCTCGATCTTATAGCCCATTTCCTCCATCACGCTGATGAAATCCCGCTCCGTGGTGGAGGCAAGAATTGCACGGTCAATATCCGCGCGGATCGTGTCTCTAACTGTAGGCTTTCCATTCTTTTCAGCAACCCACTCCCCATAATTCTTCTTTTTCCCGTCAGGATGATCAATCACAGAGATCCGCGCCTCACGGCACAGCCGATCTGATACCTCTCTCATGTGTCTGTAATCCTCCGGTGAATTGTAGAACTTCAGGCCGTCCACATCCGAAACGGAATTGATGACGAAATGATTGTGATAATGGCCCGTGTTACAGTGGGTCGCAATCACAACCTGGAAGCGGTCTCCCCAAAGCTCCTTGGCAAGAGCCACACCGATATTGTGTGCCGTGTCCGCATCCACCTCATCAACCTTGAAGGACTGGTAGCCGTGGTAACAGACTCTGCCGTCTTCTTTACCGTATCGGTGCTTCACCTCCATGAACTCCTTTGCCGAATTTTCTTCGCTTGAAAGATTAAGGCAGGTCACAAGAGCTCTGGTCTCCGTCTTCATCTCATCGGCGGCGTATTCAATGACGCCCTCGATTTCATGAAGCTTCAAGAGGCTTTTCTTATCATGCGTCTTTTCGGGATTTCTGGCGTAGTTTATGACCTTATCTACTCTGCCTTTGATCGGCCAGATAGAAGTGACTGCCATTAACTGGTGCCGGAGGTATAGGCGTCGGAGACCAGTTTCGTCGCCGTTCTGAGTTCCTCCAGTCCTTTTCTGAATTGGGGCATATCCGGGACGTTTGTAGAATTGAATCTCTTCAACGTCTGATCCAGATTGTACCCGGCTTGACGCATGGCACGGATAAGGTAAGGAACATCAGCAGGCGGCGCTTCCTTAACCTCTTTGTTTGCAACAGAGTGCCGGATGAAGCCGCCGATAGACATCCCTGCTTTCTTTGCTTTCTTCGAGAGTGCAGACAGTTCATCCTTAGTGAAGCAGACTTCTACTCTGCAATTTCTCTTTCTCAATTTAACATCACCTTTCTTTCTGGGGTTTCAGGGGCATTGCCCCAGACAAGCTGAATCTGTACGGACAGATTCGTTGCTTGTTAAGACAATGCCACTGAACCCATGGTTTAGATTACTTCGGCACTTCTAAGATAAGAAATGCCCTTCTTGGAATACTGGAAAGTAACTCTGACGCGGGTATTAAAAGGAACATCCGCGAGGCCCTTGTAGTTGGAGTCCTGCCACGCGGAAGTGATGATCTTTCTCCCGTCATCAAAGTCCAGATAAACCAAGAGCTTACTGTTCTTGTCCCAGCGTTTGCAGACCATCTCGGCCTCAAAAGTCCCTTCAAAATCGGGGAAATTGTAGTCTCGACCGTCAAAGCCGGAGTCCAAAAACTCCTGCCAGGACAACGCTCTCTTTTCCATTGGTGTTTCACCTCCTATTTCAGTGGGTGGCTCCATTTTGGCTTCACCCAGATTTTTGCATCAAAAAATGGCTCCATATTGGCGCCATCAGAAGCTGTTGAGAAAATCAATAACAGTATTCTCATTCTCATCACTCTGCTGTCGTACTTGTGGAGCTCCAATGGATAAGGTCAAAGGCAGAGCTTTCAACTCCTCTGATACCACTTTGCGAAGTATCCATTCCAGATGCTTATATCGCTCTGCGTCATTGATTCGCTTGATAATCTCCGTGTTGATCACAGCGATATCTCCATTGTGTAGGAGTTCCCATGCTCTACGCTCATCAGCATCTTCCATGTTGAAACGTAGGCTTATTCTTTTGTAACTCACGGCTGACCACTCCTTCGGACATTCAGTTCTGACAGATACTCATAGCCTTTTGCTGTGGCGCAGATATCGTCGTTAATCGTGACACGTTCCTTATCGAAGGTGCCGAAGTTTCGGATGAGACAACTTCCACCGCCGAGAACATAGAGCCTCATCAGCTCAGGGTTGTACTCATGCTCACGGAGTCTTTGGAAGATCCCCTCCACATACTCCGCCGCTGTATCAGTGATTGTTTTCAGATACTTCTCGTTGATGTCCGCTGTCCCGAACCGAAACACGCGGTTGATGATCGCGTCATCGACGGTGGTATGGTGAACTCTCATCGCGTTCTCACGAGCAGCCAACAGGCATTGGTGTGTTCCGAACTTCTCAGTGAACATATTGCCAGGAACCGGCTTTTTGTCGTTGATGAACATGATGTTCATTGTGCCGTTGCCGATATCACAGAGCATATTCACGCCCTTGAAATCGGAGAGCCTGTCAGCGACGGCAGCAAAGCCCTGCGGGAACACATCGATGCCTACTACCTCAATAGAGTAATTAGTGTTGCGGAACGAGAACTCAACTGACCGGTTCTGCAGGAGGTAGTTCTTGAAGTCATCCCGCTGGCCGCTTACCCATGTCAGAGGAAGCCCTGCGGCGATTCTGATCTTGCCGGAAGTAAGCTTTTTGATATTCATCTCCCTTGCAATCGCGGCAAGTGTCAGGACATAGTAGTCATTGTCCCTTGTCTTGTCTGCAAGGAATTCCTTATGGCCTTCGCCGATCAGATAGAAGCGATTCCCATACACCAGCATGTTATCCTTGAAGACCGGCTCGGTGTCGTAGGCTGCAACACTTGCTGGAAAGCAGCAGTTTGCGGTCTTGATATTTCCGTAGCCGCTGTCAATCCCGATGATAAAGGTATCGTCGATGATTCTCATGCTTTCACCTCCATCACCTCGAAAGATCCGGTTCCGGTTTATAGGGAACAGACATCAGCGTTCCATTCATGCGAATGAGCCTCTCTGGGTTTTCAAACTGCTTCATGAAGCGGTCGATCTGCTCCTGATTCAGGGACCCGTAGTTGGGGCCGCTGCAATCGCAGATGAAGAAGGGACCGAAGATGACGTCGATCATTTCTTTTTCGTCGCTCTTCATATAGCACCTCTCGATCTTCCAGCCGTCCTTGCCTCCCTTTTCGCTCTGCATATAGCCCTCCAGGCGGATCATCGGATCGGAGCCATCCAGTGCGCTGGCGTAGATGGAGTATCCGCCCATATTGGGCTGGAACGCCTTATTGTTGCTGCTCACGGCGTAGGTCCGCGCAGCCTCCGGATATGGCTTTGTAAAACTGTCTTCGGTAAAGACGATATATCCCGTAAGATGCTCGCCACCATTTCGTTCGGCCTCGCGGAACCTGCTCGTCAGTTCACCGTAGGACATTTCAATCTCCTGCGGCTCACTGTAAATAGCTCTGTTGGGCATCATGCCGTTGAACTTGCCTTCCTCATTGCAGATGATAGCGACGGCCTCCTCGTAGGGGCAGAACTGCTCGATATCGCCCTTGACGGTCTTCTGGAGATCAGCAAGCGTGTTGCTGATCTCGGCTACTCGTGCCACCTTGCCGGGTTCGCAGAGAACGACCTTGATCTTATCTTCCTTGTATTCCTCTGTCAGGTAGGGATCGAAGTCGATCTGTTTGAAACCGATGGAGTCGCAGAAGTGGAAGGTCGAATCGCCGTTTTCGTCTACGATTTCGACAACATCCGACACGGACAAAGACCGACCCTTATAGCCCTCCGGGTGTTCCAGATTGAACTTGCGGTACACATCCTCAAGGTCTTTACAATCGACCTCACCCTCGAACACACGGTCATAGATGCGGCTGTCGATCTTATCTGAACCCTGATACATTTTGAGCAAGTCCAGACCTTCAAAGGCGATACGATTATGGTCCCGACCCATGTTGATCTGATAAATCGTAATGTCCATTATCGTTCTATTTCCTCTCTTTCTCTCATGATTCCGACGCGGATTTTGAGTTCATCATTGACGTCTTTCCCGTGCAAGGGAGGTTCGTCAAGCACCGTGTACTTCTCTTGGAGCCCGGATACGATTCCGGCGACAGCCCCGCGCCCTATGCCGTCGTTGTCAAGATGAAGATGGACTGTCTTTATGCTTGGGTAGTCCTTCAGATAACGCTCCAGCGCAACAGGCACAACTTTCTCCCGCTTTGTCTTGTAGACACCAGCCAAAGAAAGGAACGTTTCTTTCTTCCAGTCTCTTCCATTCAGGAGCAGCATCGTCGCGTAACTCATGGCGTCAATCGCAGACTCAAAGACATGAATGTGTTCGGGTGCCGGGTTCTCATTCATGGAAAAGGAGAAGTGTTTGTTGCTCCCTGTCAAATCGCCTTTGTAAGGGCTCCTTGTAGCCCGAAGAGCTCCATACCTGGGAGTGCCTTCCTTGTCATAGCCTACGAAAAGCGCATTGTGATATGCTGCCGTCTGGTACAGAAGCTTTTTCTCAATGCAGTAGAGTGTCACAGCCGGATGGATACCTCTGCTGTACAGATATTTCTCTACTTGAGAGGTGTCTTCATCCAGCTTCGGCATCAGAAGATCGCGGTTGACCTTCTCCTTCTGGTAATAAGGGATTGGCTCTTTCACTGCGGCGTTTCCAAGGATGGTTTTCACAGCATCTATGAAGGAGTAGTCCTTGACCTTTATCAGATAATCAAGCGCAGATCTCCCTCCAACGTCATGCGAAAACCAGTACCATTTCCCGTTGCTGATTCTGAGCGACTCGTGTTCGCGTGTGCAGTAGGTGTTGCCGGATACACGAACAAGCTCCTGCGGCTCATAGTTGCGAAGATAGGTCATGAGATCCATCTCTCTCGCCTTAAGAATGTCATCTGCCGCAATATAGCCCATCGTACATCACCTCGCTTCCTGCTGCTGACGCATAAAGTCTCTGCGGATGATCGCATTGGCGCGGCACTCTATGGTGTCACGGATGTTGTCCATGTGATCTGTTTCTCGCTTCTCAAAGTCCTTGAACACATCGGCCAGCGGACTGCGTGACTGCAAAAGCGCCTTGCACTGTTTGTCAGACAGATCGTGGTACTCCAGAGCAAGAACGATATCTTCTCTCACCGTGAACTCATAGCAGTGATTGAGGATTTCATCAGGCGGCTGAGATAGCAGCCATTCACGATACCGCTGCTGTTCAGCGAACATCTTCTCATACAGTGCGGTATTCAGCTCTTCATTGGTCATTTGCAAAACCTCCTTCATAAAGATTTAGCCGCCGATGTGGTAAGCATCGACGGCTATGTAAAAGCACTTGGGACAAAAAAAGACCGTTCATCTAATTTCAGAATGAACGGTCATGATGGTTGTTATATTCAGTTGTTGTAGGGAACTTTTCTGGCATATGATTTCCAATATATTCCCCAATATTAAAAGGTCTTGATACACTTGGACCTCATGAAGTCCATGATCTCGCTGGTATCCTTATCTTCGTAATAAGCAACCAAAAGACGCTTAAACTCTGGAACCTCTTTTTCCGGGATGATGATCATGCCTGCTCCCTGCGAAATCATGTAATGATTCGCAAAGATCACGGAAGCTCTTTTGTTGCCATCGTTGAATATCTGCGCTTTCATACAGTACAGGCAAAGAGTGATGGCCTTTTCATCAGAAGGAATCGAATCTGCAAGGATCGCCTCAATGTTCTCTTTGACTATACTTTCTATCGGCAGCGGCGGAATATAGCTCGTACCGCCGATTGTTACAGGCACTCCGCGAATACGTCCTCCGTCTTGATAAAAGCCTTCGTTTACCAGCTTGGCGATATGGCAAAGGATCGAATAGTCGGTAGGGTAGCTGATAACATCCTTATCCAGAACAAACTCCCATGCGTGCTTTAGGTTCAGTATCTTTTGCACATCGGAAGCTGACATACCGGACACCTTACCGTTTTCGATAATGTCCTCCGTCTGGGGGAATGTTGTTGCAACACCTTCCAATACAGCCTGATCGTAGATATTGGACTTCATATTGGCTCTGGCAAAGTCCAGATTGAGTTGGACTCTCGCTGAAAGCTCTGCATCTGAGTATCCAAGCTGCGCCAGTTCCTTGTCGAGTCTCCGAATGTTCTTTTTCAACTCTCTGCCTTCACGGGCATTTCTCAGAAGCAACTGATACAGTTCATCGGAGTACTCTCCCACATAAGTGGAAGTCAGCCTGCTCGCTATACGTTTGCGAATATAGAGATATTTTTTTCCATCACGTTCTTTTATTTCAGGGTTGCCATCGTAAGGAAGTAGATTCAGTCTTGCTTGAAAATCTGCCCTTTGATGAAGCAGCTCCTGAATTTGCGGATAATTGTTGTTCATAGCGCCCTCCTTGTAGGGAACATTTATTTAAGCTATTATATCATAATGTTCCCCAATTTTCAAGAGGTATTCGTTATTTGATCAAATGACAGCCGCAGTATTTCTCTCCTGCGGCTGTCACGGTTTTATTTCATGATTTTCAGTAGCAGTTCATTAATGTCTTCTGTCGGCTTGCCCTGCGCGATCAGCTTATTTCGGAACGCAAGCAGCGCATATTGGGCAAGCCGAAGCTGTTCGGAGCCCAGCTCTACGATTCGCTTTTCTGCTTTATGCCGGAACATCTCAAGCACCTCCATCTGTTTTCTAACTTCATTGTAGCGAGAGACGCCCGACATTACAAATGTGCAAATTGTTTTTTTATCGCTCTCTGTCATCGCTGGACCGGCTCGGTTCTTCCTCGGCTCGCTCACCGTCAACGATCTCATTTTCTCTCTTATCGAGGTTGAGCATGGCGTTGAGTTCATTGAGCCGCGCCGTCTTGGTCTTCAGTTCATCCTCCTGGGGGAACGGCTTTTGAACCTCAAGCTTTGCGTTTTCGAGCTGGACCTTCGTGTTTTCGAGCTGCGCTTCACAGGCTGTCAGCTTCTCTTGGAAGCTGTTCAGGGCATTGTCCAGTCGCTGGATATTACCGAAAATGTCGGTGCCCAGCGTTACCGTATGCCGCAGCTCATGCTTCAAGGTGATTTTATACTCCCGGCTGAAGCTGTCAAAGAACAGCTCCATATCAAAGCCGCGATATTCACCGATGTGAATTGGGTCTGGATTTGTCATGGACTTGCAAAGCCCGATGATGGCTTCACCGGCTGCTTTTTTGTCCGTTACCGTTCCTCCCGCCATTATCATAGAAGAGAACCCATCCTCATTTGGCAGCGTGTTTTGAGCAAGTTGTGCCATGTCAGCCTTATAGCCATCAATCCGCTGCTCCAGCGATTTGATCTTCTGTGGGAACTCCTTGATGATCTGATCCTCCAGCGCATAACGCTGACTCAGGTGGTTGGCTTTGAGAAGTTTCAAGCGGGAAACATCAATGTCCAGATCCATCTTTTCCTTAATGTGCGGATTACCGGCACACAAGGCTTTGATTTCAGCATAAGACAAAGCGGTTTCGTCAATATCCTCTGCGGAGCGAACAGGGCTCTTGGAGGTCATGATCTGGCCGATGAACTTCTGCTTGCCCTCCACAAGCTGATAGAGGTAGCTGTCGAAGGTGTTCTCGGTAACATAGGTGTAGATATCCACCTCCGGGTTCTCGTTGCCTTGCCGAATGATGCGGCCTTCCCGCTGCTGCAAGTCGGACGGTCTCCAGGGACAATCCAAATGATGGAGTGCCACCAGCTTAGTCTGGACATTCGTGCCTGCGCCCATTTTCTGTGTGGAACCAAGGAGCACTCTGATCTGCCCTGACCGAACCTTGCCGAACAGCTCCTTTTTCTTAGCCTCAGTTTCTGCCGTGTGGATATAGGCGATCTCTTCAGCGGGGATTCCTTCCTCAATGAGCTTCTTTCGCAGATCATCATACACGTTGAATTTGCCGTCGTTGTGCGGCGTGGACAGATCGCAGAAGACCATCTGTGTGGATCTGCTCTCCGCTGTGCGCTGCCAAATATCGAAGACATTATCGGCGCAGGCTGAGACTTTGCTGGTTTCGCTGTCTGGAAGCATATCATTCATCAATCGTTGGTCAAGTGCCAACTTCCTGCCGTCGTTGGTAATCAGAAGCATATTATCAGTGGAGGAATCCACCATCTTGTTCCTGACACGCTCCGCACGGTCGGAAAGCCCTTCTACCATCTTTTTCTGAGCCTCAGACGGTTTCAGGACGATATTGTGATAATGCGCCTCCGGCACAGGTAGATTCAGCATATCCGCTGTCTGAATGTCCGCCGTTTCCTTGAACATAGACATGAGTTCCGGGAGGTTATAAAATTTGGCGAACCTCGTTTTTGCACGGTAGCCGGTGCACTCCGGAGATAGCTCAATCGCAGTAACTGTCTCACCAAAGGTCGAAGCCCAGGCGTCAAAGTGGATCAGGTCATTCCTTTTTAGGGTGCTGTACTGGAGGTACTTCTGCATGGTGTACATCTCAACCATGCTGTTGGAGATCGGTGTACCGGTCGCAAACACAACGCCGCGGCCTCCGGTCAGCTCGTCCAGATACCGACACTTCATATAGAGGTCGCTCGACTTCATCGCTTCCGTCTGGCTGATACCGCCCACGTTCCGCATTTTCGTGAACGCGGCGAGGTTCTTGTAGTAGTGTGCCTCATCAATGAAAATACGGTCAACGCCGAGCTCTTCAAAGGTCACGACATCATCCTTCCTGGACTGGTCGTTCAACTTGTCGAGCCTTTGCTTGACCGTCTTCTTTGTGCGCTCCAACTGCTTGATAGAGAAGTTGTCGCCTCGATTTCTTTTGAGCTCAGCAATGCCTTCCAGCACCTCATCGAGCTGTTGCTCCAGAATAGTTCTCTGTCGCTCAATTGACATAGGGATCTTCTCGAACTGGCTGTGCCCGATAATCACCGCGTCATAATCGCCGGTTGCGATTCTGCCGCAAAACTTCTTCCTGTTCTTGGTCTCGAAGTCTTTCTTCGTTGCCACGAGGATGTTCGCAGAGGGGTATAGCTGGAGATACTCGCTTGCCCACTGTTCCGTCAAGTGATTCGGAACGACAAACAGACTCTTTTGGCAGAGCCCCAGCCGTTTACTCTCCTGCGCTGCCGCAACCATTTCAAAGGATAGCGATAGGTAATCCTTTGGGCGGGATATGCAGCCGCAGGCTGCATATCCGTTCCTCCAGATTTTCCCCCGCTCCAAACCGTGCGTGACAGTT